>Ga0209039_10004015_pt1 | contig 11041 bp, 4 predicted proteins | sample BogFormECP12_OM1_FD_188238 | JGI IMG/M metagenome (GOLD analysis project Ga0209039, IMG submission 188238) | Bog forest soil microbial communities from Calvert Island, British Columbia, Canada - ECP12_OM1 (SPAdes) (version 2) | ecosystem: Environmental > Aquatic > Freshwater > Wetlands > Bog ... | reverse complement strand
CCGGATACAGCACCTTCATCAATTGCTCGTTGGAGAGCGTGGCAGGCTGGGTCCGGGCTTGCTCGAGGGCGCTTCGCTGGCGCGACTTCCACTTCTCGAGTTCGTCGGCCGGGAAGGAGGGATCGAGCAGGACATCGGTCAGAATGGCCAGTGCGGCATCGAAGTTCTCGGTGAGCGCGCTGAGCGAAATGCTGCCGGAGCCGCTGGTGGCCGCTCCACCGCCGCCGCGGCCTCCGCCGCCACCGCCGCCGCCGGCGCTGATGGTCAGAGTAGCGCCAATATCGCCCAGGGCCTCGGAGATCTGACGCGCGGTGCGCGTAGTGGTTCCCAGGGTCATGAGCGCGGCGGTGGCTTCGGCGACCCCAGGCAGTCCCTGGGGATCGCGCAGGTACGAGGACGGGATGGAGATGGTCAGCGAAATGGTGGGCGCGCGGTGGCTTTCGAGAATCACGAGCTTGAGGCCGTTGGGGAGCTGGCGCTCGACCGGCCGCGGCAGCTTGACCTTCAGAACCTCGTTGGAAACCGGGGCGCGGTTCAGGCGAACCATGCCGCGGAAAGTCGCGGCCCCCTGCGAATCGGGCTCCTGCGCGCGGAGAAATCCGCCGGGCACTGCGGCGAGAATGACGCAAACAACCAGTGGCTTCATCATGGCGGCTCCTCAATTTCCCCTTCCGCCGGCGCGGCGGGATGCGGCCGGCAGCGTCACTACAACCACGCGGTCCGAGGCCAGCAGGCGGGCCTTGGCCGCGCGCTGAATATCGGCCGCCGTGACGGCAAGCTGAGAATCCAGTTCGGTGTTGATGCGATTGGGATCGTCATAGACCGCCGCGTCGTCGGCCAGCGCCTGGGCGCGGCTGAGCGCGGTGAGCCGCAATTCCGCGCTGCGCCGGAGACTGATCCGAACGCGCTGCAGCTCCTTCTCCGTGACCGGTTCGGCGTTGAGTTTGGCGATCTCTTCGGAAATGAGGCCCTCCGCTTCCTCGGCGGTCTTGCCCGGACGGAGGGTGGCCGAGATGTGGAAGAACCCCGGGCCGGCGCGGCGGTCGGTGGCGCACGACACTTGAGCCGCGACCTCTTTATCCAGCACCAGTTTCTGGTAGAGGCGCGAGTTGTTAGCCCCGCCTCCGCCGCCCCGCCCGCCGGGCCCAAAGGGCACCCCGCCGCCACCGCCGAGGATCGAAGCGGCTACGGTAAGCGCGCGCGAATCCGGCTGGCCCGTCGGCGGAAGCCGGTAGGCGATGTCGAGGCGCGTCAGGCGCGCCAGTTTGTCCTCCATGGTGGCGCGGCGCTCGCCGGATTTCGGAGGCTCGGTCAGGTCCACCGGCTTGGGCGGGTCCTGGCGCGGGATGCTTCCGAAATATTTCTTCACCTTGGCGAGGGTCTCCTTGGTGTCGAGGTCGCCCACCAGCGCCAGCACCGCGTTGTTGGGCGCGTAGTAGATTTTGAAGAACTGCTTGACGTCGTCCACCGAAGCGGCATCCAGATCGTCCATGGAACCAATCACCGAATGATGGTAGGCGAAGTTGTCGTAGATCAGCTCTTCGAGCCTCTCGGAGGTCTGGCCGTAAGCCTGGTTGTCGACGCTCTGGCGCCGCTCCTCCTTGACGGCCTGGCGCTGGTTCTCGAGGTTGTCCTGGGTGATGACCAGTCCGTGCATGCGATCGGCTTCGAGGTAGAGGCCCAGGTCGAGCTGGTTCTTGGGCAGCACCTCGTAGTACGACGTGCGATCGGTGTTGGTGGTGCCGTTGGAGTTGCCGCCGTTGGTGAAAATGAGAAAATCCAACTCGCCCGTGCCCACGTTCTCCGAGCCTTTGAACATCATGTGCTCGAACAGGTGGGCGAAACCGGTGCGGCCCGGGCGCTCATCGCGCGAGCCAACCTTATAGCTGACGCAGATGGCGTAGAGCGGGGCGAAGTGGTCTTCGGAAATAATCACGCGCAGCCCGTTGTCGAGCCTGGTGTCGGTGAACTTCACTTTGGGCAGAGTCGATGGGGCCTGCTGGGCCAGCGCCAGCGCGGCGGCGAGACCGAGGGTCGCAAAGAGCTTCATGTTTTCTCCTTACCGTTCCAGGGTATCGTACAGCGGTTGAACCGGTTTCGCTGTCGCGCCTTCCTCGGCCACCGAAATAGCCAGGATGCGGATCTTCTCATTGTCCGGCAGGGTCAGGGTGGTGGCGCCTGCCGGCACGTCGAGCGGGTACGCGAACAGGTACGAATAGGCGTAGGGTTCGTTGGCGCCGTCGGCCGTGTGGCGATGCGAGGCGAACCATGCGACCTCGGCGCGCTTGATGAAGCCCGGCTTCAGACCCACCATTTCGCCGTAGGGGTCGGTCCGCGTCCCCGCCGAAGCGCCGCCACGTGCCGGGATGGGCACTTCCCTGCTCTTCCAGATGCGGTTGTCCCACTGGCCGATGAAACCGCCCCACTCCTGGATGGTCGCATCGACGGCCTTCTCGCCCACGCGGAATGTGGCTTTCTGGTCGCCATCCGCGGAGGCTGCCAGCAGGTACACGCGGTTGAACTTTCCCGCTGGTAGCTGAATCGTCTGGCCTTTGGCGACCACCGCGTTGGGATTCCCGGTCCTGGCGGGAGCGAGATTGAATTTGACGCCGCTGAAGGCCAGCTCCGCGGGCAGCATTTCGGCTGGAAGGGCGCGGCCATCGGAAGCGAAACCGCCGGCCGACCGGGTGTCATCGTTGCTGGCTGCGGCCAGGTCGTAGGACAATTTCACGGGCTGCGAGTGCACGGCCTCGACATTCGCGGGTGCGCCACCGAGCTTCACCGCAAACGTGCGCGGCTGGAACGCGGTGAACGAAGTCACCAGCTTGCCGCCGGTCACGGTGGCCGCGCCAATGGGTTCCTCCGCGCCAGTGACTTCACGCGCGGCGGTGATCGGGACGGCAAACGCGATCTGCACATCGGGAGCCGGCTTGCCATCGAGTTCCACCAGGCGGACGATCACCTCGTCGCTCTGCTCGGCCTTCTTGAGAGCCAACACCCGCACCCGGTTGTGGCTGACGCTGACCAAAGAGTAGGTCTTGCCAAGCGCGCCCGCATGTTTCGAGACTTCGAAAGCGATGAGAGGCTGGTTGAGACGGTAGGCCTGCCAATCGGTCTGGCCCTTGCGCCAGTCGCCCACGTGTCCGGCCAGGCCGTACACGAACTCGTGATGGCCCAAATCCTGCGTGCCCTGGTCGTCATAGCTTCCGCGGGTGCCGGGTGTGCGGATCAGGGTGAGGCGAAGCGTGTTGTCATCGGGCTTGTCGGAGCCGTTCTTGCAATCCGTCAGCACCGTCGCGCCGTAAGCGCCGCTGCGATCGGTGAGATCGATCCACTGGTGGGACGCCACCTCGAACTTCTTGGGGTTGTCGGTGCCCCGCTCGATAGCGCCGATATCCCAGTTGTAAGTCGCCACGGGGTTGGTCGCGGTCAGCGGGAAAACGGCCTTGAGGTGCGACTCTTTGGTATTCCAGTCGATAACGTTGCCGATTTCGACGCGGTTGCCGGCATCGCCCGAGGAAAGCCGGATGGTCTGGACAAACTTGGAGCCCGCGGTTTCGCGCGACACTTCGACGGCCACGCGCACGGGACCGTTCTCGACGATCCGGATCTGCGCCGGGCCACCCACGTAAGCGCGCGGCGCTCGCGACTGGTCCTCCCAATCCATGTTCCAGGCGGGCCATTGCACGGGCTTGTCAGTCTTGATTTCCAGGCGCGCCGGAGTCAATAGCAGGTCCTTCTTGACGGCCTTGTCGAAGATGCCGGCGATGTCGCCGTTCTGGTCGATGGTGACGCGATAGCGCGCGTTTTCGAGCGACGATTCGGTCACTTTGAGCGTAGCGCCGGCAGCCGCGGTCTCGGCGGGCTCAACGTCGTACACCGCGTAGCCCACCGAGGGCGCTTTGGCCACGAACAGGACCTTGCCGTTCGACAACTGCGCCGGCACTTCCTTGCCGTCCGGCCCGATGACGCGCACGGCCTTGGGCGTTCCGCCAGGGAACCCGACGGCGGCTTCCACCACGTCCTCGCGCGCCACGTTCAACGGATTGTAGACCACCATGGCCGCGCCCTTGGCCTGGGTGTCCATACCGGAAGCCACCGCTTCCGTGGCGCTGGCCATCACACCGGCGAACTGGTTCATGGCCAGCACTTCGTCGTTCCAGGAAAACTCGTACGCCTTGGGCGTGGAGGTGCCGGGCGTGATGTCGTGGAACTGCCCGCCCATCACCAGCGTCCAGGCTTTGTTCAGGCGGTCAAGGGGATATGGCCGGCCACCCAGCAGTTCGGCGGCGACGGAAGACTTCTCGGCGGCATCGGCCAGCAATTCGTTCTTGCGGTTCCACCGCTTCAGGTAGGCCTCCGAGGTGAGGGAACCGGCCGAGTGGTTGGTCAGTTCCATCTCGCCCTTGTAGCGCGGCAGCCGGGCCGTCTGGCTGGGCTTGATATCGAGGAACATCTGGTCCGCCGTGGCGGAGACGACGTGCAGCGGGGCGCCGCCGGCTTTGGTCACGGTCGACTCCAACAATTTGACTGAGGCTTCGGTAGGCGCGCCGCCGACATCGCCGGTGCCGTAGTAGTGGTAATCCGCGAACAGCCCGCTCACCGCGCCATCCAACTGGACTCTGGCGGGCCAGTCTTCGCGCCGCGGGCCGGGAGCGTCGGGACTCACGCTGAGGTCGGTGGCGATAGGGGCGCTGTAATCGCCGGGGTTGAGGGCCGCGATCACGCTCTTGCCATCGGGCCCCTCCCAGATGCCCACGTTGAACGGGGTGCCGAGCGGCGTCTTCTCCGGCGAATTGGGGCCGCCGGCGGGAGCCGAAGATCCCCAGGCCAGTTTCTGCGTGGAGAAGCCCTTAATGCCCGCGTGCGCCAGAATGCTGGGCAACGAGGCCGGGAAGCCGAAACAATCCGGCAGCATGTATTCAGCGCTGGTCTTGCCGAACTCGCGGCGGAAATACTGCTTGCCGTACAACACCTGCCGGATAATGGACTCGGCCGTGGGCGAATTCACGTCGTTCTCTTCCATCGACGATCCCGCTGGAAACCAGCGGCCGGCGGCCACGTATTTCTTGACCTTTTCGTAGTCGGCCGGGAAGTACTCCTTCATCATGCGGTAGCGGTTGGCGCCGCTGAAATTGAAAACATAATGCGGGTACTTCTCAAACAGCGCGAAGTTGTCGCGCATGGTGTTAAGGATGTATTGGCTGATGGTGGTCGGATATTCCCATCGCCACTGTGTGTCCAGGTGGGCATAGCCGACCACGTACAGCGTCGGCTGCTTCGTCAAATCCGGGCCGGCCGGCTTGGCCGCTTGGCCCCAGGCCGTGCCAAGCGCCACCAGGCAGATCAATAACATTCGTCGCATGAGCACCTCGCCACTCCAGAGACTAACTCGCGGCGGGCCGCGGATACAAGGGATGTGGGGCAGACCATCGCCTTTGGTGGTCTGCCAGGCCCACTGCGACGGTTACGGGTATAATTCCCAATATGGCTTGGCGCATGGGCTGCCTGGATGTGCTCATCCCGCACGGCCCGGGCGACGCTGCCGTGGTGACCGGTCTCATCCTCGCCCTGGCCGTGATCGCCGGCGGTATCTGGTGGGTTCGCCGGCGGCGGAAGCGCCCTTGAGCCTTTGGCTGCAACTGCCCATCGGCTACCCACCCGAACAGGAGCGCGGCGCAAGCGGCATCGACAGCGGCGTGCGCACTGCCGTAAAGAACGAGAGTCGTAAAGGGCTTAGTAACCGTAAATCTGCAAGTGAAGCGCCTTGGGAGGGCCGCTGGCGATTCGAATACCTTGGCCGGACTCGTTCTTGATGGACTTGTTCGGGGCGTCGTAGTTCAACATGATGTCGTCGCCGTTCAGGCGGCGACCCGGCACCCAGCGTCCGTCCACGTAAGTGCCTTCTTCCAGCTTCGCCACCGCGGCCGGCGAAGGCCCCGGGCCATTAAACGTCGCTTGCACACCGCTGCCCAGGATCGTGTAATCGTCGGGCCCGGTGGAAATCAGGATGGCATACGAGGAAGGCGTCTGGGCGTTGCCGGCGGCGGCCGGCGCCGGCCCCCGTCCTCTCCCGACCGAGAATGCAAAAGAGTAGTTACCCAGTTTCACGGTCTCCGTGGGGTGCTTGGCGTCGAGCAATACCGCTTTGATGGTGCCTTTTGCTTGCGCCTCCAGAATCTCCGGCGCCGCTTGGGCCAGCAGCCCGTAGGCCTGGGCGAAGGGCGTGGTAGAGTCCGCCCCGCGCTCGATGCCGAAGGGCGAAATCCCCATCGCGGCGTGGCTGCCAATGGCGTAGAACGCGTTTGCGGCATCGGCGCGAGTTTCCGGAATCCACATCGGATTCCCCGACCGGTCGTAGCGCTGGCACCATTCCGCAAAATTCGGCATATAGATATCGGGACCGATGATGTCGATCGACGGCGCGCCCTGCTGCCACACGTTCAACTGGATGGGCAGCGCTCCGCCGGCGGAATAGTTGCCGATGCCCTCGCCCAAATCCACGTTGATGAACATAGGCAGCGGATACTCGGCCTTGCCGGCCTTGGCCACCTGGTCGACGTACAGCGCGTAGTACCAGGCCATGAAGATCTCGTTGGTCATGGGCTGGTTGCCGAAGACTTCCGCCCACGTTCCGGACGTTTTGCCTCCGGCCGCTTCCCAATACTGGCGGAACTCGGAGACCAGGTTCTGCTTGTTCTTCACCATGTAGTCCATGAGTTGCCTGGGCACCGGGGCGTTGAAGGCGGCCTTGCCCTCGGGCAACTGGTCGCGCGTGCCGCCCGGGCAACCCACCTCGTTCTCCACCTGCATCATGAGGACCGTGTGGGCTTCCCCATCCACCTGGCGGATGTGACGCATCAGCGCGGCAAAAGCGTTGGCGTCGGCCTTCCAGTTGGCTTCCTTGAAAACCGAAAGGTAGGTGATCACCTGCCCGCTCTCCGGCAGAAACAGCGGATACTGCTTCTGGTTTTTCTTCACCCACAGCGGCGTATACGTGGAATCAGCGTTCTTCCAGCTTCCAAACCAGATGAAGATCAGCCGCAAGTGGTTCCTGCGGGCTTCGCGGATGGCGCCATCCACCAGCGCAAAGTCGAATTTGCCCGGTTCCGGTTCGACCAGTTCCCAGGTGACCGCCGCCAGCACGGTATTCATGTTGGCCGCGGCCAGCTTGGGCCAGTACGGCTCCATGTACTCCATGCTGGAGGAGGCCGAATTGGTCAATTCGCCGGCCAGCATCAGGAACGGGCGGCCGTCCACGATCAACTGCGTGGCCTTACCGCGCTTTTCGAGGTGGGGAATGGAAGGGGTGGAGACGGACTGGGCATCCGCCATGCCGAGACCGAGCAGCGCAACGGCGCAGGGCAACAGGTAGGCAAGTTTCATTCGCCACCACGATACCGCGCGGCGCGGTTCGGCACAATGTGCCGAGATGAATCGGGACTTCTAGCCCGCCAGCCTGTTTAACCCGGCCACCACTCCCGGATGACCGTCCGTGAAGCCGCGGATCTTTGCATTCGACCGCTTCACCAGTTGGTGGGCTCGACTGCTGCCGGGCTTGATATGGGACAGATCGGCAGATTTCGACCCGCGACCATGAGGCGCCATCAGTGACGTTTCACTGCATTTATAGTCCAATAGAATCATGAGCAGGGTCATCGCATTACTCTTCCTTGTCGCTTGCGCCTTCGCCGGGGACCCCGAATGGCCTGGTTTCCGCGGACCCTCCTCCAACCCCTCCACCATCAACTCCGATCTCCCCGACAAATGGTCGAAAACTTCCCATATCGAATGGACCGCGACTCTCCCTGGCCTCGGCTGGTCTTCTCCGATAGTCGCCGGCAGGAACATCTTCCTCACAACCGTCACCACCGACGGCAAAGCGAAACAGCCGCAAGTCGGCGCCGACTATTCCAACGATTACGTCGCCGAACTCTCGAAGCAGGGTTTAAAAGACAAGGAAGTTCTGGACCGCTTGAACGCGCGCGATTTCGAATTTCCTAACGAAGTGGCACTACATTATTTCCTCTATTCCATCGATCTCTACTCCGGCAAGATCAACTGGACACGCGAATTCCATTCAGGTCACCCTCCCGGGGGCCGTCATCGCAAGAACAGCTTCTGCTCGGAAACCCCTGTCACCGACGGCAGCCGTGTTTACGTCTACATCAACAACCTCGGACTCTTCGCCTACGATCTCGACGGCAACAAAGTCTGGAACACCCCGCTCGAAAACTTCCCGACTATTCTCGATTTCGGCACGGCCTCTTCACCCACTCTTGTCAATGACTCCGTCATCATCGTTAACGACAACGAGAAACAGCAATTCATCGCGGCATTCGACAAGAATACCGGCAAGCAAGTCTGGCGCACAAATCGCTCGATCCACGTCCAAGGCTCCGATCGCCAGACCGGCTGGTCGAGCCCCTACATCTGGAAAAACTCAGAGCGCACCGAAATCGTCACCATTGGCCCTGGCCTCGCCATCGGTTACGATCTCGAAGGTAAAGAACTGTGGCGCCTTGGCGGGATGTCCGCCATGCCCATCCCCAGTCCTTTCGCCTACGACGGCCTTTTGTATCTCAACGGTGGGACCGCTAAAGCCCTCGCCGCGATCAAACCCGGCGCGAGCGGCGACCTCACCACACCGGACGGCGCCAAGCTCGACGATTTCGTTGCCTGGCTTCAGCCCAAGGCCGGAACTTATCTGCCGACCGAACTGGCCTATGACGGAGGGCTCTATGTCCTCAACCACACCGGCATCCTCACGCGCTTTGACGCTAAGACTGGCGTGCAATCTTACAAAGCTCGCATTGGGGAAGGTGGCGATTTCACCTCATCGCCCTGGGGCTACAATGGCGAGATCTTTTGTATGAACGAAGAAGGCAGGACGTTCGTGATCCGCGCCGGCGATAAATACGAACTGCTCGGCTCCAACGACCTCGGCGAAATGGCGCTGGCCACGCCAGCCCTCATAGGGGATCGCCTGATCCTGCGCACCGAGAATCACCTCTACTCCATCCGCAACACACCCAGCAACAGGCGCCGTTAAGAGAACGGCATTCACGGAACGTGATCCCGGATATCGCCAAAACTTTTCCGAACGAGAACCGGTCCCCCGGGTGTTCAGATCGGCGCGAGTCTGCTCGGGCGACATGTACGCTACAGGGAGCACATCGCCGAAGCTGATCGCCTGGAGGAACTGAAGGTGATGTCCTTGCTGGCGATGGATCCTTGGGGGCTGCCGATGTGGCCCACGATGAGAAGGTGAGGATGAGTAGTTGTCGAAGCATGTGAGCCTCCGGGCTAATGGTAGCGGTAGAGCTTCACGCGCTGGATGCGGCCATTGGGAATCACGCCGCCGCCGAGCCGAACGGATTTGTCGGAGTCGCTCTCGTCGCCGTTGAGCCTGCGCCCGGGAACCCATCGGCCGTCCACGAACGTGCCCTCTTCAATGGAGTCGATGCCGGCGTTGGGATCGCCTGGGCTGTTCGGCGAGAACCGGATGGTCACCGGACCACTGGAGGCTGCGATGTACTCATCGGGTCCCACGGCAATGAACAGCGCGCCGGCTCGATTGGGTATGCGGTATGGCGCGGGCGGTGGCTCGGGAGTCCCTTTGGGAACTGGTACCGGATCTCTCCGGCTGGGCGCGTAGCCCACCGTCAGGACGTAGTTGCCTAACGCAATCTTCTGCGGCGGTTCGTCGGCGATCGCCACTACGCCCGCCATCTTGCCTTTGCCCTGGTTTTCGAGAATCAGGGGGGCGAGCCGCGAAATAGTGTCGTAGCTTCGCGCGAGCGGCAGGTCCGCCAGTTCGATCCTGGTCCTGGAAGGCCCCGTGAACAGCAGATCGTCGACGGAATTGGGGCTGAAGCGCCGTTCGAGTTCGTCCATGATGCCGGGTTCCATCTTGAAAAACAGCTCGTCGATGGCAAACGGACTGAAACCAATGCAGTCGTGCTGCCCCATGGCGTAGAAGATGTTGTAGTGGCCGGTGGCGTGAAAGGCCTCCGGGATGAAGAAGGGAAAGTCCGTAGTGTTGTGGTACCAGTTGACCCAATCGGAGAAATTGAGGGAGTGCAGATCGGGCGAGCGGAAGTCGATGGCCGGCGCGGCAACCTTCCACAGGTCTGCCACGTGGGGCAGCGGGCCGCCGCTGGGATACGTCCCCGGCGGCCGGTCCCCCATCGAGCACCAGGTGTTCACATACATGGGCACCGGGTATTCGGCCTTGCCCGCGGCCGCCACCCGGCCCACGTAGTGCGCATAATTCCAGGCCATGAAGATCTCATCCGTGTACGGGGCCTGGCCGAAGACTTGTTCCCAGGTCCCGGATGTCTTGGCGCCCGCTGCCTCCCAAGCCTTGCGAAACTCCGGATACAAAGTGTCCCTGTGGCTGGTCATGTAGTCCAGCAACTCTTTCGGCACAGGTTCCGCGAAAGCCTTGTTGGCCGCCTCGGACCTGTCGCGCGAGTCGCCCAGCAGACCCACCTCGTTCTCCACCTGGATCAAGATGACGCGGTGGCGGGAGTCCACCTGCTTGACGTGCCGCATGAGGGCGGCGAAGGCACGGCTATCGGCACTGAGGTTGGCCGCGCTGAATGTGGAGAGCGTCCCCGTGTTGGCGCCGTCCTTCCTCTGGGCGCGGGGGAACCGGTCCACGTCGCCCTTGACCCAAATGGGAGGATAGCTGGACTCGCCGTTCTTCCAGCTTGCGAACCACAGAAACACCAGCCGCAGATTGTAGCTTTCCGCGGCGTGGATCTGAGCGTCCACCAGCGTGAAATCGAACTGGCCCTGTTTCGGTTCCAACAACTCCCACTGCACGGCGGCCAGCACGGTGTTGAGATGCAGGGCCACAAGCTTGGGCCACACCGGCTTCATGAATTCGAGACTGGAGGTGGTGGAGTTACGCAGTTCCCCCGCGAGCATCAGAAACGGCTTGCCATCGACGATCATCTGTGTGGCGGTGCCCTGCTTCTGAAGATGAGGGATGGCGGTGGTCTGAGCGCTCGCCGCCATGGCAGCGAACGCGAAC
>Ga0209039_10004014_pt1 | contig 11046 bp, 5 predicted proteins | sample BogFormECP12_OM1_FD_188238 | JGI IMG/M metagenome (GOLD analysis project Ga0209039, IMG submission 188238) | Bog forest soil microbial communities from Calvert Island, British Columbia, Canada - ECP12_OM1 (SPAdes) (version 2) | ecosystem: Environmental > Aquatic > Freshwater > Wetlands > Bog ... | reverse complement strand
GGAATCGGCGCGGCTCTCATGATCGCTCCGGGCTGCGTTGGTTTGGTGAGAACGCCGGGCGCGGCAATCGCCCTTTTCTGTTTCGGCGGGTTTGCCCACCAGATGATCTCAGGCCTCTTGAACACCCTGACGACGGATGTTTTCAAACAAGGCGAAGTGGCCACTGCCAACGGACTTACGGGGATGGCTTCATGGACCGGCGGGCTTCTTTTTTCGCTGCTGGTCGGAGCCTTGGCGGAGCGGATGGGCTACGCTCCGCTGTTCGCATGTTTGAGTGTCTTCGATCTGTTAGGAGCGACGATTCTGGTCGCTCTACTCCGCCCGCGATGGCGGGCAAGTGCGATATGACGACCATACATTCCACGCTTGGCAATCCTCCGCTTTTCCGCGTCAGCGGCAGAGCGCGGGGACGCATCGATCTGGCGAGTTCTACGCGCGCCACGGCGCACATTTTCGTATTGGAGAATGAGATCCTGCGGGTTCTTGTGCTGCCCGATGGAGAGCTGCGTCAACCGGCAACCTGGGCCATCGCTCCGGGGTTGGAGGACGTTCCGGCGGTGGGGCGCGATCGTTATGCGACGGCCGGTTTCACCTGCCCGGAATGCATCTTGATGGAACAATCGGGGCGGCTCAGGATCGAGACTGCGCGCGTTGGGCTAACGGTGGAGTTGCGCGGACTGCTCTGCGACTGGGACCTGCTCGTAGACGGAGAATGGCGTCGGGTAGCCCGCGACCGGCGTACGCAAGCTTATAACTTTGGCTGGTGGGATGAAAAAGTCTATCATTATCTGGCCCGCGACCGTGAGGAGATGTACTTCGGGCTGGGAGAGAGGTCGGGAGACACCAACCGTGCCGGGGGCCGCTTTCGGATGTGCAACATCGACGCGATGGGTTATAGCGCCAAATCCTCCGACCCGCTGTACAAGCACATCCCGTTCTACATAACCTGGAAACCGCGTCCGCGCCTGGCATTCGGGCTGTTCTACGACACGCTCGCCGATGGCGCGTTCGACATGGGCTGCGAGTTGGACAATTACCACGGCCTGTACCGCTATTTCACCGCGGATCACGGGGATCTGGATTATTACTTCGTGGCCGGGCCGCAGGTGGCGGATGTTACGCAGCGGTTCACCTGGCTGACGGGGCGGCCGGCGTTCATGCCACGCTGGTCGCTGGGTTACTCCGGGTCGACCATGAGTTACACCGATGCGCCCGACGCGCAGAAGCGCATGGGGGAGTTTCTGGAGCGCTGCGCGGAGCACCGGATACCGTGCAGCTCGTTTCACCTTTCCTCGGGATACACCTCGATCGGCGGAAAGCGCTGCGTGTTCACCTGGAATCGCGATAAGTTCCCTGACCCGGCGGCGTTCGCGCGCAGCTATCTGGAAGCGGGGGTTCGCCTGGTGGCTAACATCAAGCCGTGTCTGCTGCGAGGCCATCCGGCATTCGAGGAGGCGCGGCGCAACGGGTTGTTTTTGGAAGACGAGAAAGGCGCGCCGGCGTGGGTGCAGTTCTGGGACGAAGTGGGCGCCTACCTGGATTTCACCAATCCGGATACGCTGGCCTGGTGGAAGGCTAAAGTCAAATCGGCATTGCTGGACTACGGAATCTCCGCCACATGGAACGACAATAACGAATTCGAGACCTGGTCGCCGCGCGTGTTTGCCGATGGATTCGGCAGGGCCTGTCCCGCGCGGGCCATTCGCGCCGTGCAGCCGCTGCTCATGATGCGGGCCTCGCGGGAAGCGCAAATCGAGCACGCGCCGGGGAGGCGGCCGTTCCTGGTGACGCGCGCGGGCTCGGTGGGCATGCACCGCTACGCGCAGACCTGGTCGGGCGACAATTTCACCTCGTGGGAGACGCTGAAGTTCAACATCAAGATGGGGCTGGGCCTGGCGCTGTCGGGCGTCTCGAATGCGGGCCACGACGTGGGAGGGTTTGCGGGACCGCGGCCGGACCCGGAACTGTTCGTGCGCTGGGTGCAGGCCGGAATCCTGATGCCGCGCTTTTCCATCCACTCCTGGAACGACGACGGCACGGCCAACGAACCCTGGATGTACCCGGAAGTTACGGCTCACGTAAGGGAGTTGATCGAGCTGCGGAGCTGGTTGACACCCTACCTGTATCTGCTGCTCTGGCAGTATCGAACCAGTTATGAGCCGGTAATCCGGCCGACCTTTTACGATTTCCCGGACGACCCACAATGCTACGCGGAGAATGACGACATGATGCTGGGCCGGTCGCTGCTGGCGGCCGCGGTGGTCGCCCCTGGCGCCGGGATGCGGAGCGTGTACCTGCCGCGGGGAGCCGCATGGTTCGACGTCTGGTCGGGCACGCGCCTGGAGGGCGGCCAGGCGGCGGAGTTGCCCGCTCCCTGGAATCGTCCGGTGCTGCTGGCGCGGGAGGGCAGCGTGGTTCCGATCGACGCGGCCGGCCTGCGCGGCTTTCTGCTGTTTCCGCTGCTGGATGGCCGGAGCAGCGGCGAGAGCCATGAAGACGATGGGGAGAGCGAAGCCTGGCGGGACGGCGGGTTCTGGTCCTGGCAGATCGGCGTTGCGAGCGAGCCCCGCATCTTGCAGGTATCGGTCGCGCGGTCAGGCCGGGTTGCGGGTAGTCAAGACGAGTTGGAGTTGGTCTTACCCGCGAGCGAGCCTCGACCAGTGAACCTGCGCGGGGCGCGGTTGCTGGGTGAGCATCGCGCCGGTGGCCAGCGGCGCCTTCGGGTAAGGGTGGGGCCCGGGGTTTGAGTAGTTGCGGAGCAAACCAATATATGGCAAGAGCGCCGATTCCTGGCCACCTAACCCACGGATTCCTCGTACCTCAGTCTCACCGCCGCGGCTAACGGAGTGTATGGAGTAACGGCAGGGTGGCGGCATTCTCGCATTCCGTCTGGTTGTACCATAACGGTTCCCAGCCGCCGAGGCTCGTCACCCTTGTGCAAGTCCGTTTGGGGACTTGGCTCAGAAAGCAACGTAACCACTCAAGTGGGCCCGGCCGCCGTAAGATGAATTTGGGTGCTCAAATGCCGTCTGCCACATCGCTCAACGGGAGAAACGAAATGCCACGTCGCCATCGAAACGCATTCATCCCTGCTTTTCTGGGTCTTGCCTTGCTCATCGCAACGGGCGCCGGGAGCCAGGAAGGAACAACCGGGCAGGCCGCGGGAGCGAAATACCGCGATCCGAAACTCACCATCGACGAGCGCGTGGCGGACCTGCTGGCGCGCATGACGCTGGAGGAGAAGGTCGCCGAGATCACTGGCGGCGACAATCCGCACATCTCCCTGCTCGATACAACCGGCACATATCGCCCCGACCAGGCCAATCTGGCCTTCCGCCGGCTCTATGACGAAAACGCGGACTTCACACCGCGCCAGAGTGCCATCCTGCGCAACGCCGTGCAACGCTATCTGCGCGAGAAAACCCGGCTTGGCATTCCGTGGCTGTTCATGAGCGAGGCGTTGCACGGTTTCATGAGCAACGGCAGCACCAGCTTTCCGCAGGCCCTGGCGCTGGCCAGCACCTGGGACCCAGCCCTGGTCCGGCGCGTGTTTGCGGCCGCCGGTGACGAGGCTCGCTCCGCTGGCGTAGGCCAGGTGTTTACTCCGGTGCTCGACATCGCCCGCGATCCGCGCTGGGGACGCACCGAAGAATCCTACGGCGAGGATCCGTACCTGGCGTCGCGCATCGGCGTGGCCGCCATCACCGGTCTCCAGGGCGATGAGTTCCACATCGATCGCCACCACGTCATGGCCACTGCCAAGCACTTCGCCGTGCATGGCCAGCCGGAAGGCGGCACCAACACTGCGCCAGGTAATTACTCCGAACGCATTATCCGTGAAAACTTCCTGGTGCCTTTTCAGGCCGCCGTCCAAGAGGCCAAGGTGGGAAGCGTGATGGCGTCCTACAATGAAATCGACGGCATCCCGTCGCACATCAACCACTGGCTGCTCGACCGCGTTCTGCGGCAGGAGTGGGGTTTCCGCGGTTTTGTCACCTCCGATGGAGACGGGCTCCAGATGCTGGTGCAGACGCACCACGTAGCGGCCGACATGGCTGAAGCCGGCCGTATGGCGCTCGCGGCGGGCGTCGATTACGACCTCTCCGACGGTTCCGTGTTTCGCACCTTCATCGGCCAGGTCAAGGAGGGCAAGGTTCCGGAAACCCTGGTGGATCGCGCCGCCGGGCGGCTGCTCGCGGCCAAGTTCCGCCTGGGCCTGTTCGACGATCCCTACGTCGACCCGGGCTACACCGAAAAGACGACCAACGGACCGGAGCATCGGAAGCTGGCAGTCGAAGCGGCGCAAAAGGCCATGGTGCTGCTGAAGAACCAGAAGAGCCTGCTGCCGCTCGATCCCAACAAGCTCAAGATCATCGCTGTCATCGGCCCCAACGCCGCCGACGTCCACCTGGGCGGATACAGCCGCGAACCGGGGCACGGCGTCAGTATTCTGGATGGCATCCGCGCGCGGGCTGGTTCCTCGGCCAGCGTGGTTTACGCGGTGGGCTGCAAGATCACCACCGCCAGGCCGGGCTGGCGCGGATGGTACGAGAACGACGTCAAGCTCGCCGACCCGAAGGCCCAGGTGGAAACCGTGGCCGCCGCCGCGGAGCTGGCGCGCAAGGCCGACGTGGCCATCCTGGTGGTCGGCGAAAACGAAAGCACCAACCGCGAAGCCTGGTCGGAGAACCATTTGGGCGATCGCGACTCGCTCGATCTGCTCGGCGCCCAGAACGATCTGGTCAAGGCCGTCGTCGAAACCGGCACTCCCACCGTCGTCTTCCTGATCAACGGCCGGCCGCTCTCCATCAACTACATCGCCGAACACGTGCCGGCCATCGTGGAGGGCTGGTATCTTGGACAGGAAGGCGGCACCGCGGCGGCCAATGTATTGTTCGGAGACGTGAACCCGGGCGGCAAACTGCCCATCACCTTTCCCCATTCGGTGGGCGACCTGCCCGATTTCTACAACCACAAACCGTCCGCCAACCGCACCTATGAATTCGGCACCAGAAAGCCGCTCTTCCCGTTCGGTTACGGGCTGAGCTATACCACGTTCCAATTCGACAACCTGCGCGTCGAACCCGCCCGAATCGGGATCGGCGGCATCGCCAAGGCGCGGGTGGATGTCACTAACACCGGATCGCGGGAAGGCGAAGAGGTTGCGCAGCTTTACCTGCACCAGCGCGTGGCGCCGGTCACACGGCCGGTCATGCAATTGAAGGGCTTCGAGCGCATCAGCCTGAAGCCCGGAGAAAAGCGGACCGTGGAGTTCACCATCACGCCGGACATGCTCTCGATGTTGAATGCCGACATGCACCGCGTGGTCGAGCCGGGAGTCTTCGATGTGATGGTGGGGCCGGATTCGGTGGACACAAAGACGGTCGCCCTCAAGGTGGTGGACCCGAATGGTCAGAATTGAACGCCTACGGCGCCGCGGTCCTAAGGGGCGGAGTGGCCAAAGGGGCGCTACGGCCCAGTCTCTTTAATGGTCAGAATCCGGTCCACGGGGACATCTCGCAGCACCTGGTGGATCCGGCTGGGCCATTTGATGTCGATCTCCCGGACGATCTTGGATGCCCCTAACCCAAAGTGAACCCGCGAGTCGCTCGCGCCGGCGTAGCCGCAGGCCGTCGTGACTTGGTTATACTGCGTCAAGCCGTCCTCGGCGGTGATCCGGATCTGCGCCCCGATGGCCATTCGATTACTCTTGGTTCCCACCAGATGCAGCAGAATCCAGTGGTTCCGGTTGCTTGTGATGTTATGGAAGTATTTCACCGGGCCGTTGAGCACGGTGACCACGGCGTCGACACGGCCATCGTTATCGATATCGCCGAACGCCACTCCGCGATGAGGCGCGGCTTGCTGGAAGGCGGGTCCGGCATCGGCGCTCACATCCCGGAACTTGCCGTTGGCGAGATTGCGGAAGACGGCATTCGTCTCCCCATAGGTGCGGTTTGAGATCAGGGCCACGTTGTCGAGCACGTTTCCACGGGCAACGAAAAGGTCCTTCCAGCCGTCGTTGTCGAAATCGAAGATCCCGTTCGACCAGCCCGACATGTTGCGCGTTGTCCCAAGCATGCTCTGGTCGGTGGCTTCCGAGAAGACTCCTCCACCGCGGTTGCGATACAGCGGGAACGATTCGTTCTCGGTCGCGGTGTGCCAGATATCCGGCCTGCCGTCGTTGAATACATCCTTGAAATCGGCGCCCATGCCGGAGATCGCGTTGGCGCTCTGCGAGTACGCAACGCCGCTATCGAGGGCGACCTCCTCGAATCTTTTCCCTCCGATATTGTGGAAGAGAAAATTGGGCAGGTTGTCGTTGGCAACGAACACGTCCATGAATCCGTCCCCGTCGTAGTCGGCGATGGCGGCCCCCATGCCCTTGCCGAAGTGCTTGCCGATGCCGGTTTCCGCGGATACGTCGGTGAAGGTTCCGTCGCCGTTATTACGGTATAGCGTGTTCGGGAGAGGCTGGTAGTACTTCGGATGGCAGTAAGCGCGCGTCGTGGCATTTGCGGCGCAATACGGATCCTTGTTCACTTCCCATTTGCAGTAATTGGAGACGAACAAATCGAGCAGGCCGTCGTTGTTGTAGTCGAGCCAGACGGCCGAGACGGACCACATCTTCTTGCCGTCGAGCACGCCTCCGCCCACTCCGGCTTTGTCCGTAACGTCGGTAAAGGTGCCGTCGTGGTTGTTGCGGAAAAGCTGATTCTTGGTCACGTTGGCGACGAAGATGTCCGGCCAGCCGTCGTTGTCGAAGTCGCCGACGGCCACGCCCATGCCGTAACCCTCTCCGGCTACGCCAGCCTTCTCCGTCACATCGGTGAACGTGCCGTCACGGTTGTTGTGGAAGAGCCGGTTCCAGTACTTGGGACTTTCCTTCTTGAGAGATGGGATCGCGGCGCCGTTCACCAGGTAGACGTCCAGGTAACCATCGTTATCGAAGTCCAGCAGTGCGACGCCGGCCACCATGGTCTCGGGCTGGTTCTTGTTGGGCGTCGGGCAGCTATTGGTAGTGAAAACGAGGCCGGAGCGTTGGGCGATTTCCTCGAAAGCAATGATACCCGCCGCCGGCCCCGCCAGCAGCACACCAGCAGCGGCTGCAATCCACGGAAAACCCTTCATTTCCCCTCATCTTAGCAGGAGGCATTGCGAGCGGCCCGTGGCAACTCATTGAGCCGCCACGGTGTACTTGACGCTCCGCGTGGCCGCATGGAAGCCCTGCAACGCCGTAATCCTGATCTCGCAATTTCCGGGCTTCGCGGCCGCGTTCACCACCACAGGTATTGCGCCGGAGGAATCGGGCGGCGGAAGCTCGTCCTGCTTTTGCTCGAGATCTTCTCCATCCAGGAAGAATTCGACGCGGATGCGCGGCGTCTCCTGAATCGACCTATCCGGATACACCACGAAGTACAGCAGGGGCTGCGCGGAGGCTTTCAGCGATCCGCCGATCATGGGCACCAGTTCCCGGCCCTGAAACTGGAGGGGGTCGTCCGCATCCGGTTCCGCCGTCAGCGGGTCAGCCCGCGCAACCAGCATCAGGCTGCTCAATCCGACACCTGTCGCCGGCGGACTATCGAACTCCACCGTACTCGTGCTGGCGCGGTTTGCTTCGCGGTCCTGCAACACACTCTCCACGGTGTAGTGGCCGGAGGGCAGGTTGAACGAATGCCGGTAGTCGATCGGCGTGGCCTGGATCCCGGACAACTGGTCGTCGGGCACTTCGTACAGAAGATCCTGGCCGAACCTGTCGACGATCGCCCCGTCGGGGTTCTTCACAACCGCGAACAACGAAGCGTGCAGCCGGTGCTTCTTCTGCGCGGGCTGCGGGGTGGCGGTGAGAGCCGCGCCCGGAAACTCGAAGACAATCGCGGATTGCGAACTGGCGCCCGGCCGGAACTGGAACGCCACGGACTGGAATTCGAAAGCGTGCGGCCGCGGCTGCGCATTCAACATCAACAGACCGGCGATTTCGAAAGGACGCAGCGTTCCCGCTCCGCCCGTGCCGGGTATCGCGAAGTAGCCCTCCCGGCTCTCGACCCTCAAATCGGCGCGCGCCAGCTTGACTTCGATCTTCCGGAAATGCCCGTCATACTTGCCGGATGAAGGGTGATAGTCGGCTTCGTAATGCGTCTCCACATCCCCGCCGATCTGCTGGAAAGGCTTCCGCAGATCGTTGGTGTTGGCGATCAGAAATCCGCCCGTGCCCTCGGACAGGGCGCGCAGACCCGCCTGCGAATCCGAAGTGCGCACGGCATCGTGTTGGTAATCGCCCTGCCGCGCCCTGTCCATCAGGACTCCCGCGGCGCCGATGGCGCTGGAGTCCGGAGTTGGACCACCCGGAAACCCCGGCGCAATCTCTCCCTGTTTCTGGCTCAGCGCCGTCACATGCTGCATGGCCACGGAGGAGGACTGCGCCGTGGATGTCTGGCCAAGGCCGTTGGCGTCGAACGCATAGACGCTGATATCCGCCAGGTTGGCCTTGTTCAACATGGCCTGAAACTGATCGGGGTCGCCGGTAGTGGTGAATCCGGGGCTGAGCAGCAGAACCGTTTTGTGCCCGGGAAAAGCGCCGATTTGCCGGATCATCAGCTTGATCTGGTCCATCTGCCGGGCTCCCTCGACGCCCATGAACTGCTCGCGCTGGATCACCAGGTCCCCGCGCTGCGCGTTGGCGCCCGGCCCGTTGTCCACATCCGCTCCCGTGATGGCGGTCATGCTCACCGAGCCGGTGGTGGACAGGTCGTGGTAGCCGCCGGTGTTCCCCACCTTGAATCCGGCGATCAAGGTTACGTTTGGGGTGGAGTTCAAGACGGCTTCGGCGGCTCGGGTAATATCCACGGTCGTGCCGTAAAAGGCGTTGGCCGCCGCGCGCAGCAGCTCGTCACGATTGGTGGTAAACGGATACAGCGGCGTGATCCGCGAATCCAGGTTGAAGACACCCACCCAGGTGCCCGGGCGCAACTGGGTGTTGATGTACTCCTGGGCCGCCGCCACGGCCCATTTTCTGGTCAGGGGATCCAGGTTGTGGAAGACGATGCAGACGAGGTTGACGGCCTGCAGCGGCATGGGCGATGCGGGGGCCGGAGTGAGGGGTGGAAGCGGCGCTTCGCCGGATGGCTGCTCCGTGTGACTCTGCGATACTGGCTGCGCCGCCGCATTGCCGCCGGCAACCAGCCGGAAACTCCGGATTTGCTGGCGGACGCCGTCTTCGTAGATCTCGACATCGGCGGCGGTGAGGTTTTTCACCAGCCGGCCCTTCTTATCGCGGACCACCAGATCGAGCGCTACTTCGTCGACCGCGGCATGGATCATCGGCTCGGGCGGGGCGCCCGCTGGGCTGGGCGGCGGATTCTGCGCGCCAACCTGGCCGGCCAGCAAAGACAGGGCGGCCAGAATAGCCGCGGGATTGGCTTTCGACATAGACGCCCTTTCGGAACTTCAACGTTCAGTTTAGCTCGATTACCATCTTCAGCTGCTGGCTTGAGGCCCCTATTCATAATGGCGGTGCGTCTTCGCCCTGTGTGCGCCGGATTACATCGCCGCGCCATCTGCTCCTCAACCCAACTTCTGCGCTTTTGTGAAACACTCTTTGAGAGAAAAAGGCTTATCAACAATTCAGTCACCACCTTGGCGTCGCCTACCTTGCGCGGGGCGCCCGCCTTGCCATAACCTGAACCGATACGGGGAGGTGCACATCGTTACGATCTGGCATCAGAACATGCCTCAAATCGACAGTGAATACCGTGGGTGCGCGCACATTTTTCGCGGTCCATCTTAGACACTATTCTCAACCTCCGGACGTCATCCCGAGACTGGACATTGAAAACTTGCGACTTATTTCAGCAGCCATCATGAAAATCACCCAAAATCCACCACCACGATTCGTGGGTGCTGCGGAAGTTGGGTAAAGAATCTCGATGGCGGCAGCGCCGGCGAGCATCGCCTCGGTCATGTTGTTGTTCGGCGTCGGCCAGGTCCGCCACGAAGTGGATACCAGTCGGGGGTTAGCCAGGGCATCAAAGTTCGGAATACGACCCGCCGGGATGGCGGCGAGCGTCGGGCACTGGGATAACTTCCGATGTCATTCGTCACTCCACCGAACCGATCCACGAATCGTGGGTTGGGGTGAACTGAGCATGAATCGCGGCGGAGTGAATGTGAAGTGGGTTTGAAGTGTTGAAAAGGATACCATGTTGAAGAACACGCTATTGACTTTCCTTCTTGGGGGAGGGGTAAGTTGACCGAGGAGGACTAGTATTGAATGAGGTTGTATATCTTCGGTAGCTCTCGGTTGCTTTCCCTGAGCTCCCGCCCAGGCCCGCTCCGGGCCGGATTTCTTCTAATGCTAACTTTGGTGGCCGCGCCGTGCCTGCTTCGGGCGCAGGCGACCTGCGATGCATGCGCCGCTGCCTATAGCTCGTGCATGGGGGAGGTCACTCAGGCCTATAACGAGTGCACGCAAACGGTTCAGGACACTTACAATCTTTGCGAGATGACCGCGTCCTCGTCGTTCGTGAATTGTCTCAATGACTGCTTGGCTACAGGCGGCGGGTCAAACTGCGCCGAGGCATGTAACGCTTGGGTTTGGGGATCCCAACAGGGCTGCCAAGATCAGTTCGACGGCACGATGCAGGGCTGCAGCGACGCACAAGACGAGGGCGAATTTGGCTGTGAGCAGGGCAATGACGACTGCGTCTATGGACCCCCGGCTTGCACAGATACAGACGGCTAGTTCTAGGGCTCTTCTGGCCGGGCCGGCAGCCGTGAAGCCCCGGGGCGGTTGAAAGCACTAATGGGGTTGCGCTAGCGGGCGTAACGCGTGCCGGCCCTTTGTCTAACAATGCATCTCAATGACGATCACGAAGAAGCCAAAGCTAACAATGCAGAAGTGTTTCTTGTCCGGGTGCCTCGCCGCGCTGTCGTGCGCGGCCGTCCCAGCCCTAGTGCATTGACCGCCTGAAACATTTGCAATAAACCATTTTTATGCAGTAATGTTTTGGCGCATACTTGGAGTATGGGACGACCAGCTCTGAGTAT
>Ga0209039_10004012_pt1 | contig 11057 bp, 11 predicted proteins | sample BogFormECP12_OM1_FD_188238 | JGI IMG/M metagenome (GOLD analysis project Ga0209039, IMG submission 188238) | Bog forest soil microbial communities from Calvert Island, British Columbia, Canada - ECP12_OM1 (SPAdes) (version 2) | ecosystem: Environmental > Aquatic > Freshwater > Wetlands > Bog ... | reverse complement strand
TTTGCCATACCCGTCTCCTTTGTGCGGAAGGTCCGCCGCACTTTGCGGAGACAGGATAATCCAAGTCCACTTATCAAAGCATGATTGACAGACTACTAGCTTTGAAATCTCTATATAATATATTCAAAAAAGAAGGACTCGCCTGAGCTCGTCCTTCTTTTTATTAATCATTTGACCAGTTTCTTCTCTCGCATCTTTTGACGCGCAATCGCTGAACGAAAGATGCGATCAAAGAATCCGTAATAACCATCCTTCTCATACAAAATCATATAATCGGCTGGACCATATTCCTCGGGGCGATATAAGATACCGCAGTTGGAATTAATCTCCAAAACATAAATCTCGCCCTTCTCGTTCACGCGGACATCGCAACGGCCGTATCCAGTTCCGCCCGAGGCGAGATACATTTGACGGCCCGCCTCTTGAAGTCGAGAAAAAAGAAGCGCATCTTTGACTTCGCGGAATTCAAAGGGAACTGAATAATCCCATTTGATATCCGTATGCCAGAAATCATCACCAGCAGGGAAAATCAATTCTGTCGGCGGATATACAAACGGATTACCCAGATCGTCGGGATTATCCACAACAAAGACGTTGTACTCGCGACCGACAATAAACTCTTCGACACGCGCGCTTCCGAACAAGGATGCCATGCGCTTGAACTGGGTGTGCAACTGCTCGAGATTCTCCACACGCGACTCGCGCGTCATTTCGATACTGCTATAACTCTTCGGATGTTTGACCATCAGCGGAAACCGCAGATTTTTGATGAGGCTATCCAAGTCATCTTTTTCCGTGGCATGATAACCTTTTGCAAATCCGACTTCATAAGCTTCAGCATCGGTTTGCATTTTTTCGCGTGATTGATCATAGAAATTGCTATCAGAACCGGTAAAGGGCATGTTCAATTTTTCCATGGCCTGGATCACATCCAGTCCGGGATAATCCTCGTCTGAGGCACCATCACATAGATTGAAAAATACATCAAAGCGATTTTGCTCTTTGATCGCTTTCAATTTATCAAACACTGGTCGACTCAATGTGATCATCTCCCATTCACACGGATAATGCGCGATAAACTCAGCGGGAGTAAAACCCCAAGTCTCATCATCATAAAGAACACAGACTCGCATCGGTCACCTCATTTCTTCGACGAACGTTATCATAAAAAGTTTTTCTAAGCAACCTTTTGGCAAAATTCGTCGTCGAACGAACCAGACAAGGCAAGGCATAACATGCAACTTGATTCGGATGAATAATAGAAAAACTTTTCATCATCACCCACCAATAAGTTGAGCATTTAATCATTAATTTTCTCTAGCGCTTCTCATCTTTGTATGGTTAAATCGTGCCCATGTCTGATCTATCCCGCCGCGACTTTTTGAAGCTGGGCGGCGCCGCATTATTATCCACTGCTTTCAACGGATTCAATTTGCAGAACGCCTACTTCACTCCCCCGCCCATTGTTTATCATGGCAATCGAGATCAGCATTACATCGCGTTGACCTTTGACGATTGCTGGCATCCCGAAGTACTCGAGCAATTGAATGAGATGGTCGCACCCTATCCTGATTTTCATTTTACGTTCTTTGCAGTCGGCGATGCGTTGCAAATCAATGAGGTCAAGGACCCGGGAGTTTGGCGGCGACTGGTCAGTCGCGGGCATGAGATCGGATACCACACCATGCATCATTATGATCCGGCGACTATGTCCGCAAAAAGCTTGGTCGAGGACTTCGATCAATGGATGGATGTATTGCATCAGGTTTTGGGGTTTCAACCCGACATTCGTTTTGCCAAACCGCCTTATGATGATATCAGTCCATCTTTTGAAATCTTATGCAACGAACGCAACTTAGTGCTTACCATGTATTCCATCGGCTATGAGGGAGATACCGTGCAGGACGGCTTGAACGCCGCTACTCGCACTCAGAACGGCGACATCGCACAGATGCATACATATGAGGACCCAAACAAAGGAAGGCTCGACGCATCCATCTCTGCCAAGGTGATACCGTATCTTGCAGGTCAAGGTTTTGGTTTAGTCACGATGACGAAGCTATACGATGATCTTTTGCTTCAACAAAATAGTTCGAATGGTTGCGATATTGGCACAGGTGAATCACTGACGCGGACGTGTGTTGAGTAATATCATTGCACACAACGACATTATTTATTTTGTTCTTCCAATTCTTTCAAAAACTTTTCTTTATTCGCCGAACGCGCAGTCTTTCCACTCGACGTTTTTAAGATCCATTTTGGTCCGACAACTTTCACATAACGCAATGCAATCGCCGAATTCTTCGTCACATGTTGACGAATCGAATCTGCAATTCGTTCCTGCTCCGCCTCGTCTTCTGATTGAACTTCAGCGATGATGACCACATCTTCCGTGCCAGCTTCATCGTTAAAGATTCCGAACGCCACCGAACGTCCCGCATGAACGCCGGGCACTTCGTAGGTTAGAGATTCCAAATCCTGCGGATACACATTCTTTCCGCCAACAATAATCATATCCTTCTTACGGCCTGAGACAAACACTTCCCCATCTGAAACATATCCAAAATCGCCCGTCAAAAACCAGCCATCCAACAACGCTTTCGTTGTAGCATCGGGACGATTGTAATATTCAGTCAACATGCAATCACTTTGCAAAGCAACCTCGCCAATTTTTTTATCCGCAACATCTTTGCCTTTATCATCTAAAATGCGGACGCGCGTATTGGATAACGGCTTGCCGGATGACATCATCTTCATCGCGGGATGGCCATTCATCGCCGAATGCGCAACGCGTTCAACCATGAACGATTCCCGGTCAATCTCCTCGACTTTGGGCGGGCGTGACAAATCCGTCTGCGTCACGCCGAAAACATTTTCCGCCATCGCATACGAGCACTGAAGCGCTTCAAGTTTCAATCCATAAGATTTGAACCGCTCATAAAAAGCCTGATGGCTTTCAAAGCGGACCGGTTCTGAGCAATTGATCACCGCGCGCCATGAAGACAAATCCACACCTTCCAGATTCCGATCGCGTATCTTTTGCGAACAAAAATTGAATCCAAAATTTGGTAGCCACGAAAGCGTGCCTTTATACTGCGAAACGGATTGCATTAATTTATATGGCGCGCGCACCCAATCGAACGGCGAGCTCAATACCAAAGGAATACCAGAAAGGATCGGCATGAGGAAACCTGCAATCAAACCCATGTCATGATACAGCGGCAACCAGGAAACAATCACATCGTTGTCGTTCAAATTTAGCGCGCGGCTGTAAGCGTCCAATTGATTGAAGACCGCCTGATGTGAAAGCGCCACGCCTTTCTGCAAGCCCGTCGTCCCAGATGAATGTTGCAGCAAGACAATATCTTCCGACGAACGCTTCGTGCCAAGCAAAGAGCCAAAGTCAGGATCGGCTTGCGACTCAAGCTTATTTGTCAAGATCACGGCGCGAACTGAATCGCCATCCTTCAACGCACTCCGCACTTCGGATTCAAATTCGGGATAAGTCACAATCACTGCAGGCTTGGTTACTGAAATCAGCGCGGATAAATCCGTGCGATAACGTTCAGGTGCAAGTTTCTCCGTCAGAAATGGCATGATGGATGGGATCGCGCCATGTAAGATCGCACCCCAGAAGGAATAAATCAAATCTTCGCCATGCTGAAGAATCAACACGACAACTTCGCCGGGTTTGATTTTCTCACTGGCATATGTGCGAGCGTATGTATTTGCGCCGCGCAATAGTTGACGATACGTAATCGGCAAATCCGGTTGGCCGGAATGCTGAAGAGTAACAGCGACCCGTTCCGGGGTCAGCGAATGAAGCGATTGAAGCCGTTGGAAAAATGTCGTCATTTTATAATCTATCTTTTTTGATGATAAACCCTTTCGATACAATAGCAACATACCCTAAGGGCATGCGCTTTGCAAGATACGCACTTTCAAAAGTTCTGCGATTAACTTCTCGCCCCGCTGAGACAAATGAACCGAAGAATCGGAAGAAAAAGCATCAATTGATAAAGTATTCCATAAATCAAGATAAGAAATTCCTCGCTGGTTCATATAATTTAATAAAGCAGTACGATAAGCATCGTACGCCCATCGAGGATAAGCGATATCATAACGGAGATCGCTGTTCACACCTCCGTAAATTTGGATTGGCTCATTTACAACTAAAAAAGCCGACCGGCCAGCTTCCTCTGTGCCAACTCTTATCGTATCGAATCCCAGATCTCTTAATAATTGCGATTTATCTTTGGGAGAATGATATTCAGTCCCGAGATTCAGGGAACGAGGAAGCTGGATACGTACATCTTGAGATGCCGAATCATACCAATCAATCGAGGTGCCCGCCCAGATTAACCCACTTAACTGAAGTAGGACAACCTTCTTGATGGTATTCCGCCCAGCCCAAATCGTTCCATCCCAAATGGAAGCAGGTATTGCCGGATCCAGGCGAACATTTAATTGGTATTTTGACGCAACCGCTCTGAGATCATTTACGTGGCCAGCCAACCAATCCGGGTTCTTTTCTTGGTAAAGAAAAGAACCCAGGCTTACGAATGACACTATTAAATCGGGATCGTACTGGTTCGACCGGGCAACTACCAACAAATCGCGAAGGGAGGACGATTCAGGGAATCCAAAATCGTAAGCCTTCACCTGCCGATTATCACATGTCACCAAATGTAGGCCATTTATTTGAGCGGCCAAGTTTTCAGAAGCAGGGACACCGAAACCCCACACAGAAGAATCTCCTACCAGAATTACACGATATTCAGAACTGGGTTTGGGCATACCTGAAATTATATGCGAACCAAACATCGCATCGAAATCCTCGAAGACGGAAACGGAATGAACAGTTTCCATATTTATCTGATCGCCATACGGGAACCGCAGACGTCCAGGCACCAGCCAGTTATAAATGGAATTACGCCCTAGCCTCACATCAAACCAGGAATAAGAAAAGTTAATGAGTATAACAAGCAGAATCGCTTTGCAAATTACTCGTAAAGGGTTTACAGAATTCATTTGCTAGAGTCAAAACTCAAATTGCTTGTTTCAGCCAAAACAGATCTCATTGGGCTTGTCGAGATTGAATCAAATTCGCCAACTGATCCAGCGTATCAAAGGTCTGCGCGTTCAATTCTATATCGTCAATGTGAACGCCGAACGTGTCTTCAATGAACAGCGCGAGATCAACAAGGCTGAACGAATCAATCAACCCGCTCGAGATCAGCGGCTCATCCGCTCGGATCTTACGCTTGGGTTGTTTAAGAATCGAGGTTGAAACATAGTCACCGACAATGGTTTGTGCATCGCTCATTAGATTCCTTTCACGTACAATTATTTTTGGCAAGCTCAAGTCCTTTAAAATATTCAAGTATAAATAAAACCGCTGGAATAAATATAATCGCTTGGGGGACAAAGAAAAGACGGGTTTCGCCCATCACACTGAGAAAAGCGTGAATCCCAAACCAAACGGGGCATAAAACCAGAAAGAATCTCTGCCACAAATTTGGCAAAACAAAAAAGAATATCAGACCCAATAGAGGAGCAAATCCGAGAGTATGGAAAAGTTGATCCCATGTAAAAGAGCGAGTCACATTATAAAGCAACAGCTGATAACCGGGAGTTTGTTTATATGGGATGTAGATTGGACGATCAGGATATAAGAATCTAAGTCCAATGAATACGAGCGCAAAGATTGCAATGGCCAAATAAACCGGAGCATATTTCTTTTGTAATAATCGAAGATTATCAAGAAGCGCCGCGAGCATTAGAAGGGGAATAGCACCGCTCGTTTCCCTGTTTAGTGCAGCTGGAAGCATCAGTAGTGCGACCCAAAAGTAATGGCGCCTTAAAATCAACAACGCGGCAGCTAGATAGAAAATTACATCGAAGTACGTATTGAACGACAGATCATTATCATAAAACCCATTTTTTATCGTGCACGCAAGCAAAGCGACCCCTATAAAGGGAAGCAGCTTTGAAGTAGAGGCCTGATGATAAAGAGCAAATGCCAGCAAGAAAACGGCTATGTTCTGTAAAACGCGAAATGAAACAAAACCAAAGCCAATCGGATCTTGGACTCCTATAAACCGGAATAGATCAATAAATCCCTCCGCCACGATTTCTGAAAGAACACGATATTGCCATGGATTGGGCGCTTGCCCTGTCAGAACATCATCATGTCTCTGAAGTTGTCCGCCATCTAGAAAACTCATCCGACCATGCAGGCTATCCAGCTGAAGTTTGACAGTCACAATAGCAAATATAAGAGCGATAAATAGAATCAAAAATCGCGAATCCATTATTCGTACCAGATGCTTCGAAGAACGGATTTTTTCGCCAAACAAAATCAACAACAGGAATAAAACCCAAGCTGATAAGATATAAAAGGCCAAAAACAATAATACACTGATCGCCGAGGGAGTTGAAAATCTCCTAATTAAAACAATTTGCTTGGCGGAATCCGGGGACAACTCAAATGTTGTTCGAGATTCATCCCAGTAAACTGTCAGGGTCCCTGTCGCAGGGGGAGAATGGATGATCAAAGTCATCAATCCGGGGGCAGGATCCGTCCAATGCAAAGAGGCGGATGAACCCGGATCCAGTCTGAACGTATCTTGCGTTGATTTCCAAATACCAACCGGGATAAACGATCCTGCATCCAGCTCGTTTCCATTAAGGTTCAACCGGATATCAGATTTTGAAAAACTAATCGCTTGAGATTTAGGGATAATATCAAATTCAACAGCCACATCCGTCCACGGCTGCAATAATGGGGTAACCGGATAGGCCGGCGCTGCATAAAAAAGTGGGAGGAACAAAAGAGGAAGAAATAGGCAAAGACTGATAATATAAGGTCTCTTGGCAAATGCAGTCACCAATCTTTCTTTTAGGTAATAATGTGCAAGAAGATAATTTGCGCCTGCAAAGATAACAAATAAACTGCACCCCATTGCCAATCTATTCTTGCTGATAACCGGGGTTTGAAGAAAAAGAACATAAGCACTAAACGCTACACTTAACCCAACCAGGATACTCGAGGCCATTGAGATTCTGAACGCAGCGGCATTTTTGGAGAACTTTAAATAATTCATACTCGCCTGGCTATTCCAAACAACTTTTACATCGCCGGCCAGGCAGTTGCAGGCCTGGATAGATCAAAAAATAGCCAACCAGCGCAACATAGATTAAGAATGTTGCCAAAGACGCAGATCTGTAAGCTTGAAGGATTACACATTCAACTATCTTTTCATGGACAAGCCATATTTTGGATTTCAGGAGCAAGACGATTAGCGAGCAAATGTTCACCTTGCGGCGTTAAATGCAATTCTGGGTCCGTGAACTCAGACGGAGGTATGGCATTCCAGAAATCCTCATATGGCAGTTGTTGCTCCTTCATCCAGTCTCCCATACTGAGCCGATATTCATCATAGGCCCAGCGGGGATAATCCTTATTATATCGAATAGAGCTATTCAGGCCGTTCGCGATGAAAATGGGTTCATTGAAAAACAAGATTGGCACATTGCCAGCCAAACTGCGCCCGGTTTCCAAGGCAGAAAATTGAAAGCTCTTGACTAATAAGCCACGCTCGGCCGGCGATTGAAATGTCGCGAATTCGGAATCGGCAGCCAGATCGTTCAACGGAGGATTCGGAGGCGGAAATCCGGCGTCCAAACCAGTTGCAGCCCAAAGCAGGCCGTAGAGCTGGTCAGCAATTACAACTTTTATTCTGGAACGCTGATACAAAATCGTATGCTCAAAAAATCCATGCGCGTGAAGTTGAGATGCACGCGGAACCACCAAACGGTATCGCTCAACTAATTGCAAAACTCGGTCCGATTGAAAGCCCCATATTTCCTGATCAGACTTGTTGGATATGAGTGTCGCAATCGTTAGCGGCCAGACCACCAAATCAGGCTGGTATCGCAGGGCCTGATCAAGTATCAGCAAATCACGAATATACGAAGGGGATGGATAAGCCAAGTCATAAACCTTCACTGCCTTCCCTGCACAAGTCACCAGTTTCATTTGGTTGATTTGTTCCGATAGAATATCGGGCGGCTGCAATGTCCAACCCCAAATCGATGAGTCACCCAGCAGAACAACCCGGTATTCCCCCTGCGGTTTAGACCTAGCGATCAAATGAGAAGCAAAGAGTGCACCCATATCCTGAAATGACAGAATGCCTTGATTAAATGGATCATGGAGCTGTCTTTGCGCGGGGAGGCGTACACGGCCTTTCACCAAATGGTTAAAAATGGAAAAGCCGCCAAAAGTGGGATTGAAGTAGGCAAGAGCCAGATTTGCGATTGTAAAAAGAAGGAGGCTTTTGATTAAAACACGCAAAGGGTGGACGGTATGCATTATCCCATTCCAAATAGCTTCAACATCGCCTGCCAGGCAATCGCTGGAGTAGATAGAGTAAAGAACAACCAACCCAATGCAACATAATTGAACGTTAAAAATACACCAAGTGCATTCATCGCAATCTGACCGCGAGGCGACTGCGTCCAAGCAGGTAAGCGATTGCGAATAAACTCACTCCAGCGATTATGAAGAAACAAACCCACACCATGCCATGCGCCCCACAAAACAAAGTTCCACGATACGCCATGCCATAAGCCAATCAAAATCATGGTGCTGATCTGCGTCACGAAAATGATGATCCAGACGGGCAATTGTTTTCCACTTCGTAAGGCACGCGTGAGTGGGTTGAAGAAATAAGAACGGAACCACTGAGTCAACGTCATGTGCCAGGAATTCCAGAATTGAGTCAGGTTCGGTTTAAGATAGGGGGCAGCAAAATTTTCGGGCAAACGGAAGCCAAGTAATCGTCCCAGCCCGATCGCAACGTCGGTATATCCGCTGAAATCAAAATAGATTTGGAGAGAATAGGCATAAAGAAAGAGCCACATCCAGCCTGCACCTTTGACTTGTGGCACAAGCACGTCGCTGATAGAGATGACGGCCAATAAATCAGCTACAACAAATTTTTTGAAGAGACCAACAAAGAGCCGCGTCCCCGCGTCGATCCAATCTTCATCGCCCATTGGAAGAGGCGTTCGCAATTCCTTGACGAATCGGTCCAAACGATCAATGGGACCGGCGGTAAAGGCCGGAAAGAAAATAGCATAGTTGACATATTCTGCGAGAGTCACGGCAGGCAGACGACCCGACTGCCGATCGCGAATGGTATGCATCAGACGAAAAGCCAGATAGGAAAAGCCAAGCCAGCTAAACGCAATGTCAGCTGTGTTTGGATTTTGTCCATGGACAGTGGAAAGATAATTCAGTGCAAAATTTGTTAGTTGAGGTATCTTCAAAAAAATAAAGATTAGGATGATCGCAACGAAAGCAATAACCTGCAAAATTCGATGCGACCTTTGCCAAAGCGTCAATAAAAGAGTCGCGACGGCAATTGCAATCAATACAACGAGCGTCAAGATGAATGGTGGCGTAGTGGATATATAAACCTGGGTTAATTTAAAGTGACGATTCAGCTCCATCAACAAAACAACTCCGACCAGAATTGCAACAGCACGCCAATTTTGTTTCCAGCCGCGCGCTTCGGGCGTCGAGGTCAATGCCCATGCCAATACAGTAATTGTCAGAGTTGCAACAGGAAGCCAAAACACAAGGCTCACAAATGGTTGATCTGGCTGGAGCCAAAAGACAACAAACGTGCTGACCACCAGCAATGCTAACTGGCGTCCCCGTGGCAAGCGACCAAGGACCAATGCAACGGAAGCAAGAATGGAAATTTGAAGGATAGTCACAGCTTAGAATCCTTGATAGATCCATGTAGGTGAAGTATCAGCAGTGAAGATCACCAATGCAATAAGAATGAGCGCCAGCAATAATGCTAGCATATTTTCACGCGTAAAGATGGAATCACGAATTTTTTTCCACATAGAATCTCCTAAGCTGTCTGTCGAAGATAGACTTCCATGAAGGCATCCAAATCGCCATCCAGCACAGCTTGCGTGTTGCCCGTTTCATACTCCGTGCGATGGTCCTTCACCATTTGATACGGATGCAAAACATATGAGCGGATCTGGCTTCCCCATTCAGCCTTGGTATATTCACCGCGCAAAACCGCGATCTCTTGATCCTTTTCAGCGCTTTTCATTTCCAAGAGACGCGCCCGCAGTACGCGCAATGCATTTTCGCGGTTCTGCAATTGTGAGCGTTCATTCTGACACGTCACAACAATCCCGGTCGGGATGTGAGTCAACCGAATAGCGGTCGCGTTCTTCTGGACATTTTGTCCGCCGGCGCCGGATGAACGAAACACATCGATCTTTATATCATTGGGGCTAATCTCAATGTCCGCTTCATCCATCGCAACCTGTGGCAGGATTTCCACCAACGCAAAGGAGGTATGCCGACGATGCGCCGCATCAAAGGGTGAGAGCCTCACGAGCCGATGGACGCCTTTCTCTGAACGCAAATAACCATACGCATATTTTCCATCAATCGCAATGGTGACGCTTTTCAATCCAGCTTCTTCGCCATCGGTTCGATCAAGAATCTCGGTTTTGAATCCACGCGTATCCGCCCAGCGCAGATACATGCGTTCAAGCATCGCCGCCCAATCCTGCGAGTCCGTACCACCAGCCCCGGCATGAATGGCAAGCAATGCATCATCATCGTCATATGGTCCGGAAAGCATCGCGGTAAAAGCACGTTTATCCAAATCCACTTCGAGCGCGGCGATCTCCTTTTCCAATTCAGCGCGCAGAGATTCATCATTGAGACGAGAAAGCTCCACAAGATCGTTTAAATGGGATTGGAATTTGCGCCACGATTCAACTTCATCGCGTAAATTCGAAACAACTTTCATCGTCTTTTGCGCGGTAGAAGAATCGTTCCAGAAATTTGGTACTTCAATTTCTTTTTCGAGTTCGGTTATTTTTTTCTCTTTGCCCGCGAAGTCAAAGACGCTCCAAAAGCTGAGAGGTTAATTCCTGGGCACGAGTCAAACGATCAAGCAAGTCTTGCATGATTCCTCCAAAATTATGAATCTAAAATTCCATTTACAAAT
>Ga0209039_10004011_pt1 | contig 11064 bp, 10 predicted proteins | sample BogFormECP12_OM1_FD_188238 | JGI IMG/M metagenome (GOLD analysis project Ga0209039, IMG submission 188238) | Bog forest soil microbial communities from Calvert Island, British Columbia, Canada - ECP12_OM1 (SPAdes) (version 2) | ecosystem: Environmental > Aquatic > Freshwater > Wetlands > Bog ... | reverse complement strand
CACGGAGGAAGTCTGGCCTGCCTTTGGCAAGTGCTTCCCACATGATCCAGACGGCGTATCCCGACTCGATGTTGTCGTGCAACCGACCGGGTACAAGAGCCCTTCGATGGTAGTCGAAAGTGCAAGTGGGCAAACGAACTCCAATCAGACTGTGCTCCTTGTCTAAGGTTGCGGCAATCTCCCAGTCCACGAATTTTCGCCTACCCGTTTCTGCCCCGCACAGAACTATCGTACATGACGAGCCCTTGATATGTTCGTTACGCAGACTCCACATGATGTAATCCGTATCGTCGCTGTCTTTCGCTCGCTCGGGTGACGTATCATCAAACACGTCGTACATCTCGCAAAAGAAGCGTGAAAATTCCTGATACCACTGTCGATCGAGCCCGTGATGGTAGCTCACAAAAACGCTGCGCTTGGGAACCGGATAGAAGGAGCCGTAGAGGGGTTGCGGCGTCAGGCTACTGGGCGGTGCAAATATTGAATGTAGATAAGAAAAATCAGGCTCCATCGGCTCACTACCCCCGTATCTGGGGTTTCTTGAGCCTCGTCTATACCACAAATTGTGCCCTTTTCAATCGGAACAGTGACCGCCCGGAGCCTCGCGACAGAGCTCCGTACGTCTTGTTCCCACTTTTATGGCATGGCATATTTGCGCCATGCCCGATAAAGCAATTCCAGAACCAAACCAATTTAATACCTACGACCACCTATTTTAAAGCAGGCACTTAAACAGATCCCGCACCATTTTTACACTCCTGCCGAACTGGGTCTCGCCCGCCAGTGTAAAAATGGTGCGGGATCTGTTTAAGTGCTTTCTAGCCCGCAATGAGCTCGTGGCTTCGGCTTTTGCTTGATTTTTGCGGGCTAGGTAGCGATCTCGATCTCGTCCTTCGTTGAAATATCGTCCTGAAAGAAAATATTCCTCTGGCGATCCCATACGTATCGATGAAGGAGCACTTTGAGCGTCGCAGTTAACGGAATCGCCAGAACTGCTCCAAGCAAGCCCCCCAAGACGAGCGTCCACAGGAACACAGAAATGATGACCGTCATTGGGTGGAGACCAACCGAGTTTCCGACGATGCGGGGGGTTGTCACCAATCCATCGATTTGAGCGACGATCAAAAAGAAGATAATCGTCACCCATAACGGATGTACCCAGTCATTGAATTGCGCGAAGGCAATCAGGACCGCCGGTATGTAACAAATAATGTACCCGGCATACGGCATGATTCCGAAAAAGGCGAACCCGAGTCCGATCAGGAAGCCGAACTGCAAACCCAGAATCGACAATCCAATCGCCAACAAGACGCCGTTAATGAGGGCCACGACCACTTGGCCACGGAAAAAATTGATCAGATAACCGTTGATCTCGGTTAAAACGGAAACCACTTCATCTTTAAATTCGGAGCGACGAAGCGGTAAGTAGTTGCTCCAAGATTCCGCAATCCGCGGACTCTCTTTCAAAAAGAAAAACAGATAAATAGGGACAATCAGCAGGCCAAACAGGTAACCGAACGCGCCAAAAACGCCGGTCAAACTCGTCTGGATGAATGCCCAAGAACGCTGAACCAATGATGGGAGCTGGTCCTTCAGATATTGCAATGATTGTTGTACGTAAGGGTTGTCTTGATAGCGCGCCAGGCCGACACTGGGATTCTGGTTGCCCGATGAATCCGGCTCGGCCGGCTGCGGCGCCGGTTCGGGTGTGGGAGACGGCTTGCCGCCAAGTTGAGGAAGTTTCTCCAAGTTTTGTTCGAGAAAACCGTCGAGCGCACCCCAGCCTCGTTCCAAATAGCCGGGAAGCGCGGAGGAAAATTTCACGCTTTCAGTGTAGATCGAGGGAACGAGTCCGACGACCAACAGTACAGCACCCAGTAAGAACGCTCCGAACACGATTACGACAGCCAGAAGCCGAGGCAGCTTTCTACGGGCCAGCCAGCTGACCACCGGTTCCAGTAAATAGGTAAACACTCCGGCAACGGCTACCGGCAAGATCAGAGGCTGAAGAAACGCGAGAATTTGCGTGGTGACATACAAGGTGAAAACAACGATCCCGGCGATCACCAGCAAAGAAAGCGAAGTGATTGCGTTCCATAGCATCTTTTTCTGCCAAGGAGTCGGATACAAGATTAGGAGAAAGATGATTACGACATTCGAAGGTTGCAACGAAAAAGCGCGTGGAGGGGAGCTGCTTGCAACTCCCGGGCGTTGCAAGCAACGCTCCTCCAAAGGAAAATTGGATTCGAACAGCAAGGAAACTGGTGTGGCTCGTTCCCAGGTTAGTGAGCAATGCGGGCCACGCCCTGTATTTAAACGGATACACGAGTAGAATGTCTGATCTCTAACATCGAATTATGACCATCTCGACTGAGGCGATAACTGAGGAGGTGAACAGTAACGGCCAATGGGTTCACGCGGTTCAGAATGAAATTTCCCGAGTGATCGTGGGCCAGAAATATCTTATCGATCGGCTACTCATTGGGTTGCTCGCAAACGGCCACGTTCTCTTGGAGGGGGTCCCCGGATTGGCGAAAACACTCGCAGTCAAAACGCTGGCGTCCTGCGTCAAAACGAACTTTCGTCGTCTTCAATTCACACCGGACCTGTTGCCGGCGGATATCATAGGGACGATGATCTACAACCCGCGTGACGGTGAATTTCGACCAAAACTCGGTCCCATATTTTCGAACCTGATTTTGGCGGATGAAATTAATCGCGCTCCCGCTAAGGTGCAGAGCGCCTTGCTCGAAGCGATGCAGGAACGCAGCATCACCATCAGCGAAAAGACATATCCTCTTTCGGATCCCTTTTTGGTGCTGGCTACGCAGAATCCGCTCGAGCAGGAGGGCACCTATCAACTTCCAGAAGCTCAGCTGGATCGGTTCATGTTAAAGCTCAACATCGGTTATCCGTCAAAGGCCGAGGAGCGCAAGATCCTGGATCTTATGGGGACTTCGGCGCCAGATCTCTCGGTTGAGACCGTTGCATCATCGGAAGACATTGTCCGCTCACGCGACATCGTAAATCGCATATTTATTGACGAGCGAGTGAAAGATTACATCGTTGATATTGTATGGGCAACTCGGCGCCCGAAGGAATACAACCTCGGCATGGATGGATTGATCAGGTATGGGGCGTCGCCACGCGCAACGATCAATCTTACTCTGGCCGCTCGGGCCCACGCCTTCCTCAACGGAAGGGGTTATGTCACCCCCCACGACATCAAGTCCGTCGGTCCGGATGTTTTGCGCCACCGAGTAATCATCAGTTACGAAGCCGAGGCCGAAGAAGTCACCAGCGAGATAATTATTCAGAGAATTTTTTCCGGTCTTGCAGTCCCTTGATGTGAATCGATGCAGTCCGTACCTGAGATCCTAAAAAAGATCCGTAAGCTGGAACTCCGAGCCCGCCGTTTCGTGGAAACGGCTTTTGCCGGCCAGTATCACAGCGTATTTAAAGGGCGCGGAATGAATTTCCATGAGTTCCGTCAATACGATTTCGGCGATGAAGTTCGCTCGATCGACTGGAACGTGACAGCCCGAATGGGTGAGCCGTTTGTCCGCAAGTATATCGAGGAACGCGAACTGACGGTGATGCTCTTGATCGACGTGAGTGCGTCGGGCAGTTACGGCAGCGTGAACGCCAGTAAGAGGGAATTGGCCGCAGAAGTAGCTTGTCTGCTGGCATTTTGCGCAATCCGAAACAACGATAAAGTCGGGTTGATACTATTCACGGATCGCGTGGAACTCTACATTGCGCCGAGAAAAGGGCGAACTCATATCCTCCGACTGATCCGCGAAATTCTGTACTATGAGCCGGAGGGAAGAAAAACCGATCTGGCGCAGCCTCTGAATTTTCTAAATCGCGTGACCACTAGACGAGCCGTTGTTTTTCTCCTCTCGGATTTTCAAGCCGTAAATTATGAAAAACCTTTGACAATCTGCAGCCGCCGCCATGACCTGATTGCGATTCCAATCGAAGATCGGGGCGAACATTCTTTGCCGGATATCGGCGTGGTCCGAGTTGAAGATCCTGAGAGTAGCTCGATTTACGAGATCGATTTTTCTGATCGGCGCGTACGATCCGAGTTCAGCAAACTCGCCGAGCAAGAACGAATTGAACGCGAAGCTTTGTTTCGTAGGAAAAGCATTGATTCGGTCTCGCTTCGCACCGATCAGGATTATTTTCCTTTGCTCAGGTCATTCTTCATCCGAAGAGCAAAACGGCTAAGACGTCAATGATTTGGTTTTTACTAGCACAGGCCACATCGAAAGCTCCGGACGAAATTGAGGACATTCGGCCACCGGTTGCCGGAACCCCTTCTCTTTGGCTTGTGATCATTCTGGCAACCTTGCTACTGCTCGCGGTTGTTGCATATTTTCTTTGGCCCAATCCAAAACCTAAAACTGTCAAACCTCCTCTGCCAAGAGAAGTGGCTAAGCGACGCCTGAAAGAGGTGAAACCGAGAATTTTCACTGATAGCGGCTACGACTTCAGCATAGAAGTTTCCGACATTCTCAGAAGCTTTATCGAACAACAGTTCGGCATAAGAGCCGTTCGACAAACCACTATCGAGTTTCTGAGCGAGGCTTCACAAAACCCTCATTTTGATCTCGCGCATCAGGAAATATTGCGCCAATTTCTGGTTGCCTGTGATTCGATCAAATTCGCCCGAGTTGGCGCTGGTCCGGCGGACTGCGAGGTTTTGTTTGAGCAGGCTTCGGCTTTCGTGGAGGAAGCAAAGTGAATACGTCCTTCCGACTCGAACAACCCTGGTTTCTGCTATTGTTGGCTCTGCCCCCGTTGCTGTGGTTCGTCGGTAAACGCTTGCAAAAGCCGCCTGTCATTCGATTCGCCGCCGCACGGATCTTCGCGAAGGCAACGACCTTTCAAAGTTCCTGGACAAAAGCTTTATGTAACGCGCTATATTACATCGGCTGTTCATGCCTGATAGTCGGCCTTGCCCGGCCACAGTTTGGCGTCGCTACAAGCCGGGTTCGAACAAGCGGTATCGATATCATGCTTTTGCTTGACGTCTCGCTCTCAATGCTGTCGGAAGATTTTTCCATCGGATCCCAGCGGGCAAGCCGGCTCGAGGTCGTTAAGCAGGTGACCGAAAAATTCATCAGCGGCCGGCCCGACGATCGGATCGGCATTATTGCCTTTTCAGGTCGCGCGTACCTGGTCAGTCCGCTCACGCTCGATCACAAATGGTTAATTGAAAACCTCGCTCGTTTGAATCTCCGCCGTGTTGGCGACCAGACTGCACTCGGCCCCAGTCTTGTCGAAGATGGCACAGCCATCGGATCCGCCTTGGCTACGGGAGCGAATCGACTTCGCGACAAACGAGCCAAGAGCAGGGTCATGGTCCTCTTAACGGACGGCGACAATAACGCTGGCAAGATACCGCCTTTGACGGCGGCGGAAGCCGCCGCAGCCATCGGCATCAAAATTTATACCATCGGAGCTGGTACAAATGGATTGGTCCCGTTTCCGCACTCGGACGGTTTTGGAAACACCTATTACTCGCAAGAATATATGCCGTTCAAAGAAGACACATGCCGGGAAATCGCTCGGATAGGCGGTGGAGTTTTCTTCCGAGCCATCGATACCAAGACGTTAAAAGAAATTTTCAATCAAATCGATCAGTTCGAGAAAACGGACCTGGAGGTGCAGAAGTATCAGAACTACCAGGATATTTTCGGCTGGCTCCTGGCAGCGGGTCTTTGCTTTCTGGGAGCCACTTTCGTTTTAAGAGAGACAATCTGGAGTAAGGTTCCATGAGTTTTGGTGAACCATCCTGGTTATGGGGTTTGCTCGTGCTGCCACTCCTGGCTGCACTCATCGTGTACAATGATCGGCGACGTCAAACGCGACTCAGACGGCTTGTCGCGGTCCGACTGCTGCCTGAACTCACCGATGCTGTTGCGCAATTGCGTATGTTAGCCAAGCGCATTCTCTTCCTCGGGGCGTTGTCTGCCTTTCTAATTGCTGTCGCCCGACCGCAGTTTGGATTTGTCGAGCAAAACTTCGCGCAACGCGGCCGCGACATTGTCCTGGCGATCGACACCTCGAAGAGCATGTTGTCGACAGACTTTGCCCCAGACCGGATGACGCGGGCTAAACTCGCCGCACAAGACATCATGGATGCCATGAAAGGCGATCGGTTCGCTCTCGTCGCTTTTGCCGGAGCGGCACAGGTAGAAGCTCCGTTGACTGTCGACTATCAGACGGTACTCGATGCCATCAATCAACTCGACACCAAAACGGTCGAACGCGGCGGGACCGATATAACCTCCGCGATCCAATCCGCAGAACTGGCGTTAGGCAAATCTGAGGGGCCCTATCGTGCCCTGGTGCTACTGACCGACGGAGAAGATCTTGAAGAAGATGCGGTCGCGGCTGCCAAACATGCCGCATCTTACGGGATTCGCATTTTCACGGTGGGGATCGGAACAAAAGAAGGCTCAGCCATTCCGATCGATCCAAATCATCATACGTATCTACAGGATAGCGAAGGACAAACCGTCCGTTCTCGGTTGGACGAAGGGCGACTCCGGAAGATTGCTCAACAAACCGGCGGTTTTTACGTTCATCTGGAAAATGGAACGATTTCGCGATTGATTAGCGACGGTCTTCTGAAGCTGGGGAAGGGAAATATCGACGAGCGTTCGGTACGGATACCAATCGAGCAGTACCGCTGGCCGGTGGCATTCGGGCTCCTCCTCCTCTTGATCTCTGCCGCGTTGAGCGACCGGCGGAAAGAGACCGGCGCGAGTCGCCCTCCTGTTGGAAGCGCTGTCGCAGCGGCAATGTTGGCGTTGATTCTGAACGCGCACGCCAACACAGGGATCGATAGGTATAACCAAGGAGATTTCGACGGCGCCGTTGAGAAGTTCCGGGAAGAATTAAAACGCGATCCGGCCTCTCCGGCGATCAACTTCAATCTTGGGGACGCGGCGTACCGCCTGCAGAGATATGACGAAGCCTTTGAGGCCTACGCCAAGGCCTTGGTAAGCAGTGACCCAACTCTCAGACAAAAGGCCTATTACAACGCTGGCAACGCCCTTTTTATGCAGGGAAATAATGCCCAGAATATTGAACAACAACTGTCGAGCTACTACGATGCCCGCTACCAGTACCATCAAGCACTCGATCTGAATCCGCGAGACGAACAAGCGAAAAAAAACCTCGACCTTCTGGAAGAGCGTATCAAGGAGGCCGAGAAGCAGAAGGAAGCAGAGCAGCAAACTCAACGAACACAACAGCGGCAACGCCAGGGACAGCGCAAACAGCGAAACCGGAACAAACAGCAGCAGAATCAAATGGGCCAAAAGCCCGACCAACGATCTCAATCCGGCTCAGGAAGCCAGCCCGAGGAGGATCAATCACCGGGGGGCCAACAACAGGAACCCTCCGATGCAACTGAAGGTGGGAACGAAAGCGACCCGCAGGACGAAGCCACTCCGGCCCCTAAAAAGGATGGACAACTCCGAGAGATGACTCCATCCGACCAACAAGAGCAAATGCATCAACCTGTTGAGTCAAAACCGGGCCAAATGTCTGATGACGAAGCGTTGGGTCTGCTCGATTCGTTAAAAGACGAGGGTGATAGAATCGATCTTATGCGTCGCAAGACCGACCGCGGCGTTCTTCGCGATTGGTGACATGAAAAGTTTATTGAGCGCTTTAATCCTGTTGCTCGGAATCGCAGCTATCGCGGTTGCCGAACCGTCCATCTCCTCATCGCTTTCCGAGACGGTCACCGACGTAGATCATCCTGTTCAGTTGGAAATCAAAATCGAAAATGCGAGAGTCACACGTCCGCCGACCGTTTTCACGAACGGGCTGTCGATTAACTTTGCGGGTACCTCGAGTCGCACCCAAATTCTTAACTTTCAGGCTACGACCATCATTACATTTACGTACATCGTGACACCCACGAAGGAAGGAATCTATGAAATCCCGGCGGTCGAAGTATCAGCGGGTGGCAAGACATATCGCACGTCAAGCTTGACCCTGAAAGTCATTCATAATGATAGCAATAATGCAGGACGTCCGGCGGCTTCCGATAAGCCTTATTTTGCAGAACTCGTTATCCCAAAAGAATCGGCTTACGTAGGTGAACAGATCCCGATCGAGCTACGTTTTTATTTCAATGAACGGATTCAATACCAGCCCTACCCGCAGGGCCAGTACCCGATCATCGACGGAGAAGGTTTCGTGACGAAGAAGTACCCGGAACCGAGCGAGAAGCAGTTTGAACTGAACGGCCGGCCATACCACGTGGTTGTCTATAAGACGGCGCTGACTGGTGTCAAACCGGGCAAGCTGGAACTGCAGTCCGCTACTCAGAGCTTCCTGGTTTCCACACCATTCGGATCGAGGAGCGCACCTGGGTTCGTCGATCCTTTCGAAGACTATCAGCAACAGGTGATTGACGTGAAGACTAACGGCGCTTCGATTGATATCAAGGCGCTTCCAACCGCTGATCGGCCAGCAAGTTTTTCCGGGGCGGTCGGTGATTTCACTCTGGCAACCTCCGTGCAGCCGACCAAAACAAGAACTGGCGACCCCGTCAGCATGAAGGTTGAAATCAAAGGGCTCGGCAATTTCGATCGGATGGAGCGGCCGACGCTGACCAATACAGACGGATGGCGGACCTACCAACCATCCGAAGAGACCGAAGCATTGGACGACCTCGGCTTGAGTGCCGTTAAAACCTATAACTATCCTTTGGTAGCCGAAAAACCGGCAACAAACTCGCCGGCCATCGAATTTTCCTATTTCGATCCAAACGCGGAGAAATACGTCACGCTCAAATCTGCGACAATCAACATTGAAGTAGAAGGAGAACAACTGCCCGACATGTCAGCCACTCCGGTTACGTCCGGGGCGTCGCCTGCGCCCCAGATCAAACCGCAGCCGATACCGGACGTACTGGACATTCAGACACGACGGCCGTCTCCGGCCTCGTTTCTCCCTTTGGCGGCGCAACCGGTCTTTTGGATAGGTCAAGCCATTCCCGCGGGCTTTCTGCTATTGCTCGGCATCGGGCTCTGGATCAGGAATGTCAGAAATGCGAGTCTGCCGCACCGAACCTTAAATCGCGAAAGGCGTGCATTGTGGAAGAAAATCGACGCATCAAAGAATCGCCCGGAGGTTTTGCGGGCTGCGGTTCGACTTCTGGAGCTGGATATCCTCTCGCAAACTCGGGGCCAAGCGAGAGATCAGAGGTCTCTCGAAGAGGTGATCAACGGAGAGGGCTTGCCGGTAGAGCTGCGCGGCGACCTGCGCGAGCTCCTGGAGGCCAGAGGAGCAACAATTTACGGACACCTTGGTTCGGAATCTCTAAACGAGGACGAAAGAGTGCGGATCAAGAATGTGCTGGATCGCTGGAAAGCGGCGGCATGATTTGGACGAAATACTTCCTGATTCCCGCCTGTTATCTGTCGCTCGCTCTGTCACCTTCTTTTGGAGGGCCAACGTGGGAGGCCGCGAATGAGGCGTACCAGAATGGGAAATACGAAGAGGCAAAAGTAGATTACATCCAGTTGGTGGGCATGGGCCAGTACAGCGCCGACCTTTTTTACAACCTCGGGAACGCTTGGTTTAAATTGGGCGATCAAGGAAGGGCTATTCTTAATTACGAGCGCGCGCTCGTTCTGAACCCAAGGCTGGAAGAGGCCAGATCTAACTTGCAAACCGCGCTCAGGATCGTTGGAAACGACGATCAGCCTACTTTTCGCGAGTGGATCGGTGTATACGCGGATTACTTTCCACTGATCGCTTCGATCACTTTTTGGTTCGCCGCGTTTTGTCTCCTCCCTGCTTCGCGAAAGCGTGGGAGTTTCACTATATTTTGGCGTTGCGCTTGTCTTGCAGCCGCTTTCATTTGCATCGGCAGTGCAGGCATGTCTTTCTGGGTTGGCTCAGGGTCAAAAGATCCGAATCGGGCCTTGGTCGTCGAATCTGCGACTGACCTGAAATATGGACCGGCTGTTACCGCGCGGCCGGTCGAAAGCCTGCAGATCGGCCAACAAGTCGAGCTGATTTCCGAAAGAGGCGATTGGACGTTTTGCCGAGCGAGCTCTGACAATTTAGGATGGATACTTACCCGAAAAGCCGAGCGTGTCATTCCATAGCCTGGATCGTTACGATTATCCTTTTGGCGACGCGGTGCGTGGTTTACCCGGAGGAGACCCCGGACTGGGCGAGTTCGCTCACGTCGGACAAGGGGCCGGGCAACTTCACCGCACCTCCTCCGATGCATCTGGCCTATCGATTCGGCTGGAGCGGTCTCCAGGCCGCCAAGGCTGACATTCACCTTTTTTCGCCAACCAGAAATACATTCGAGATCGACGCCGCCGGCGGGACTTCCGGGTTCCCGCGCGCCCTATTCACATTTGATGTCTATCAGCAGGCAACTGAGAACAAAACAACTCTGAGACCAATCCATTTCTCCCAGGAGGAGAAATATCGTTCAGAAACAGTAAAAACGGACGTCAACTTCGGATCGGATCAGGTGACGGGGCTTCGGGAAAAAATCCCAGGTGATCAATCACCCAAGCAAAACATCTTCAAATTCAGTCCTGTTTTCGATATGGCCACGGCGCTGCTCTGGGTAAGGAGCCAGTCGCTTGCGGACGGCGAGACTGAATCGATCGTCGTGTGGGCATCGAACGCTCCTTATCTCGCTAAGGTAACGGTTGTTGGTCGGGACACGATCAAAGTCGACGCGCAAAAGCGAAACGCCATCAAACTCGATCTCAAGCTATTCCGGATAGACAAAAAAATGCAATTGAAGGAACACAAGCTATTTAAGGGTGGCCGTGGCTGGCTATCTGATGACGACAAACGCATCCCGCTGCGGATCGAGGCAGACATTTTCATCGGCTACGTCTTCGCCGAACTCGAATCGGTGCAGTTGGAGTAATGGAACATTATCCCGCCCGTTCTCAATCCAAAAACCGAATTTGAGGAGTCGTCCTCGTGCTCGTCGTCGTCCTCGTCCTCGAGAATCCCGATCGTTTCGCAATCAGACTAACAGAACAAATTAGT
>Ga0209039_10004010_pt1 | contig 11066 bp, 8 predicted proteins | sample BogFormECP12_OM1_FD_188238 | JGI IMG/M metagenome (GOLD analysis project Ga0209039, IMG submission 188238) | Bog forest soil microbial communities from Calvert Island, British Columbia, Canada - ECP12_OM1 (SPAdes) (version 2) | ecosystem: Environmental > Aquatic > Freshwater > Wetlands > Bog ... | reverse complement strand
GGCACGCGCGCCCGCCCGCGGCTGTCAACGCCGGCCATTTTTCACCCGATGCCGACGGCCGCCCGAAGACCGGCTGCCGCCGGCTACCGCTGGCCTGCCGTCCATCCCGTTACCCCCTCGGCCAGGCCGGGAATGACCCACCGTGAGGAACGTGGCCCATGCGCCGACGGATTAAAAGCACCCATAACGATTTAGTGCGCATCGCCTGGCGATCGGTGGCCGGGGTCGGAGCGCACAGAAGTGCCGGTTCTGGATCGGCGGGCGTTGGCCTCAATGATTCAGGGGGCGGGCGTGGCTGGTTACCGGTTGTGAGGTGCCGGTTTTCTTCCGGTCTGGGCGGTTCTCGTGATCGCGGCGGGTGACGGCATTGCCCGATGTGCTCGGGTTAGCACCGGCTCCGACCGCGCCGGGCAGGCTCCTTTCCGTGTCGTAGGGATGGTTCGTGCTGGTCAGCTGGGTGCGGGCAGGGCGCACAGCCGCCGCCAGCAGGTGGTGAACGCGTCTTTCCATGGCCAGGTGGCGCTGATCTTGAGGATGCGCTTGCGGGCGTGCCGGACGAGCCGGGCGGGCAGGGCGAGAAGCCGGTAGCGGAGGGTGTCCGGCTCGGCGTCCTTGAGGCCGTCGCAGTCGTAGAGGCCGAGGAGCTGGCACCAGGCGGCCAGGTCAGCGGCGATGTTCGCGGCGAGCACCCAGCCGCGGTTGACCGCCCAGGTCTTGGATGGCAGGTTCCGCAGCCCCATGGCCTTGTTCGTCCTGACGCGGTCCTCGACGACGGCGTGCTCGCGGTGCAGCACATCGATGAACTGGGGATGGTGGCTGCCGGGCACGCCGGGGATCCCGGCGCCGGGGATGTTGGTCACGATGATCGAGTACCGCCAGCCGGTCTTCTTCTCGAAGGCGGTCAGGTTGGGCATCTGCCGCCGGGACGGCCTGGTGCGCCGCACGATCCACCGCAAGCCGTGCGGCCAGTCCGCGGCGCGGCTGGTCAGGTGGGTGATCTCGGCCACGGCGGTGCCCTTCTGCACAGTGCCGTCCTGATCCACGGCCTGTTTCCACGCCGGTGCGGGGAGCTTCCTGATCGCGGCCTCGTCGGCTTCGGTGATCATCCACCCGCAGGTGAACAGCACCGTGCGCCGCCGGGTGCCCAGGGACAGCAGGTGCTTGACAAGGTCGTGAGTGGCGCCGGCGCCGTCCACCCGGACCAGCAGCTTCGATCCCCAGCCGGCGGGGATCTGCGCCAGCGCCGCGCCCAGCACCCGCAGGTGATCGGCAACCGTGTTCGATCCGGCGTTGCCCGGGCGCAGCAGCATCGCCAGCGACTCGCTGGTATTAACCAGCCAGGCGCCCAATGGATGGAAGCCGAACCCTTTCTTGAAGGTGGGCGCGGCGCCCTCCTTATCCGAGTGCGCGGTGATCAGCGTGGCATCCATATCGATGACCAGCCAGCCCGTCAGGACCTTGCCGGCGATGGCCAGCCACGGGAACCCCGCGGCGGTCGCCGCGATCAGCTTCCACACGTGCGCGCGGATCTTCGCCCGCGCCTTCGCGACCTTGCGCAGCGTCTTGTCATCGGCCAGCTCCAGCGTCCGCCGCACCGTCGTGTCCGACGGCGGCGGCCCGAAGACCAGCCCCTGGTGGTCCAGCAGCGCGATGTCGCTCATGCTGGTGGCGCCGAGCACGATCGCCACCGCCATCGACACCAGCGCCACCCCGCGGTCGATCAGCGGGAACTTCCCGGCGCGGGTCAGCGCTGCGCCCAGGGCGGACGTCAGCCCGCACTGATCGGCGAGCTTGCGCAGCAGCACCGCCCCGGCATGGCCGATCAAGCCGTCGCCGTCCGCAGCCACGGACAGGTTCCGGTCCCAGCGCGTATCCTTCGGCATTGAAGAGCGCTCCAGTCTCAGGAAATTACATGGTGTCGTTACCGGGTAATCTCCCAGAACGGGGCGCTCTTCACGATCTACTCTGTGTAACTCCCGGCCTCCGCACCCGGCGGGTGCAGCCCGCACCCCCGCCAGGCACGCGCAAACCTGCAGGTCAGCACCGCGAAATCCCGAGAAACGGCTGATCACGGACTCGGAGTTGAATCCCGGAGGCTAAACCGGGGGGGTCTCTCCGCAGGTTTGCTTGCTCGTGACTTCGGTACCACGAATTTTCCGCCGATGCTGTCCCACTCTGTGAGCGCAATGCCATAGAAGGACACCAAAACTCCGGGGCCTGGGTGTTTTCCAGGCGTAATGCTCAGAAGGCGGGTCCTCAGGGACCCGCCTTCCGCCTTGCCAGGCCCGTCGCCCCGCCCGGGACCAGGCCGGGGATGCCGGTCACCGGCTCATCCGGCCGGGACCGCGGGGTGTGGCGCGCCTGACGATGGCCGCGGTGTCCGCGCCGGCCGCCAGCGTGCCGAAGGCGCGGCCCCATCCCAGGAAGCCCCCGCCGTCGTCGGCCAGGCGGGATGCGGCGAAAGCGTCGGCCACGGCGGGATCGCCGTACCGGACTAGCAGGGCCCCCTGGAGGGCGAGCGCCATGGCCTCGGCGAGATGGCGGGCGCGGGCCTCGGACGGATCGCCGAGTTCCTTGCGCAGCCGGACGACGGCCTGATCCAGGCGGCTGTCCGCCCCGGCCGCCTGATCAAGTTCGGCGAAGAACGCCTCGGCCGATTCGGGCTGCCTGGCTAGGGCGCGCAGCGCGTCGAGCGCGGCGACGTTGCCCGAACCCTCCCAGATCGACGCCAGCGGAGCCTCGCGGTACAGGCGCGGCATCCCCGATTCCTCCACATAGCCGTTGCCGCCCAGGCATTCGAGGGCCTCGGCGGCGTGCACGGGGGCACGCTTGCACACCCAGTATTTGGTCGCCGCCAGCGCCAGGCGGCGGAACGCGGCCTCCTGCTCGTCGCCGCGGACCGCGCGGTCGGTCGCGCCGGCCAGCCGGAACGCGGCCAGCGTGGTCGCCTCCGACTCGATCGCGAGGTCGGCCAGCACGCTGGTCATCAACGGCTGTTCGGCCAGTTTCCGGCCGAAGGCCGTCCGGTGGGCGGCGTGGTGCGCCGCCATCGTCACCCCGGCCCGCATCCCGGTCGCGGTGCCCAGCACGCAGTCGAGCCGGGTCATGTTCACCATCTCGATGATGGTGCGGACGCCGCGGCCCTCCTCGCCGACCAGCCAGGCCTCGGCCTCGTCATACTCGACCTCGGCCGAGGCGTTGGACCTGTTGCCGAGCTTGTCCTTCAGGCGCTGCAGGCGCATGCCGTTGACGGTGCCGTCCGGCCGGACCCGGGGGAGCAGGAAGCAGGACAGCCCGCCAGGTGCCTGGGCGAGCACCAGGAACAGGTCGCCCATCGGCGCCGAAGTGAACCACTTGTGCCCGGTCAGCAGGTAACTTCCCCCACCCGCCTGCACTGGTACCGCACAGGTGGTGTTCGCCCGGACGTCCGAGCCACCCTGCTTCTCGGTCATCGACATGCCCGCAAGCAGGCCCCGCTTGGTCTCGGGCGGCCGCAGGCCAAAGTCGTACTCCGGGGCCGCGAGCAGCGGTTCGAAGCGCTCGGCGAGACCGGATGCATGCCGGAGTGCGGGCACGATGGCGTAGGTCATCGAGATCGGACAGCCGTGCCCGGCCTCGGCCGCGCTCCAGACGTAGAAGCCCGCCGCCCGCGCCACGTGCGCTCCGGGACGGGTGTCCCGCCACGGCGCGGCATGCAGGCCATGCCGCACCGCTACCGTCATCAGCTCGTGCCAAGCCGGGTGGAACTCCACCTCGTCGACCCGGTTCCCGAAGCGGTCGTGCGTGCGCAGCTTCGGCGGATACTCGTTGGCCTGACGGCCCAACTCGGCCGCCTGCGCCGAGCCGGCCAGACGGCCGAGTTCACGGACGGCCTCCTCGGCCCAGCCGGCGCCCTCGCGCCGCAGTGCGCTCAGCATGGCCGGATCGTCGGCGACGTCGTACCCGGTCAGCACGGGCGGCTGGTTGAATACTTCATGTGTCGGCGGCATTAGCGGTTCCTGGTTCGAGGTTCGTCTCCGCCATTGAAACACGTTCGCGGGTCAGGCGGCCGGACCCATGGCGGCCACCACCAGGGTGACGGTGGTCGCGATCTCGGCTAGCGCGCCGAGGACGTCGCCGGTGATGCCGCCGAGCCGCCGCACCGCGTGCCGCTGCACGGCGAACGCCGCGCCCAGGCCCGCGAGTACCGCGAACGGGAGCGTCCAGCCGAGTGGCTCGCCGAGGACGATGGCGGAGATCGCGATCGCCGCGGTCGCCGCCGCCAGCGTGGCCACGGTGGCCGCGGCCGGGATCGCCACGCGAACCGATTCCGCTACCAGCGCACCGAGCCCGTCCGGCCGGGCCGCGGGCACGCCCCGGCGGCAGGCCCACGTCAGGGCGAGCCTGCCGGTGACCACCGCGGCGATGAGTGCCGCGGGTCCCCGGCCGTGGCCGGCCGACTCGGCCTGGCTGAGCGCCGCGACCTGGATGAGCAGGGTCAGGATCAACGTGACGGTGCCGAGCGGCCCGATGTCGGAGCGGCGCATGATGTCCAGCGCGGCCGGGGCGGGCTTGCCGCTGGCCAGGCCGTCCGCCAGGTCGGCCAGCCCATCGAGGTGAAGGCCTCGGCTGAGCAGGGCGAGCAGCCCGATCGCGAGCCCGGCCGCGGTCAGCGGCCCGGCCCCGAGCGGGTGATCGGCTACCAGCAGGACGGCCGAGGCGATGACGCCGAGCAGCAGCCCCACCGCCGGCGCCCACGCCATCGCGGCCGCCACGGTGGCCCGAGACGGCGCGGTCGCGGTATCGTCCCCGGCCCGTCGGCCAGCACCGCGCCACGGGATGACGGTGAGCAGCGTCATCGAAAGCCTCAGGCCCGTCCCGGTCATGGTGAAGGAGCCTATCGGTAGTCCGTCCAAAGACGTACTATCTTAATCAGGGGGCCGGAACGCAACCGGATGGCGGTGGCATAGGCGTGTCCGAGTGGTGGTCGATCGAAGTCTTCGACGCAAGGGAGCTGCCCGCTCGTCGCTGAAACCGTCCGAAGAGCGTGTCCTGCACCTAGCCGGCGTGGCGTCGCCCGGGAGGCCGGAGGCCGGTTAGATTTGCTCCCGGGGGGGAAAGCACCCGGCGGGACGGTGCAGGATGGGGGCATGAGGGAAACGCGAGTCCTGACCGACGGCCTGCGAGCCGCGATCGAGCACAGCGGCTACTACCCGGGCCTGGTGTCCGACGCGGTCGCCTCGGCGCTGGGATCGGAGCCAGTCACGGCCTACGTCGTCCACCACGACGCGATCTTCGACCCCGGCATGGAAGTACGCCGGCACATGACCGTGCTGGTCCTCACCCCGACCCGGCTGGTGTACTCGCACACCGACGAGCATCCCGCCGAGGATTCCGACAGCCGGCCGCGGGCGGAGACGAGCACCGAGGCGATCCGGTTCGCCAAGATTTCATCCGTGGCCCTCAGCCGCGTGGTGCCCGACCCGGCGGCCTACGTGCCGGGTGTCACCATGCCGTCGGAGGTCATGCTGACCATCGGCTGGAACGTCCTCTCCCACCTGGAGCTCGAGCCCGCGCACTGCGGTGACGAGAGCTGCGAGGCTGATCACGGCTATCTCGGCACGATCACGGCGGATGACTTCTCGCTGCGGGTCAGCTCGGCGGCCGACGGCGAGGATGCCGTGCGGCAGCTGCTGGACTTCGCGCGCGAGCTGTCCGACGCCACCGCCGTCCGCGGTGGCTGAGGGCCCGGTGGGCGGTAGCTGAAGGTCCGCTTCGTTTTGCCGCTGCCACCCGTCTAGTGGCACCATGTTCCGGCAAGATGCTAAGGCAAAGGCGCCAAGGCAAGCCACGGCGAAGAGCCGGACGATGACCCAAGGCGAGCAGCGACGACGCTGAGCGGCACCGACGAGTAGCAGGTGAGGATTCCCGCATGACGCCCGAGCCGAGACATTCGCCGATCGTGCCGTCCTACGGGACCGCCACCCTCGCTGACCTGTCATCATCGATGCTCGCGTCCCTGGACCCGGAAGCGCCGGAGTCGCAGAACGTGCTCGGCCTCACGCCCGCGCGGCGGGCGTGCCTGCTGATCGTGGACGGGCTAGGCTGGGAACTGCTCCGCGACCATCCCGCGGTCGCGCCGTTCCTTTCCGAGCTCGCGCGTAACTCCAAGCCGATCATGGCCGGATTCCCGTCCACGACGGTCACCAGCCTCGGCTCTATCTGCACCGGGCGCCCGCCCGGACAGCACGGGATGCTCGGCTACCAAGTCATCATCCCGGGCGAGAACCGCCTGCTCAACGGGCTGCGCTGGGATTCGCGGGTCGACCCCCGGCAGTGGCAGCCGCTGCCCACCGTCTACGAGCGCGCCGTCGCCGCGGGCATCGCGGCCGTGCACGTGGCCCAGGGCGCGTTCCGCGGCACTGGTCTGACCGTCGCCACCATGCGTGGCGCGGACTTCCGGCCGGCCGACAGTATGGGCGCGCTGGCCGCGCAGGCCGCCGCGGCCCTGTGGGAGAACGGGCGCGGGTTCGTGACCGTCTACCACGGCGACCTCGACAACACCGGGCATGTCTTCGGGGTCGGCTCCGACGCCTGGTACAACCAGCTGGCTCACGTCGACAAGCTGGCCGAACAGCTGGCGAGCGCACTGCCCTCCGGGACCTGCATGTACGTGACGGCGGACCACGGCATGGTGGACATCGGCCCCGACGACAAGTTCGACGTGGACGCGGTACCGGAGCTGCGGTCCGGGCTGGCCCTGCTCGGCGGCGAGCCGCGGGCCAGGCACCTGTACGCACGGCGCGGCGCCGCCGCCGACCTCCTCGCCACCTGGCGCGAGGTGCTCGGCGACCGCGCCTGGGTGCTGTCCAGGGACGATGCCATCAAGGAAGGCTGGTTCGGCCCGGTTGACCCGGCCATGGCCAACCGGATCGGCGACGTGGTGGCCGCCCCGGCGGGATCCATGGCCATCGTGGCCACCAGGGCCGAGCCGAGGGAGTCCGCACTGTTCGGCATGCACGGCTCGCTCACCTCCCACGAGCAGCTTGTGCCCGCACTGACCTACACCGCGACATGAACCCGGGAACCTCCCGGGACCGGCTGCTGGTCAGCGTCGGGACGCTCGCCGCCGAACTGGCCAAGGACCCGGGGCCCGTGCTCCTGGACGTGCGGTGGCGGCTCGGCGGCCCGCCCGGCATCGAAAGCTACCGGCGGGGCCACCTTCCGGGCGCGGTCTTCACCGACCTGGACCGGGACCTGGCCGGGCCGCCTGGTCCCGCGGGGCGGCACCCGCTGCCGGACCCGGCCGCGTTCCAGGCCGCGATGCGCGCGGCCGGGGTGAGCCAGGACCGGCCGGTCATGGTGTACGACGACGGGGACGCCACGATCGCCGCCCGCGGCTGGTGGACGCTGCGCTACTTCGGGCACGAGGACGTCCGGGTGCTCGACGGCGGCTACCTGGCCTGGGCCGGCGCTGCCCCAAAGAGCCTCGAGGTCACCACGGACCAGCCCGCCCCGGCCCCCGGCGACTTCACCGCCGAGCCCGGTCACCTGCCGGTGCTCGACGCGGCGGGCGCGCAGGCGGCGGCGCGGACCGGGCTGCTGCTCGACGCGAGGGCGGGGGAGCGCTACCGGGGGGAGACCGAGCCGGCCGATCCGGTGGCCGGCCACATCCCCGGGGCGGTCAGCGCGCCCACCGCCGGCAACGTGAACCAGGACGGCACCTTCAGGGACGCTGCCGAACTCGCGGCCAGGTTCGCCGCCCTCGGGGCCGCGCCGGGCGTCGGCACGCCGGGCGGAGCACCGGTCGGCGCCTACTGCGGCTCGGGTGTCACCGCGGCCCACGAGGTCCTTGCCCTCACGCTGGCCGGCCTCCCCGCTGCGCTCTACGTGGGCTCGTGGTCCAACTGGATCGCCGACCCCGCCCGCCCGGTGGCCACCGGCCCCTAGCCTGCTGCCTCCGGCGGGACGTTGAAGGGCGTGATGACCTGGATGGACGCCGGGACGGTGACGATCGGGCCGTCCAGCGCGCCGTGCGCCTGCATGATGATCTGGCAGGCGCGGTGCATGTCCCGGCGCAGGTCGTGGTAGAGCACGGCGGACAGGCGGCCCGCCTCGAGCAGCTGCCGGTTATCCCGGTCCAGGTCGTGTGCGATGAAGGCCCGGCACGGGCGCTGCCGGGCGTCGAAAGCGTCGAGGATGGCCCGGTTGCCGCCGCCGATGGAGTAGACGGCCTCGATGCCGGCGTGCTGATCCAGGGCGTCAAGGGCGAGCTGATACACAGAAGTGTCAAGGCCGTCGCTGTCCGTGATCTCTGTGAGGCCGCGGTGCGGCCATCGCTCGCGGATCGCGGACCGGAAGCCGCTCTCGCGTTCCTCCTCGCCGCGGAAGACGCTGCGGCTCAGGGCGACGAGGATGCGGCTGTCCCGACCCGGGAACTCGCCTAGCCACTGGTTGATGAGGTACGCCGCGGTGGCGCCGGCCGAGCGGTTGTCCATCCCCACGTAGGCCACCCGCTTGCTGAACGGCAGGTCGCTCACCAGCGTGACGACCGGGATTCCCGCCTCGCTCAGGCGCAGGACCGCGGCGTTGACCTCCGGCGCCTCCGGTGCCTTGAGGATGACCCCGCGCGAGCCCCGCCTGGCGATCGTGTCCAGGACCTTCACGATCTGGAGCACATGGCCCTTCTCACGGAAATCGAACCGCGACCGCACGACGGCGGGCCGCAAGGACGGCAGCTCCTGCTCGAGCGCGGCCTTGACGGCGGAGGAGAACCGGTCGGGCGTCTGCATCACGATATCGATCATGAAGACCCGGCCGTTGAGCCGCAGCTGGCTGCGCTGCCGGTCGAGATCGGCGATGGCCTGCCGGATGTCGTTCACCGTGCTCGGGCGCACGCCGCCGCGCTGGTTGAGGACGCGGTCCACGGTGGCCTCGCTTACTCCGGCCTGGCGAGCGATCTCCCGGATGGGATAGGGATGAGCCATGCTGTCGTCCTGATGGGTTATTGAGGTTCCTCCACGTGACCATACCCCGGCCATGGGCGACCCAGCCAGCGCGGGTCGCCGATTCGCCGGGGCGTGGAAGCCAGCTTCGTTCGGTCAAATTTATCTCGCCTTCTTCATCACTAGCCGCTATTCGGTCCGGTCGGCGGCCGATGTCAGCGCCGTAACCGCCGCGTTTCGGCACCGTGATGGCGGTCAGCCAAATGATGGGTTTTTGATGGCTATCAACCCGTTGACTTGGTGAATCTGCTCATGCAGTCTCGAGTTCATCGACCCCGAGGAGCCGACGATGACCTCCGCAGCTGACACCAGGCGGCTGACTGTCGCCCAAGCCGTCGTGACCTACCTGTCCCGGCAGTACTCGGTCGCCGACGGCCAGCGCCGCCGGTTGATCCCGGCCACCCTGGGCATCTTCGGGCACGGCAACGTGGCCGGGCTCGGCCAGGCCCTAGACCAGCTCAGCGACGTGATGCCGTTCATCCAGGGCCGCAACGAGCAGGCCCTGGTGCACGCGGCCACCGCCTTCGCCAAGCACAGCCGCCGCCACGCCACCCTGGCCGTGACCTCGTCGATCGGCCCGGGTGCGCTGAACATGGTGACCGGGGCGGCCCTGGCCACTGTCAACCGGCTGCCGGTACTGCTGCTGCCCGGCGACACCTACGCCACCAGGCACCAGGGTCCGGTGCTGCAGCAGCTGCAGCACCCCCTCGAGGGGGACGTGACCGTCAACGACGCGTTCCGCCCGGTCTGCCGCTTCTTCGACCGCATCACCCGGCCCGAGCAGCTGCTCACCGCGCTGCCCGCGGCTATGCGGGTGCTCACCGACCCGGTGGACGCCGGCGCCGTCGTGCTCTCGCTGCCGCAGGACATCCAGTCCCACGCCTACGACTGGCCGGACGGTTTCTTCGCCGAACGGGACTGGGGCATCCGGCGGCCGCAGCCCGACCGCGACGAGGTCGCCGCCGTCCTGGCCCTGCTGGCCGCCGCGACCAAGCCGCTAATCATCGCGGGCGGCGGCGTCATCTACTCCGGGGCCACCGCTGAGCTCGGGCGGCTCGCCGGGACCGTCGGCATCCCGGTGCTGGAGACATTCGCCGGCAAGGGCGCCGTCCAGCAGCCGGCCTGGTGGCAGATCGGCGGCATCGGGCTGGAAGGAACCCCGGCCGCCAACGCCCTGGCCCGCGAGGCCGACCTGGTGCTGACCGTCGGGGCGCGGCTGACCGACTTCGCCACCGCCTCCCACTCGCTGTTCGCCCACCCCGGGGTGCGGTTCGCCAGCATCAACGTCAATCCCCGCGACGCCGACCGGCTCGGCGCCACCGGCATCATCGCCGACGCCCGGCAGGCCCTGGCCGCGCTGGGCGCCGCCGCCACCGCCGCGGGCACCCGCGCGCCCGTGGCCTGGCGGGCCCGCGCCGAGCAGGTCAGCGGCGAGTGGGCCGCGGCTCGCGCCGCCGCGCTCGATCCCGACCGGGAGTTCAACCCGGCGCAGGCAGGCCCGGACGTGGTCGCCGGCACCGGCGCGGTCCTCACCCAGGGCCAGCTCATCGGGGTCCTCCAGGAGCACGCGCGGCCTGGCGACGTGGTGATCGCCGCCGCCGGAGGCCCGCCCGGCGACCTGCTCAAGGTGTGGGATGCAACCGGCGGCCGCCACTGCCACCTGGAGTTTGGCTTCTCCTGCATGGGCTACGAGATCCCGGCCGCGATCGGCGTCCGGCTGGCCGATCCCGCACCGGACGCCCGGGTCATCTCCTTCCTCGGCGACGGGACCTTCCTGCTGGCGCCGACCGAACTCATCACCGCCGCCCAGGAGGGCCTGGCCGTCACGCTCGTCGTCCCCGAGAACCACGGCTACCAGGTCATTCACCGGCTGCAGATGCTGCGCAGCGGCCGGGAGTTCGGCAACGAGTTCCGGTACCGGCCCGAGCCGCTGCAGTTGGCCGCCGGGGACGGCGACGTGATAAAGGCGCCGCGGCTGGAGGGCGACTACCTCCGCCTGGACCTGGTGCAGGTCGCCGTCGGCCTCGGCGCTTGCGCCTGCCGCGCGACGACCGCGGCCGAACTGCGGGACGCGCTGTCCGG
>Ga0209039_10004009_pt1 | contig 11066 bp, 10 predicted proteins | sample BogFormECP12_OM1_FD_188238 | JGI IMG/M metagenome (GOLD analysis project Ga0209039, IMG submission 188238) | Bog forest soil microbial communities from Calvert Island, British Columbia, Canada - ECP12_OM1 (SPAdes) (version 2) | ecosystem: Environmental > Aquatic > Freshwater > Wetlands > Bog ... | reverse complement strand
CCGAGGAGCTTGAGCTGCGCGGCGCGACCGAGAGCGAGGCCCCGGCGTGACGCCGACCGAGCCGCTCTTGCTCGATGGCGTACGGGAGGAGGTGGTGGAGCCCATCAGGGGTCCGCTCACTGCCCTCGGCAGCGATCCCTTCGAAACGGCGGACGAAACCGAAGAGCCTTTCTTGGAGCGCCTCGAGAAGCTTCGCGCGACAAACGTGCCGCGTTCGGGTCTCTTGCGCGGTGCCCCCTCGCCCTCCGTCCCGCGCCCCCGCACTCGCCCGCGCAGGCTCGAGCCGGACCCGACGCCGCGAGAGCGCGTGTGGGCCACGACGCCCCGCCTTGCGGAGGTGGAGTTCGCGGAACAGTCCGGCTTTCTTGACCGCCTTGTCCCGGAGAGCGAACGCCGGCGGCTTGCGGCCCTCGGGCACTTGGTCGACGGGGAAGCACCTTACGATCGCTTCGGCTTTTCGCCCGGGGCCCTGCGCGCTGCGTTTCCGTTCTTCCTCGCGCTCTACCGCTTCTACTTCCGTGTGAAAAGCGAGGGACACGAGAACATCCCCGCCGAGGGTCCGGCGATCCTTGCCGCGAACCACGGGGGACTGCTGCCGTTCGACGGCGCGATGGGGATTATCGACGTGTTGCTTCACACAGACCCGCCACGCCTTGCCCGAGCGATCGTCGACCGCTGGGCGGGTCGCTTGCCGTGGGTGAACGTGTTCTACGCGCGGATGGGCCAGGTCGTGGGAACGCGCGAGAACTTCTCGGATCTGCTTGAAGACGGGCAGCTTGTCTTCGTGTTTCCCGAAGGCATGGAAGGGATTCGCAAGCTCGTGACCCAGCGCTACCGCCTGCAGCGCTTCCATGTCGGGTTCATCGAGCAGGCGCTCCGGGTGGGAGCGCCCATCATTCCCATGGCGATACTCGGAAGCGACGACCAGGCCCCCGTCCTCTTCGATTTGAAACCTCTTGCGCGGCGCCTCGGCCTCCCGGTCGCTCCGATTACGCCGACCTTCCCGTGGTTCGGACCGCTCGGCCTCCTGCCCTATCCCGTGCGCTACCGAATCGTCTACGGGGAGCCCCTGCGATTCTACGAACGGTTCGGTCCGGAGGGGGCGGAGGATGCGCGCCTCGTTCGTTACCTCGCCAACCAGGTGCGCCGCTCCGTGCAGCTCCTGGTGGACCGGCACCGCTAGTGCCGGCGGTGCTCGTCACCCACGCGGACGAGCCCCTCGGCCGCCGGATCGTAAAGACGCTGTTTCACGACGAGCGGATCGAGCGGGTCTTCGCCCTGGGCGCGGGAGCGGCGCCGCGCAGCTTCGATCGGTTTCTCGCCGGCTCGCCGCCTCGCGTCGCCTATGCACGCATCGACCTCGCCAAGCACCGCCCCATGGCGGACTTCTTTCATTCTGCCCGCTTTCGCGAGGCCGAGATCGATACCGTGGTCCACGTCCCCTCCCACGGCCCGAGTGGAGCCCTGGCTTCGAGGCAGCATCATGCGGGGCCGCTGGTCTCCGGCGTGCCTTCGCGCACTGCCGAGGCTCGTCTCGTGCTTCAGCACAGCCTCGACGCGCGCTCGGTGAGTTCGCTCATCGTGATCGGAAGTGCCTTCGTCTATCGACTTGCTCCGGGCAACGCGAACCGCCTCTCCGAGGCGAGCGAACTCGACCTCGACCCGAACGTACCGGCAGAGATCCGCTCCTGGATCGACTGCGACATGGTTTTCCACGCCGAGGTGGGGAACCACCGGGCCCGGGTCGTCTTGCTGCGCGTTCCCACGGTCGTAGCGTCGGGAGGATTTGTGTACTTGAACCCCGCGCTCTCCGGCCCGAGCGGACTGCGCCTGCGCCCGCTCGGTTTCGACCCCATGTGCGCCGTGGTGGCAGAGCAGGACGTGGCTCAAGCCGTACTGGCGGCGGTGCACGGCGGAACGAGCGGCGTGTACAACGTCGCGGGAACCGAGCATCTCCCCCTCTCGGTCCTCGGCCGCTGGACGCGGCGGCCCACCGTACCGGTACCGAGTTCCGTGCTCCGGGCTGCCTCCTTCGCGGCGCGGATCCTGCGCGAACCCCAGCTTCGCGCCTCGGTGGAGGGGGCCCATCTGCGCTACGGCTTCTCCCTCGACACGCGGCGCGCCGAGCGCGATCTCGGGTTCCGGCCAGGCTACCGCGTGGGCCTGGGACGGGCCGGCGACGGCCGCGTCCAGCTCGAGGCCTCGCCCGTCTAGCCACGCGACCCCGTGGGCCGCCTGAAGCTGCTAGCGCGCGCTCCCTCCGCTATTCTCCGCGCCCACGCAGCGCAGGGAGCTCCATGGCGGTCGACACTTCCCAGTTCCGCAACGGCCTCAAGATCGAGCTCGACGGCGAGCCGTTCACGATGATCTATTTCCAGCACGTGAAGCCCGGCAAGGGTGGCGCATTCGTCCGGACGAAGGTCAAGAACCTGAAGACCGGTCGCGTGCTCGACCGCACGTTCCGCTCGGGTGAGAAGCTGGAAGAGGCCGACGTGGCGGAACGCAAGATGCAGTACCTCTACCAGGATGGAGAGGATCTGGTCTTCATGGACACCGAGACGTTCGAGCAAATCCCGTTCTCGGCGGCGCAAGTGGGTGACGCCCGCAAGTGGCTGAAGGAGAACCTCGACGTCGAGGTTCTCTTCTGGCGCGGCCAGCCCATCAACATCGAGATTCCGTCCTTCGTCGAATACACGATCACGCGCTGCGACCCGGGCCTCAAGGGAGACACGGCGCAGGGGGCCACCAAGCCCGCAACGCTGGAAACCGGCGCCGTCGTCCAAGTGCCGCTCTTCGTCAAAGAGGGCGAGCGCATCCGCGTGGACACGCGGAGTGGCGAATACTTCGAGCGGGTCAACTGACGGAACGGTCCAGCCCGGTTCGCGCGGTTGTCTTCTCCGGCGGAGGGGCGCGAGGCGCCTACGAGGCCGGCGTCCTGCGCTTCATCCTCGACGAGCTCCCCAAGCGCCTCGGCCATCCCGTTCGCTTCGACCTCGTCTCCGGAACGTCCGTGGGTGCGATCCACGCCTGCTATCTCGCCGCCTCCGCCCACCAGGAGGAGCACCGTGGCGAGCGCCTCGCAAATATCTGGAGGAGCTTCAAGCTCGAGGAGGTTCTCCCCCTCTCAAATACCGACCTCTTGCGGCTCCCCGCCCGGCTCCTGGGACTGCGGCTTCGCGCCAACGATCTGTCGGCGCGTCCCCTCCCCGATCGCCTCTACGGACTTCTCGACACCACGCGCCTCAGCGAAGTCGTGCAGCGCTCGATCGGCTGGCGCTCGATCCACCGCAATGTCGACGAAGGCAGGCTCCGCGCGGTCTGCGTCGCGGCGACGCAGGTCGTGACCGGCAAGACGATCGTATTCGTCGAGAGCCGAGAGCAGACGATTACGCGCTGGACGCGCGAGCCCGGGGTCATCCCTCGCCCCGCGCGCCTCTCGGCTTCGCACGCTCTTGCCTCCGCCGCCATCCCGATCCTCTTTCCCGCCGTCCGGATCGGAAGCACCTACTACGCCGACGGGGGACTGCGCCTCAACACGCCGCTCATGCCCGTGGTCTACCTCGGCGCGGACCGCGTCCTCGTGATCGGGCTTTCGCGCAAGGGCAGTGAGGCCGATGACGCGGCTCGCGCGGAGCGCCGGATCGAAGCCTACGGCAATGCAATTTTCATGTTCGGCAAGGTGCTGAATGCGCTCTTGCTCGACCACGTGGATACCGATCTCGCCCGCATGCGCCTCGTGAATGACATTCTGCGAAGCGGGGAGACCGCCTTCGGACCGGAGTTCCTGGGGCGTCTTAATGCCGCGTCGGAGGTGCAGCGCGGGCAGCGCTTCCGGCGAATCGACGACCTCGTGATCCGCCCCTCCGTGGGGCTCGGTGCCCTCGCCGGTCAAGTCCTCGAGAACAAGCGCGGCGAGAAGTCGGTGGCTCCTCTTTTGCGGCTCTCGCTACGGCTGCTCGGCTCCGGAGGCCCGGCCTCCGAGGCCGACCTGCTCTCGTATCTGCTGTTCGACCGGGCCTACGCCGGGCCCGCTGTCGATCTCGGTTTTGCGGACGCGCGGGCCCGCGAGGAGGAGCTGCTCCGGTTCTTCTCGGATACTCCCATGGGGTCGAGCTGAGGTGCGGGGCGATCAGCTCTCCCGGCAGTGGCTGCTGATCCAGCGTCTCGCGCGCAGCCGCGCGGGAATCGGGCTCGACGAGCTCGCGCAAGAGCTGGATTGCGTACGCCGCACGGTCTACCGTGACCTCGACGCGCTCCAGTATGCGGGCTTCCCGGTCCTCAGCGAAAAGCGCGAGGGCCGCGTCTACTACCGCTTTCTCGATTCATTTCGTTTGGGCGACGTGCCGTTCACCTCCGACGAGATCCTCGCCTTGGCCTTCGGCGAAGATCTCCTTCGCACGCTCGAGGGGACGGTATTCCACGATTCGATCCATTCGGCTCTGGCGAAGATCCGCGCGGTCCTCTCACCGGACCTCGCGACCTACCTCGCGAAGCTCGGCCAGTCCTTCCGCGTGCTTCCGGGCCCGCACAAGAGCTATGCACGGTACCGCGACACGATACATGTGCTGAATGACGCCGTGCTCTCGCGCCGCACGCTGGCGATGCGCTACCGCACGGGGCGCACCGGCAACGTCGGCGCACGCGAGCTCGATCCCTACCGGGTCTGGTATCGCGGGGGGGCGCTCTATGTGGTCGGGCATGACCACCGCTCGGGCGAGATCCGCACCTTTGCGGTGGACCGCATCCAGAGCCTGCGCGCGACCAGCCGAGGCTTTGCAATCCCCGCGAACTTCGACTTTGACGCCTACATCGGGTCGTCGTTCGGCGTAATCGCGGAGCCGCCCCTCAAGGTGCGGATCCGCTTCGACGCGCGCTGGGCCACCTACGTGGAAGAGCGCACCTGGCACCCGAGCCAGAAGCTGGCTCCGCTGCCCCATGGCGGACTTCTCTTAGAGATGGAGGTGGGCGGCACCGCGGAGCTCCGCAGCTGGGTGCTGTCCTTCGGCTCGGGGGCCGAAGTGCTCGAGCCAGCCGAACTGCGGGCGGAGGTCGAGCAGGAACTCGCGGCCTCTCTCGCGCGCTACCGCGCCGCCACCCCGGCCGCGCGCGCTTCGAGGCGCGGCGGCCGGTAGGGGCTTAGTTTGCGACGAGCTCGAGGCCTTTCGACGCCTCGCCCCGGCCGCTCACCATCATCCCGAGCTTGCGGTACTGGCCCTCCGTGCGCTCGGTCAGAAGGCCAAGGCGCACGAGGTTCGGGATCACCGTGTGCATGTAGGCCAGACTGTTGAACTCCGCGAAGTTCGGCATCGCGATCGCCATCTGCACCACGTTCTCGGGATCGACGCCGTACTTGGGACCCAGAATCTGCAGCATGTCGAGCTGCTGGTTGGCGTTCAGGGCCTCGAGGATGCCAAACGCCCAGTCCTCCATCTCGGCAAGCTGCTCCTTCTCCGCCTCGCGCACGACGCGGCGCATGGAGAGCACGCCGAAGGCGGCGTGACGCGACTCATCCTGTTCCACACGGCGGAGCATCTCCGTGAGCAGCGGATTGCGCGACTCGCTGCGCATGAGATCCATGATCCCGACCGCCATGCCCTCGAAAAGCGTCTGCATCCCGAGGGTCTTCTTCTGCGCGCCCTCGGCTTCGAGCAGACGATCGAGGAGGATCTTCAGCGTCGGATTGATCGGGTAGATCATTCCCACCTTGCGCTGCAGGAACTTGGAGATGACCTCGATGTGTCGCGCCTCGTCCACCACCTGGCTCGCCGCGTACCATTTCTCGTCCATCTTCGGGCACGCGTTGGTCAGCTGGCCGCAGAGCTGAAGCGCGGCCTGCTCACCATGCAGGAGCTGGGAGAGCGTATGGGCGAGCTCATCGAAGGCCGCGGCCTTTTGCGTCGCCTCGTCCTTCCCCATGAGCTTACAGATCTGCGCCATCATCGACGCTTCGGGGCTCATCACCCACTCGTCGTTCGTGAGGGGGATCGACCAATCGAGGTCGGTCTCGGCGTTCCACTGGTTGACCTTCCCCTTGTCGTAGAGCTGGCGCAGCTCGGCGACCTCGCTGCCGTAGTTCCACTGCCAGTTCAAGGTGAGAGGGACTGCGACGTTGATCTGCTCCCGCAGGCGCTGGACCTCTGTCTCGTCCACGAACTCGATCACCTCGAACTCACCGAACCGCTTGCGATGCTCCTGCATCAGCTTTTCCATGCAGAACCTCCTCGTGGGCGTAGCGCTAGGCCGTGAGCCCGTGGTAGAGAAGCGCCCTTAGCTCTTCCTTGCGACGGCGCACTTCCTCGGCCGAGAACAGGGAGCCGCCAATCAAACCTTCGCCGAACTCTCCCGATGCGAAGTGATAGACGGTGGCGCCGATCAGCGTCTGCATCCTGTGGGGGATGGAAACCCGCCGGAATGCGCCCTGCTCGATGCCCTCGTGCAAGAGCGCCTCGATCTCGCCAATCAGACCGCCGAGGCGTCGCTCCACGGTGTCGCCTTGCGGGCCCAGCTCCGCAGGGAAGGCGTCGTCCTCGAAGAGGCCGCGCAAGAGCAGGCGCGCCGTCGTCGGGTGCTCGGCGAGCGCATCCACAAGGACGTCGAGCGAGCGCAGGAGCCGCTCGGCCGGACCGCCGCCCGCGGCAAGCGTGGGTCGAAGCCGCTCATCGATGCGGCCAAGGACGCGGCCCAGCACCTCGAGGTAGAGCTGGACCTTGCTCCGGAAGTGGTGGAAGAGGGAGGACTTGCCAAGGCCCACGGCAAGGGCCACCTCGCGCAGGCCGACGCCGGCAAAGCCGCGCCGCGCAAAGAGCGCCTCGGCGACGTCGAGGATCTTCTCGCGCGAACCCGGCGCTTCGAGCGCCTCCCGTGCATCCGCCGCGCGGCCCGCTCCCTGGCTCGTCGTGTGGCTCAGCCCGGCCTCCTCGCCCGCTCGGCCCCGCCCCCGGTCGGCACTTCCCTATTCGGCAGACCGATCGGTCGGATGGGCTCCCTTTCTAGCCGACCGACCGGTCGGGCGTCAAGCAGTTTGGGAACAAAGAGATCTACCCGCGGGGATTATTTCGTCTCGCCCCGGGCCGATAAGCGCCGCATCGGGAAGGATTCGGTGGTTTCTGCCGCGATGGGATTGCCGCGGAACCAGCTCCCCTGCCGCGGGTTTTAGCACTCGAGGAGACACCCATGCGCGAGCCGGCGAGCCCGCAAGCCCATGCCGACGCCCGGCGCGCCCTCGACCGGCTGGCCTTCGGGCCCGCGCCCGGCGACGTGGAGCGGGTCGCCGAGCAGGGCGCTCGGGCCTGGGTCGCCGAGCAGCTGGCGCGGCCGGTGCCACCCCAAGCCCTCTCGAACGATCTTGACCTCCCCTCTTCGGACCGCGGGGCCTCCATGCAAGAAGACCCCCAAGGCTTCCGGGAGGAGGCCCGCGAGATCGCCGTGGCTCTCGCCGCGCACCGGGTCGCGCACGCCGTCGACTCCGACGACCCGCTCCACGAGACCATGGTCGATTTTTGGGCGAATCACTTCTCCGTCTTTGTTCGCAAGGGAATGGAAGCCATCTTCCTCGCCTCGTACGAGCGCGACGTGCTGCGGCCGTTCGCTCTCGGACGCTTCGGAGACCTCTTGCGCGCGACGGCGCGCCATCCGGCCATGCTCTTCTATCTCGACAACTGGCGCTCGGCGGCGCCGCAGCCCGCGGGCTCCGCGTTCTTCCCCTCCTTTCAGGGGCAGGCCCGGCGGCAACGGCCTGAGGGGCTCAACGAGAACTACGCCCGGGAGCTTCTCGAGCTGCATACGCTCGGCGTCGATGGCGGCTACACGCAGCAGGACGTCGAGCAGGTGGCGCGCGTCTTCACGGGCTGGACGATCGATCGGCCCCGGCGCGCGCCGGCTTTCCGTTTCGCCCCGGCGTGGCACGACACAGCACCCAAGGTCGTGCTCGGCCAGGCCATCGCGGGCGGCCAAGGCGTCGAGGAGGGCGAGGCGCTGCTCTCGCGCCTGGCTGCGCACCCTTCGACCGCCACGCATTTGGCACGCAAGCTGGCACGGCGATTTCTCGCCGATGATCCGCCGCGCGCCGCCGTCGAACGCACGGCGCGGCGATTTCTCGCAAGCAGAGGCGACGTGCGCGCGACACTGCAGGCGCTTCTGCTCGACGGCAACGAGCTCTTTGAGGGCCCGCCCGGGAAGGTGAAGAGCCCCTTCGAGCTCGTCGTCTCGGCGCTTCGCGCGACGGGCGTCCGCCCGCAGCGGCCCCGCGCGGCCCTTGTCGCGCTGCTGAAACTCGGGGAGGTGCCGTACTTGGCGCCCACACCCGCGGGCTATCCTGACACCGCCGAGCGTTGGATCGATCCCGGCGCCGCGCTCGAGCGTACGCGCTTCATGTTTGCGCTGGCTTCGGGACGCGCCCCGGGGCTTTCCGCACCCTCCGATGCCGCACTGGCCGCGCCCGAGGCGCTGCTCGCGATGCTTGGCGAGAGCACCCGTCGCGCCCTGGACACCGAGGGTCTCCTCCCCGCCGAGCGCCTGGGGCTTGCCTTGGCCTCGCCGGAGTTCCAGCTCCGATGAGTGGTCTTACCCGGCGCGCGCTCCTGCGGGGAATGGTCGCCACTGCCGCGGCGTGGCAGATCCCGCTGATCGTGCGCCCGGCCCGCGCCGGCGCCGCCGCGGGCCCCGGCGCAAATCCGCTCCTGGTCGTGGTCTTCTTGCGGGGGGGCGCCGACGGCCTTGCGCTGCTCCCTCCGCTCGGGGACGGCGCCCTCGAGCGCGCCCGGAGCGCACTCCTGGCAAAGCCGACCCTCGAACTCGAGGGCCGCGGTGGCGGCTTCGGCCTTCATCCGGCGCTGAGTCCCCTGGCGCCGCTCGTGCAGGACGGACGCCTGGCCGCCGTTCACGCCGTAGGCCTTCCCGAGCCAATCCGTTCCCATTTCGAGGCGCAGGACGCGTGCGAGCGCGCGGGCGCGCGAGCCGGTACGCGCACCGAAGGGTGGCTGGCACGCGCGATCGCGGCGGCGCCCGGCGAACCCGCAGCGTTTCGCGCCGTCGCAGCGTCGACACAGCGCCCGCGCAGCCTGGCCGGTGACCCGCGTGCGCTGGCCTTCGAGCACGTGGAGGATCTCGTCCTCCCCGCCCACTCTCCCGCGGCCCAGCGTGCGCTGGCGGCGCTCCACGCTGAGCGCCCCGACTCGGATCCCGGTGCCCGCTTTGCCGCGGCCGGGCGCGAGGCCCTCGAGGCGGTGCGTGCGCTCGAGGCCCACAGCTCGGCCCCGCTGCCCGAAGCGGACTCCTTCCCCCGCACTCCCCTGGGCCAAAGGCTCGCAACGATCGCGCGCCTCGCGCGCGCCGATCTCGGCCTGGTCGCGGCCTCTGTGGATGCCGAGGGCTGGGACACGCACGTGGGTCAGGGTGCAGAGGAGGGACGCTTCGCGCGCGCCGCCCAGGACCTCGGGACGAGTCTTGCGGCGTTCTTTCGGAGCCTCGAGTCCCGCGCGGGGGACCTTCTCGTCGTGGCGGTCTCCGAGTTCGGTCGCACCGTCGCCATGAACGGAAGCGGCGGCACCGATCACGGCCGCGGCGGCGCGGCCCTCCTTCTCGGCGCTCCGGTCCGCGGCGGCCGGGTCGCTGGGGCCTGGCCGGGAACGAGCGCGGACGAGCGCGAGGACGGCCGTGACCTGCGGGTGGTGAACGACGTGCGCGAAGTTCTCGCGGAGGCTGCACGCCACCTCGGAGCGAGGGACTTTGGATCCGTCTTCCCTGGCTTTTCCCCCCGCGGCCTAGGCCTCCTGCGAGCGCCGAGTTCCCCTCTGGCGTAGAGTCGCCTCGGTTCGGCGTCCCCCCTGCCGGCACATCCTCGGGCTCCAAGGTTCGCGCTCCTCCTGCGGGAGACCCCGATGCCGTCGCTTGAGCTCGCGGCACTGGCACTTTCCTTTGTACTCGGGCTTGCGCTCGGGGCCCTCGCCGCCGCCGCGTACTTCTCTGCGAGCCGCGCCGCTGCGCTCGCGCGCCTCGACGCTGCCGAGCGCGTCCTCTCCGGAGTCCAGCGCGAGCCGTCGCTCGAGAGTGTCATTTCACCCCTCGCCGCTGCCCTGCGAGATCACCAGCGCGAGCTCCGTGCGCTCGAAGAGCGCCGGCTCGTCGAAGGAACGCGCACGGGGGACGCGCTCGCGCAGCTTTCTGCCGAAACCGCACGCCTCGTGGGTGCGCTTCGGCCTCCCCATGGTCGCGGTCGCTGGGGCGAGCTCACCTTGCGCCGCGTCGCGGAGCTGGCCGGCATGTCCGCGCACTGCGACTTCGCCGAGCAGACGAGTTTCGAGACGGAAGAGGGACGGCTGCGCCCGGACATGGTGGTACGGCTCCCGGGCGGCCGGACAATCGTGGTCGATGCCAAGGCGCCGCTTGGCGACGGGCTTGAGGCGCTCGAGATGGAGGTCGGGTCTCGGCGCACGGCGGCGCTCGCCCAGCACGCCCGGCTCGTGCGCCGCCATGTGGAAGCGCTTGCGAGCCGCAGCTACGCGAGTCTCGTGCCCGGGGCGCCTGCCTTCGTGGTTCTCTTCCTCCCGAGCGACGCGCTCCTCGCCGCGGCTGCCGAAGGCGACCGCAGCCTGGTGGAGAATGCGCTCCACAGGCGCATCGTGCTCGCGACCCCGGCCACGTTCTTTGCATTGCTCGCGGGTGTCGCGCAAAGCTGGAGCCAGGAGCGACTTGCGGAAGGGGCGCAGCGTGTGGCGGCCCTCGGTCAGGAGCTCTCGGATCGACTCGCCGGATTTACCGAACACCTTGGCCGGCTGGGCGCCGCGGTCGCGAAGACGGTCGAGCTTTACAATGCTGCGCTCGGATCTTTCGACGCGCGGGTGCTCCCCCACGCGCGCCGCCTGCGGGAGGCGGGCGCTGCGGGGCGCAAGGAACTCGTGGCCCTCGTGCCTGTCGAGGAGCGACCCCGCGATCCACGCGGCGAACCGGCTGAGGCGATGGACCCGCCCTAGCCCTACTTCGCGGATTCGGGTTGAGTTTTAGGAATTTTCGCGTGCCAAGTGCTTGATACGCAAGGGCCGAGAGGGCGAGAAACGGCAGAAAGCGGC
>Ga0209039_10004008_pt1 | contig 11072 bp, 5 predicted proteins | sample BogFormECP12_OM1_FD_188238 | JGI IMG/M metagenome (GOLD analysis project Ga0209039, IMG submission 188238) | Bog forest soil microbial communities from Calvert Island, British Columbia, Canada - ECP12_OM1 (SPAdes) (version 2) | ecosystem: Environmental > Aquatic > Freshwater > Wetlands > Bog ... | reverse complement strand
GGAGGGCCTCTCTTGCTCTTGCAAACTATGTCTCAGCAACATGTTTGTAGCAGAAGAGGCCTTTCGTGTCTTCAAGATCATGAATAAAGCGGGTTAGGGCTACCCCAACGGAGCTAGAGGTTGGTGGGCAGTCGTCCAACCTGTGTGCAGGCAAGGAAGGTCACCCATACCGACATCCGGACAGGAAACATTGCTTGAGGGGCACTTCCAGATTGTGGGTGTTAACCCTCCTGCTCGGCACCGGGCTCACTTTGGTTGCGTGCAACAATGTCGGTCAGCGACGCAACGAGTTGTATCTCATCGAGCCGCAGGTCGCTGCTGAAGTTCCGCGTTATGAGCTGCTTGAACTTTCGTTCGAGCACAACGGTGCTTACCGCAATAACTTCTTCGATGTTGACCTCGATGCAACTCTTACGTCGCCCGCCGGTGTTGAGCACCGAGTAAGAGGGTTCTTTTACGGTGGGGACTTGTGGAAGCTTCGATTTCGCCCCGATGAAGCAGGAATTTGGACCTATTCCTACACATTCAGTGGCACAGGAGGATTTCAGAGGCAGGGGCGTGGAACCTTTCGATGTTTGCCGAGCGAGAGAAGGGGGCCGATCCGCCGTAGTCCGGATGATCCCTTTCGTTGGGTTTTCGCTGATGGGACGCCATATTTCCCGGTCGGGCTGCAAGACTGTATCTACACGAACGGAGCCCGACTACAAGATATTGTCATTGACGGCGAAGACCGAAACCATCCCGGTCGGAAGGTGTCGCTAGACGAGTACTTCGCCATTTACGGAAAAGCTGGTTTCAATCTGCTCCGCTTTTCCCAAAAGAATTGTTCTTACTCACTCATGGATGATCTGGATCACTATCGAGTGGCCGAAAGCATAGCAACCGACGATCTTCTATCTTCAGCTCGCAAGCACGGCTTTCGAGTGATGTTCGGTATATTTGGGGTCCACGGGAAATGGCAGAGCGATATTCGTGTCATCAATATCTTGGAGCGCAGCATGAACCAAGTCCTGGGCAGGCGTAAGGAGGGTGTCGAAGCTCCCGAGGACCGCGAAGTGATTGAGAAAGAAGAACGCTTCGTGGCATATTGCGTCGCCCGGTGGGGAGTTTATGCCGACTTTTGGGAATTGCTGAATGAACGCCACGCTTCGGATCGGTGGACTTCCTTGATGGCCGATTACGTGCGCTCCGTGGATCCGGACCATAAGCCCATCAGTACAAGCTGGGAAAAGGCCAATCTGTCTGCAATCGACATCAATGCTCCGCACTGGTACGAAAGTGAGGATGAGCTGAGTTCTGATGTGCGCGTGCAACAGCTAGCCAGCAAATGGAGGCAGCAGGGAAAGCCCGTCATCGTTGGTGAACAGGGCAATGGGGGGATGAACTGGGACCCGCGGTCTGCCGCACGTATGCGCATCCGAGCCTGGACTGCCCTTTTCCAGGAGATCAGCCTGGTTTTTTGGAACACGAGTTGGTCAAAAGCAGGTATGTTCGGGGGCCATTACACACCCGGGATGGGTGCCAACATCTATCTCGGTCCGGAAGAGCGTGGATATATTCGAATACTCCACGATTTCGCATCCCGACTCGATTCCAGTGTTCGCATGGCGGCTGTTTCGCTCACTTCGCCCGCTCTCGTTCGCGCTTACGGGCTTGCTTCAGAGCACGCATCTGGAATTTATCTTCAACATGCTGCCAATCACACTGAGCGCGTTGAAAAGGCGGAGATCAGCTTCGACTTCTCGACCCTCGGCCACCAGCAATTGATTGGCGAATGGATTGATCCCGCTAAAGGTGTTGTGCTCGCCCGCGTGAAGGTTCCGCCACGGCTTTGTAGCTTGCCGGTACCACCATTTCAAGTGGACATCGCATTGCTAGTCAGCCCGAAGTCCTACAAACTCGAAGTTGAGCGCTTTCGCGCGCCCAGCTCTCGATCACGCACGCCGAGTAGCTCGCGAGGGAGCAGATCATATCGGAGTCCGCCGAGAAATAAAATATAAGATGAAATCACCGCTACAACTTCTCGTCTCTATCCACCTGGACTGAGGACCCAAACAGAAGATGAATGCCACGATAGCGTCTCCCATTGCCGTAGATCCCGCCGAAGCCGCTTCTTCCCGCAGCGTGTTTCTGGCTGTTGGTCTGATGAGCTTTTCAGCGCTGACGTTGGAGCTGGCGCTCACGCGGCTGTTTTCAGTGGTGCTGTTCTACCACTTTGCGTTTCTCGCCATCTCGATTGCGCTGCTCGGCTTGGGCGCTGGGGCGGTGTTTGCCTATGTGTGGCGGGGATGGCTGGGCCGCTGGTCGGTGGAGCCACTTGGCGCGGTCCTGTGTTGCGCAAATGCGCTGCTCATTGTCGTAGTGGTGGAGTTCGCGCTGCACAGTGCCGTCTCCATTTACTTTGACTGGGCGAATGTCCGGAATCTGACGGTACTGTATCTGGCCTCGGCGCTACCGTTTTTCATCACTGGACTGGTGTTTTCGGTTCTCTTTGCCCGGCAGAGCTGGCGGGTCGCGCAGCTCTACGGCGCCGATCTACTGGGAGGCGCGCTGGCCTGTCTGGTGCTCGTTCCATTACTAAACGCTTTTGGCGCACCGAACACGATTCTCTTTGCCGGATGCGCAGTGGCGCTGGCTGGAACGGCGTGGGCCGGCCGCCGAAAGCGCAGTCTCCCGCTGGGAGTCGCATTTCTAATGGTGCTACTGATGGCGATCAACGTTCACGGGCGGCTCTTCGACATCGTGTACGCGAAAGGATTGCTACGCCAGAAGCCGCTCTACGCCAAATGGAACGCGCTCTCGCGCGTCGAAGTGGACCGGGACCGACAGCAACTGATGATTGTCATTGACGCCGACGCCGCTACATACATCATGCACACGGATCCGCACCGGTGGGATGCGGCATACCTTCGCAAACTGATGTCAGAGCCGCCGGCCGTCGCCAATGTGCTGCGGTCGCACGGAGATTTCGCCATCATTGGCCCGGGCGGCGGAGTGGACGTGCTGCGCGCCGTGACCAACGGCAGCCCGAATGTCACCGGCATCGAGATCAATCCCATCATTGCCACCGACATTATGCGCGACCACTTCGCTGACTATGCCCACCACCTCTACGATATCCCCGAGGTGCACATGCATGTCAGCGATGGACGGTCGTTTATCCGCAACAGCCGCGATCAGTACGACGTGGTGCAGATGACACTCGTGGACACGTGGGCTTCGACCGCGGCCGGGGCGTTTGCGCTCAGCGAGAATAACCTCTACACGGTGGAAGCCTTCCGCGAGTACTTCGAGCACCTTAAGCCTGATGGCTTCATCGCGGTGACGCGGTGGGAGTTCGCCAAACCGCGGGAAGCGTTGCGAGTGGTGTCGCAGGCGATGGCGGCGCTGAATCAGCTTGGCGTACAGGACACCACGAGAAATTTCATCGTGGTAAGTAACGGACCGTTGAACGCGGACGGCCTGCCGGTGGTTGTGCTGTCGAAGAGGTCTGCCTTCACCGACGAGGAGCAACTTGCTGTGCTGCGACACATCAGTGGCGCAACCCCCGCAGACGCGAACCCAAATCTGCACGTGCTTTACATGCCGATGACGGCCAACGATCCGGCGATGACGCATCCGGCGTTTGCCGGGATGATTCGCGGCCAGGACCCGCGCGCTTTCTCGGCGAGCTATGAGTACAACGTCTCGCCGGTGGACGACAATGCGCCGTTCTTTTTCTTCACCTTGAAGCCACGGCCGGCTTTCTGGCGCGATAAGCACGGCATTGATTGGAAGGTGAACGTTGGAGTGCTAGTGCTGGGTTTGCTGCTGGTGATCTCGGTTCTCGCAGTGCTAATGTTCCTGGTTCTGCCGCTGGCGCTGTCGCCGCAGGCCCGGTCGGGACGAGGCAACATTCGTTTGCTGTATTTCATCGCGATCGGTTTGGGCTACATCTTGGTGGAGATTGCTTTCATCCAGCGCTTTGTGTTGTTCCTGGGACATCCCACCTACGCGTTGACTGTGGTTGTTTTTCTAATGCTGCTCTCCAGCGGGATGGGCAGCGTGGCGTCGCGGCGGTGGATTGCGGAACCCGCGCGCGTGGCTCTGGCGATCATCTTTATCGTGATCGCCCTTTTAGTCTATGTGTTCGCTTTGCCATCTCTGCTCGGAGCGCTCGTCGGATTGCCATTTTTCTTTAAGCTGGTAATTAGCGCGCAGCTGCTGATCCCCCTCGGATTCGCAATGGGCATGCCGTTTCCCAGTGGCTTGCGCTCTCTTTCCGGAAACACCGAAGCCGATCAAAGGGACCCATCCAAACACGGTGCCGTGGAATGGGCGTGGGCAATGAACGCGGCGTCTAGCGTGCTAGGCTCGGTGCTGGCGATGGTGATTGCGATCCAGTTCGGATTGAATGTGACCCTGGCCTGCGGCGCCGTAGCGTACTTCATCGCGGTGTTGCTGCTGCCGACATTTGGAAAAGCAGCTAATTGCTGCCAACTAGCGCGAGCAGTCAGTACTCAGCAGTCAGCGCATCCATAGATTATGCCGGCTAGCCAGAATCTCACCAAACAAGCCTTAGCTTGGATCATGCTCGCCGCTACAGCGGCCGTAATGCCCATGGTCCTCTTGGGCACGCCCTTGGGGCACGACCTTGATTACCAGGTGCCCAGTTGGATGGAAACTGCGGACCAATTCCGGCAAGGAATTCTATTTCAACGCTGGGTCGCTGTGACCAACCACGGCTTTGGCGAGCCTTACTTCATCTTCTATCCGCCTCTTTCCCGGATGATCGGGGGGGTAGTTGGCTTGGTCCTGCCGTGGCGGATGGTGCCGGGCGTCTATGTGTGGATGATGTTGATACTGGCTGGTTTTACCATGTGGAAGTGCGCGCAAGCGTTGCTGCAACCGCGCGATGCACTATTGGCTGCGCTCCTTTATGCCACCAATCCGTACCTCATCGTAAACGCCTACAAACGCTGTGCTTTCGCTGAGTTGTTGGCGAGCGCACTCTTTCCTGCACTGGTGTGGGGCGCGGTCCGGATGAGCAAAGACGCCCGCCAGGCCGTCCTGCCGCTGTCGCTGGTGTTGGCCGCAATGTGGCTTTCCGATCTTCCCGTTGCTGTGGTCGCAAGCTATTCGCTGGCCGGGCTGCTGGTGCTCAGTAGTCTGGTTCACCGCACATTTCGACCAATCCTTTATGGATCGGTCGCCATCCTCGCAGGCGTTGGCGCCAGCGCCTTTTTCCTGCTGCCCGCGGCATGGGAAAAACAGTGGGTCAATATTGGTAGAGTAATGCAGTTCCAATGGCGGCCGGAGCATAATTTCCTCTTCGACCACACCAATTTATATGGTGTCGCCTTCAACCGAAACCTGTCGTGGGTTGCGCTCCTGTTGATCGTTGTTACGGCGAGTGCGGCGGTGCTCGCCCGTCAGCTTCGGCGTGACAAACCGCGGGACTGGCGCCTGCTTGCCGGACTTGCTGCAGCATCCACCTTCATGATGTTGCCTCCGAGTCTGGTTCTGTATCGGATCTTGCCTGAACTTCGCTTCGTCCAATTTCCCTGGCGGTGGCTCTCTCCGCTCTGCGTCGCAGGTGCACTGCTGACCGCATCAGCGATGGCCGAAGCCCGCGGCAAATGGATGCCGCGGGCGATCGCCGCTTTCGCGGTCGCTTGCATTGCGGCCGCAATCATGTACAGCTCATTGTGGGACCCCGACCATCACCTGGATGAGCTTAATGCAGTGGTGCACTCCAAGGTGGGATTCAGGAGCATCGTGAGTTGGTGTCATCCCATAGCTAGCCAGCCTGAGAAGCTGGACGTTTCCGCGCCACTGATTGCTCCCGCGAATCCAGAAGACGAGAACGACCCGTCCAGGCCGCCAGCTCAGATCCAGATCGAACAGTGGGGAGCGGAACGGAGGATATTCTCAGTGGCCTCGCCACACGCGACTCAGCTCAAGTTGAGGTTGGTGAACTATCCGGGGTGGCAGGCAAAGCTGAACGGGAACGAACTTGCTTTGCAGACCGAACAAGAAACCGGGCAAATACTAGTGACGGTACCGGCCGGCCTGAGTAAAGTTGAAATACAGTTCGGCCGAACCTGGGATCGCAGTATTGGGATCCTGGTGTCACTTGTTACCCTCCTTGTGGTCTTTCCTTTGTTTTGCCTTTAGGGATCGTAAGATGCCGGTGGAAGGCCGTGACCCCACAGGAGCTGACCGCCTAGCGACGCGCCGGATTTCGACCGCTCGTAGTCTGTGAGTTTACGCGATCAAACACACAACCATGCTTAGTGTGAGATGCCATCGCCAAAGCACGGACCGCGCAGACTTTTAAGTGGACGCCATGGGCTACAACGGCGCTTGGATTTCTACTCGGATGTGCGGCTTGTTACGCGAACATCCCGAGGACATGGGGTGAGGGGAGTTTTTGTGTCACCAGCGGGTTGTGGGGACGTAGCAGAACCGATGGCTAGGGAGGATGGCCGCAGCGCCTCCCCGCTAACAGGGTGGAGCAAAGTAAGAACGTGGTATACCTTTGCAGCCATTTCTTTGCTCAACAGTGTCCTTCTATTCTTTTTCCTTAACCTGCTTCTCTACCCAATCATGTTGGCAAAACGGCCGATGAAAGTGCCGACGCCCATGGACCAGTATGGTAAGGACAAAATCTTGAAGGCGTATCCCGGTTGGCGAGAAGCGGATGTTGAGGCTCTGATGACGGAGACATGGCACAAACTTGGGTTCGAATATGAACCGTTTGTGCAGTTCAAAGAAAGGCCCTTAAGAGCAAGATTCATAAACGTCGATCCTGCCGGCTTCCGCTTCTCGAAAGATCAAGCGCCTTGGCCGCCGCGTTCGCAGGCCTTAAATGTATTTGTGTTTGGGGGTTCGACGACATTCGGAATTGGTCTTCCGGATGACGAAACTATCGCTTCCTACCTGCAGGAATGTGCTCAGGCAAACCATTCTGACCCACCGCTAGCGGTTTACAACTTTGGACGGCAGGCCTACTTCAGCAGCCAGGAGCTGATCTTGTTTCAAGAGTTGCTCAAGGCAGGATTTGCTCCCCAAGTGGCGGTCTTTATCGATGGCCTGAATGACTTCAATAACGCCGACGGCCAGCCCTACTTTACAGAAACGTTGCGGCGTTTTATGGCCGGGCAAGTACGCTCCAGCCTACTCGACAATGTGCCCGTGGTCTGGGCGGCACATAGGCTAAGCGGCCGTTGGACGAAGCCACAACCTCAAGAAGCTACGAACTATGTTGCCCCTGTGGTCCTGGAAGGCGTCATCGACCGATGGCTGGCCAATAAGAAAATGATTGAGACAATTGGTAGTTACTTCGGTGTGCGCACGATTTTCGTGGTACAGCCTGCGCCTACCTACAAATACGATCTTCGTTACCATTTTCTTCTCCACTCTGACAAAGGGTATGCAGACTTTTGGCCCCGCGGCAAATACGGTTATGCCCTCATGGAGAATCTGCGGGCGAAAGGGAAGCTGGGCCCCAACGTGCTGTGGCTGGCTGACATGCAGCAGGACAAGCGGGAAAACCTTTACGTGGACGCCGTCCACTACACGGCACCTTTTTCCAGGGAGATTGCCACCCAGATCTGCACCTTTCTGGGAGAGCATCAGGGGCGTCGATGATAGTAGCTTTGGGTCGTCAACACGCGGTGTTAAGGCGGGAAAAGCGGAAGTCAGGGAAGTGAGCGGGGCTGGCATTGCCGCAGGCCTGTCAATGAACAGGGCTCAATCCACTACGGACAGTCGATGCTCCCCGAGTGCTGACTTGAACATACAAGCTCCGCCTCAGACATCGGAGGTCATGCGCCGCAGCGCCACCCCCACGAGGATTGTTTTCCGGTGGATCATTGTGCTCACCGCAACACTAGCGGTGACTCCCATGATGTTTTTTGGGATTCCCTTGGGACACGACCTTGATTTTCAAATGCCCGGGTGGATGGAAGCTGCGGACCAATTGCGGCAGGGAATCATTTTTCATCGGTGGTCAGCCGCGACCAACCACGGCTTTGGCGAGCCCTTCTTCATCTTCTACCCTCCCCTTTCACGGATGATCGGGGCGATCCTTGGCTTGGTCCTGCCGTGGAGGATGGTGCCGGGCGTCTATGTGTGGATGGTACTGATAGCGGCAGGGGTCGTGATGTGGAAGTGCGCGCAGGAGTGGCTGCAACCGCCCGGTGCGCTGGTGGCTGCACTCCTCTATGCCACCAATCCATACCTCATGCTGACGGTGTACAAACGCTGCGCCTACGCTGAACTGTTGGCGATCGCTCTCTTTCCTGCGCTGGTATGGGGCGGGATTCGGATGGGAAAGGACGCCCGCCAGGCCGTCCTGCCTTTGTCGCTAGTGTTCGCCACGCTATGGATATCAGACCTACCGGGCGCTGTCGTCGCAACTTACACGCTGGCGGGGTTGCTGGTGCTCGGTAGTTTGGTTCATCGCTCGTTTCGACCAGTTCTATATGGAGCGGTGGCCATCCTGGCGGGCTTTGGCGCCAGCGCCTTTTTTCTGCTGCCGGCAGCGTGGGAGCGACGGTGGATTAATGTTGGTGAAGCGATAAAGTTCCAATGGATGCCGGAGCATAATTTCCTTTTCAGCCACGGTAATGTTCCGCGATACGCTACCTTCAACCGGGGGTTGTCGTTCTTTGCGCTTGTGGTCATTGCCGTAACAGCGGGCGCGGCTGTGCTCGCCCGTCAGTTGCGGCGTGACAAACCGCAGGACTGGCGCCTGCTTGCCGGACTTGCTGCAGCATCCACCTTCATGATGTTGCCTCCGAGTCTGGTTTTGTATCGGACTTTACCTGAACTCCGCTTCATACAATTTCCCTGGCGTTGGCTCGCCCCGCTGTGCGTCGCAGGGGCAGTACTGACGGCATCAGCCATGGCCGAGGCCCGCAGAAGGTGGATGCCGCGGTTGATCGCCGCTTTCGCGGTAGCTTGCATTGCGACAGTAATCATCCACACCTCATGGTGGGATCATGACCATCACTTGGATGAGCTTAATGCGGTAGTGCACTCCGAGGTAGGATTCCGGAGTATAGCAAGTTGGGATCTGCCTCTTGGGAGCCAGCCCTCAGTACTTGATAAACCGGCACCCCTAGTCGGCCTCGCAGATTCGGAGGACGACGGGGGGGGAACAGCTAACGTCGCGGTCGAGCAGTGGGCGGCCGAGCGGAAAGTGTTCTCCGTAGATTTGTCCCGCCCGCTCCTGCTCAAGTTGAGGCTCGTGAACTATCCGGCGTGGCAAGCTAAGCTCAACGGAAAAATCGTTCCCATTCAGACGGACGTAGGAACCGGGCAGATGCTGGTGGCAGCCCCAGCCGCTTTCAGTCGCATTGAGATTGACTTTGGCCGAACTTGGGACCGCACCCTTGGAATCGTTGTGTCTCTGGTTACGATCTTCGCGATGTTTCCTCTATTGTATTGGCTCAGACGGCAGCAATCGGGGACGGGGACCCGCGGCCGCGAATAGCTAACATTGGCCGGGCACATCCTTTGGTCCCGCAGAAGAATAGGTTCGATGCGGGCTAGTACACCCTGCACTCACCAAGGATCCGGAAATCTGCAGGAGAGAGGTTTGACGTGCAATTCGAACACAACCCTCGCGGAAAGCGCGACCACTGGTTAGTCCCGAGTCCCGCGGCCGGCAACGATCAACATGGTACCTGAGGCCCAATCATTCCTTGTGCCTCATACTGAAACTTTCCTGTTCTTCCTTATAACAGCTACGGGCCTATTGTTCCTGGTCATGCGCCGGTGGTTCTCTTCGGCGCTATTAAGGTTACAGCATTTCGTGCAAGGCAAGAAAGTCTGGGCTCCGCTCTGCGTGGTCTTGCTGGGCGGTTATCTGCTGATCCTGGTTTGTAACACCCTATATCCAGGCTACCTGGAACACGTCGAACCCAACATCGCATCTGTCTCATTCATCTTGTTAAAGGGAGCGCCGCTTTACCACGACCTTGCCTCTACGCAGCGTTATGCATTCCCTTATGGGCCGATGGCATACCTACCGTACACAGTTGCGCTCGGGACGTTGGGCGCGAATGTCCTTTCGCTAAAACTCGTCGTGCTGCTGGCGAACCTATGTCTTTTGTGGCTGCTGTGGCGCTCCTATCGGAAAGTATTGGATCCAGGAGGCGCATTATTAGTCACCTCCGCGGTGGTCGCATTGTTGCTGCTATTCGATTACGTGTTTCAAGTGCGGGGGGATGTTCTTGTGATTCTTTCGGTTGCTCTCGGCTTGTATGCGGTGCTCTGTGCTTCCAGGTGGCGCTCCACGCTGCTGTTCGCTTTGGCATGCGGACTGTCCTTCGATATCAAGTTCACTGCCCCATTTTACTTTGCGCCGCTTTTTGTGTTGCTGATTGGACGGCACGGCTGGCGCCCCGCCGCGCTGGCCTCGGCTGGAGCGGTGGTTCTTGCAGTCGTGCCTTTCTTCGTTCCCGGCGTATCAGTCTTACGGTATCTGGAATGGCTGCACCAAACCTCACGACAGCCGCTAAGTCGTGGGGAGTTCTTGCGCGAACTGAAGTTGTTGCCAGTTATATGCGCACCTTTCGTACTAATTCTTTGGCAGCTGGCAAACCGTGGCCAAGGTTATCTGGCTAGTTATCTGCGTGAGAAACGATTCTTTCTGCTGGTCTTAGGCGCTTGTTTGGCGGCGGTAGCCGTTTCATCTTCAAAGATTGGTGCCGGCTCGCATCACTTTATGCCCTTCTATCCGACAATTGCTTATGCTTGCGCTGACGTCTATAGCAAGATCAGGGATGCAGCCATCGCCACAACCGTTGATCCTCGGCCGACAATTACTCCTTTGCTCTGGTGCTGGCTTACAATTGCGGTCGTGACGCAGCTTGGAATCAGGCTCGTCCCTACAGTCAAGATGTTGCTCCAATCGAGATCGGAGGCGTCTGCTGTAGTTAGCGATCTGGAAGCTGTGATGAAGAATCATCCTGGCAAGAACGTAGAGATGGGTTATGGGGGATGGAATGCAAAGTATAAGTTGACGTACCTCCGGCCAGCGCTGGTCTTCGCGGGGAATCCATTCACCATCGACGCGGTCG
>Ga0209039_10004007_pt1 | contig 11074 bp, 7 predicted proteins | sample BogFormECP12_OM1_FD_188238 | JGI IMG/M metagenome (GOLD analysis project Ga0209039, IMG submission 188238) | Bog forest soil microbial communities from Calvert Island, British Columbia, Canada - ECP12_OM1 (SPAdes) (version 2) | ecosystem: Environmental > Aquatic > Freshwater > Wetlands > Bog ... | reverse complement strand
ATCTGATATCCTCCTTAGGATTACTCTGGAGGATTAGATACCACAATTAAGTATCATGAAGCAAGTCAAAAGCCGAGTTTTTCAGCATCCTGCTAGCGTCCCCAAGCGCATCAAGCGCGACGTTGCGCGGGGCCGCACCAGCCTGTTCGGCGAACTGCTTGAAACCCGCGAGCTAAATCAGTGGGACCTTCTCCACACCGTATTGCTCGCCGATGGCAAGACCACCTTTGAAGTGGCTACCTACAATCCTGGCAATCGTTGGCCGGAGGCCTGGACTTCCGGAGCAGCGCTGGCCTCTCCCCGAGGCGGCGCAATCCTCACTGGGCACCCGGTCAAGGTCGGTGACCTTATCCAGATTACCGGCGCCATGCCCAACGGCCAGATAAAAGGGAACTGTCTAATCTGGGATATTGAGCATGACTTGGTGGTCTGGGACGTAAAACCGGGACTGCGGGCCTGGCAGGGCCAGATCTATCTCAGCGTTCTCAACGAACTCCACGGTGGTCCGGCCAACCTGGACGTCCAAACCGCCTCCAACCTCGACCTGGCCAAGGTGCGGGACCACAAACTGATTCAGCTCCTCTGCCAGCAATACGCCTGCGACGTGTTCGATTTGATGCGGGACGACGACCGCGTCAAGGAGGAAATCGGTTTCTACAACCCCGCAGCCTGGGCCGATGAAGACGGTCATCCGGTGATCAACGAGAATCGCTGGAAGCTATGGCGGATGTACTCCGCGGGCTTGCCGGCGATGCAGTTCCGGACTTGCCGGGACGCCTTCTATCGCACCCAAATGGAATCCCCTGAGAACAACAATCCCGACCGCTTTCGGATGCGCTTCCGGGGGCTTCAGGACCTCATGACGGTCAAACCCGAAGAGCTGGCCGGAGCGGCCGCGCGAAGGTATCTCTTCCCTGAGCCATTTGTCTTTGACAAGCAGGGCTACCCGCACTGGGACCGTTCAACATTACCCGACGTCGAATCGGTATATCTGGGCGGGTTTGACGGCGAGTTCATCTCGCTGAGGAATCCTAATGCCTCGCATAAGGAATCGGGCAAGCTGCGGGGCCGCAGGTTACAGCGTTTTGCCGACATCGACCGGGGCGCTGTGATGTTCGTGCATCTCGGTTTGGCAGCAAGCCCGGAGGGCACGCCAGGTATGGCAAAGAGCTTCAACGGTGCTGACTGCGACGATTCCGTGCTGGCACTGCTTGACCCGGAAATCGTTCAGCACTGGAAGAACCTGCCCGCGTACCCGTGGGCCGTGGCCACACCTACCGAAGTAAAGGTCATCGACGACGGTGATGCCCTTTTCCAAAGGCGTCCCAGAGTCAGGTCTTACGACCACGATTATGTGTTCTGCATGCTCTTCGACGCCAAGCGAGGTCAGACTGGCATCGGATACGTGGTCAATGCTATCACCTGGTTCAACCTGCTCTGGCTCCATCGGGAAAGCATCGTGTCCGAGTTGCGGGCGCTGCAGCCAAGCCCCCAGGTTGCAGAAGCCATCCGCTGGATGGAGCAGGAGTTGCCCAAGAGCCGGATGCCGATGGTGGCCGCACGCCTGGAGGAGATTATCGACGCCATCAAGCTGAACCGCAGTTCAATTGACTGGGCGAGCGGTGTGATAACGGAGTTCCGCGAGACCTGCCCCGTGGCTCCAAAGTTCTGGTGGCAGGGCGGCTACCAGGGGCAAGGGCGCATTCCTCGTGACCGCATCGAGAACGGCAATGAGCCTATCCCGGTGACGACAGCCATGGATGTGGCCCGGGAGCAGTGGATTGAACTCTTCCAAAAGGCACGCCGGTTTGCCGACAAGGAAAGCTGGCGGTACTGCTGGCGAGTACCACCAGAAATCCGCAGCTTCCCAACTCGCCCAGAGGCAGCAGCAGCAGCACGGGACTTTTGGATGTTCTACAACCGCGCGCGCGAAGCTAAGAAGGCGGAGTTCCTCAAGACAGGTAAGCACCATCGGGGCAAGAAAGTGACGAGCGAGCAAGACGCCGGGATTGCCGCTTATATCTATGCCGAAGAGGACGTTCACGACCGCATCAAGGCCAGCGGAATGTATCTGGATATCTACGCGGAACTGGTCAAGCTGGTCTTTGACCGCGGATTGACCCTGGAACCACCACGCAATCCCGATGGCACGGTGAAGCCCATAGCGGATGGCATCCTCGGTTGGGCCACACACCCTGGACGGCTTGCTGGATATTGCCAGCGCCGCTGGCGTGACTCGTTCCAACGTACCCTTGACTTGGGAGTCTGCCCGAGTCCGCCAAGACTATGGCGACCTGAATCTCGATATCGTCGTGGAAGACACGCCGGTACGGATGGCGGGGAGCGCTTCGAATCCGGCTAGCTGGATTGGCATCGTGGACCTGCCCGACGGCCAGTATCGGATGGAGCATGGCCTGGTTGTCACCGAGGACACTACTGAAGTTCAGCCTCAGGAACCGGCTGTAGCTCTCGTGGCCGTGAATGGCTTCGAGCAGAGGCCGAAGGATGAAAAGCTACGGCAGCAAGACCGCCAGAGAATTGAGGCTGAACTCAGAGCCTTCCGGGCTCAGGTTGGTAATGGCGTGACCATTAAACCTGTCAGCTATCGTAATCCGCAGAGCCAGGAGGATGAGGTCGGTGCGGAAGTGTTCCTGGAAGGGACTTCCGAGCCACTCGCCTGGATCTCGCGGGAGCACGTGCCCGTCGTTACGAGTGAACTCTCGGGGGTGCTGGTCTCGGGAGGCCAGTATAGGCTCAAGGTCCTCCGCCCGCTTGGGGCGGACAACCAGGGAGTTCGTCCTTCCCGACCTCTGGGTGTAAAGAATGTCCCGATAGAGATAGAGGATGACATGCCCGGTGTTGATTATTTCCCGACCCGGAAGAAACCAGGGTTGTCCTTGGAGGTCGTAAATGGCTGGCAGTACAAAATCAACCACGGGACAGCTAGACAGAGCGAACTCGATAGGTGGAAGGCCAAGGCTGGAACCCCAGCGACGATAAGAGCAACCACTTTTGTGAGGGCTGGTGTATCTGAACGCGCCTTGGCTGAGTATCTGGATGGCCATGGAGACCAGTTTGGCTGGCTAGCAAAAGAGCAGATACCCACCGTTAAACAAGAACTGCACGGCTATCTTGCCAGGAGTGGACAATACCACTCTGGCGTTTATCTGTGACCAACCTGCGCAAGGCGCCCACAGTTGACATAAACCATCATCAAAACATGCGCTCACGGATTCGGGCTTTTCAGAGTCCGGGAGCCGGGAGGAAGTATGCAGAACTTTATCCGCTTCGTGAACGAACAACCCGGTTGGGAGGAAGATAACCCTCACTGCCATGATTGCCATGACCCACCACATGCCGCTCGCGGAGGATATCACGATGACCGCTCCCCACCGCGAAGATTGCCTGCGGCGGCAAGGTCAGACCCTTGGAAAACAACACCTGCTCAGGTGGGATTCCCAGGGGACGCAACTCGGAGGCGAAGATCGCCCTGGGTCGTGGGCTGGAACGCCGGCAGGGGCGAGGATTACCTGTTGAGGGATTGGCGTGGTGAACATTGCCTTCCCGAGCGGATGGCGTGTCCCTTTTCCAGGTTGGGCACAGCGAAGATTGCCCTGGGTTGTGGGGTCAGATCTCTCAGCGAACAACACTGGCGAGGGTTGGTTGTACCCGAAGAGCTTGCATCAGGATGTCTTCAACTCGAAAGGGGCTTGGTTGTCCAGAGTATTTGTTATAGTGTGACAGATAACAACACAGCGACGGAAACTGCGCCTATGGTCACCCCTGCGAAAACGCTGGATCACCTGAACAAGGTAGTTGTCGGCTTCCTACGTGGGGGCCGCATTAAGGGCTACGTTGACGACTTTTCTGCACTGAACGAGTCTTTCAATCTTCTTCCCCAAGAAGACCCACTTCAGGGGCAGGGAATAAAGGTTGCGATGAAGGACCTCAAGGCGGTTTTCTTTGTGTGGGAGTTCACTGGCAACCCCGAATACCAGGATTCCCCGCCAGCGTGCGCGCCCATGGACGGCCGGATCATCGAAGTGACTTTCACGGATGGAGAAAAGATTGTCGGGAGAACAGAGGGATATAACTCGCTGCGAATCGGCTTCTTTATGTTCCCCGCTGATCCCAAGAGCAATAACATTCGCATCTTCGTAGTCACCAGAAATACCCGCCAAATTAGACTTGTCTGAACTGTTCCTCTTTGTTTCGTGCGAATCAGCAAAGAGGCTCCATGCTTCGCTGGCGTATTCATGCCTGTCAAAGGGCAATCCTTTGTGTCAAACCCGAACTTTCATCTCCGGCTTAGGCGCTCACCAGAAATGACCCACCTGTGGTCACCATATTAGACCCACCCCAAGAAGCCGCCATTTGCCTGACGAGGTCGGGCGTCCGGTTCTCACCGCGGGCCTTTGATTTCATCTGATCTAGATTTTGAGTTAAGGTGGGGAGGTTCGAGCTCTCGCGATGCAGTGAAAGCGCCCCGAAGGGGAATGCATGTCCCCTCCGAGGCTTGAGCTTCTGGGAGCAGGCACTCCCATGGGCCCTGATAAAGATTCTCCTGTTCGTCCCAAAAATCAAGCTACCGGCAGGATGCTCGGAAGCTGGGGGTGTCGGCGGCGGGCGCGTCGTCCCCGGCGCCGGGTCTGTTTGCTGAAAGGCTGCGGACGGGTTTTTCGGCCCCAGCAGCCGCTGGCACGGTATTGCAGTGCGGCATGCGACCAGCAAGCGCGCCGGTGGAGGCAGTGGAAGGCGCGGCGCCGCTACCGCCAGTCGGCGAACGGCAAGCAGAAGCGGCAGGCGCAGAGCCGCCGCTACCGGGAGCGCCGAAAGGAACGGCAAGCGCAAGCAAGCGCTACCGTCGCCGCCGCGAGGGTCATCCCTATCAAATTTTTTTTCGTGCTCCTGCGACCGCCCGGGCTGCTATGAGGAGTTCGACCGGAGTCGGCGGTCGCCCCTGCAGCGGTTCTGTTGTCCGACCTGTCGTCACGCGCTGGAACGGGTTCTGCAGCGGGAGAGGCGCTGGTGCGAACGACGGCGGGGGCCGAAACCAGGGAACAGCGCCCGCCGAACCTGGCCTCCCCTGCGGCGATAAAAGCCTGCCTATATCGTCCGGACATATTGCATTCGGTCTTGCCGTCTCACTAAGTTCAGGCTGCGCACCAAGGAGAGGAAGGGGGAGCGAGGCCCGCCGCAGTGGGCGCCGCTTCGTTCTCTCTTCTTCTTCAAGCTATATCCGCAAAGAGCCAGCTCTTACTTAAAGGCCAGCGCGCAGGATTTCTACTCTAAAGTGAAATCCCCAATGTCGGCCACTGTCATCTCGTATACGTTCTCACTCAGTAGAGTACCGGAACTCGAGTGAACCGAAACCACGAACTTGTAACTCCCTGGGGCAAGTGCACTGACAGTCGACGGGAAAGACACTGTCGGAGCAAGTTCTTGAATACCATCGGCAGGGACATCGGCTGTCAGTTCTCCCAGCGGGATATCACCCATGCAGCCGCGCAGATCGAAGCTGATGCGGCACCGATTGATAGCATCTCGGGTGTCGTTCACCAGCCAGGCGCCAGTGAGCCCCAGATCCATGGAGTCGCGGAATTTACTTGCCAAGCGGGTGCTGGGCAGTTCCACCATGGCCAGGATGGGCTGCATGGCGCGCTGGAGAGCCGCATATCCGGCCTTCGGCACGCGGCTGTAGCTCAGCACGCTCCAGCCGATAGTGGGCCAACCGTCCATGAACATGAAATGGAAAAAGCCGCCCAACTTCTGGTATTTGACCCGGCGATATTGCTCGACGCCGAATTGAATCAGGCGAGCCTGGTAAGCCTGACTGTTAGCGATGAACTCTTCAAGACTCCCACCGGGCGAGACTCCGGCCACAATGAAAGTCGACCGCGGCTCGAAGCCGTTGTCGACCCAGTGGGCATTCGGCGGCCAGAGGTTGGCGCCCAGCAGGTGCCGCATTTCATTGGGTGACAAGAGGCCTTGCGCGCCAAACTCCGAGACTACTGGCGCCCCGGGGATCAGCTCGAAGTCGCGCACAGAGCCATAGTACCAGCCTGGATACGGATGTTCCCGATACTCACAGGCTTCGGATACGTATCGGGAGGGATCCGCACTGCGCGCAGCCATTGCCAAGGTCGGGTCCGCGCCCAGCCGGTTCGGCGAATCCGGTTCGTTTTGGCACGTCCACAGCCCAATGCTCGGGTGATTAAACAGGTGTCGAATCATGGCGCGAAGCTGCCGTGTAGCCTCCGCAACGAAGCGATTATCGAGCGTGTACTGCCACTGGAGAGGGAAGTCCTGCCAAACGAGAAGGCCCGTCCGGTCGCAGGCAGCGTAGAACTCGTCGCGTGTTACGTGGACGCACACCCGCACGCCGTTGAGGTTCGCCTTGCGCAGCAGATCCATGTCCTGGGCAACTTGGGACTCGTTGTAGTGTGCCAGCCATTTGTCCGGTATGACGCTGCTGCCCCGAAGAAAGAAGCGCTCTCCGTTCAGGCGCCATTCGCCACGTTGGGGATCGAATTGGATTTCGCGAATTCCTACATTGGTCTCGCAACGGTCTGTCTCGCTGCCGCCCGTCAGGGTCACGGCCGCATCATAAAGGTGGGGATGGCCAAAGTCCCAAGTCCACCAGAGCTGCGGATCTTCCATCACGAATACAGCAACATGCTGATTAGCGCCCGCCTGTCCAATAACTTTGCCTTGCCAACGGGACTGTCCTACGGACAGCTCGAGGCTGGCTGGCCCGGCATCTCGAAAAAAGGATTCCACTTCAACCAAAACTTGGGCTCGGCGGTAGGTCCGCGGCTTGCCGGCCGGCGCCGTAGCTGATAGGTGGGCGGGTCCACCTGCAGTTTCAGGCACGAGTTTGGTAGTGAACTTGACAGAATGAATATGGGCGCTGTTGCGCTGCTCGATGTACACGGCGCCGATAACACCCCCCGTGGACTCCATTTGCCGCTCGAGTGGGAGCCACTGATTGAGGATGCCCTTCACTTGCCGCTTGTTGTTGGGCCACAACCGTTTCGGCTCCTCGCGCGGCGCATCGACAATGACCTCCAATAGGTTTGGCCCCTCCTTCAGAAGTCCGGTAACCTCGACCTCAAAGGGCTCAAAGTAGCCCTCGTGCTCTCCCAGAAACTGCCCATTCAGGCTGACTTGCGCGTAGTAATCAACCCCAGCGAAGCACAACCATACTGCTTTGTTAACGAAATCCCGGCTAGCCGTGAACCGACGCCGGAAAGTCACTCTGCCATGAAAATTCGCCAGTCCTGAAAGATGCCAGTTGGATGGGACCTGCATTCGCCCGGGGCTGGGCAGGTTCACACTCTCTTCCCGGATCGAGCCGTCTTCTTGGAGGACCGTCGAGGCAAGCGGTTCATAGTCCCACTTCCCATCCAGTTGAAGCCGCTCCCGAGTAGGAAAAGAGAGTCCGGACATCTTGCCGGGCTCAACCGCACACACCCCGCGCGCACCAACATTCGTTGATGCTTCCCCATGCGAGGATGGAGTCTCAGTGTTGGCCCCCGCTGCTGCGAAGGCGGCAAGTTGCACTATGGTGTTTGTAACGAAGTTGCGTCGTAGCATCTTCCCGCCTCCATATGGAAGTTATGTTCTTGAGGGAGACAGCGCCCGTCCCTGCCGATAACGTCGAAGACACTCAAGCACGGCCCGCTGTTCCCTGCGATGATCACGCCGTATTTCAGATATTTCCCGCCTTTCGCTTAGAAGTCCCGCTGGTGAGCGCAGGATGCCTTTGGGATATGTCTCCGGACCAAGCACTGCCTAGCTACGGTGACATTCCCCCTTTAAAAGACAGCGAAGATACTCGTGTACGGCCCGTCGCCCCCTGCGCAGATCACGACGTATCCCCAGATATTTTCCCCCTTTGACAAGACCCACCCTAGGCGTGAATTGAGAATCCACAACCAAGCCCTTAAAAGAAAGCCCGTCAAGTAGTTCTTTAAAGTAATGTTCGTATTCGACCGGAGTGAAGTCGCAGGCGAACAGTACGATTCGGCCTTCTAACTTGGATTTCAATTCCCGGAACCCCCGGATGTCGTAGAGAGTATAGTTGTTGATGGCAAGCAAGCCCTCTGTCCGGAGAAAATTCTCCGCCTGGTGCGTAGCATTCCCGCAGTAATGTAAACAACCGCCCCCGAAAGTCTTGAGGATCCGCGAATTGTAAGGCACGACGAACTCCTTATAGGTTCTTGGCGACATCAATACGGCGTCATCGTCTGAGAACCAGACGCCCCCGTGTTCGCCGATATAGACCTGCTGATCCGATATACATTCCGTAAGTGGCTCGCCGATCGCTTCTTTCTGTTTCCTGACCCATCGGATCAACGTCTCAGCGACCTTGTCCATCAACTCATGCATCACCATCGGGTTGTCCTGCATGAGGTAGATGAGCTTGTCGTAACCCATGAGTTGATTGGCAGTCGTCAGAGGGCCCTGAAAATCGGTAATCCCAACCGGCAAGAAGCTCTTCTGCTTCATGTAGGAAAGGAACTCCAGGACTTTAGGCATGAGCCCGTCTCGTTCCGGATTCGGATTCGAGAGCTTCCGTACATCCTGCGCCTTTTGTACTGGGTAGTGGCGGGGATTTACTGCGGGATCCTGCTTGGGCGAGAACTGGATCTGGCAGCCAAACGCCGACGCCACCACGCCCGTGCCAAACCACGGCATGAGGTAGGGCACGAAATCATCCTCGATCTCCTTGACTTGATCGTAGTAGGTGCGTTCCTGGAAGTTCGTCATCGCCACGGGATCATCGAAGTAGGTATCCGGAAAGGTCTCCGGCTCAAGTCCGAAGACCGAGTACAGGGCGGCGTTCACGATGAAAGGGGGGTGACTCAGTTTCCTGAAGGCGAATACGTCGGCGGTCTTGGTTCTTACCTTCTCCAGCCGCTCATTGAAGAGTCGGCGGAAGTCCTCTTGCTCGGTCGGTGACAACGGTTGAGTTAAAGGGCTCTGTGCCATGGTTTCAGCCTCCCGCAAACTCCGCACTTCTTTGCTGGTTCGACCAGCATGTCGAGTTCAGGCAACTGCCGGAGGCTGCCCTGTAAACTTCCTCGACCACGCGCGGATCGCTGTCCTGGACAGACCCGACACTGAAAAGCGATAGCGACAGGAGATAACGCGGACTCTCGCGGTACCAGAACTCGATCGCCGAAGGATTGCGCGACTTCAATTGATCCCAGCGATCGGGGAGCTTGTCGTGTTTTTCGATGTATCGCAGATAATCGTTTTCGTAAATGAAGGCGGAAGCCGAGTCCACCGGGGGCGCGGTGTAGCCGAATTGCTGGAGCAGTTCGTGCGCCTTCGCGGCCAGAGCGTCGGGAGGATATGGCAGAGGCACGACCCCGGTCATGTAGACCTTGTCGCTCAGCACGCAGAAGGGGACGAGCATGATAAAGACGGAAGCAAGCCACGCCACGGCGACGCGGGGCTGGAAGCCTTCGGTTTCGCCCGCTGCCGCGACTAGTTCAGGCGAGGGGGTTTCGCCCGCCGCCAGCGCCGCCGCCAGCGGGTCTCCGCCCGGGAGCGCCGCGGCTACCGCCAGCGCCGATGCCGGCCGCTGACGCGGGTCTTTTTCCAGGCAGCGCAGGATGACGCGCTCCACCGCCGGGTCAACGTCCGCAATGTGGCTGGAGGGCGCGGTGGGGGTTTCTTGCGCGTGCTTGCGTTTCAACTCCGCGAGCGTCGCCGCCTCAAAAGCCTTCTTGCCGGTGAAAATCTCGTAGAGCACCAAGCCCAGGGCGTAGAGATCGCTTTTGACCGTGGCCGCCCGCCCGGCGAGCTGTTCGGGCGACATGTAGGCGGGGGTGCCAATAATCCTACCTTCGACTGGCTCATCGCCGCGCACGGCGAGTCCGAAATCGGTGATGCGGGCGCGACCCTGGCCGTCCAGCATGATGTTCGAGGGCTTCAGGTCACGGTGCAGCACGCCTTTGTCGTGCGCGGCGGCGAGCCCGGCGCAAAGTTGGCGGGCGATTTCGAGCGCCTTGGCGGGCGGCAGCCGTCCGATGCGCTTCAGGAGCGTGGCCAGGTCCTCGCCATCCACGTATTCCATGGAGAGGAACAACCGGCCCTCGATTTCACCGATGTCGTAAACGCGGCAGACGTTCGGATGCGAAACCTGGCGCGCATTGCGAACTTCCGCGCGGAAGCGGTCTGCGAGCGCGGTCGCGTCGCTCTCCGCTTCGCCAGGCGCCGCGGGGCTTTCGGGGAGAAACTTGAGCGCCACCGCTTGCCCCAGCTTCAAGTCGTCGGCGCGGTAGACCTCGCCCATGCCGCCGCGGCCCAGCAAGCCGATAATCCGATAACGCTCGCCCAGCATTTCGCCGGGGGCAAAGCGGCCGCCGTCCGCCATGGGGCCCGCGCCGGACCGTGCCCTGCCCGGCGTCGGCGAGCCCGGCCGTTGCGGGGTTTGGTGGATTGGGGGTTCGGTGGGCAGTTCCGTGAACGCGCCTACGGGCCTGCCGCAGGACGCACAGAATCGCGACCCTTCAGCCATCTCTCCGCCGCACTGTGCACAATGGGTCATCTGCATAGGGTTCTGCTCCAGGTGGAGAAGGCGATGTTTTTCTTGCAGTGCTTATTACCAGGATGTTGACGCGCGGAGGGCGGCGCTTTACGCCTGCGGCACAGCCTGGCGTCCTCAGCCTTATACACCACCCCCGTGCCACCGCCACTTAGCTTCTTGAGGATGCGATAGTGGGAAACAGTTTGGCCTGCCATGCCGAGGGGACGCGTCTTCCACACTTATCTTAGGCCGGAGGCACAGCCGAGTCAATACGGAGCTGCACTGGGGAATTCATGCGGCGCTGGAGGACCTGCGAGCGCGGGAAGGGGGCAATCGGAGGTTTAGTCGCGGATTACTCCTCCCTTGTCGGCTAGTGTTTACTTATAACTGTCGGGAACAGCCCTTCCCACCAGCAATCGTGCAAACTCCCGAGATACGGGGTTCGAGAAAATAACTTCTCCCTTGTCGCCAAGGGTTTGGTAAGCGTCAAAGGGACCGCCACGCCGGGCACTTTGACGGCAAACGGCCTAACCA
>Ga0209039_10004006_pt1 | contig 11076 bp, 13 predicted proteins | sample BogFormECP12_OM1_FD_188238 | JGI IMG/M metagenome (GOLD analysis project Ga0209039, IMG submission 188238) | Bog forest soil microbial communities from Calvert Island, British Columbia, Canada - ECP12_OM1 (SPAdes) (version 2) | ecosystem: Environmental > Aquatic > Freshwater > Wetlands > Bog ... | reverse complement strand
TCAAAACTTTCGCGATCGGCGTCTGCAGGTTCAAAGACAAAGACGCCACGATGTCGCTCATGATCTGCGAAATCGTTGCGCCCTTTGCATAGGTGCCGCTGAAATGTGACGTTTTAAGATTGACCGCTGCGTCCCAACAGGTGAGCGTCGTCTCGATTTCCGGCGCTGTCGTGTCGTGCGTTAAGGTCATTATATTGCCAGTGAAGATAATAGGCAGATTGTCAACGTCGCCCATTTCCTCGTGTGCGGCCTTGAGAATAATGGTCATGCCATCGTGGTAGTCTTTTGCCGCGGTGCCTTCTTTAATGAATGCGCGCGAGTCGTCGCTGAGATTGTTTATTTTCATCGTGCAGGAATTACTGCCCGGCATTTCCGATTTGGTGATGTCAAAGGAAAGGCGCAGCCCGGAGAAAACACGCGCCTCGTTCGGCTGATTCGGGTAACCGATCGTGAGCGAGTAAATCCGGTTGAAATAATATTTGTTCATGCCGCCTTGCTCATATAGACGAGCTCCAGCTGCCGCGCGTCCGTGAAGTCGTTACGCCCGGCCTCTTTCGTCCACGTCTCGATCGAATTGTCAATCAGCATAAATGAGCCACCAGGCAGCCCGGCAATGTTGTACTGCAGCGTGAGCGGATACCAGATCACGAGGCGGATCCCCGCGATAAGCAGATTGCCTAAGCCGTCCGAAATGTCCATGGACCAGAACCCGCCGCGCCCGTTCCAATGAAACGCAAGCTGGTACTGCGTATCGTCCAACACGACGATCTGCGTAAAATGCGCGTTTGAAAAGAGCGGCACAATGACCGCGCTGTTCATGTCGAGAGTCATTTGAGAATCCCTACCATTTCGCCGGCGCCATACATCCAGCTGGAAATTTTTTTCGGTTTCGTTTCCTGAGTGCCCTTGTCGTCCTGGTCGACCTGGTCGTCCGTCCCGGCCGCGCCGCCGGCGCTAGTGCTCACAAAGTTGATTGTTGTCTTCGAAGTGCTTACCTTGACAATGCGGCAGGCTGTCGCTTTGAACGGCAACGAGTCGCCTGTTTTCGCGTCAAAATCAAATTCTAATTCCTCGAAAACCATGTCGTTGAAAACGCGCAGATTCGCTGAAATATCCACCAGGAGCGGCTTGCTCGGGATTGTCATGTTCACATCTGCCGCCGTCATTGTGGGCACCTTCACCATTTTTCTGCCCATGATAAGCAAAAGCGCCTCGTATGCCGACATCACGCGATCTTTGCCCTGGTTGACAATCGCCTTGTAGTCGCTAAGAAACGGGATCTGCGCGATCGGAGAATTGCTTACAATGCCTTCCAGGACGAACGACTCGGGCTCCTGGCGGATGTGATCGGTCACATCAAGCCCTTTCTCGACCGGGTATTTTGTCACCCGATTTTTATAACTATGCCGCTCAGAGATCCCGGCGTCGAGCTGCAGGAGAATAGCGGACGCGCCCGTCTTTTTGAGCGATGGCGGATCCTTCTTTCTCCCTAAAAGTAGGTCTATCATTATTCGTCCGTCTGCAGATTGTTAAACTGATTTGCCAAGTGCTTCGATATTTTCGGAATGACATGCTTCTCGATGTGCTCGTCAATTGCCTGTATCTGCGTCGCCGTGGATCCTGCGGGCGGATGCAGTATGATGCTTCCTGGCTGAAAAAAGACCTGGTGGCCGGCGCCGAGCGCACCGGCCGGGCTGTTAGGCGAGTACACGCCGGCAGCCGCGTAAGATCCCTTGCCGAACGTCTCGCCTTTTGCATTCTGGAAAACAAAGTCTTTGAGCCAGTCAGGGACCAGATCCTCGAACGCCTGCCAGGGATTTCCCCAAAGCTGGTCCCACCAGGCTTTCACCTCGGTCCACCGATCGTAGAAGAACTGCACGATCGTATTGAGCATGTTATTAATGCCCTGCACGATCGGGTTGTTGGAATTATTGAGGAAAGCAGCAAGGGCGCCGGTGACCGTGTTCGCTTTGTTCCCGTACTTCATGTAAACGAAAATGTCCTGGGCAAGCATGGCGATCGCCGCGAGCAGCAAAAGCGTAGGCCCGGCCTTGAGCGCAATGGCGCCGAACCCGGATGCGATCGCTTTGAACATCCCAACGATTCCGCCGGCGCCGCCGGCAAACCCCGCCATTTTCAACATTGCCAGGGCCGTACCCATGCCGAGCATCATGTGGAGAAGTTTTCCGACACCGACCAGCGCCGGCCCGGCCGCGAATGCCAGGCCGCCGACCGTCAACAAAAACGTCTTCATTCCCGGATTTGTCTTGTCCAGCATGTTGCGCAGTTTGTCAATAAAGTCCGTGATCTTGCCGATCCACTTCTGCAGGTTGACCGACTTGTCGAGCGTCTCGCCGATCTTCGCGCGGAGCAGGAAAAAGGATTGGCCGAGCAGCTGCGTTTTCTTTGCAAGCGTGTGGGTCCGCTCTTCCGCCTTACCCCAATAGCGGCCGCCAGGCCCGCCCTCCTTCTGAAAGAGCGACATGATTGAGCTCGCGTCGATCCTGCCCGCCATGGCCAGCTGAGAGAGCCTGCGCTGCCCGTAAGCGGTCGATGCGTCGACACCGAATACAGAGCGCAATGCCTGGGCGCTCACGAGATGCTGGCGCTGCATGCGCTTCAAGAGCATGCCTGCAGACGCGGGCGAATTTATCATTTCCTGGGTGTAGGCAATAAGCGTGCCAACGTCCTGCCCGGATCCGGCCGCGATGTTTGAAAACACCTTGAAGTATGGAATAATGTTTTTGGTGTTGTACCCGAGCCGGTGCATTTCTTCGGCGTAGTTGCCGATCTGGTCCGCGCCGAATTGCGTTTTCTTTGCAGTGTTGTAGAACTCCTCGACTTCCGCGGTGCCCTTTTTCTGCGTGCCCAGGAAGACGCCCCATTTGTTCTGCAGGTCGTCTAATTTCGATTCTGCCATGACTGAGGTGGTCGCCAGGACCGCGAGCGGTACCGTGAGGTACATGGTCATGTTGCGGCCGATTTTCGTAATGCCGTCCGCTGCGCGCTCAAGACCTTTATAAAGGCCGTCCGTTTTCTCGTAGACCCTGCTGATAGCGCGGTCGTACACGTCAAGGCCGCGCTCGTCGACCGTGAACCCAATCCTCGTGACTAATTCTCGCAGCGTCATTTCATATCCGGCATTTTAGGAGCGGTTTCGATTTCCACAGTTGCCTTGCAGTCAAGAACCGCGTTCGCCTCAACGATGTCCATGAACGTATAGGACTCGTTGATTTCTTTCTTTGTCGCCCACCGATCGATGATGAGCCGGTGGACCAGGTGCTTCGCCTTTACCGACTCATCCAGGCCGTCAACGATCTCCTCTATTTTTCTGCTGGTGCCGTCGGCTTCTTTTCGGGCCCGATCGTAGGTAAAGAGCCGACCGCGTCGAAAAAATCTCCGTAGTTCTCCCGCAAGGTGAACCAAAGCACCTTATACATGAAAAGGATGTGCCGCGCGAAAATGTCGTCGAAGTGCCGTTTCTCGCTCACCGGCTTCGCGTCGACCGTTGTTTGGGAGAACGTCTGCTTTATGAAGTCGAGCCACTGCTTAGCGGTCATTGTCGCGTGCATTTCCTCAATCGCCATGGCGATCTGCGCGAAGTCGACGGTATCAAGGTCCGTCTCGAGGAGCTTCTTGAAAGATATGCGTGGTTTGTCTGGTTCGACCGGAGCGTCCGGATCCGGAGGCGCGCCGTCCTCCGCCTGGGAGAATACGCCGCGCATTGATGCGAGCGCCTTTATAAAAGCAGGGATCAAGCTCTTCTGCAGCTGGTAAAAAACGAGGACTGAGGTTTCCCCCAGGAGCGGCGACACATACACCGTGTAGCCGTCAATGACTTTCGTGTTCCCTTCCATGATGCAAACCCTCCGGTTTATTGTGATTGCAGGAAAGAGCGCTTAGTTAATCGCACCCCCGAAGAACTCGTCCAGATCCGCGCATTCAAAAACCCACTCGCGCTCCTTCTCGTCGGTCCCGAGCGTTTCGTCGGGGTTCTTGCGGATCCAGCATTCAGCACAGGTGAAAGTCGTCGTGCTGTTGAAATCCTTCAACACGATCGGCACGACGCCGGCGTTTGCCTGCTCGTCGAGCTGAGCAAGCGCGGAAAATTGGTCGTTGTTCGGCGACGACTGCATAAGCTTGAAGCTGATCTCGCCGGTCGTGTTGTGCTGCCGGGACCGGGTGACCTCGCCGAGGCGTCCCACCTGCTTCGTGTACCTGTCCTCGGAACGCTTGACCGTGATCGATTCCTTTTCCACAAGGCGGGTCACCGGGATCCCGGCGACGTTGATTCCCCAATTTTTGGGGTCGAAGTTTTTGGTCTGCATGTTTCTATCTCCTCTTGAAGTGTTTGATCTGAATACCGTGTTTCATGTATATTAAAATGTGTAACATTGAAAGGAGCCAATTTTGAAAAATTGTTCCCGCTGTAAAAGAAACCTTCCCGATTCAAATTTCAGCCGACACCAAAGATATTGCAAGCCATGCAAGGCCGAATATGTGACAGAAACAAGGCGCAGAATAAACGCCGTTGCCCGCGCCAGGTATGCTAAAATAAAAAAGGAAAGAATTCTTGAATATCTCACATACGAAAAAGAACACATTATGAGAGTGGCGTTCCGGAGAACTAAATTATACAAGTCGTTGATGGATATGGCGTTCTGTTTCCGCTGTGGAAAAATAAACAATTTATGCACACACCACATTGATAAAAATCCTCTCAATAATGCCCTAGAAAACATTCAAATTCTCTGCCGCTTTCATCATTCCTTGCTTCATAGCACCGAGCCTGTGAAACAATGTTCCACGGTAGCCCCTTAGATTAACATGCCGGTCATGAGAACCGTATGGATTGCGCCGGTATACCAGACACCGAACTTGATGCCGGACAGATTGCGCACCGACTTGTCGGCAGCGGACCGGATGCTCATATCCGGAAGAACGATGTAATACCCGCTGTTCTGCTGCTTGTAGGTCGCGCTCGTCGGGTCGTTGTCGATCCCATTGGCGCCGACCGCGTTGTTCCCCTGGGCCTGCTTGAACACCGGGATTATGCAGTTTTGGATCATGACCGCGCCGTTGATGTCGCCCGGAACTTTAGGCGTCTGCACAAAGAGCGTGGCAATCGCGCTCTGCAATTGCATCTTGAGCCAGATTTTGAAAATCACTTCGTCCAGGAAGCCGCCGTCTGCGCAGACGCCGTACCGCAGCATCGGCTTGCCAGCGATCATCTGGTAGCTGTTGATGTTCTTTCCGGTAAGGTCGTCGACCGGCGAACCTATCGAATTGATCATCTGCGTCGTTGTGAGAGCGTCCGGAGTCTCGCCAAGAAGAGTTTTGAAACAGGCGGTATATGAGCCGGGCGCATCGTTCGCGCTGAGCCAGGCCATAAGCGCAGCGTCTGTGAACTTCGTCGCTGCATCGGATTTGAGAATACCGGCCGTATTGGTGTAGCCGAAACCCCGGAAGAGGGCGGCAAGGGAGGTACTGTCTGCCGCGACCGTTTGGCCGATGATGTTGGAATCCGCCGAGGCGTACAGATGCACCTTGTCGAGCCCAGAAACGGCGAGCGCGACCTTTTCGACCTGCGCTGCGGTCCGTTCGTCCTCGACAATGTATGTCCACTCGTCGTCTACCAGGCGAATCGCCGCAAGTGCCGTGTCCAGATCTTCGGTGCGCGTGGAGGTCATGGAGAAAGACATGGTGCCGGTAATCCCCGACAGATTCCATGATATGTCCAGCACAATACCGGATTTCGGGGTAAAAATAAGCGCGCCTGAGGTGTTGATGCATCCGGTTGAAGCTGCAAGATAGTCCGCTGCCGCGACCAGGACTGCTGCTGCCAAAGCAGAGAGCGAGGTTTCGGCGTCCGTGGCCCAGCCGTGAGAGGCCGTTTTGCCGTTCACCGTCACTGTGGCGGTCCCGGCCGTCCAGGTGCCACCCGTAACCGCGGAATAGGCGATTGTCGAGTCGCCGGTGCCGGTGCTCAACGTCAATGTGCCGGATGCCGCGGGGATCCCGTTCACCCTGCACAACAGGGTAAGTTCTGCGGCGATGGTCGCCAGGACTGTAAAATTGAGTCCGCCGCTGGTGTAAACGGCTCCTTCCGTCGCGTTCGCACTTGTCACGGTGAGCGTCACGAGCTGGTTGAGTGTTCGCGTTCCCTGCACGTTTCCGACCTTCACGATCGACGGAGCGGGGTTCTGCGCGAAAGCGGCATCCAAGGCCGTCTTTGCCAAAGACCTTGGGCCGAAATCCGCCTCGTAGTCGTCGTCTGAGGTGTAGCTCTCGACGCGGTTCGCCGAATTCAGGTCACTTGCAAGCAGGAGCCCGATGCCGAACCCTTCGGCGGAAATCCCTGCAGCCACTTCGACAATGTTAATCTTAATCATCTGGTCAAGGTCGGACATAGCGCCCTCCTGCTTTTAGGTGGAAATTTCTACTTCCTGTTTGGTTGCGTCTTCAAGAACGATCTCGCCGGTCATATCGACCGACTCGATCACGTCGATCTGCGTAAACCATTCGCTCGTGGTGTAAAACCGGATGTCCAGCATTGCGCGGTCCTCCGGCATGGTATCGACAAAGGCGTGCGCATCAATAACGTCCTGCCGCTCGATCGGAACGATCCCGTCCGCCCTGAGTACCGCGGTGCATTCCCCGTCGTCGCTCGCGTCGTAGATTTTACTCAAGGCGGTGAGAGCTTCGGGCCCAAAGAATTGCAGGTACAGCATAAAACCGCGGGCGCCTGCCTGCCGGCGTTTACCTGCGTCGTCCGGAGGAAAAACCGCGTCGCGGCCAACCCTGCCGATCGCTGAGATTCTGCCCATGAGGAACGGCGTCGGGAAGCGGGTGTTTGTCTGCATGTGCCAGATCATGGCGACAGTGCCTGGAGGTTGCGTTCCGGTGCCGTCCCACAAGAGAAAAATCGAATTGATCCATTCGGCGAGCCTGCGCTGCAGGTATTTCTCGTCCAGCTGGCCGATTGCAGCCTTGACAATAGCGGGCGCACTCTGCGCGGATCCGCTCGGGTTCGTGACAATGCAGTAGTATTGGCCCTCGGCGTCGTATGTAAAATTAGAAATCGCGATCGTAGCCGAAGTTTTTCCGTCAAGCAACTGCGCCGCTTCCTGTCCGTACATCTTCGCCAGATACCATTGATATGACAAAGGCGAATCGCCCGAGGCCGCGACGACAAGAGAGGCACCGGCGGCGAGCATGATCCGCTGAGAAATCGGTTGTAAGGTGATTGCGGGAGCTGTTCCCATTAGGAATCTTTCACGTTTTCTATTTTCGTTACCACGTACTCGAAGTGGTTGAGCACATCGCTCGAACAGGGATCTTTCAGCGAAACCTCAAACCAGGCGCCGTCGATCTCCACCTGGTCCGCCGGCGTGTTCGGCCTGGTCAACATGAGCTCGATCTTGCTGATCACCGAGTAATTGATTTTGGTGCGCTTGCCTTCTTCGAGCATTGCGAGCTGCTGCGCACTTACCGGCTGCACGCCGGCCACTATAGTGAAAGCTGTCGATCCGCCAGAAACCACTCTCCCATGGTCGAGCTTTTGAGCATTGAACCGCTGCGCGGGAAGTGTTTTGTTCGCAAAGAAAAGTCTCATTTTCCATCCAGGCTGTTTGCCCAGGTGACCGAATTGATCTCTTGCCCGGTGTCAATCAGGGGCTTCGATGAATGTTTCGCGCGTTTTGTGCTTTTCGCGTTAGGCTGCCACTGTCCGTGTCGTATCGATTCCCTGATTTTTCCCTGCATGAAAAGCCCGATTCTGTCAAGTCCCTGTTTCGGCGTTAAGCGCCCGAGCATGATGTCTTCAAAAACTTTCGCCTTGAACTCTTTAAGCTGCTCTCTGTTGCCGTCGACCGCAGTCCGGAACGCAGGCCGCGGAGGAATTGCCCAGGGAGATGCAGACCGGCCGGTCATTATCCCGCGCATCGTTCCCGCTTGCGTCTTTGGTACACCGAACTCGTTCCATGCTGCCACCTTCGCTACGTCGCTCATGTCCTCGCGAGTTTGAACCTGAAACCTTCGCTTACCACCGTATTTTCCTGTGAAGGTTTTTTCGCCGGGCTGTGTCTTAGCTCCCTCTGGCCATCCACACTTGACGTATCCGCCGTCCAGCTGTCGCAGATTGGCTCGGAGTTTTGTATGGACGTCGCCGCCTTTTTCCTCAATGCTGATTTTGGGGTGGAGCACACTACCTCTACCTCCCCGGCTGGAATCCCATGGGCCCGCCGGCAACAACAATGCCGATCGTATGGCCGTCGATGAGCTCGGCCAACTGCGCTCCGTAAGGCGTGCTGCAGAGATCGGAATACCGCCGCATCAGGTCGTCGGACACTTTATACTGCTGCGACACGGCTTTTTCCTGCGCGCCAGTCACCGCGCCCGGGGTGCCTGGTTCGTCCGACGGATTCCTGCAGATCATGTGACAAACCCGGAGCGCCACGGCAAACTCGTAGTTCTTGCCGAAACGTTTCCGGTTTGTCCTGCCCTCGGCGATCGTTGTAAATGCGGCAATCCGCGAGTCTGAAACGTAGGCCGGCGCGATTGCCGCAATAAGATCGGTGACGTTCATTCGTTACCTTGAGCGCGTTTCTTTGGTGATGCTCGTCTCGATACTCTTGTACTGGCGCTGGATGCACATTACCACGTTTGACCGCTTTTCCAGCTTGTTGATTTCGTTCAGCGTGGGGAGCTTGAAAATGCTCTCGATCACCCGGATCTGTTTCTTTTCCAGGTCCGCCGCCGCTGCGCTGTCCAGGTCCGCCGGCACGCGGGTGCAATAGTCCACAACGTCGAAGTCCGGCAACTTCACCGAGTCGGCCACGTTCATCGCCGCGCGCCCCTTGTCGATCGGTGAATTTTCGTCAATGATCTGGATTCCCTCGTCCGGACGCTCGTTGCGCGCATGGTCCATAAACGCGGGGCTGGCGAGAAGATCTTTTGGGTGGTTCCCGGTGACGCCCGGGAAAACGACAAGCAGCAAAATCGGCGGCTGGAACATCGGGTCGAAGGCTTTTTTCTTCTTGTCTGCCTCGACCTTCTTCTGCTGCTCTTCCGTCGCCGCAGAGAGAACGTAGGCGAGCGGGTTGGTTGATTTGTTGTTGAGAATCATAACGAACCTCCGGATTCTTTATGGTTTAATGGAAAATCCCTGGAGCCGCGTGCGCTCCAGGGGAATAATTCACCTCCTGATTGCTTATGCCGAAACGACGCTCGGGACTGAGAGCTCGAGTATCAGGATCGACATGGGGTAAGGCGATACGACGCCGCCCACCTTGGCATGGCACGGTATCAACCATTCCAGATTCTTCTCCTGCGGCGGGAGCTGCTCGAACGGCTGCGGGATATGGTATTTCAGCTTGTCCGGTGACCGCTTGTAGAATATCGCAACGTCCGTGCTGGTCGAGCTGTCTGTGGGCGTCGAGGGACGCGGAGAAACGCTGGTGAGGTCAATCACGTACTCGATTTCGCGCACGCTCGGGTTGTGGGCAAGGAAGTAGTCGGCGACCGTGGTGAAGCCCGCGACGTTTCCGGATCCGCCGCCGCCGATAGGAAGAACGAACGGCGTTGTGGTTATTGCCAGGTAGTACGCGAAGGGAAGAAGGAGCGTGTCCGGCATTTCCACCGTGTTCGTGATCGTTCCCTGCAGGGCAACCGAGTTGATAAGGTCCGCGTACATATAGGCCGCGTTGCCGGCGTTCGTGGTCGTCCAGAGGCCGTAGGCGGGCCGCGCGATAATCGCGTTCGGCTGGTACACCAGGCCGATGAGCCCGCCGTAAGTCGGGTCATTGGCGCGCGCGAGGAAACCGATCTTGTTGAGCATCTGCTCGTAGTCCTGCCGCGTCGCTTCCGCTTCCATCATTTCAAGCGGCACGCCGGCAAACTTGGCAGCGCGTATCTCGTCGAGGTTGTAGCCGTAGGATCCGCCGAACGGCTTGATCGGCCTGCGCACTTCGCTCGCCTTGACGGATGTGCGGGGAAGGTCGTTCGCGTAGTTGGAAATGAGGCCGAAGGTGCCTGCGCGGTCGTACATCCGGAAGGTGATCGTGGTCGCGCCGGGACCGGCTTCGCTCGAAACCGGGATGAGCCTCGTGGCCTTGTACTCCGGGTACTGCTTCCAGAAAATCTGCGTCATGATGTATTCCAGCTGCCGGGCGAAGAACATATTGTAGCCCTCGGCATCCTGGTTGAACATCGCCGCGTCCGGGCGCGTGCGCACGTCGCGCTGCCATGCGTCGCTGAGCGTGTCGAAGTGCAGGGTGATTTTGAAGCTTTCGCCCGGCTTCTTCGGTTCGTAGTCCAGATTAAACCTGTTCATGTGCTGTCCTTTCGAAAGGTTTTATGGTGATCCGCGATTCTTTCTTACCTCTCCGTTGCTCCTTACTTTGTCTGGACTACCGCAAGCCCGTTGTTGACATCCTGGCAACCCTGCCAGAAAGACCAGTTCGGAATAAGAACGCAAGTGTCGCCGTCGCTGTCGTTGCGCAGGCCGCCGCGCACGACGGCATAGGAAACGCCGCCGATCGTGGTCGTGCCGTCCTGCAGGCGCATGTAGACGGGATCCTTCGGGTCTACCGCGCATTCCGCGAGAACCCATATCCTGCCGAGAGCCATGCAGTTCACCTGGTCGCCGGCCTTGTAGTTCAGGACCAGGGTGCCGAGATCCTGCTCTTTGCCCTGTGTCTGCATGGAAATTCCGTCTGCCGTATCGGTCGTGTCCATCGTGGCCGCGAGAGTGGCGTTCGCTGTCGAATACACGAGGGTCGTCACCAGGCAGTCTTTCCCGTCGACGGAGTAAACATCGATCGTCTTGTCGCTGTCGTCCTCGGCATTGATTTCCGCGCTGTCCACGTCTGCCATGGCTTCAAGGGCAGTCACCAGAAGCGCCGCAACCGCTGCCCAGGTCTGGGTTGCGCCGACGGTCACGACACCCATCGATGTCCCGTTGACCTTGAGGTTGATCGTTTCCGAGGTTGTCGGGGTCGTTGCGCTGGTAATCACGATCTGCGCATGGTTGGCGCGCGGCAACCTGCAGACGCGCTCGCCGGGCTTGTTGTAGGA
>Ga0209039_10004005_pt1 | contig 11080 bp, 10 predicted proteins | sample BogFormECP12_OM1_FD_188238 | JGI IMG/M metagenome (GOLD analysis project Ga0209039, IMG submission 188238) | Bog forest soil microbial communities from Calvert Island, British Columbia, Canada - ECP12_OM1 (SPAdes) (version 2) | ecosystem: Environmental > Aquatic > Freshwater > Wetlands > Bog ... | reverse complement strand
GCAAGCGTAAGCGAGGCTCACAGCCGAACTCCTGATCCGCCAACCGTCCGCCTCAACTGCCGCCCGCTAACCGCTGCGGCGAACACGCCTCGGGGAGGAAGACATCTTCCGCTCCGGCCTAAACGCGCCGCCTTTCCGGCGGCGCACGCCTCCGCTCCAGACGTCTTCCTCCCCGACAATCCCTGGTCTTCTACATACTGTACCGGTCTACTTTTACTCCGCCCCAGTGGTCTGGTTTTACTCCGCCCTTGACATCGGTCCGCGGACATTGGTCCTTCGCGGCAAAGAAAGCCGGAAATACGGAGATAAATCGCTTGCACTTGCCGTCGCACCACTCGCGCCAGATACGCACCTGCCGGAGTCTGCCGGTTTGTGAAGCACCTGCTATGGGTAGAAGACGCTGATCGATATGTTTCTCTTCTCGAGCTCCTGCCAAAGAAGCAACATCTTCGCCTTTTCTTTAGCGATACCACCCCACCCTCCACGCCTAGTGGAGCGTAGCCGGCCGCGAACAGTCTGTTTCGCTAACCTTTCGATAAGTCCAGGCGCCGTATTCCATGTCAAACGGGTTGCCCAGTGCTCCCACGGAGGCGTGATAGTAGCCGTGGCGGAAACCGATTCAACAAATCGAAGACGTAGTTGGTGAGCAAGAGATGCCTTGCAATAAGGAGGCGCCACTTCGCGTACCGCGAAACTCCCGAAACGAACGGGCCTACGCACGGTCACGGCGCCGGAGGCGTCAATGTCCCGGTAGTAGGCGGCCTCGTCTTGGACATCGTTGACGTCGATGAAGACGATTGCCTCGTCGGACTCAACCCCGGCAGCGAGCACCATCCGCGCCACATTGAAGTAGTTGGAGGCCGATTAGCGTAGGGATCTCGTACACTGGCGACTTTGGTACTTCGAAACTGAGCCTTCTCTCGGGTTCATCCGTGGGGTTATCCCCCGTTCACAAGGAGCATGGCATCCGACGACAGGCAGCCAGCGCACGATACTTTGCTGATTCCGGTCACAGATTAGTAGCACACGCTATTCCGGAGTTGCATCAACTCAACGACGATTACCCTTTCACGGCTGCCCACGAGAAAATCAAGGATACTGTGGCACCGGAGCAGGTGCCGGTCTTGGACTTGATTGATGGTCTGCGGAATCGCGTCCCGGAAGTCACGCTGTGGGTGACGCCGCTGGACGATCATCCCAACGGCAAAGCCAAGGCTCTGATCGCCGCCCAACTGCGGGACGCGATCTTAATGGATCTAGCCCGCTAGCCAGGGAAATGCGTTCCGATAGTTCGCAGGTTGCCTCTCGCCACGGCAGGTTACTAAATTAGAGGACTTGTACATGTACCTTCGTTACTTGACAAACTGCGACCATGGGCTACGATTGTCGGCAGGGCCGCCCGCCAAGCCGGCGCCCGTGCCCCCGCCGAATACGCCGGCGGGGTGGACTGCTCCTTGACAAATGGCGTGGTGTAAAGCGATGTTGTCCGTCGCCGATGAGAAGACGAATCTGGTACGGTGAGGGCCGGAGTTAGCGGCTTGCTGCCGGGGTGATCTCGCCAATCGAGGGTAGCCTCGACGCGAGATGCCTCTTAAGCCCTTTGGGAAGAAGAATTTACCTGTAAGTCCAATGGGTAGAAGAATTTGGTGGGATTTCTTGTCTAAGTTGCTGATTCTAAATAATGGCGGGGGAGGGGGGTGCCCCATTATCGGACCCGAAATCACCACTAAAGTTTGATGGCTATTTTGAAGGGCCGAAATTGGCAACGTGAATGGGAACCAACGACTCCGGAACTGCTCTAGCGGATTAAGCAGGGGTTAGTGTGCTCGGAGGATTGGCCGTTCCTGCTACATTATGCGCACGCAAACGAGAGGAAATGGGTCGGCAATTTGGGAGCCAATCAGAGAACATCATGAAAATCCTGGTGACAGGTGGAGCAGGATACATAGGTAGTCATGCGATTCGAGTTCTCGCTCAGCGCCGTCATGATATTACGGTCTGTGACAATCTCTCCACTGGTCATAAGCATTTCGTGGAAGGCTTCAAACTAATCGAAGGTGACATTGGAGATGTGAGGCAGCTGCACCGCGCACTCGAAGGCGTCGAATTGGTCATGCATTTCGCCGGCAGCGCATATGTAGGAGAGTCCGTCAGCAATCCGCGCAAGTACTTCCAAAACAATGCGCAGAATGCGGTTACGCTGCTGAACACAGCGATGGACGCAGGCGTTCAACAGTTTGTTTTCTCGTCCTCGTGTGCGGTGTACGGTGTTCCGTCCCGTGTACCAATTGCCGAAGACGCACCCTGCAGTCCTGTTAATCCGTATGGCGATTCCAAGCTGTTCTTCGAGCGCGTTCTTGAAGCCTATGGCCGTGCTTATGGATTACGCTCAGTGAGTCTGCGCTACTTTAACGCTGGGGGTGCGGACGGGACTGGTGAAATAGGAGAATTCCACAATCCAGAGACGCACCTCATCCCCCTGGCGCTCGAAGCGGCTGCTGGACTACGGCCGGGTCTGGACATTTTCGGCAACGATTACGCAACTCCCGATGGTACCTGCATCCGCGACTATATACACGTGAACGATCTTGCCCAAGGGCATGCTGATGCGGTTAATCACCTGCAGAAAGGTGGCGAACCCTCCGTCTTCAACTTGGGAACCGGCACAGGGTATTCTGTGAAACAGGTTGTCACCGCGGTCGAGCAGGTCACAGGATGTGCGGTGAAGCAGCGGCTCATGCCTCGTCGCCCGGGTGATCCAGCTGTTTTGGTTGCGGATCCGACCAGAGCACACCGAGTACTGGGATGGAGAACCGTTCGCCGCTTGGAAGATGCTATTGCATCCGCCTGGAAGTGGATGCATTCCGGTACATATCGTGATCTGAAGGCGGCGTCAATGAAATCGACAGTGAATGAAGCTGCCATGAATTCACTATGACGCCACTGTAACGGCTAGTCCGGACACGATCTGCAGTCAATCCAGCAATTCCCACTCCGGCAGCAGCGCGAGCTTTTGAGCGCCCGGATTATTCGCCCGAAGACTGCGTCCCTTCTTCGATCAAGCAGGGGTTTGCGTGTTCGCGGGATTGGGTCTGCCTGCTGTATTATGTGCACGAAAACGAAAGGAAAAGGGTGCAAGAAGCGAGCGGGATAGAGACGGAACCGCAGGTCGGAGGCGTCACGGCAGCGGCCGATGATGCTGTGGAGGTTTCCGTCGTTATTCCGTGCTTGAATGAGGCGAATTCCGTCGGCATCTGTGTAGACAAAGCGCTCGGTGCCTTCCGCTCGGCAGGTTTGAGGGGAGAGGTGATCGTCGCCGACAACGGCTCTACCGACGGCTCCGTCGAGATCGCCCAAACGCACGGAGCGCGGGTCGTGCCAGCGGTGCAACGAGGATATGGGGCAGCCCTGCGTGCAGGCATCCTGGCATCACGAGGCCGCTTCATCATCATGGGTGATGCCGACGACAGCTACGATTTCACCGAAGTGCCTAAGTTCGTGCGCAAATGGCGCGAGGGCAATGACTTAGTCATGGGAAACCGCTTCCGGGGAGGGATTAAGCCAGGCGCGATGCCTGGGCTTCACAAGTACATCGGCAATCCGGGACTCACAGCTCTCATAAACCTCTTTTTTCGCACTGGTATCGGCGACGGCTACTGCGGAATGCGCGGATTCTCGCGCGAACTCTTTGACCGCTTGAACGTTCGCAGCACTGGAATGGAGTTTGCTTTGGAATTAGTCATCAAGGCGGGCCAAATTGGAGCCAACATTGCCGAGGTCCCGATTACATTGTGGCCCGACAAGCGCGGGCGTCCGCCCCACTTGCGCACCTTCCGCGATGGCTGGCGCAGCTTGCGTTTCATGCTCCTCTACGCGCCCAACTGGCTCTTTCTCTTTCCCGGGGCCTTTCTTATGATAATGGGGCTGGCGCTTGTATTTTGGCTGCTGCCCGGTCCGCAGCATCTGACCGATCGTATCGAGATCGATATTCACACCATGGTTTTTGGGGTTATTTTCACTTTGATGGGTGCGCAGGTCATAGCGGTGGGGTTCTTTGCCAAAGTCTTCAGTTATGCCGAGCGTTTCGACCGGAACCCGATTTCCCTGAAACGTATGCTGCGACGCATTCAACTCGAGCATGGGCTGGCTTTCGGCGGCGTTCTCTTCCTTGCCGGCTTCGCCGGATGCGTCTGGATAGCATGGAAGTGGGCAGCCAGCGGCTTCGGCCCGCTCTATGAAGGATTGCGCGCAGTTCTTTTCTGGTCCATGTGGATGTTTCTCGGCGTGCAGGTGATTTTTTCCTCCTTCTTCCTCAGCATGCTTGGCATCAGTCGCGGTACCTATATTGGCGACTATGAGCGGCGCGATGAGCGGTAGCCGCAGTATCCAGCTTGTTGGCAGGGCGCACGGGCAACTGGTCCACCGCCGCCGTATCGTGGTGCTTGCCGAGCACCTCGCCGCCATGCTTCCAGCGGCCTCGACACTGCTCGATGTAGGGTGCGGGGACGGTACCATAGCGAAAATCATGTCCCAAACCGTACCCGGGCTCACTATATCCGGCGCGGAGTACTCTCCTCGCGCCGACTGCGCCATTCCATGCAGCGGCTTCGACGGAGTCTATTTGCCATTTCCGGACAAGTCCTTTGACGGCTGTATGTTCGTTGACGTTCTACATCATTCGCAGGATCCGCTCGCGATTCTGCTTGATGCTTCGCGCGTCAGCCGAAATTTCATCCTGATCAAGGACCACGTCGCGGAGAGTACCCTCGACCACTGGACGTTGCGCTTCATGGATTGGGTCGGCAATCGGCCGCACGGTGTCGAACTGCCATACGCCTATCTGTCCGGCAAGCAGTGGCAGCAACTTTATCGCGACGCTGGTCTCACCGAGGCGCAGACAGACCGAGCAATACCGCTCTATCCCGCCCCATTTTCATTGGTCTTCGGCAGGAATCTGCACTTCATATCTGTTCTGACGAAAACTCGGCCGCTGAACGCCACAGTAGTGCTCTGTCACGGCGCGGCGGTGACATAACGAGTCAGGCGAGGAGGTGAGGAGTCCGGCTCGGCCAGCCAGATTTGGCGTCCGCGAAAGTAATCGAACAGCGGCTTTAGATCCATGCCCGGAATCTCTCGCGCCCAAACGACTTTGGAATTATCGATATCCGCGCTGTTGTAGACCCACTCACGCAGTACCACGTGTTGAGGAGAGTAACGCACAATTATCAGGTGCTTGCCAGGCGTGTCGTCGAGTTGGTTAATGAATCGAACCCGATAGGCTATGTTATCTGGTTTCTCGAACCTGAAAACGGCGCCGTGCTGATTGACAGGGGCCAGAATCGCGGCGAACAGAACAACGATGCGCGTAAGGCCAATACCTACCGGACGACCGCCGAACTGCCAGAGGCGCACGTGGCGCATACCTTGCACAAGCAGAGCAAAGATGGTCGCCGTCAACGGAGCAAGGTAGTGCGGCAGAAACCATGAGACCAGCAGCAACGCGGAAAAACATAAGGCAGCTTGTATCACAAGAAATCGAACTCTGCGGTCGCGCAATATCCAAGGCAGAGCGAACAGCGGCAGGCAAAGCTCCGGCCATAGGAAAAAATAGATGGACTTCCCGATGGTGCTCAACATTACCTTGACGGCACATGACATGCTCGTTACTCGCTGTTGAGGCCAGAGTAACCGGCACCACCCGTTGTAAAATTTTTCGAATTGAGGATTGGCGTAGTGAAGCGCCGGCTTCGCCGCCTGCCACAAGAATGAGGGCGTGCTGAAGTAGATTCTCTCGTTGACCATGTAGGGAGCAAGGAGGGCATTCCCGGTACCGCGCCAGTTGTAATAGCCGATGAACAAACTGCCGAGAATTCCGATCAGGCAAAGCGGCACGACGATTCGCGACAACGTCTCGCGCCAGGAAGGGGTGGCTCTATTCCAGAGCCGCACGAGAAGCACGACGAATACTGGTAAGCAGAGGAAGCATCCCTCGAACGGTCGGCTGTTGGCTAGGATGACCGCACCCGATCCCAAGATGACTGCGTCACGCGCACGCCAAAGACGAACGATACGCGGCAGGGCTCCGACCACGAGCGCGCCGCCAATGCCCGCTACCGCTCCGCCCCAGTAGCTGTTCATCCAATAGCTGAGAATGCCGAGCCTGAACATAACCAGTGTTCCGCCAAGCAGGGCCCATTTCGGCGGCAGCCATCCCTGCAACATCCACAGCACGACCCCACACATCACTCCGGCGCTGAGAAGCACGCCGATCCACGGATTGCCGAGAACTTGGCCCAATGCGAGCACCGCGCCTTGCGCGGGCGGATATTTCGACATGTAGGTGGGGTGCTGGTTGACGTGAATGGTGTCGAAGAAAATCCACATCGGGTGCGGAGGATTGGTGAGTCGGCCGTGAGCAAACGTATCACCGGCAAGCAGATAGCTAAACTCATCGTGGATCGTGGGATAGGGGACAGGAACCAACCACAACAGGCTGAGCCGGATCACAATCGTCCCAATCGCAATCGAAAAAATTGCCAGCGACTTTCGTTCTGCCAGGCGTGAACCAAATTCTTCAATCCAGCTGAAAGTGCGGTCCGCAAATCGCGGTACAAACCATGCGAAAACAAGGCAACTCAGAAAAACGAGGTCTCGTAGGACTTCTCCCGTCGGAAAGTAGACGCGCAAGATCCAGGGCATGCATCAAGAACTTTAGCGGTTCACATCACTGCAAGCAAGAAATCCGGGCTTAAGCCACCATTAGGCCGAGGCCGAGCGATTGACTCTCTATGCTTTCATGACTCTGCGCTGAAGAGGTTCCTCATAAACCGGTCATTAGGCCCCTGAAAATTAGCGGCCGTTTCTTGACAAAGCGCCGCAAACGGAAGCTAAATCGGAGTACGGATCTTGTTGGCATAAAAACTAAGCCTTTCGGGTTTCTCGCGGAACCAAGCTGTCGTCTTTTCGAGGCCAGTTATGACGTCTATTCCGGCGCGCCATCCGGTATCGCGTTGCAAGATCGTCGGCGATCCGACCCATACGTCAGTATCCCACGGCCGTTGCTGCATGCTTGACCATATCGGTTCTGCCGTGATGCCCAGGATTTGGCGCGTCACCGAGACCACAAATTCCAGAGTGCTCTGCTGGCCGGTACACACGTTATAAATCGAGCCGCGTGGCAAAGTCTGCTTCGAGGCCACCTGCAGTACTGCCTCTACGGCGTCATCCACGTAAACGAAATCACGCGCGGTGCGTTGGGACACTAGCGGAGGCAGTTTGCCTTCAAGACCATGCACGATCAATGTTGGGATCAAACGCGTCGGCTCTTCATAAGGTCCATAAATCGAATACAGCCGGACGGTCACGGCGTGCATATTGCGCTGCCGGGCAATGAACTGACAATAGTGTGTTGCGGCCGCCTTAGTGATGGCGTAAGGGCTGTTGGGCTCCAGCGTTTCGTGTTCGGCGGCGGGGTGATCCTTATAGCCGTACTCGGAAGACGAACCGGCCTGGATAATTGCATCTACGCCAGTGTCGGCACACACATCCAGCAGCGTGACGGAACCCATCAGGTTCGTTCCGATCATGCGATCCATCGCAGTCTGTGTTGGGTACGCGCCGTACGCCGCCAGGTGAAACACCCAGTCTGGTTTTACCCCCAATACGATGCGGCGCACGGCATCACGGTCCTGCAAGTCCACTTCATGCAGGCGCACGTCACCAGCTATCTCTTGAAGCCTCCAGGATTGAGCGGACTGCCGGAGCAGCAAATGGACCTCATGGCCGTCACGTAGCAACCGTCGCGCCAGATTCGCACCTACAAACCCGCTAGCTCCTGTTACGATGGCACGCTTCACCCGCAGACCGCTCCGAGCACAACTTCGACTATGCTATTGCGGTCCAAGCTATGCTTGCGCCACCGCTCCGGCTGATGACCGCTTGTACCGTCAAATGAAGTTCGGACGCCCATTACCCGCAGCCGGCAGGGAAGCCCGTGAGAAGCGATCACATGGGCGACAAAAGCCCCCAAGCCACCTGACACCGTCTGGGCTTCCAGCGAGACCACCGAGCGGAAGGGCGAAAGCAGATCGACAAGCTGATCTTCCGGATCGGGGCTGAAGTTTGAGACCACGATGACGGTGGCTTCGACGCCGCGCTTGGAAAGTTCTGCTGCGCCGGCTACAGCTTCCTGACTGATCGAGCCCATGGTCACGATTGCAGCGTCACCGCCTTGTCGTACCACTTGCACTCTGCCGAGCTCAAAACGGCCATTCAGGCCAGGGACAGAGATTTTATCGTCTTTTCCTAGACTGTAATACACCGGACCTGCAACGTCCTGCGTGTCCCGAATGGCAGTAGCCGCCTGGGACGGATCCGCAGGAACCACAATCGTAAGTCCCGGAAGCGTTCGCAACGCGCCTACGTCTTCGAGCGCATAATGGCTCGATCCGGAGTGGCCGTACTCGAAGCCCATTCCCATCCCCACGATGCGGACGGGTAATTTGTGCATCACCGGACCGTTGCGGATGAATTCGAAGGGCCGCAGCGAAGCGAAGGTCGCGATTGAGTAGGCGTAAGGCCGGAAACCGGCGTCGGCGAGTCCGGTCGCTACCCCGATCATATTCTGCTCGGCGACGCCGGCGTTGATAAACCGGCAAGGGAAACGCTCGCGAAACGGTTCCAGAGCCATAAAGCCGAGATCACCCGTCATCAACACGATGCGATCATCGCTACTGGCCAACACGCACAGAACTTCTATGAATGCCTTCCTCAATTTGAGCGCTCTATCTCTTCCACAGCAAGCTGATATTCATGCTCGCTCATTGGCAGGTAATGCCAGTTGACGGGCTGCACAGGCAACTGCGTTTGGGTAATTGGAATCCCACGTTCCATGAAGGATACGCCTTTGCCAAAAGTAGTCGTAGCCAGAACAATCTGCGGCGCTTCGTTCGTAGGTTTCGCAGAAAACGCCTCGATGAGACTGGGCACCGAATGGCCGTCCACTTCTGCTGTATTCCAGCCGAAAGCTCGCCAGCGTTCCGCCAAGTTCGAAGTATCAAGGACATCGCAAGTCCGGCCGAGCGCCTGCTGCCCATTTCGATCCACGATAACCAGCAGGTTGGAGAGCCGATGCTGGGCCGCAAACATGGCGGTTTCCCAGACGGAGCCTTCGTTGCACTCGCCGTCACTAATCAAGCAGAATACCCGCCGCGGCGAGCCTTGCAGCCGCGCAGCGAGGGCCGCTCCGGCGGCCATCGCGAGTCCGTGGCCGAGCGACCCGGTCGTGAAATCAACCCCGGGGAGAGCTGCCTCGGGATGTACTCCGAGCAGGGTATTGTCCCCACAGAAAGTCTCCAGTTCGGATTCCGAGAGCCAACCCTTCAGGACCAGTGCCGCATAAAGCGCCAATCCAGCATGACCCTTGGAGAGGATGAATCGGTCTCGTTCCGGGTCGTCCGGACTCTTTGCCCGGAGTACCGAAGAGTACAGCGCGAAGAGAATCTCCACCACACAAAGGCAACACCCGATGTGGCCGACATTGGCACGTCTGGATTGACTTAGAATGATGCGACGCATCTGCATGGGGCTAATGGTCTCTTGAGTCATAATCACTTAGGTCGCAACGGTACAGAGAGTCTCTGGTCAGATCTTATGATGGTCAGCAATCACGGGGCCGAAGTCTTCTTCTGCCGGTGCTCTTCGCGTGCGGCAGGGGCATTTAGAATGTGGTCCACAATGTAAGGCGGCCGGCGCTTGACCTCGTCATAAATATGCGCCAGGTAGGAACCGATGATACTGAAGCATAGAAGTTGGATGCCCCCCATGAACAGAATTAATACGATCAGAGTAGTGACACCGCTAGGGGTTGCGTGGGGTTTTATCAACCGAAAGGCGATCTGATACAACGCCGCCAAAACAGAGATGATGACGACGATAGCTGCGAGAGCTGTCATCAGTTCGATGGGAACATAGGAGAACGAAAAGATGGCCTTACGAGCCCAACCTAGGTTGCGCAGCGGCGAGTTTGTAGTTGTGCCGAACATGCGCTCCGGGCGTTCATAGGGTACGCCTGTCTGCCTGAAACCCACCCATGCACGCAATCCGCGGAGAAAACGGTTATTTTCTGGAAGACTATTCAAGGCATCCACCACACGACGATCCATCAGAGAAAAGTCACCAGCATCGAGCGGCACCGACATGTAAGATGCCGCCCGAAATACGCGATAAAACGCTTTATATAGAAACTGCATGAGACGCGTGGCTTCGCGCTTCACCCGGACGCCGTACACGACATCGAATCCTTCCAGCCACCGCTGATAGAAGTTTTCGATTAGCTCTGGCGGGTCCTGAAGATCGCCGTCCAGCAGCACGACGGCATCCCCGGTGGCGATGCGCATGCCGCTGGTGAAAGCGTTTTGCGATCCGAAGTTGCGGGAATGCCGGACTACCACCACCTTGGAATCGCGGCCCGCAAGTGCCGCGAGAACTTCGTCGGCATTGTCCGGGCTGCAATCGTTCACGAAAATGATTTCATAATCCACGCCAATCTTGGCGCACACAGCTGTCAAGCGCTCGTACATGAACGGTACTGCCGGTGCATCGCGGTAGCACGCAACGATTGCCGTGATTCTCTTGGGGATGGATTCTGCGTACACTTGAGCATCTCACCGACACCATGGTGCGAGAACGGAACGGATGCGAGCCAGGCTCTCAGCTCACGGTGACTGCGATATCGCGATTCAGCTTAACATGCTGCCGCGCTCAACCAGGGGAATTGTTTTGCAAAATCCTACGCCGTGCCGAACGCATCACATGCCGGATCTTTTGCGGGTTCAAGCTGGAATGGAAAACCCGCACTCTCTGGCCCGATGGTGTCGTATCCCACGGCAAACATACCATTGCTCACCATCCGTCAGCCATAGGGACAGGTCGAAATCGAGAAGTCTTACTGTTGTTGCGCGTAGGTAATTCGGATATGCGCAAAGTGGGGTATTTATTTGACTCCAGTAGCCACTATATGTTGGGGGTGCCGGGTTTGGTTCCAGGTACCGCCGACCAAGCCTTTGTAGGGCGCCGGTTC
>Ga0209039_10004004_pt1 | contig 11084 bp, 7 predicted proteins | sample BogFormECP12_OM1_FD_188238 | JGI IMG/M metagenome (GOLD analysis project Ga0209039, IMG submission 188238) | Bog forest soil microbial communities from Calvert Island, British Columbia, Canada - ECP12_OM1 (SPAdes) (version 2) | ecosystem: Environmental > Aquatic > Freshwater > Wetlands > Bog ... | reverse complement strand
TGTCAGGCGGCGGAGGGATGGGGCCGCCGCGCTGCCGCAGGGCCTCCTCCAAGCGGCGGATGATGGTCTCGAAGACGCGCACGCGCGCCCAGCGGAGGTCGGTGGCTTCGACGATGGTCCACGGGGCCCACTCGGTTTCGGTGCGCGAGAACATTTCCTCGGCGGCGCGGAGGTACTTGTCGTACTTGCGGTGGTGTTCCCAATCCTCGGGCTGGACGTGCCAGGCGTTGAGCGGGTCCTTTTCCATGGATTTGAAGCGGCGCCGCTGTTCGGCGCGGCTGATATGCAGGAAGAATTTGAGGATGAGGTAGCCGTCGTCGGCGAGGGTGCGCTCGAAGTTGCCGATGTCCTGGTAGCCGGAGAGCCACTTATCCTTGGGGGTGAGCTTCTCGACGCGCTCCACCAGTACGCGCCCGTACCAACTGCGGTCGAAAATGGCGATTTCGCCGTAGTTGGGGAGCTTCTGCCAGAAGCGCCACAGCCAGGGCATGGACGCCTCGTAGCTGCGGGGCGCCTGGATGGAATACAAGCGGAACCCGCGCGGCTCCAGGCGCTGGGTGAGGGCGGTGACGACGGTGCCCTTGCCGGCGGCGTCCCAGCCTTCGAAGGCGATGATGCTGGCGATCTTCTCTTTCCAACACACGGTCTGCAGGTCCAGCAGCCGCTCCTGAAGCCATTCGATACGGGGCTTGTACTCGGCTTTGGACAGCGAGCGATCCAGGTCGATTTTCTCGAGCATCTCGCAGTAGTTCTACCGCAGGGCGAGGCCGGAGTCAACCGGCGGGCGTTGCGGGGGGTGGGCGGCGGGGGCGGTGGCGGCGTCACTACTGCTTCACCGGCTCCGGCGGCGGAGGCGCGCCGTTCTTCTTCTGGTTGTTGCGGAACCGCGGGTTCTGCCGGGGGACCGGCCTGGCGCTGGCCAGTTCGGCGTAGGCCTGAATTACCCTATCTTTTTGCGCCGGGTCGATCACCAGGTACCTGTGCGGCCCGCCGGGGGCCGGCGTGAAGCGCGTGCGGCCATCTTCCAGCACGCCAATCCTTCCCGGAGCGGAGAGCTTGAAATAGCCGTCCGGACGGACCGCGTAAAGCACCGCTGCCATGGCCGGGGCCGGAGCGTCGTAGGGCATGCTCCGAAATGCGCAATACGCGTCGACAATAGGATGGGCCGGCGCCCAGGCGAAATCCTTCGCGATGCTCGATCCGGGAAACGGGAGGCCATCGCCCACTTCACTGCCCACGGCCACAATCGGAGTGGGCCACTCAGACAGCAGGCGTTTGGCTGCGGCCACGCCGGATTTCACGCGGGGATCGGCGCGCCCATCCGGGTACGAACCAGCCGCCAGGGCCAGCAGCTTCACCTTGCGCCGGATCAGCTCGAGGCCGCCGGGAAGGTCCATCACACCCACCAAGTTAATGGCCGGCCCGGCCAGCACCACCATGCAGTTTTCGTCATATTGCGCGGTCATGGCATTGCGGATCAGAGCTGTGGGGTCGGCCGTGTCGTTCAGCTTTTCGATCCCGTGCGTGTAGGCCGGCATGCCCGCGGCCGTGGTCTTCTCCAGCACGGCCTTCAGAACCGCGGTGTCTCCAGCCAGGCCGCCGCCGCCGGCCATGCCGATGGGAGGCAGCGAGCGCTCGAAACCGCCAAACGCGCCCGCGGCCGGCGGAGGACCGGCGTAGAATCTCGCCAGCGCATCGGCGAACGCCGCCGATTTCAGATTCGAGATGGATGTGCTAATCGAAACCAGCCGGGCTTCGCCCTTGCCTTCGAGGCCATAGAGCAGCGCCAATGCCAGCGCGGCATCCACTCCGTTGCCCAAATCGGAATCGAACACGATCCCGGCCGGCGGCCTGGCTGGTTGAAACTGCATAGGGGCTAGGTGAGATCGGCGAAACTGAGTTGTCCGGTGGAGTCGCCGAAGTGCTCCATGTGGACGCCCATCCGGTCCATCATCGCCAAATGCAGATTGCACATCGGCGTTTCCTTGCGGTACACCACGCGCCGGCCGGTCCTGACGGCGCCTCCGGCATTGCCGATCACGAGCGTCGGCAGATCCTCATGGAGATGCCGGTTGCCGTCGGAAAGTCCGGCGCCGTAAACCAGCATCATGTTGTCCAGCAACCGGCGGCCGCCTTCCCGAATGGACTTCAGCTTCTCCACCCACCCGGCCATCTGGGTGGCATGATAGGTATTGATCCGGGTGACCTTCTCGATGAGGTCCGGCTTGCCCTGGTGGTGGGTGCAGGGGTGGTGGCCGTCGGAGATGTCGATCTCGCGATAAGGCCGCGAGGTTCCTTCGCGCGTCATCAGGAAGGTGACCACGCGCGTCAGGTCGGCCTGGAAGGCGATGGTGATCATATCGGTCATCAACTTGAAATGCGCGGCGAAATCGGCCGGTATGCCGTAAGGCTTTTCCATATGCGGGTCGATCTGCGCGTTGGTCTTCTCGGCGCGCTCGATCTGCGCTTCCACGTCGCGGATGGAAGAGAGGTACTCGTCCAGCTTGCGGCGGTCCGTGGGACCGAGCGTGGCCTCGAGCTTGCGGGTGTCCTCGCCGACAAAATCGAGAATGCTGCGGCGATAGTCCGCCTGCCGCGCCCGGGCCTCGGGGCTGAGCACCACACCGTTGCCAAACAGCCGTTCAAACAGCGCCCGCGGATCGAGAATGGGCGGCAGGGGTTGGGTTTCGCTCTTCCACGCGAGGTTGTTGGTGTAGGCGCAGGAGTAGCCGGAATCGCAGTCGCCGGCCTGCCGCGCGTCTTCCAGGCCCACTTCGAGCGAGGGGAACCGCGTCTGGCCGGCCAGGCGCCGGGCTACGATCTGGTCGCAGGAAATGCCCGCCTTGATATCCACCGTGGTCTTCTTGACTTGTATGCCGGTGAGGTACGATCCCGAGCAGCGGCCATGATCGCCCGCGCCATCCAGCAATGCGCGCCCCGAGTTGTGGGTCAGGTTGCCCAACATGAGGACGTCGCCGCGGTGCGGCTCCATGGCCTTCAGGATGCGCGGCAACTCGCCGAGCGTACCCTCGTAACCGGGGTTCCACTGGTTCATGATGATGCCGTTGGGCACGTAGGCGAAGGCCATGCGCAGCGGCGGCCGGGCAGCCCGCGCCTGGCCGACGGCCATTGCCGGAACCATGGCGTCCAGGAAAGGAAGCCCTACCAGCGCGCCCATGCCGCGCAAAAAAGATCTTCGATGAAGCGCCTTTCGCGTGATGGTCATTTCCGGGCTACCTCCCTGGTTTCCGCCGGTGTCCGCGCTTGGGTGAGTTCGCCGCGCCGCATCTGGAAGGGCGCGCTGCGCACGATTTCGTAGATCGCCGTCTGGAACGGATATCCTTCGTCCGCCAGCCGGCTGACGATCTGATCGATGGCGCGCCGGTCGTAAGGCGCGAGGCCGCGCCCGAGCGCGTAAATCATGAGCTTCCCGACCACGGCGCGCGCAAACTGCGGAAGCAGCGTGACCAGCGCCGCGCGCATCTCCGAGGGTGTGGTGAAAGTCTTGCCATTGGGCAGCGCGCCGCTCGCATCCACCGGGAACCTGCCGTCCAAGGTCCGCCACTGGCCGACGGCGTCGTAGTTCTCCAGGCCGAAGCCGAGCGGGTCCATCTTGGAGTGGCACGAGGCGCACACGGCGTTGGAACGGTGCTTTTCCATTTGCTGACGGAGGGAGAGCGAGGTTCCCACGGCGGCCTCGTCGAGCGGCGGAACGTCGGGCGGCGGCGGGGCCGGCGGCGTTCCCAGGATCTCCTGCAAGATGTACTTCCCGCGAATCACCACGGAGGTCCGCGTGGCGTAGCTGGAAACCGTCAGCACGCCCGCCTGCCCGAGCACTCCGCCGCGCTGGTCCGTGGCCAGGTCAACCCTGCGGAACTCGGGGCCCTTGACGCCTTCTATCCCGTAATGGCGCGCCAGGCGTTCATTGAGAAAGGTGTAGCGGGCGTCCAGAAAATCCGCCATCGGCCGGTTCTGCCGCAGGATGTAGTCGAAGAACAGGCTGGTCTCGGTGCGCATGGCGTCGCGCAACCCGGCGTCCCATTCGGGAAACCTCTGCGGATCGGGTTTGACCACGTCGAGGTTGCGGGTTTCCAGCCACTGGGCGGCGAAGTTGCCGGCCAGGGCGGACGAGCGCTCGTCGGCGAGCATGCGCTTCACCTGGGAATCGAGAACGCCGGGGACGAGGAGCTTGCCGGACTCGGCCAAGTCCAGCAGTTCGTCGTCCGGCGTGGAGCTCCACAGGAAGTAGCTCAGCCGCGAGGCCAGCTCCACGCCGGAGATTCTGTGGACGGCGGTGGGGTCGGTCGGGTTGGGGTCGTGCTCGATGCGGAACAGGAAGTCCGGCGAGACGAGCATGGCCTGGAGCGCCAGTTGAATCCCCTGATCGGCCGATTGGCCGTGAGCTTTGGCAATGCCGACGAACTTCACGAGCGTGGCCACCTCGGCCCTGGACACGGGGCGGCGCCAGGCATGGCGCGCCAGGTTGCCGACGATCCTCTCGACGCAGGCGGGGCCGCTATCGGGGTCGCAGATCAGGATACGGGCGCGGCTGGCCGGCGGGGCCTTGGGCTTGAAGGGGCCCACGAACACGATGCCGTCGACGAACTTGTTGGTCTTGGAGTTGCGGAGGTCGCGCGGGGCCAGACCCTGCACAAAATCGTCGTCGATGAAGCCCGCCCGGAAAACGTGGTCGCCTTCGGGCAGCGCCAGGCGCATCTCGGCTTCCGAGTAAGGTTCGAAAAAGACCAGCCCGGAAGGCCTGGTCTCCACCATCCGGCTGCCGATCAGATTGCCATCCATCCAGAAGCCGAGCATCGCCGGCTTGGCGTCCGCCGCGCGTTCGCCGGGCAGTTCGAAGCGGACGGTGTACTCGCCGTCGAAATCGATGCGGTGGGTGCATTCGATGGAACTGGCATCCACGCGCCGGATGCGCTTGTCCTTGCTCGAATATTCCACCGAGAACGGCTGGGGCAGCGGATCGGCCGCCACGGCGCGCGAGGCGATCCGCTCAGCCGCCTCCAGGTACTTCTCCATGAGGACGGGCGAGATGGTCAGGATATCGCCGAGGTTGTCGAAGCCCTCGCCGGAATCGTCGGTGGGGAAGTCTTTTTGGGCGCGGTACTCGACGCCCAGCAGGTCGCGAATGGTGTTGGCGTACTCGTTCCGGTTGAGGCGGTGGGCGGTGACACGGCCGGGGTCGGGCGGCGTGTTGCGGTCGGCCTTCGCGAATTCACCCTGGACGTATTTGACCAGGGTGTCCATCTCCGCCTGCTCCCGGGGCACGCCTTTGGGCGGCATTTCCCCAGCCTGGAGCTTTAGCAGAATCCGCTCCCAGCCTTCCCGCTGGCTGACCAGCGAGGCCGGATCGAGGAACGCCCCGGCATCGAAGCCGCCGGGCGCCAACCGGCCGCTGTGACACGGGGCACAGGTGTTCTCCAGAACGGGAGAGACGGCTTTCTGGAAAGAATCGGCGCCAGGGGCAGGAATCGCCGCCAGGACCCCAGCCACGGAAACGGCGAATACCCAGTTGCCACCTCGACGCATACCCTCTCTCCGGTGAACCGCTTTATATGGATGCTATCACAGCGGGAATTGTCGCGTAAGGTTGTGATATCGTAACGGCCAGTGGCAATTCTGAGGAGGGTTATCGGTATGAGACGAGCGTTCACAGGGGTTTTGGCCGTGTGGATCGCGGCGGGGGCGAACGCGTTCGCCCAGGGCGGCGGGCCGGCGCAGAATCAGGGCCCCGATCCCGGACTTCTGTATCATTTAGGCCCGGATTCGCTTCCACAGGAAGGCGTGCCGAAAGGCGAAATCCGGGGGCCGTTCACGCTGCCCAGCCAGGCGTATCCCGGCACGCAGCACACCTATTGGGTGTATGTGCCGGCGCAGTACGATCCCGCGGTTCCCGCCTGCCTCATGATCTTCAACGATGGGCAGGGCTTCAAGTATCCGGAAGGCGACATGCGCGCGCAGAACGTGATGGACAACCTGATCTACCGGCGGGAGATTCCGGTGATGATCGGTGTGTTCATCAATCCCGGCCGCCGGCCCGATCAGCCCGAACCCAACCCCAGCGACTGGGGTGACCGGACCACCAATCGCCCGACGGAGTACAACACGCTGGACGATAAGTATGCGCGCGTGATCACCGAAGAGTTGATGCCGGCGCTGTACCAGGAGTACAACATCTCGAAGGACCCGGAGCGGCACGGCATTGGCGGCGCCAGCTCGGGCGCCATCGCGGCCTTCACGGTGGCGTGGGAGCGGCCCGGCCAATTCCGCAAGGTGCTGAGCATCGTCGGCAGCTTCGTCGACCTGCGCGGCGGGAACGCCTATCCCGACATCGTACGCAAGAGCGAGAAGAAGCCCATCCGCATCTTTCTGCAGGATGGCCGCAACGACAATCGCGGCCAGGGACGGGGCGGCGCCTACGACGAAACGCGCGACTGGTTTTTACAGAACGTGCGCCTGATGCAGGCGCTGACGGGGAAGGGCTACGACGTCAACTACACCTGGGGCATGAATCGCCACGGTCAGAAAATGGGCGGCCCGATCCTGCCCGAAATGATGCGCTGGCTGTGGCGCGACCACGCCGTCTCGACGGACCCCAATGACATGGCGGAGCGCTCGCCGAACCCGCCTGCCAAAAAGCCGTAGGCCGGGCGTTCATATTGAGGGGCGAGGCGCTCCTGCAATAAGCGGTCCGGGATGTGTGCGCCCGGTTTGGGAGGAGCATTCGAGGCGGTCCGGGGGCGCCATTCGGGCATCCGCGCCCACCGCCGGGCGTGGTATTCAATTAAAGTACCCATGGCAACCGCGCCCATACCGCTGGTCACCGCCGAACGGTTCGAAACCGAGTACCGCGACCGGCACCTGATTCACGCGGCCGTGGACTGGTGGGCGGCGCGGAAGCCCGGCGAAGCGGCCGTGGTGAACGCGACGCGCGGCGCCACGCTCACCTGGGGGGACCTGGAGCGCGGGTCGCTGGGGATCGCCGCCGAATTGGCCCGCATGGGGTTTCGGCAGGGCGACTTCCTGGCGGCCTCGCTGCCGCTGCTCAACGAGCACATCCTGCTGGAATTGGCGTGCTTCCGGCTGGGCGTGATTCACGCGCCGCTGGATCTGCGCCTGCCGCCGGCGGAAGCGATCCGCTGCCTGAACCTGATCCGGCCGAAGGGGTATTTTTTCCCGGGCAAGACGGCAGCGGCCGATTTCGCGGCGTTCGGGGAGGCAGCCCGCGGGGGCTGCGATTCCCTCGAGCACCTGGTGCAGTTCTCGCCGGCGGGGCAGTGTATCGCGGGCGCGCAGAGCATGTTCGACCTGCTGGCCCGCGCCCACCCGGCGCCGGCGAAGTGGCGCGTGACGGAGGGCGACCCAGCGCAGGCGATCTTCACCACGGGAAGCACCGGGTCGCCCAAACCGGCGCTGCTCTCGCACCGCGGCATCGCCTGCCAGAACGTGTGCCTGGGCACGGCGTTCCGCTTCGGACCGGGGCAGCGGGTGTTGTGCAATCTGCCGGCGTCGCACGTGGGCGGGCAGGCGGAGGTGCTGCTCACGTCGCTGTTCATGGGCGCGACGGCGGTAACGCTGGAGACCTTCGACGCCGCCGCGAGCCTGGACGCCATGGAGCGGCACGGGGTGACGCTGATCGGCCAGATCCCGGCCATGTTCAACCTGGAGTGGCGCACGGCGGACTACGGCAGGCGCAACCTGGCGAGCCTGCAAACGGCGGTATACGGCGGACAGGCCGTGCCCCGCGCGTTCCTGGAGCGCATGCTGCAAATGGCGCCGCGGATTGCGACCGGCCTGGGGCTGACGGAGTCCTCGGGCTTCTGCAGCTACACGCGGCTTGCGCCGGACGCCGGGGAAGTGGAACAGAGCCTGGGCTGGGCGATGCCGGCCTACCGGCTGTCGATCCGCGAACCCATGGACGCAGCGGGCGCGGCCGGCCGCGAGATGAACGAGGGACAGGTGGGGCACATCTGCTTCCAGGGTCCGCAGACGTTTCTAGGCTACGTCAACGACGCCCAGGCCACGGCGGCCACGGTGTCGCGCGACGGCTGGCTCTACACCGGGGACCTGGGTTTCGTCGACCCACGCGGGCTGCACTTTTCAGGCCGGGCCAAGTGGGTTCTGAAGCCCGCGGGGCACCAGGTGTTTCCGGGCGACATCGAGAATCATTTCGCGGCGCTGAGCGGGCGGGTGGCGAACGCCGGCGTGGTGGGGCACGAGCACCGTCTGTGGAGCGAGGGGATCGTGGCGTTCGTGGAGCGCCAGGCGGGCGCGGACCTGACGGAAGCGGAATTGCGCAAACACGCCCGGCGCCTGGCGGGTTACATGCGTCCGCTGCACTACGTGATCCTGGAGCCGGGCGCCATGCCGTTGAACCGTAGCGCGAAAGTCGACGTGGTTCGTTTGCGGGAGATGGCGCGGGAGGAGGTGGCTAAGCTGCGGGAGCGCGGGCGATGGGATGGGTAGCGGAGTTTGGGCAGGCCTGTTCCCCGTTGGGGGAATCTTTCGGGCGGATGGGCAGCCGTCAGGCCGTGGCTTCCAGGCTTTCCTTGCGGGTCTTGGCTTCGAGCAGCGAGGAATGGGTACGGCGGAACTCCTCCTCAAACGCGCGTTCGACGCGCATTTCCTGCTGAATCTCTTCGATGTGGTCGAAGTAGTAAGAGAGGGCGACGCGGACGTCGGAGCGGGTTATGGTGGGGTAGCGGGCAACAATCTCGTCGGGCGTCAGGCCCTGGTGCTCATAGCAGATCACGACATCGAGCACGCGTACACGGTGGCCCGCAATCCAGGTCTGACCGTCTACGCCGGGACTCCTGCTTATACGATCTTCACTAGGCATGAGCATCGAATTAAGTATAAACTGGGTGTCAAGGTGTGGAAAGCTATCAAGGGATAAGGGTGCACAGTCTGAAAGGCCCGCCTGCAAGTGTGGATAATCACCTCTGGGAGCGCACCAAGTCATTGATATTATTAGGATCTTAAGCCCTGAATCTCGGTGACCAGTACGCCCACCAAGAGCGGAAAGAGCCCAACGAAATTGTAGTTCTGAAAAACCAAACGGAGGCGGCCTAGTGGTACTAGGTCTGCAAACTGGGCGAGGTAGCCCTGATGAACCCTAGGGGTAAGTGGGGCCGCCGGGCCGAATGAGATGGCGGGAGGCGTCGTGTCAGCCGCTCTCCGGAGAGGCGCACAGCAGCACCAGCGCGATCCACAGCAGATCCGCCAGCAGGAGGTGGATCATCTGCATCCAAACCGGCGCCAGCAGAGCCAGGTTGAGCACCCCCGCGCCAAACTGCGCGGCCACCGCCAGCACCACACCGTAGCCCAGCTTCTTCACCCGCGGATTTCCAACCGCGCGCGCGACAGCGTACATCGCCACGCAGGCGCCGGCCAAGGCCGCCAGCGCCGGATGCAAACCGCGCAGCCGGAGAATGGCGTTGGATGCCGGGTCGAAATCGCGGGCCAGGCCGGCGGCCAGCGACGGGGCGGGGAAGAGCGTATCGCCCAGCGCCGCGATGACCCCCGTGATGCCCACGGCGACCACCGTGAGCAGGGTTGCGGCGGAGGTCGCCAGCGCCCGGCCGCGCAGGCGCACCGGCGGATGGCCGCCGGCCCACCAGGCCGTCAGCGTGAGGCACGCCAGCAACGTCAGCGTGTTGGTCAAGTGCAGGGAGAGCGAATACACCCGCGATACCGAAGCGTTGTTGGCAACGTGATGGAGCAGAACCAGCGAGGCCCCCAGGAGAGCCTCGGTCAACAGGAATACCGCCGAGAGCACCGCGCCGCGGCGCACCGGGTGGCGGCGCGGAAAGGCGCGAAACGCCCAGTACACCAGGACGCCCACCAGCAGCAGGTCCAGGCCACTGGAAGCGCGGTGGGTGAACTCGATGACGGTCTGGAGCGATGGGGAATGGGGCGTCATCCCGCCATTGCACAGCGGCCAGTGATTGCCGCAGCCGGCGCCCGATCCCGTGGCGCGCACGTAAGCGCCCCACAGCACCACCGCGAGGTTATAGGCCAGTACACTCCAGGCGTATCGCGCGAAGCGCATGACGCTCTATTGTACTGCCGGCCCAGGGCAGCCCGCGCGGGTTGGTGGGCGTATGTGTGCGACGCTTCCGGCCGGCTGAGGCCGTGTGCAAGGTTCAGGAGGCGGGTTGGAAACCCGCCGCAGGTTGAAAACCTGCCCCACATGGCGCCGGGCAGCGCAGTTTCCTCATTTCGTGGCAAAACACAACATCGAATCTCTTGCGTGGGTCAAGTAATCCGATTATCTTGAAGATTCCATTATGCCCACGAAGACTCCCATCACCGTCGCCCATGGAGACGGCATCGGTCCCGAGATCATGAGCGCCACGCTGCAGATTCTGGAAGCGGCGGGCGCCGCCCTGGAGATCGAAACCATTGAAATCGGAGAGAAAGTGTACCTGCGCGGGAACTCCGCGGGAATCGAGCCGAGCGCCTGGGAGTCCCTGCTGCGAACCCGGGTTTTCCTCAAGGCTCCCATCACCACGCCGCAGGGCGGGGGCTTCAAGAGCCTGAACGTGACTACCCGCAAGACCCTCGGCCAATACGCCAACGTCCGCCCCTGCGTCTCCTACCACCCCTTCGTACACACGCGGCATCCCAACATGGATCTGGTGATCGTCCGCGAGAACGAGGAGGATCTGTACGCCGGCATCGAGTACCAGCTCAGCCCGGAAGTCATGTCCTGCATCAAGCTGATCTCCCGGCCGGGGTCGGAGAAGATCGTGCGCTACGCGTTCGATTACGCCCGGCGCCACAACCGCAAGAAAGTCACCGTCTTCATGAAGGACAACATCATGAAGATGACCGACGGGCTGTTCCACAGAGTTTTCGACGAGGTGGCCGCGGGGTACCCGGATATTCAGAAGGAAGCCTGGATCGTGGACATCGGCGCCGCCAAAATGGCGGACAATCCGGATGCCTTCGACGTGATCGTGATGCCCAACCTCTACGGCGATATTCTCTCCGACGTGGCGGCGCAGATTGCCGGCTCGGTGGGCCTGGCGGGATCGGCCAACATAGGCGAGAAGTGCGCCATGTTC
>Ga0209039_10004003_pt1 | contig 11084 bp, 10 predicted proteins | sample BogFormECP12_OM1_FD_188238 | JGI IMG/M metagenome (GOLD analysis project Ga0209039, IMG submission 188238) | Bog forest soil microbial communities from Calvert Island, British Columbia, Canada - ECP12_OM1 (SPAdes) (version 2) | ecosystem: Environmental > Aquatic > Freshwater > Wetlands > Bog ... | reverse complement strand
GCAGATCGCCCTTCCCCACCGGCCGTACACAGTTCTGATCTTCGACGTGGCGGGCCGCGGCCAAGTAGTGATGCACGACGATGCCGCCGCGGAGAGCCCACTCGCCTGGTACCGAAAGAACAGTCCCGACTGCCTCTTGCAGGTGTCCGACCTGCCGGCCGCGCTGATGGAAGATCCCATCCAGGTGATGTTCGGAGGCCCGCCCGGACGCATGGAGCCCATCGAGCCCTTGCTGCGAGCTTCGCCCGCGGCTTCGTCGGTTCACCTGACTTGGACCAAGTACCTCACCCGCGACGTTTCCATCCTGGACTGCATGAATCGCGGCTGCACCAAGGGCCGGGCGCTGGCGCTCTGGTCGGAGCGCTCCGGAATCAGTCCCAGCGAAGTGATGGCCATCGGTGACAACTACAACGACTATGAGATGCTCGAGTTCGCGGGCCATCCCTTCCTGATGGGCAACTGCTGCGAGGGCCTTGGCAACGCGCGCTGGAGGGCAACGCTCTCCGCCGATGAAGACGGGGTGGCGGCTGCCATCCGCGAAGAAATTCTGAATGCTGAACGATGAATGATGAACCGAAGAGAAGACGTCCGTTTTCCGTGGTCAGTTGTCCGTTGTAGGGGAGGCCGTCTTCAGCTATGGACAACTGACTACGGACTACGGACGTTTTGTTCTTCCATTCATAATTCAGCATTCATCATTGGCTTTCATCGATCACCTCCGATCCCTGGGGTGGCGTAAATCGAAAGAGGCCGGGGCTGAGAGCGGCGTTCCGCTCGAGGTGGTCGAATTTGAACTCCATCACGCTGTGATCGGGGTAGAAGACCACCAGACGCCGGATGTCAAACTGCGGCGTGACTTCCATCAGCACTTCGCTGTATTCCTCGCGCAAGCCGCGCCGTGGGCTGCCACGCAGAACCCGATCGCTTGGCTCGGCCTTGAGCGCCTGATCGTCAAATTGGATCTTCGAGAAGACCTTGTGCAGGTCGAAGCGTTCGAGGAGAAACGGAAACGGCACGCGGGGGTCTTCGTTGGATTTCACGCTGGACCGCGTCACCTGTTTGTCTTCCGGGATGTAAAGCCAGAGAGTCTTACCGTCCGAGATGACGAGCTTGTCCTTCGGATCGGTGTAGGTCCAGCGCATCAACCCACCGCGTGCGAAGCTGGCGCTTCCCGATTCAACGCGCGGCGCTCCGCTCCAGGTGTAGGTCTGGGTGAAATCCGCGCGCAGCGTTCGGAGGCCCCGGTAGCGCGCGTCGATACCGTCTACGATCTGGTTGAGAGAGAGCGCCGCGCCGGACGTTTCATCGGTCGCCGGGGCCCGGTTACTGGAGCGTGCCAGAAATGCCGCAGGCGCAAGGAAGGAAAACAGCACCACCACAATCGCCGGCGCGAACACTTGCGGGGGCGATCCGGGGCGTTCGAAGGTACGAAAAATCAAACACAGAGGCACGGAGACACAGAGAGGATAACGAGGGTCACATAAAGACGTGGTTTGCTTCCTTCTGTTTCCCATTTTCGTCGAGACCTCTTTGTCCCGCGCGAAGAATTAAGAGCTCAACACAGAGTTCGCAGAGGGCTCACAGAGGTCACGGAGAAGACCAAGGGCAGGGCGCTTCTTCGGGGGTCTTTTCTCTGTTCGCTCTGTGAAGTCTCAGTGACCTCTGTGTTGAGGTCTTTGATTGCGGCCAGCGGCTGCGCCGTGTCCTTGTGATGAAAGCTCCCTCGCGCCTGTCCGAACCTACGGCTTTGACGCCGGCCCGCCAGCATTCAGCGCCCTCAGTTTTGCCACGGCGGCCCGGGCCTCGCGGTTATTCGGGTCGTTCTCCAGTCCCACCTCATAGTCGCGGATCGCCTCCGCGTTTCGCCCGCCCGCTGCTTCGATCGCCGCCAGGCCGAAGTGGGCGTGGCTGTCGAAAGCGTTCAAGACAATCGCTTGCCGGAAAGCGGATTCCGCTCGCTCGCGCCCGCCCTGGCGCAAACAAACATCACCGAGGTCATCATAACCCCGCCCGTTGGGCAAGCTGCGGACGGAGTCCTCAAATTGCTTCTTCGCCTCATCGAACCTTTCTTGCTTCAGATGCAATTCCCCCAGCCGGTTATGCGCGTCGAAGCTCAAGGGCGAAAGGGCCAGCGCATCGTGAAGCTGTGACTCTGCCTGATCCAGAAGGCCCATCTCCGAGTAAGCGACCCCAAGGTTCAGATAGGCGTCGGTATAGTCGGGCCTGAGCCGCATCGCGCGCTGGAAAAGCTCCACTGCCCGCGAGTATTGCTTCCGATGGGTCGAGGCGAGTCCAAGGTTGTTCAGAATAATGGGCTCGTGGGGCGCATCTTGAAGCGCCCGGGCCCACTGCCGCTCGGCTTCCTCCGCATCCCCGTGCGCCCAGTAGGCGACGCCGAGGTTGTTGCGTATAAAATAGGCGTCGGGCTCCAGGCTCAGCGTTTGCGTATAAAGTGCGACGTCGTCGCGCCAGTCGCGGTTCCGCGTCACGATGCGTACCATGCACAGCGCCGCCACCATCACCAAGGCAACGGCGAGGCTCTCCCGCCACGCTCTATTATAACCGGCGGCAGCCTCCCACAATGCAACCAGTCCCCAACCCACGATCCAGGCAAAGCCCACGGAAGGCAAATAGAGATAGCGCTCGGCAAACACCGTGGTGGTCGTCCAGCGAGCGTTCAGCACCGGAGCCAGCGTCACCACCATCCAGATGACGCCCAGCGACGTGAGGCGGGCGCGCGAACCGGCGCCACGGCGCCACAGCAGCACAAACAGGGCCGCGGCAAGAGCAAGACCGAGCGCCCCGGCGATGACGCGAGGATCGCGCATCGTCGCACTCTTGTGAAACACGTAGAACGCCGAGAGGTGAAGCGGCCACACCAGCTTCCCCAGATAGTGCCCGGTGAGGGCGCAGGCGGAAAGAAAGGCCTGGGGCCACGTCACTTTGGCAATCTTTGTCGCCGGGGCCAGCGACCCGAAAAAGCGCACGCGGAACAGCAGGTAGACGAGCGCCACGAGCCACAGGGTCCCGTAGCGGGCCAGCTTCTGCCGCCAAGTGGCTTCGCGAGAATCTTCGCGGTAGGCGTGCTCGTACACGGTGGCCACCAGCGGCAGCGTGAACGCCTGCTCCTTGGAAAGAAGAGCCAGCATGAAGCTGGCGAGCATCGCCATCTGGGCGGACGCGGAGCACCGGCCATCCGGCCGCGCCTCACCGAGGAAAAACCAGAACGCCAGCAGGTAGAAGAGCGTCAGCTCGAGGTCCGTCACCGCCGCGATCCACGCGACGGATTCGGAATGAATGGGGTGGAGCGCAAACAGCGCCGCGGCTGCAAAGGCGGTCCCCCGATGGCGGAACATGCGCACGGTCACGGCAAAAAGCAGGCACACCACCGCCGCGTGCAGCACGATGCTGACGAGGTGAAAGCCGGACGCCAACGGGCCGAAGAGGCGATAGCAGATGAGATAGCCGAGCGTCATCACCGGCCGATAGTAGTCGATTCTACCGCGCGCGCCACCCACGTAGGACCACACCGTGGTGGAGAAAATCCTGGGCAGATAATGAAGGCTGTGCAGATAAGGATTGTTCAGCACCTGCGTGTCGTCGTCGTAGACGAAAGAGTTGAGCAGCGTATTGAGGTACGGCAATGAAGCCAGGGCGACCAGCAGCGAGAGCAAGGTGAGGTCTGACCATGCCGCGAGATCGGTGGAAGCGGGATTCGGGGTTCGGGGTTCGGGATTCGCAGAGGAAGATTGTGGTTCGGTGATCTTTGTCGGCGAGCCCCGAGTCCAAACCGAGAGTCCCGTCTTCTCTACGAACCCCGAAACCCGAATCCCGAACCCCGCTTGCATCGTCACCCTAATCATGAATATCAGTTGTAAGTAGCCTATATAACGAGCCCTCATCAGGTGATGGGCCGAGGCGCCACGCTGCGGGCGCGGAAGAACCGCGGCACAGGGACGGGCACCGCCACCTCACCGAGGCGCCGGGAAAGCTCATTGGCCAGCCAGAAGCAGAGCAGCGCCAGGATAAAACCCGCCACGCAGTCCGTCAGGTAATGGTACCGCAGGTAGACGGTGGAGACCCAAAGGCTCAAAATCAGCGGGGCGAGAATCAACGCCAGGCGCTTGGAGTTGCGCCAGGCGTACAGCCATACCACAAACGAGATCCCCACGTGCAAACTGGGGAAGCAGTCGCGCCGGATTCGAGCCATGTCCATAAAATTGATTTGCTGGTTGAAAACGGCGAGCGGCTGTGCCAGCGGCACCGTATACGCGTCGCGCAGGGTGAACATGGGCCCGATGGCCGGCACCAGCAAATAGCCCAGGAGCCCGAAAAAAGTGATGGCAATCAGCCCCGACATCATTTCCCGGAAACGCTGGCGCGGGCGGCGCAGATATACGAAGCAAGCCACCAGCGGGATATTCCACAAGTGGAAGGCGTAGGCGAATTGCATCCACGCCGTCAGCGGCGGGCTGACGATCCGCTGGATGGCCACGCTGGCCTGGAAGCCGAACAGTCTTTGGTCCATGGCGATGAGCTGAGCGTCGCGGTCGTGGGTCACCAGCAAGTGGGTGGCGTCGCCCCACAGCGAGTAATACATCATCAGAATCACCAGGAACGGGAACCAATCTCTCACGATCTCCCAGTAAGGCCGCACAAACTCGCGCAGGTCGCCGGCGGATTCCAGTCGCGTTTCCTTCCCCGCCAGGAAGTAGTGGACCAATTCCTTCACCAGGAGCAGAGCTACGGCCGGGATGATGATAAGGACGTCGGCGGGCCTCGTGCTGATCTCTCGCAAGCCACCGAAGATCACCTGCAAGGACAGGGTGAAAAGGAAAAACGTCAAGGCGATAAGATCTTCCAGACGAAAGTGTAAAATCCAGCGAGCCTCGGATTGTGACCGCCGGAAACCGTTAGTGTCCATATTGAGCCTTCAGATCCTCAAAGTGTTTACGCGCTACTGCGTCAAACGGGTATCTCTCTGTCGTTCGCAGGACGGACAACGCGCGATCTTTCTCTCCCGCCAGGAAATATGCCTGCGCCAATCCGGTCACGGCATCGATCTGGGTCGGTGCGAGCTGGAGCGCGCCCAGGAAGCTCTTTTCCGCCTCCCCATATTTCTTCTCGGCAAGATAGGCCGATCCCTGGAGAACATAAGGCGTAGGGAAATCATGATTCTTTAGGATCATTTCGTGGGCCCCAGAAATGACCTGGTCGAAATCGCCCAGGGCAAAGTGGCAAGCCACAATCTTGATGGCATCGTCCTCCGTCAGACTCCCTCCGGTCAGGGAGCGAATAGCGCTTTCGTCCCGGAGCACAGAGGCATAATCACCCCTTGCGACCCTGGCCCGCTCGAGCAGGCGCCAATACCTAAGCTCCTTCGGGCGCATATTCACCGCCCGTTGGGCGTTATCACAGGCCTTCACCACTTGCGAACGTTCGAGGTTGCCTTCACCGGCCCAAAAGTAGATCGCCGCCGCCCAGTTCTGCCCCAGAACCCGCGCTCCCAAGCCTACGAGGATCAGAAGGGCCGCGTAGAGCGCACCGCGCAGAACGGTCAGATTGCGTTCCTTTCCCTGCTCGGGCCCCTTCTTGGGCCGGCCCACGCGCGCCAAGGCCTTGGCCGCGAGAAGGCCTGCAAAAGCAAGGCCGGCGACTTTGAGCACCTCCCAGAAGATGAAGCTTATGTTATCCATCAACGGCCCTTCGAACGATGAACGATGAATGATGAACAGAAAACGCTTGCATCGTCACCGTATTTGCACTAAGCATATTTATTTTCATAAACATAGTGGGTTATCACGCGCTAACTATTTTTGTTTTGATAGAGATAGTGGGACCCTCCCGAAATCCACTCTCCCTCTCTTTTGTTTTCAATGATATAGTGGGACCCTCCTCCATTTTGGCCCCTTTTTCTCAAGGATCTCCTCCTGATGGCAAGCCAAGTCGCGCCGACGCCATTCCTAGCTTGACTTTTCCGCCCTGCCCATCCGGGAGGTCTTCCTTCCAAATTTGCAAGCGCCTTGTCCCCGATTTCCGGCCGCCTGTCAATAGTAACTCCGCACCGCCGATCCGGAGCCGAAATGGGTTCGTATGGAAAACCCAACCCAAGATGTCCTTTGCTGCCACTACAAATTTGGGTTCGGTCCGCTGTTTTCAATTTTTCGCGGGGGTTTCTCGAAATCCTCGCTCATGTCGCCCCCCCTCACCTTGCCTCGCAGCTCTGGTTACCCTTGTGGTATAACCATCAATAATCAAAGCTCCCGGTTGTCAGCTTTCAGTTCCCTTCAGCCGCAAACGATGGATGGCAGAGCGGCAGACCACATCAAGGGCGGAAGCCCGTCCTCCTCCTTATGCCGCCTACCGCCTACCATGTGCCTTTACTCAGCCATCCGTGATCCAGCTTGCCGGGCCACGTGCACCAGCACGTCAACTACCTACTGCTATCTGTTTTTTGCTTTGCCCGCGCCTGCCGCCTCATGCCTCCAAACTGCCCTTCGGCCTCCAACCGTGGCTTCGTTCCTGATTCCGCCGAGGGCCGACCCTTTATTATCAAGCAAATCGGTGGCTTCGTTTTTCAAAAGCACTCAACTTTCAGCGGTAGCCGCCAGCCATCCAGTGTCCGGCGCCACCCCACCCGCCTCTGTCCTTCCACCCGCTGCCCCCTGTTACCGCCGACTAGCTACTGCCAACCGTAGACTCCGAACTCTCACTAAAGCCCACGAGCTAGGCTAACACAAGTATAGGCTGAAGGCAACACCTATTTAATATACGTTGATCGGCGGGTCGGGTCAGAGTTTCTTCCCCCTTACTGGCTCTTCTCGTTTTGGCAAATGGGGTCGTCACGGGTGAAGGGCGCAAGGTAGAAAGACATGCACGTCCGGTCGAGTGGCCCGAGGAGTCTCTAGGCCGCCGTTCTAAATCTAAACAACTCTGCGAGCCAGTGATACGCCCTGGGGTAGTAGTCGACATCCAAGACGAATTCCTGCCCAATATCGACAGTCGTGAGCAACGTCCCCCGTCCGTCCTTCCCCCACCGCTTTCTGTCCCCGTGATATGTCAGTGGCGGCTTATTGGGAAACGGATATATCCAGGTTGGTACGCGCCAAACCCGGCGGCCCTCCCCCGGTTCAGTCAGTTGAAGTTTCGGATGATATTCTTTGAACACGCCCCCTCCCGGCAATCGGCGGCGCAAGCCGGGCAGGTTGAGTTGCCTCGTGGCGATGAAGACGGCATCCCTTGGTTTACCCAGATTGTAGTACTCGCGTATCGCTTCCCGAACATGAGGGTGGTTCTTCGCCCATTTCGGGAGAACCGGCGTCGCGCGGTTGGGGACTTTGAACTGACACCAAATCTCACCTATCTGCAACCAGCCGAAGATCACATGGGCATCTTGTCTCTCGGGGTCAAACCTGAAACGATCGGTTGGCTTTCGGAGGCGGTGAAACCAGCCGAAAAACAAGAAAATGTCTCCTTCTCGGACACCCCGGTTGAAGAGGTGAGCGCAGGCCGCATTGGACTGACCGAACATAGGCAACCAGCCCGCCTTTCGAACAAGGTCACCACGGATAAGATCAGGGTCCAAATGGCAAGAATCGGTCCCTCTTATCCGGGGTTCACCCTGGCGACGGTTGAGGCTGAGCTCTTCCACCACTGACCCAAGGATCTCCGTGTCATAGCTCAGGTTCTCGTATTTGACTTGGTATCGGCGTGCAGGCGGGTCCTCTTGATCCCACGGGGCAGGAACAGGGGTTGAACATAAGCCCTCGTCGGGAAAAATCGGACTCGCGACGCCGCCGTTTTTCTTGTCAAATCCTTTGCGGCTAAAGATGATCTTCATGTCGTTAGCTCTCGGAAGGCTCAGCCGCGGGCATGACGAGCTGTGCCTCGACGCGAGGAATTCGCCACTGCGGCTCGCCAAGAAAATGCGCCTGCTTGGGCCATCAACCGGCGTCCCCGTTTTCGGCTTCTCGTTCCTATGGATCCGTCGCGTAAGTTCAAATTGGGTTCTACCCCGCCATCTCCATATGGAAGTAGAGCCTAGTGCTCTTGCCGCTGAACACGAACAGAGCCGAGTGGGGCGCTTTGAACGCTCGGAGGGGATGCTCCGTTTCCGCCTCCTCGAAACAATCGCTCTTGAAGGCCCATCCAGCGGCGACATGGTGAATCACGACCTGGAATGGATCAGTTGCGGCGGGCCCAACGGCCCTAACGCCGAAGCGAATTGACTTCTTCCGCCGGTTCACCTTAAGGGTGCCCGCGACAAGGTCCCAACGCTCGAAACTGTACTCCTCGCTATCCAGCAAGTAGACGATGACGTTCTCGACCTCGCTCCGAAGGAGCCCCCCGAAGCTTACAGCATCGGAACGCCCCTGGGGGCGCGGCTGGAGAGTTGCGGCCGTCGATGTTCCGTGCTTGAGTTGTCTCAATGGTCGTGCTCGTTTTTCAGGAGCTTCCTTCATCAGGTTTCAAAGAACTAGCGACGCCTTTGAGAGTTCCCGGTATTATCAAGAAATCGCTCAAGAATGAGTTGCGATGCCCGTTCCAAACTAATCTCATGCCCCTTACCAAAGAGGGCGGGCGCGGCTCTGTTGCCGACATCAATGGATAGGTTCCCTCTTACAGTTTCTGGCTCCGCCACATACTCGACCCTTCCAGAAAGTTTCCTAAAGCAGACGCGGAGATAGAAAGAGCAGGGCGCTTCTTCATAGCCACGATCACAAGGCACTTGCTTATATGTTGTCCCGACAAATCGGACGCAAGTAATACCCGAAGAGTGTTCGACACTCACCTGTCGAGATGCGTCTAAGGCATGTCCTTCGTTCCAAATCTGTACGTCCCTCCGCAGCGCAGCAATAAGCGCATCCCATAAGATCAGCATGTCTCTCTTAAGTGTTCTTTCTGTATCCAAGGCGATTTCCACCTCCATAGTAATATACCTTCGGGGGTCGCCTCGTTGCATTTCCGGAATTCTCAGGTGGAGTAACAGTGTTGGAGATTCCTGCATTTGAACGGTAGCCTCATACCGGCGACGCTCAAGCTCGCATAAACTGAACGACGTACTCAGCTACCTTCGGCGACGTTTTCGCCAATACCGGTGATGGTGAAGCTCTCTTACAAACCGATTCGAATCATCCTGCGTTCTCATTTGCTTTCCTTCGTGGATTACCCCATGCACGTTCCCATCCACAGGTTCTTCGAACTGTTAACTGGTGTGCCGCGTCAGAGTTCCTTCCCTTACTGGTCATTCCAACAGCTTCAGATCAATCCTGCTTTCGGGGCCGAGCCTCGCCCGGCCGTCGCTGCCGATGGCGAACGGAACGCCGGTTGGATCGAGCGGCATGGCCGAAAGGTATCGCTGGGCCACCAGTTCCCGGAACGATGCTGCGGGGCGGCCTTCTCGTTCGTGATATCGGACCAATAATGAATTCAGCCTCTCGATCCCGATCTCCGCGTCGACGGCTGCTAAATGGTTCTCAGCGCTCTTGCGAACCTGGTCATTGCCGGGATGTTCGTAAACTTCCAGCCAAAGTCGGCGGGAGGTTTGGAGGTCGCCGCCATGCGCCAAAACGGTGGCGGCCATCGTCTTCATCCAAGCCAGCGCTCCCGGCATCCGGCTGCCGGCTTCAAAGGCGCGGGCCGCGTGGTGGTAGTCTCTCAGGTCCCAATAGTAAATGAAGCCGACGTCCTGCCAGAACCGCCAATACTGCGGATTGGCGGCAATGCCTTTCATCAGCAATCGCAGCGCTTCGTCAGGTCGGCCGGCCCCCTGCGGCGGCTTCTCGGCTAGGAAAACCGCTCCGTAACGGTAAGCAACCACAAGTTGCGGATCGAGGTCGGTGGTGATGCGGAGCAGAGGCCCGAGCAAGGGAAACCCGGCGGCACGGTCGAGGCGCTGACGGCCGAAATACTGGACAGCTCGGGTCCAATAAATATCGGCCAGCAGACCCTCATTGCCCAAGCTCAACCGCTTCAGCACCACGCCGGACGAAACATCGAGGACGTCAGCGGGAGACTCCGCCGAGCTCAACTCGCGATCCATCCCGCGCCGCACCGGAACGACGAAAAGCAGGCTGACAACGAGAAGCGTCCAGCATACCGCGCGCGTGGGCGAACGGCGCGAGAGGGCGGGAGGAATTAAACACAGAGGCACAGAGACACGGAGAAAGGAAAGAGAATCACGTGAAGGTGTTGTTCGTTTCCCGACGTTTCCCATTTTTCTCCGTACCTCTGTAACACTAGTCGCGAAGCCCTTTCGGCGCGCGAAAGAAAAAGAGCTCCAACACAGAGTCAGCAGAGGGCTCACAGAGGTCACGGAGAAGACCAAGAACAGCGCGCTTCGGGGCTTTTTTCTCCGTTCCCTCTGCGAAGTCTCAGCGACCTCTGTGTTGAGGTCTTCTTCTTGGTTGCGCCCTCCATAGTTACTCCACACCTTCTGGGCCCGGTAGCGAGGTCATCAAAACTCTCTTTCCTCAAAGATCAAAACCGCGCCCGAGGTCAAGACCGCGGCATAGAGCAAGGCGTACAGCGAGTTGGCCACCAGCAAAACAGGAGCGAGCCGCTCGCCGTGCGCCGCGCGAGAGATCACGTTGAAGTCGCTGAAATTCGGCAGCAGATAATACAGCGCGTGGGTCAAGGCGCGAACCCCCGGGGCGGAGGATTGGTCGCCGAAATCGCGCACGTCCCCGAGAAAGTTCCCGATAACGAACAGCGCGAACGTGTAAACAGCCGAGAGAACGGGTGTGGAAAGACAAGAAAACAAGAGCGCGATTCCCGTGACCAGGGCCAGCTCCAGCAGAATCAGGTAAACAGCCTCCAGAGCCGTCAGGTCGCCCGGGGCCAAGCTGCGCTTCTGGGAAAAGAGGGCTACATAGAAGCCGGCGGTCATGATCGACGTATTGACGGTGAGGGTCAACAGGAGGCCGCAGTATTTGCCGATGATAAACTCCCACCGCCGCACCGGCTTGGAAAGAATGTTGTGAATCGTCCGCTGGTCGATTTCCTTCGACACCAGGCCGATACCGATGAAGATGGCCATCACCAGCCCGATCACGGATATCGCACTCAGGCTCAGATTCACCAGA
>Ga0209039_10004001_pt1 | contig 11094 bp, 9 predicted proteins | sample BogFormECP12_OM1_FD_188238 | JGI IMG/M metagenome (GOLD analysis project Ga0209039, IMG submission 188238) | Bog forest soil microbial communities from Calvert Island, British Columbia, Canada - ECP12_OM1 (SPAdes) (version 2) | ecosystem: Environmental > Aquatic > Freshwater > Wetlands > Bog ... | reverse complement strand
CAGCCGCTGCAGGGCATAAAATCCAGCGACTGCTCCGATCGCTAGCGGGGCTCCCGCCAATGTCGGCAGCATCAAGTTTGTTCGGCCGGTCGAAAAAACTAGCAAAATCAACCCAAGCACAGTGAAAAATGTTTGAACCAAGACGCTAACTGTTATGTCCACCACCACGGTGGCCGTAGCGACAGGAATTGGTACACCGTAAAGGACCGCGAGCCTTGCTCGCAAGATGTCACCGCCAACCTGAGCGGCCGGAACCAGGTTGCTGACTGATTCACCGACCCAGCGGATCCAATAGATGGTGCGAAGACGCGGGCTGTTCTCGCGCGGAAAGAGTATCCACCACTCAAACGAGTCGAGAAAAAGTGGCATCAAATGGAAACCTGTAATAACTGCCAGCCACCACCCGGCTTCCGCGACGGCGCGAATAACATCCTGTGCACCCTCACGAATGAGTAATAATGTGAAGAGGATTGCTCCTGCGATACCGAAGAGGTAGATCGTCGGACCAATCTTTCCCATTGCCTTCATCGGACGCCTCGAGATCTGGGTCTGATACCCATAAACTTCGCGACGAGCTTATCGAGTATTCGCATGGGCATCAGTCGCGGAATAGTCCAATTCGGCAGGCGATTTGGGACAATAGCGTAACGCACCTTCGGTTTGTCCGTTGTCAGCGCGCGCCAGACGGCTATTCCTATCACCTCAGCGGGATAGCCGTTCGCACCCTCCTTGGCGGCGTACCGTTCAAACTTCGCCAAGGCCTCCACGAATGGCGTTTCGCGGAATCGTTCAGTCAATCCGGTATCGGACTTCTGCCATATCGGTGTCACAATCGCACCAGGGCCGATGATAATCACATCAATTCCAAATAGAATCAGTTCGCGTCGCAGGCTCTCTGAGAAACCTTCCAGACCGAATTTCGATGCTGCGTAGGCGCCTGTAAAGGGACCGGCAATTTTGCCGCTGGCCGAGCTAATGTTCACGATCCTTCCAGGGGTTCCCTTCCTTGCCGGATCCGCGCCGAGGAGAGGTAAAAATGCTTTTGTCACAATGAAAGGACCGAGCAGGTTCACCTCAAGCTGGTGCCGGAACTGATCGGTAGAAAGATGGGGCAGGGGACCGGCAACCTCTATTCCCGCGTTGTTAACGAGTCCGTCGAGCGTATCCGTCTTCAGGTGCTGGCTGACTTTTTCCGCTTCTGCCTGGACGGCGGCCTCGTCGGTCACGTCAAACAGCAGTGGAATAAACGCTTCACCAAATTCTCGCTGCAAACGATCTGCATCTGCGCGACTCCGCACACTTCCAAACACGCGGAATCCGCGGCTGAGCAGGACTTTGACAGAAGCGTGCCCAATTCCGGTGGAAACGCCGGTGATGACGACTTGTTTCATAAGGAGTGGCTAGTGGCTAGACCGACCGGTCACCGTTGGTTCCCCATGGCAAAGCCATGGTCCCGAGAGGCCGTAGAATCGTCAACTAGCCACTAGTCACCAGTCACTAGCCACTATTTGACGCCGGACGGCTCTTTAGAAGCGGTCGCTTCGGATCGAAGCAGAGAAGCCTTCCGCGGAGGGAGATTGGGATCGAGAAATCCCAACGCGTGCGGCGGGGTTATGACCCGAACGCCCTCTCGGCGTTGCGCTTCGAGAATCTCCTGGTGGAACTGGTCCATTTTGGTCCAGTGCATTTTTGGCCGGAAATGGTGTTCAGCGTGGTAGCCATTGTTGAACCAAAGCAAATTGTACCACTTATCGTACGAGCTCACGCCCCAGGCGATCGGTTTATCCGGATTCCCGCCGTAATGGAGAAAATAGCCGTTCAGATACGTGCAGCAGTGTCCCAGATAATAAAAGGGGAGAAAGTATATCCAGAATTTCCAATTCAAAACCAAGCCGATGGCTATTGTCGCTCCTAGTATCACAATCTCGGTTATACCCCACTTTGCATCTACCGGATTTTTCCTTTTGATTTCGGCATAGATCGCTTTCGGGTTTTCCCGAATATAGCTGAGGAAAATGTAGCTCCAGGGGTTCTCCGCCTCACCATCGTGTCCGTGGCGATAGATGGAAATCCAATCATGGCAATTTCCGTTCTCATCCGGTCTGTCGCTATTGCCCATATGATGCCGGTGATGCACGTGTTTGTAGAACGTCTGAGAAATCCCGAGAGTCACAGACAACATGATACTGAACAACCGATTGAGGATTCTCGAGGTAAAATAGGGGTTATGAATATGGTTGTGTGAGATTCCGTTGATGTCCCAGGAAACACTCACGGAGTAGATTAAGCCCAGACAGATCAGCAGCCACCAGGGCGTGTATGGGAATATGAAAAAAAGGGTCAGGACGTACGCGCAATGAAGCAGCCCGCTAATAACCGGCACTGCATCCCATTTACTGTAGGTTAAAACTTTCATCTCAAGACTTCGTGGTATCTTTCAAGGCCGAATATTAGGTGATCATTGATTAAAAGGCAATACGCAGATCGCAGGTGTACATCCCCGGCGTAGGCGGCTCGCAAGGTGTTCCGCGTTCGAATTCGCCCGTTGTTTCTTCAACGAACTTTGCGGCGCCCGCGTGCAATGTAAATACCTTTTCTACGCGGTCGGTATCCCGCTCGACCAAGGTAATTGATAAAGGGAATTGGACGGTGATTTGTGGATGCAGAGAGGGATACAACGCCGACTTCCGATAACGAACTCCCGCTATAAATTCCTTTGATGAAATTGACCGAAAGGGCAGTTCGCGTCCGTTGACAAAGAGGGCGTACCGCTGATTAAAGCTGCTTTGCGCCGCTAGTTCGAAACGTTCAATCGAACTATCAACGAATCTACTCGTACTCCCTCCAACCATCGGGGTTTCAGAAAGCAACGGCCAGCCTTCCAATGCCTTTCGCACTATCAATCCTTCATGAGCCAGCAATGTTGGGAAACGCCACTCCCAAATCTCTCGGAATATGGCTGGATCGAATCCCAACCCGAATTGGGCCAACTCGCTCAGCACGTCTGTCAGATCCTCCCAGAGAGGCGTTGGTAGAAAAAACTTGTCATGCAGGTCAATATTGAAGTCTTTTAACGCTTCTCGAAACGGCTGCTTGAGAAGGTAGGTGAGCAGGGCGCGCCAGAGCAGCGAAACAGCACCGGTCCAATTTGCGCTCGGGAGGCTTTCGATGGCTCGGAACTCGATGAGACCGTAACATCCTGAGGGCGGATTCCAGAATTTATCAAAGCTCGTTTCGCTTCTATGGGTGTTGCCCGAAACATCGGTATGAAGGTGCCTGAGGATTTCATGGATTTGCAGACGGCAATCGCCGGCCGGCAACTTTTCCAGTTGCCGATACGCCAACTCCAGGTCCAGCAGCGTATTTCCGCTCTCGTCGGGCCTGGGAGCCTGGGAAGAAACTCCGACATAGAGTCCAGTAAAGAGGTAAGAGAGCGAGGGGTGGTGCTGCCAAAATCGCAGGATCGATGCGAGCCAACCAGGTCTAAAGAAGAACGGATTCTGGTCGACCGAAATTCCACCGAATAACAGGTGTGAACCCCCGCCCGTGCCGACAGGTTGAGGAACAGTTTTGAATGTGCGGAGATCTATCGTTTCGGCGAGCTTTTCCAAAGTGATAAGCCATTGTTGAAATTCAGTCCACGTTTTGCATGGCGGCAGATTGACTTCCAATACCCCTGGATCCGCAGTAAAACCGATCCGAGTCCAGTCCGATGGTAGATCGACCGGCAAATATCCTTGCCAATGAACCGCGCACCGGTCTCCGATGGCCGCCGCGATCATATGAATCAGCTTCTCCCATTCTTCGGCCAAAAGAGGGGGAAGAAAGATGATCAGGTGCTGTTCGCGAACTTCAAAGACGAGTGCTCGCTTGGTTGCGTCGTCCGGCAGCAGATTCAACGGAAGACGAAGCCCAGCCGGACCCTCGATCTTTAGCAGTTCCAGCCGGCGGACGCTCCAACGCTCTGAAACCCATTTCTCATCCTTGTAATCAAGTGGTAATACCCAAACCGGCTTTCGTGGTGCGTGCGGGTCTGTCGCACGCAGCCAGCGATCCTCCAGACCCAATGCGCGAGACAATTGGTCTCGAATCGCCTTCAATGTCTTGCTGTTAGGAGACCCGTTTTTGCTCTCGCGTGGAATCCCCAGAGACTTTTGCGAACCATGCTGCAATATTTGCAGAGACCATCGCGGATTGACTTCTCCGGGATACAATTTTCCTGGCGCATACAGGATCATCGCCTCAGGCGCAACCGTCTCCATAACCTGCTTGGCAAAAGCGTTGGCGTATTTGAGCTTGGTTGGACCGTCAGCCGCAAAAATCCATTCGGGACCTTCCGGATCCTTCGGTATGAAGGTTGGCTCTCCGCCCATTGTCAAGGTGATCTGCTCACCCGCAAGCAACTTCTCCACGCGCTCGGCAATCTTGGTCAGATCTCTTTCAGTTAGCAGACTGACATCAAGGTGCGAATCGAATTTGCCATGATGCTCACCGAAGTACGATCCTTGGATTGGCGCAATGTCGGTCATTTGTGCACCGACAGCGGTCGGAATGAAACGATGATCGCAAAAGGTACCGTTTGTAGGATCGATTCCCACCCATCCAGCTCCCGGCAAAAAAACCTCAACCCATGCATGCAGGTCGCTCTCAGCCCGTCGATCCTTAATGTCAACATGAAAGTCGCAGAAGAAACCGCTCACCACCCGGACCCCAAGACCGATTTTCCGGAGAATCGTGGCGCAAAGCAGTGCGGTATCCCGACAGGCGCCGGAGCGCAGTTCGATTGTCTGGCATGGCAGTCGCGCTTCCCCTTCGAGCCGTACTTCGTACGCAATCTCGGAGTGCAGCGTCGCAGCGAGCTCGACCAACGCGTCGACGGTGTTTTGCTTTCCGTTAAGTTGCCAGATTACTTCTGTATCGGCTTCTTCCTCGGGATTAACGATCCTGAATGGACCAAGTACCCGCTCCTCATCCGGAGTGTACTTAAAGGGAAGCTGAAGCGCTCGCGGGGCGAGCAGGAAATGAAAGGGGTTCTTCGGCAAGAGTTCAAGTTCTAGTTCTACGCGTATATCCAAAACTTGACCCGGTTCCGGCAAGAAACAGTTTGCTACCAGGTTGTCGAATATATCCCGCCGATATTGGATGTCGCTTTTGAGATTGATATGCGTCTGAGTGTGATGCGTGACGATCGCCTCATCCGTCCGGGGATAGAGCCGAACCGCATGCGTCGAAAAACTCACCGGTTCCTCGTAGGCGTAACGCATCCAGTTCTCAATTTTAACTCGCATAGGCCTTAGTGTACCGCCCTACTTCTTCAATCTGACTACTTTGACTTGAACCTTCAGAGATTGCTCCCCTGTCCCTTTGAAGGTTCCCCGAATTGGTGCGGCTTCACTGGCATCGCGACCGAAGGATACAGAGATATGCTGTTCTCCGCACCAGCGATTGTTCGTTGGATCAAGGGCAATCCAATGTTGCCCGGGTACCAGAACCTCGACCCATGCGTGGGTTGCTACCGAACCGATCAGTCTCTTTTTCTCGCCATTTGTCCCTCTAGGCGGCGCAGTCTCGATGTAACCACAGACGTAGCGAGACGGCAGCCCCGCCGGTCGAAGTACGCTCAGCATGATGTGAGCAAAATCCTGGCAGACCCCGATACGTTCTCGCCAAGTGGAGGAAACATCGGTGGAAAAATTCGTGGCTCCCTTCCTGTACTGAAAGTTTTCGTGGATCGCATTGTTGAGGGATTCCAAGCCTTCTCGCAATGTCGTTCGGCCGTTAAGGTAACGTTTTGCCCACTGGACAGATTCTCGGCCGATCTTGACCATCTCGGTTGGTTGCAGGTAGTCGAAGACGAACGGCAAGGCCCCAGTCAGGATTTGGCGCGATTCCTGAATTGTCAGATCCAGACTTTGGTCGGGAAGGGCACACGGAATGGTGTTGACCAGTGCCTCGCTGCGTATCGTCAATCGGGTATGTCTATATGGGAGCGACAGAAATGCCACTTCGTTTCCGAAATAGTCTTGATAACCGGAAGTTCGGCTTGCCGGCTCGATTGTTAGTCGATGGTCCTGGACCGTTTGGACTTCACGATTTGGCGGTTTAAGCCGAAGTTCGAGGTATGCCTCAGCGACCGGTTCCGCGTAGCGATAGTCGGTAATGTGTGTGATGCGGAAGAACATCGCTCCTCCCTGTCGGCAGCACACTTACTCGGATGAGCGGTAAAAGGCAAATAGTGTCGCTGGTAAGGCAGGAGTCAGGAGTTGCAGGAGTTCAGGAGTTTCAGAATGAGACGGCGGCTTTCCACCATCGGCCTTCGGCGTTCCGCGTTCACCGTTCGGCGCAGGCGAAGCGTCCCGCTTCGCTTCTTAAAAGCCGAGCAAACCGAGACGGTTCGCCTGCCGCGTTCAGCGTTCCCCCGGCGGGAACGCCGAACATTGAACGCCGAACATTGAACGCCGAACGGTCTCACCTTAGAAGAGCGTCGGCTCCGGATCCGAAATGATGCTCTGATGGCTCAGAAAATTGTCAGTTATCACGTGATGCAGCCCGTGTGTCTCGGAGAGCAACTCATCCAACAGTGCAAGCAACTCTTCATGACGCAGCAACCGGAAACTTATTTCATTCTCGTTGATAAAAAAATTGTACCAATCCACTCTACGGATCGTCCTGAGCAGTTCGTCGAGGAATGACTGCGCTTTCTGCGCGGTCGGAGAACTGTTCGGGAGCGAAGCTTGAAGAAGCTCGGCGCATCGCCGGAGCGAGTATGTGACCGATCGAGGCATCTCGGCGTTTTGCCATAGAAATTCAAGGACCTGCGGAGGTTCCGCTCTGGTCTGGTAAATCCGCCTGTATGCGTCCCGCGAACCCAGAAGACGCAGAAATGCAGACAACTCGATCTCGATCGAGTGGAAAGAGTCCAGCCGCTTCAAGATTGACTGAGCCACGCTTCGCGTGGCGTTTGCCGTCGTGACGGCTCTTTCGACGAATTGACCCAGTTCACTGAATCGCCAGCCATCATCTGCAAGCATCGAGAGTTGCGCAGTCGCAAAGAATTGTGGAATGACGGCTACCGCCGTATCCGAAAGGCGCCGCGTTGTCCTGCGGGCCTCTTGATCTGTAGCTTCCAGACGAAAACGGCTACGGATGAAAAAGCCGCGGAGCGTAGCCAGTGCCGACCATGCTTCAGGGCTGATTGCTTCTCGTAACGAATCGGCATTTCGCATACCCTTTCTTACTATCGAAATAACCGATCCCATCTCACTGGAGTCGAGCATGAGCCGGTACCGCTCGATCGGACTGGCCATGCTGCGTCGTCCTTTCTTGCCGGCGTGCTCGAGGGGCGGCAGGAGCCTATTCCAGACCGGTCGGTAGAGCCTCCTTTCCGCCGATGTTAACTCTTCCATTTCGATCGTTTCAATCACCTGGATCATCTTCGATATATTCATCGCCCGCTCGAGGTAGCGTCCCAGCCAGTAAAAACCTTCGGCAACTCGGCTTGTGACCGGCCTGGCAGGTAAGATTTTCGGTCGTCGAAACGCCTCTGTCACTGGAATGATAGTCGACACGTCCTGGAGTACCCAGGTGTCTTTGCCGCCGCCGCCATGCTGCGATTCGGTCCGTCCATTCTCTGTAGCCGAAATACGCGTGAGAGCACCGGGAAAAACATCGAAACGATCACCGTCGCGAATACCGTACACGAGATGATCTTGCAGCCGCGTGGTTTTTTTCCCTTGCGAGAAGCAAAGAGTCTCTGCGCAATCTTCCATTGGCTGAGCAACGAACAGATGCGGCGCACGTCGTACCTCTGTGCGGATTTCACTCCAGGATTTTTCGTCGCCGGTGAATTGAAGGTAACGCTCTCCGGTCAAGGTCCGCAGCTGGAAACGGTCTGGTTGTTCAAACACCATCTCTCGCTGGTCCAGATCTCCCAGCCAGTAGGTCTGCACTGCGGGCAAAATTGGCGATTCCCCGAGGTAGAAACGGATGATCGCATTGGAAAAATGAATCAGGCTACGGTCATCGGCGAGCTGCGATCCGATGCTATTCACAATCGATACCGTGCCCTTTCGAATACAGTGGACAAGACCCGGAATCCCGAGATGACTTTCTCGCTTGAATACTAACGGGTCCAACCAGGGGTCCGCGAGCCGAGAATAGACCACATCGACCCGCTCTAGGCCGGAGACCGTTCTCAGAAAAAGCCCGTCATCTAAGACCACTAAGTCTCCGCCTTCCACCAGTGGGATCCCCATCCTCCTTGCCAGGAATCCGTGTTCCGAGTAAACCGCGCTCTCTACTCCGGGAGTCAGCAGGACCACGGAAGGGCCAGGCCGCTCTGCGACTGCTTGCAACCTAAGGAGAATGTCAGTCGGTATATCAGCAATCGATTCGACCGGCTGGCTCTGAAACAGCTCCGGGAGAACACGCGCCAGCAGCCGCCGGTTCTGGATCATGTAAGAAAGGCCCGAGGCGTGACTGAGGTAGTGATTCTTGACTAAAAGGCGGCCGGCCGCGTCCCGGCAAATACAAAGCCCGCTAAGCTGCAGGAAATGGTCGCCGGCAGGCCGGAGGCCGGCCGCGCTCCTCTGGTAGTTCGGACTCCCAAGGACGACTGGGATAGGGACAACACCTTGTCTCAGAATTTCTCGTTTGCCATACACGTCCTTCAGAAAGAGGTCGAACGCTTTAAACCTTTGCTGGAAGCCGCGTACGATTTGATGCCATTCATCGCTCGGAAAAATCTGCGGCAAGAGGTCACAGAACCATGTATTATGGTGATCTTTGGACGGGACTTCGAACACGATTCCCAATTCACGCAGCGTCGCGTCTAACCGTTCCTCCAGTTCCCGCAGGTCCGCAGAGGTCGCTCTTTCCAGTTCACCGATAAGGGCGGAATAAGATGCGCGAGGCGGCCCTCCGCGCGCATCAAGCACTTCGTGCCAGCGTTTCTGAAGGCGCTTTTCGTCTTTCTCTGCCATGCGGACCTGTTCTCGGTTAAATGGAAATGACCCCTCGTGCAAGGCTGGATGCGAGAAATAGCCCATTTCATTTCCAGCGCCTCAATCGCACGACAATTGCGTTCGCTTCCTGAATTCGCAATAACAGGGTCGTTCCGAAGTAAAGCAATCCGTAAAAGGGTAGAATTACGATTCCGGCGACTAATGGGTGCCCGTTCAGCCAGGGCTTTAGCGGGTAGGCGAGAGCCGCAGAGAAAGCGGCTGCACTCCAGAGACGTCCTAAAAGCATGCCGGGAACCGAAAAGGCACCGGTGCGGCTCCGCAGGGCACCTCGGAGCAGCAGATACTCAATCCAGCCCGCGACGCCGGCCGATGCGGGCAATCCTGCCAACCCCCATCTTGGATCCAGGTGCAAAAGCTTCGGGATCGGAAAAGCAGACAAATAACCAAGAACAATAGTCAGAACGACGCGGACAATGGCAAACCGAAGAGGCGTGCGTGTGTCACGGAGCGCATAGAACGCCGAAGAACAAAGCCGGCCCGACGTGGAAGCGACCAGCCCGACTCCCGAGCCCACCAGGAGAGCCCAAACGTAGATGGTGTCGAGGTGCGTGAATCGACCCGTCTGATACAGCAGGCCGGCTAGGGTGTCGCCAAAAGCAAAGAAGCTCATGGCAGCAGGGATGACAAAAAATGCCATGCGTCGCATCGCCGCGGCTAATCGCTTTGAGAGCTCGATCCGCACCTCTTTCTCGTCGCCGGCAAGAGCACGCGACATTGCCGGTAACTCCGCCGCGGAAATCGACATTCCGAATAAGCTTATCGGGAGCAGGCCAATCGTTTGCGCGCAAGTGAGAAGAGCGACAGAGCCCGACGGCAGCAGACTTGCCAGCAGGTTGTCGATGTAGGCGCTCAGCTGCACGATTCCGCGGCTGAGGAACACCGGAACGAAGCTCGTGAGAACACCGCGCACATGTGTTGAGGTAGTGTCGAGCGAAAAATGAAGACGCCGAGTCAAACGTAGCACCGTTGGAACCTGCACCAAGAGCTGAGCAAGACTGCCGAGCACTGAACACCACGCAGTATAGACTACGAGCATCGAAAGAGATTTTGTCCGCCCAAAGGTGAACAGCCCGGCAATGATGAATAAGTTCCACAAGACAGGCGCGGAGTATGAAAGAAGAAACCGACCGTGGCTGTTGAGAACGCCCAGGCACCAGGCCGACATTACCAAAGTGCCGACCCCGGGAAAGAGGATTTGAACGAGTGTGATTGTCAGTCGCCGCGTTTCACCGGTAAATCCGGGTGCGATCGCATCGATCAATAGCGGAGTACCCAGAATTCCGAGCACCACCAGCACCGATGTCAGCACAGCCAGAAGTGATCCGATGACACTCGCTACTTCATTTGCATCCTTTTCGTCCGAAGCAGCCAACAGGCGCGAATAAACCGGTATAAACGAAGCCGACAGAACGCCCTCGCCAAAAAGATTCTGGAGAAAGTTTGGAATCCTCAGGGCCGCGCGAAAGGCATCTGCCGCGGGCAAAGTGCCGAGATAGTGCGCCAAAACCCGTTCCCGTATTAAGCCGGCGACTCGGCTGAGCATGATTCCGGTTGCCACAGAAAAAGCTCGGCTACCCGATGACTGGTCTGTCCTGGGTGCTGCTGTTTTTGCTGGCATCGGCGTCGTCGGTGTGCGCCCGCATCTTTATTCGTTCCTCTCGTCCCCGCAAGTTGTAAGAGGCGGCGGGGTAGTGGCTGGTGGCTGGACGCGCTCCTGCGCGAGCCGCCGTAGATTGTCCGATAATAACCATCCGGTGCAGCGCCTTTGATCGTAGATGGTTTCCGGCGCGTCCGGCGCAGCACGTTCACAGGAGGCGCAATAATGGAAAGAGCCGAATACAATCGGCACCCGCGAGCGCGCGTGGCAGAAACGGCAAAAAACGCGTCGAGACATGCAACACCGGACGCGCCGGAGCGCATCGACCGTCGGAGGCGCTGCACCCGACACGGGTCATCGGACGTGCTGCCGCGCATCGCGCAGGAGCGCGTCCCTAGTGTGCCCGACATGGGTCTGAACTAATGATATGAAAGGAGATCATCGGAACCGGTGGAGGTAACCGTAGCCGAAGTG
>Ga0209039_10004000_pt1 | contig 11094 bp, 12 predicted proteins | sample BogFormECP12_OM1_FD_188238 | JGI IMG/M metagenome (GOLD analysis project Ga0209039, IMG submission 188238) | Bog forest soil microbial communities from Calvert Island, British Columbia, Canada - ECP12_OM1 (SPAdes) (version 2) | ecosystem: Environmental > Aquatic > Freshwater > Wetlands > Bog ... | reverse complement strand
GTCTGCACGTCTTTCAATTGACTTCTCATACGTTCTTCTTGTCTTGCGAGTATGGTCGCTCGGGTGTTCAAGAGATCCTTTCTCTCCGTAAGTTCGGCTACGACTTTCGTCCTTTCTGCTCTCATGAGTAAGGTGCCTGCCGACTTGTAAACTACTGCGTCGTCCGTGAGTTTTTGAAGCTCAGTTAAGGCCTGATCAATCTCACTTACCTCAAGCTCCACCTGCTGCTTTTGAGCAAGAATCGATTGAAGCGTCTGCTGAAGTTGTTGAAGCCTGAGCAAACGTTCTTGAACTGGAGGCGGAAGCTGTGAAATCTCATCACTCACGTATATCCTTCCATCTGCACAGCAATTAGCTGGGTCGTTAATTAACATTTTTGATTATGAACTACTGAATAGTTAAACTTGAGGTTTTTGCCTTGTTGCAAGAAGCGCAAGGGAAAGATGCCCAAAAATACTCATCAGACATCAAAAAAATGCTAAATAACCATTTAAAATAGGTTTTCGGCATGAACAACCAACGTAGCTGAGACTTTAAACGTTAGTATGACGAACGGTTTGCTAAACTGTTCAGCGAAATGCAAACCAATAGATGAATTCGAATTATCCCACAATTCGCGAAGTTCAGGGAGAGCCTTTCGTCTGACCGAGCCTGTCGAGGGCTTGCTTGAAACCCTCATTCGACATTCTTACATACATCTCTAGCGAGCACAAATTTCCACTTACAATTTTGGTATTTTCATCGCTTATTCTTCCAGTTCTGACGAGTTCTTTTCCAACGCTCTTCGCTGCATCAAGTACGTCTTGAACTGGAATCCCATTTCTGACCATGTAGCCTAGTGCTTCGCCGTGAGGACGCAAGAGAGCACCAGCGAATTCCCAGCAAGCGTTCTTGCATATCGCCTGAATATGCGTAACGAGTGGCTCAAAATTATCCATCTCCCAAAAACCACAGTTCGAAACCAGAACTACTTTGGATTGCTTGTGAGGCGCGCGTGGAGGATGCCTGCAATGCCCTTCCCGCAAGACAAAATATGGCTCCGCCACCGGTATGATGCGGTCAATAAGGTTTTTCAAGGTCCCAGGCATCCCATCGACGTACACAGGAGTGCCGAAAACGATCACGTCAGCCTCCTGAATTTTAGGCAGCAACATCTTCACGTCATCATCCTGAACACACTTGCCCGGCGTTTTCGTCCAGCAAGCCCTGTCTCCCAGACATGGTTTCACGCGAAGCCTGCACGTATAAAACAATTCTACTTTACAACCCTCTTCTCGCATCCCCTCCAAGAGAGGATTCATCAGAAGGGCCGTGTTCCCTCTCTCCATCAGCGGACTTGCATTGAAGGCCAAAACTTTCATACTTGCACCGCTCCTCGTACAATCCAAACTTGCATCAAACACCCCGCTCTTAACTTTTTCTGAACGAGATGAAGCCATTGCGAAATGCCAGAAGGCAAGCAAATCCTTTGAAAGCAGGCGCGGAGCAGTTTGTTGCTCTTTGGCTCTTGACTATCTTGGCTCATGAATGATTCTTTGAAAAAAACAATCAATCTTTCCGCTGATCATTGCCTCAGATTTCTTGCGGTACAAGTGTTTGGAACACATTCAGAATCGCGTTGATCCACCTTAGATATGCGTTAAGGGCCGCTCGGAGCGCAACTGTGTCTTTGGCTTCGATTTTCAATATCAGGAACCCTCCTTCTTCTGACAGCTGTGCTAGTGAACGCGCGCTGGTCGGGCTATTAGTCTCGGGCTCAAGTGACTCGAGGATTGTTTGAAGTTCTTTCTTCGAAGGAATTCTCAAGCGTATGGTCGCTTTTGCTTTCATAAGGAATTTTCTCGAGGATGACTTGAAGTTAAAAATGCAGAATAATATGAGAAGAAAGAGCTAGGTGTTTGCTTCTTCCGTGGTTTTCAAGACTTCTACAGGTACGCCTTTTGCTGAGCGTTTTGCCACTACTCCAAGTTTCGTCGTAGGTGTATAGGCTCCGCCTGTGTAGGTGTATCCACATTTTCTGCACTTCCAGACACCGACGCTTTCTCTTTTCACTCTTGAGAAGCCACACTGTGGGCATTTGTGCGGTTTCTTCATTTCCTCCATTACTTTAATGTAACGTTTTCGGACTGTTGAGCCATAGCGGGGGCCTAACCCTCGCGTTGGTCCGACTTTCTTGGTTCTATTTCCCACAGTGTCTTCACCAGTTTAGCTTCTTGCGCATCTCTGTTGCTTTTTCCTTCGCTATTCTTGCTGCTTCTACTAGTTCTTTAGGTTCGAAGTAGCCGGCTCCGCCTTTCTGTACGGCACATATGTTATCGTCGTCATCGAAGGCTATCGAAATGCGAGCGTCCATCACCTGCTCTTCTTCCAATGATGGGTCAACAATTAGCTTGTCGCCTATTTTGGCGCACGTAACGGTTATCGGGTGTTTCTTCACTGGAAGCGGTTCATAGCCCGGTTTAGTCTTCACTTCTCCATCTTCGACTTCATATTTGCCCATCTTCGTGTTGAGCAGTGCTGCCATCGCCGCGAGTGCGGAAGCGTCAATCAAATTTCCATCATGGTTTAGCACGTAGATGTCGACAAAGACGACGAAGACTTTTTTCCCAGGATCTATGACGAGTTTCTCCGTGTTAATGGCTTTGGATTCTCGGATTCCTCTATCGACTATCCTGGCTAACTCTATCGAATTCTCATCGGGGGGGCCCGGTTCGAAACCTGGTGAGGCGAGCGGTACGAGTTCAGCGTTTACTGTTAATACGCCGTCGTTCGGTGTATCTGCGAATGGTTCGCCTATCTCAACTTTTGTTCCCACGACCACTTCGGTTTTTCCGAGAAGTACTCTCGCTGAGCCTTCTGCCCGTTCAATCAAACCCTGCTCGATTTTCAACTCGCGATAGTCAGTTGGTTCTCTGTCATCGAGACGTTTTCCTTTATCAATGAGCTGGGTTATCTGCTTCTGCTTCACTTTGGTAATTACTGCGACCATTATTCCTCAGCCTCCTCCTTGATTTCTTCTTTAACGTTGATGTATTTGGTCTTCAACGCTTCTTTTTGAAGAGCGTAGATTTGTTTGCATCCATCTAGAGCAAGATTGACTGCGCTCTCAAATTCATCTGTGGATAGTTGCCCGTCCATCTGCAACAGTGTCACGGCGTTCAAGTTGGGCATCAAAGCCACTGGCACATCCGCGGCTCCAACTTTGTCTTCAGTGTCCATCAAGTCCAGCACTACCTTGTCTTCAATTTTCCCTGCAGCGCAGGCGACGACCAAGTCCCGCATGGGTATGCCCGAGTCTGCCAGTGCCAATGCTGCTGCTGTGATGCTGGCACATCTTGTCCCGCCGTCAGCTTGCAACACTTCGATGAAGACATCTATCATCGTACGAGGGTAGTATTCCATGAAAATGGCCGGTTCGAGTGATTCCCTGATGACCTTCGAAAGTTCTATTTCTCTTCTCGACGGAGCAGGTGACTTGCGTTCTTGAACCGAGAACGGTGCCATGTGGTAGCGGCATTTGAGGACAGTTCGATCTGGAAGTGCCAAATGTTTCGGATGCACTTCCCTTGGCCCGTAGACTCCTGCTAGGATTTTGTTTTTTCCATGCTCAATGTAGGCTGAACCGTCAGCGTTTGAGATGACGCCTACTTCAAGCTTCACTGGCCTCAACTCGTCCAGCTTTCTGCCGTCGAGTCTTAGGCCTTTTTTGTCGATTAATTTTTCTGGTTTGTCATTCATTCTTTGTTTCCTCCTTTCCAGATTTTGCTTCTTTGAGCATCTTGGTTATGCGGTCTGTAAGGCCGCTTGTATGGGATTCTTCTTCAATTTTGAGAATCGCCTTCATCGCCAACTGTTCGTCTTCAAGAGTTTTTCCCGTGATTAGCACAACTCCGTTGACTCCGAGTATTATGTTGCAGCCTGTCTCCTGTTTTATCATGCCTATCATGGAGCCTTTTCTGCCTATCACGCGGGGTATTTTCGTTGGCGTGACTTTCAGTATCTGTCCGCGTGTTATCTTTCCGAGGCCTGGTTCTGCTACCGTCAACTGCGGGTCATGTGTTCTATCGTAGGAGACTATGTTTGCAACCACGAGGTCTCCTAGATCCAGGACGTTTGGTAAGTCGTCTTTTTGCGGTCTGAATGGTCTGCTTAGCACGTCCGAAGCCCTGAGTAAGGCTGGATAGGGCGAGTTTATGTCGACGGTCCATCCACTAAACCCCACCTCAGTAATGGTGCCTATCACCGTGTCACCCATCCTTGGGATATAGAAGGATTTTAAGGCGACGACGTCCAATCTCTTGGTTTCGTACTCGACTATTCCCACTCTTGAAGCGTAAATCTTGTTTTTCTCCATGTACGTGTTTTCTCCAGCTATGTATTCGCCTTCGGCGATAAGGTCGCCTGGCGTTACAAGCTGTTTATTTTCTAGAAATATCGGCATAAAATCACTCCTTTTTCGTTCATATGTTTCTTGTTAGGGATTAATTTTGGCCTCTCCAGATCCCTTGGTTATTTCCCCGAGTTTGTCTAGGAACGGAGCGTACACTCCCGCGGGCATTTCCAGAACTCCGTACCATGAACCGTCCGCGCGCCATTCTTCACGTTTTATCGTTCCGAATCCTTTGATGGTTCCATAGGCTCTCACCGAATACTGCGCTGGAATCGTGACGCCTAATGTCATCTGTTCCATTTTCAGCGGAAGAATTGGACGCAGAAGTTTGACTATTTCCTTCGCCTGTTCTTCAACAGGCTTGAAGGGGTCTATTGAAAAGCGTACTTGCTCCATGGCGTTTTCTATTCGCGTCGGCGGGTGCGGAAGGTTGGTTCTGGGGTCCACGCTTTGTCTAGCAATGAAGTCCACTATCTGTTTTCTTTTTTCTTCAATCATTTTTCTGCGTTGTTCTGTTGTAAGCTGCAACGTTCCTTTGGCTAGTATGGCTTCGGCTATTTTGAGCGAGTCCGTTGTGCCGAAGGCTTTGCGCATGTTTTCCTCTGAGGGTTTTGTGCCTTTGTTTGCGTCTGAAAATATGGTATCCGAGGCCAAAACCTCGGTTACGGATGAGGTTCTTCCCATCCGAAAATCTAGGGCCTTTTCAGGTTTAACAAGCACTTCAAAGTGTTCGTTGTCTTTTGTGATGCGCGCAACGGTGTACTTATCGCTCATTAAGGTTTCACTTGCCAGTACCGATCTCTTTCAGAATGTCCTCGATTTTTTCGTCCGTCAGCATTTCGAGTTTCTTTGTTTCTGAGGATACAACAGCTATCTTCATTCTCATTGGGAGCTGTCTGGCTTCCAAAGCTTTCGCCAAACATTTCACTGTGAGTTTCGTGGTTTCTTTGAGTCCCATTTCCTCTTTGTATTCCTCTTTCAGGATGTTGAACACTGTCTCTCTTCCCGCACCTTCTGCTCGCGCTTTGTAGCCTCTGTACGTTCCGCTGGGATGAGTCCCGAAGACACGGTTTCCAGTCTTGTCAGCACCGGCAAAAACCATCGAGACGCCGAACGGCCTGACACCCGCGTGTTGCGTGTAGAGCTGCTTTATGTCACATATCCTTTTCGTAACAACCTCGACATCGATTGGTTCATCATACGTTAGCTTGTTAGACTGGGCCATCACACGCGCTTGATCAATAAGTATGCGCGCGTCAGAGCTCAAACCAACGATGGCCGCTCCAATGTGATCATCTATACGGAAGATTTTCCACGAATATTCTGTCTCTTCAAGAGGATCAACCGTCTCTTCTGCCCCTAGAACCACTCCTTCTGAGCCTCGTATCGCAAGTATCGTTGCTCCACGGTTAACGAGTTCCATTGCATATTCAACTTGAAAAAGTCGTCCATCAGGCGAGAAAACAGTTATCGCACGATCGTAAGCGCCTGGCGCTGCAAACACTGACATATATTTCATCCTCACAGTATATAGTAACTATTTGCAGCATCAGATACGGCAACTACACTAAAAACCTTTCCTATACTTACAATAGACTTTTCTTTGCACAATTTTTCCTTTTCAGACGCAAAGCAATCAAGCAAGTTTGGCCTGAAGATTTATGATTTATCAAAACTCTTGACCCGTTCTTGGTACCTGCAACTTCAAAGATCCGCCAAATGTCTTTATGAAATGGGTCAACTTGCGCATTGGCCTAACGAAATAGCAAAGGTTTGGTCTATTCTTTCCAGTCCAGTAGTCTTTTTTGTCCTTCAACCTTCTTTAGGTCAGTCAGGTCTTGCGTGACTTCCATGGTACCCAAGTATTTACCGTTTTTGTTTCTGACTGCGAAATATCGGATGTGAACCAAGCGATTGTTCATTGTTATCCAGAATTCAGCGGTGTCTTTCGTGCCGTTTGTGAAGGCTTCGATGATTTTGTTAACTATGTGGACGCTTTTTTGTGGGTGGCAGAGCTGTACGCTTCTACCTATGACTGCTTTTGTTCTTACGAATATTCTTTTTTCGGCCTTGTTGAAGTATTTCACGCGGTCATCCTTGTCTATGAAGGATATGTCTATGGGCAAAGTGTCCAATATGCATTCAGCCTCTTCTTTTGTGAGGCTTCCAGTCTCGAACTGCATTGCTTCAGGAAGGGAGCTTGCCTCTTTTGAAGGAGGTATTGCAACGCGAAAGGGTACTAGCGCCGTTTTTGGCGTAAAACTTGCATATCCTATATCGTCGAAATCTTTGCGGACATCTTGCCATTCTTTGTCGGTAACCACTTGTAGAGCTGTGGGGAAAAGGATGTTGTTTTCCTTGAAAAAGTGGTCTGGAAGCAGACTGCATAATGGTGGTCCGGCCTCGCCGAGTTTTTTCTTGAAATCATCGAAGAGTCTCCCGTTCCATCCTGCAACCACATCGCTGAGTTTTTTCTTTACTTCTCTTATTCGGTTGTGTTCCATCCACATTATGGCTGGAGGCTCGGTGACGCCGTGTTTCTCCATTATTGGAAATAAAACGTTCTCTTCCCGTTGGTAGTGTTTCTCGGAATCCTGAAAATCCTTGACGATACTCTGTAATTCAGTCATTACGTCGCCGACATAAACAGAGTCACATGCCTCTTGAATCATTTTGACCATAGTTTCGAGTTTTTCAGCCTTTTCAAGTATTGCTCTGTGTTCCTCGATGAGGATGCTGATTGGATGACCTGCTGGAATATGCAGTTCTTGGTCTTGGACTTGTTCGCCGAAAACGGCCAAGTGGACGTCGCAGAGTTTTTGAAGCTCTTCACGGGGCATTCCTTCTTTGACGAGTTCTTGTTCTATCTTGGCGATATCCTCTGGCTTTGTATCTTTCAAAGCTTCTTTGAATTTCTTCTTGACCGAGGTGGGTGAAGCCCCCCCGTGAAGTTCTTTTACAACTTCTTTAAGCATCTTCTTTTTTTCAGCATTATCCTTAGCCATCTTCACTGTCTCCTGATTGTTGAAATCCTAAATTGTGGTTGATAAAATTATGGGTTTTTCACTTATTTTCCTTTATCTTGCTTGCTAACGTCTTGCCGAGCTCTACTAACTTGTCGATGTCGTTCTCGGTCGGGGGGCCGTTGATTTCGAGGGTACCGACGATTTCCATTTTGGTTGGTCCGAGCGTTTCTTGCACGTGTTTTATTGCTCCTCCACCCCATCCGTATGAGCTGAGGACTATGGCGTATTTTGCTGAGGGTTTCAGTGCTTTAACGAGATATGTGGCGTATACGGCGAGGGGATGGGCACCATTTAGGACAGTAGGAGTCCCAAGGATGATTGCTCGCGAATCAACTAAATCTTTTGCTACATCGCCTATGTCCGCATAGACGAGGTTATGCACAACCGTTTCGATTCCTTCCGAAGACAATATGTCTACAATTGGTCGAATCATCTTTTCAGTGCTGTTCCACATGGTCGCGTAAGCTATGATCGCTTTCTGTTTGGTTTCGCCGTTTGCCCATTTTCCATATGCTTGCAAAATCCGTTGAGGGTTCCTGTATATGGGGCCGTGACTAGGTCCGATGATTTCTATCGGCAAATCCTTGATTTTTTCCAAACCTTTCTGGGCATTAGGCCTGAAAGGCATCATTATTTCGCCGAAGTATTTCTGGGCAAAAACCAGCAGGTCGTCCACCTCATCATCGTAAAGCGCTTCTGCAACGTGTGCTCCGAGGAAATCGCATGGAAACAGTGCCTTGTTCTCAGGAACATATGTGAACATGGTTTCTGGCCAATGGAGCATCGGGGCTTCGATGAAACGTAGTGTCTTGCCGCCCAGTGGGATAGTTTCTCCATCAGCAACCGCTTTTATCCTATCTTCAGGAACTTTGTAAAAAGTTTGAGCCATCTTCGCGCCTCTGCTGGAGGTCACGAGTTTTGCCTTGCTGTTGAGAGCCATTATGTATGGTATTGAGCCTGCGTGGTCCGGTTCGGCATGATTCATGACCACGTAATCGAGATCTTCTGGATTTGTGATTTTTCTGATTTTTCCTTCAAGTTCCTTTTCGAAGCCTGGGTTTACAGTGTCAATGAGGGCTTTCTTCTCCTCTCCTATAACAAGGTAAGAGTTGTAGGTAGTTCCTCGGGGAAGAGGAATTAATGCATCGAAGAGTCTGCGGTTCCAATCCCTAGAACCTACCCAATAAACATTCTTTGAAATTTCAGCTGCGTTTCGCCAATTCATCCATGGGCACCTTCAGTTTTTGTATTACAATTGTAATAAAGTATATTTATGCCTTTCGACAATGATAAAGTGGAAGCATCGTCGATGTCAATGCCCTGCGAAGTGGCGGTAAAATGTGTTCTGCCTGTTGTTCGTTCGATGGTCGCAAAGGAACTCATGGCCAATTATGGTTTGAAGCAAACAGAGGTCGCGGAGAGACTTAGCGTCAGCCAGCCAGCAATAAGTCTGTACTGCAGAAAACTGCGTGGGAAAGCCATCGACTTGGAGAATGATGAGGATATCAGAAATCAGGTGCAGAAGATTGCACGGACACTGATTGAAGGCGAACCCACGCGTCGAGATCTTATTCCCAAATACTGTGAAATCTGCAAAACAATACGGGGGAAAGGTCTATTGTGTGAATTGCACAAAACATTCGACTCAAATATCGACATTGAAACGTGCAGGCTTTGTTATGGGCAGGATTCCTTAGGGTGCATATAGCTCTAGGTGCCTTTAGTCAGAAGCGTGTCTCGCGATTCGTTTCGCGTTTTCTGGAGGATTTCAGCTAATGCGACTGCTTGGTTGTGCTCTTCGTCTCTTGCAGAGTAGAGAAGCGTCACGATTTTCTTTTCTTTCTCTGCTTGTTTGATCTTGTGGAGCAGCTCTTGTTTTTCTTTCAGTTCAGTTTCATAACGCTCCTGGAATCCCTGCCATTTCTTCGGGTCGTGAGAGAACCTTTTTCGCAAATCATCGCTGGGTGCAATTTCCTTCATCCAAAGGTCAACCTTGGCTTTGTCCTTAGACATCCCTCGAGGCCAGAGTCTGTCCACTAGAATTCTGAAGCCATCTTCCTCAGAGACTTCCTCGTAAATCCGCCTCACTCTTATCAATGCTATCACTGAACACGTTAATCAGAGAAGACCAAATCTTATCCTTTTCTGAGTTGCCTTCGAGGAGAAAAATGGGCAGGCGTTCACATTCTGTGTCAATGTTGCAGAAGTTCATTGCACCTTAAGCTTTATATCTGCAGTGCACTTTTGGCAGAGTGAAAACATTGGGCGATCCGATATGCTCGCTCCGAAATTGACCTCAGCGTTTTTGGGTCTGCGCTTTCGAATAGGGACACCGTTACTGTCCAGAAAGGATTGCGGCAAACTTGGAAAAGGAGTTGCACTTGCTTGAGAGCGCGTCTGCGGTTCGGCATGGTTTACACGCTGCTTTTTCTTGGGGTCGCAGGTTGTCTCTTTGGAGTAATTCTGAAAGGGCATGCTCAGGGAACGTTGGGGCCTGTTGTAGTAGTCAATTTTGATGTGCCTGTTGATCCTGGTTCTTCAGGTTTCGTTGACAGTGCGGTCAGTTATGCTATTCAGCAGGACGCTTCTGCGATCATATTTCAGATGAACACTCCAGGTGGTTTACTGAGCGACATGGTTTCGATTATCGGCTCGATAACTCGCGCGAATCAGTCTGGCATACCTAGCTATACTTTCGTTGTGCCTAATGGATTGGCAGCATCAGCTGGAAGCTACATTGCTATGGCAACTAACAAGATTTTCATGGCAAACGGCTCCGCCATCGGGCCTAGCACTCCAATCGTTGTTGGGGGCACGGATTTGGAGCAGAACCATACGCAGGCTGCAATGCTTTCTTTGATGATGAGTCTCGCCGAAGAATGGGGGCGAAATAGCACGGCGGCGTATAATATGGTTCAGCAAGATGAAGCTTTCTCGGCGAACGAGGCAGTTGCCTACCATGTTGCAGATGGCTTCGCAGGTTCATTGAATGATGTAATAAATGATGTTGGGTTGACGGGAGCGCCTCTAGTCACTCGAAGTGAATCCTTGTACAATCAGTTCATAAGCGCCTTGAGCGACCCAACTCTTGATGGGATACTAATTCTGCTGGGAATAATAGCGATAGTCCTTGATTTTTACCATCCGACAATTATCCTCACTATAGCTGGTATCGTAGTAATGGTCACGGGACTCATAGGCGCAGAGGTTATTGGGGCTTCAATTCTCGGCTACGTTATCCTAGCTATTGGCGCAGTTCTGATTGCGCTTGAACTTAAACTTGGACATGGATTCGCGATGATGGCAGGCGTGGCAATTGGAGCCTTTGGCATATACTACCTGTCGCAAGGAATAAATTATTCGCCTTCGCCTATCACGGACGTGACAGAACTGGAGCTTTTCTTCATTGTTGTAGTTGGCGTTGTTGCAGGATTATATTTCAGATGGATCATAGGACCGATACGAAAAAAGACCAAGCTGACTGGACCTGAAGCGATGATCGGCAAGATCGGCACGGCTGTTACGGATTTGAAGCCAGAAGGTGAAGTGAGGACCGCAGGAATAGTCTGGCGGGCAAAGTCAGTTTCAGGCGACATTAAGAAAGGTGAATTAGTGAAGGTTCTTTCCATGCAGGATTTGGTTCTAACGGTTGAAAAGAGTAATATCGACTCTTCAAAA
>Ga0209039_10003999_pt1 | contig 11094 bp, 6 predicted proteins | sample BogFormECP12_OM1_FD_188238 | JGI IMG/M metagenome (GOLD analysis project Ga0209039, IMG submission 188238) | Bog forest soil microbial communities from Calvert Island, British Columbia, Canada - ECP12_OM1 (SPAdes) (version 2) | ecosystem: Environmental > Aquatic > Freshwater > Wetlands > Bog ... | reverse complement strand
GCGCAATGCGCAACGTCTGGGAGAGCGGCTGGGGGGCCTCAAGCCAGTACGCGTGTTCACCAGCCCTCTGCAGCGGGTGAGGCGGACCTGCGAGCTGGCAGGCTTTGGTGGCGCGGCCGAGGTGGACCGTGATCTCCTTGAATGGGACTATGGCAAGTACGAGGGACGGACCAGCGCCGACATTCATGCCGAACGGCCCGACTGGCAGCTCTTCCGCGACGGCTGCCCGGGGGGCGAATCGCCCGAGCAGGTCGGAGCCCGCGCGGATCGCGTGGTGAAGCGTGTGCGCGCGGTCCGGGGGGATGTGCTGCTTTTTTCCAGCGGGCACTTCCTGCGGACACTGGCTGCCCGCTGGCTTGGGCTCGAACCGGCCGCTGGCAGGTACTTCCTGCTCAGCACGGCGACTCTCAGCGCATTGGGCTACGAGCACAACCTCTCCCAGCCCGTACTCCAGCTGTGGAACGACCCACGTCACGTAGGCGCATGATCGAAGCCGGACGGACACGTCCCCTCGAAATGCAATAGGAGAGCCAGAATGGCAGTGAACAAGCGGAGCGCGGTCGATTCCTCGATGATGACCGGATCGGAAGACGTCTCGAAGCTGATCGCGCAATACGGCTGCGGCCCGGTCCAGTTCACAGGGACGCCCGACGCGCTGTACGAGCGGCATCTCCTCTTCGACAACGTCGTCGACCTAAAAGCCGCGGGCCCGCGGGAGCGCTTCGAAGCCGCTGCCCGCTCCGTGCGGGACGTCCTCTCGCAGCGATGGCTCCTCACGGAGAAGACGTACGAGGAGAAGAACCCGAAGCGGATCTACTACCTCTCGATCGAGTTCCTGATCGGCCGCTCCCTGGCCAACAACATCACGAACCTCCTCCTCGAGGACGTCGTGAAGGAAGCCGTCGACAGGGAGCAGCTCGATTGGCTCGGCGCGCTCGAACAGGAGCCCGATGCAGGTCTTGGCAACGGAGGTCTCGGTCGCCTCGCCGCCTGTTTCCTCGACTCGATGGCGACCCTGCAGTTCCCAGCCATGGGCTACGGACTCCGTTACGAATACGGCATGTTCAGGCAGTCAATTGAGAACGGTTGGCAGCGCGAGCAGGGCGACAACTGGCTGAGGCACCCAGACCCCTGGGAGGTAGCGCGTCCGCACGAGAAGGTGGACGTGAAACTCAACTGCTCGTTCGAGGTCCACGGCGGGACCTTGCGCGCAGTCCCCGGCCGGCCCTCCCGCTTGGTCGGGATTCCCTTCGATCGGCCTGTCGTCGGCTATGGCGGGAAGACCATCAACACGCTCCGGCTCTGGGCCGCCGGGGCCCCGGATGCTTTCGACTTTCGAGACTTCAGCAGCGGTGACTTCGTCGGTGCCTTGGCCGAGACGCTGACGGCCGAATCCCTGACGCGCGTCCTGTATCCCGATGACTCGACAAGCCTCGGCCAGGGACTGCGCTTTGTGCAGGAGTATTTCCTCGTGGCCTCGTCGATCGCCGATCTCCTGCGGCGTTTCCGGCGTGCCCATAACGATTGGAGCACGCTTCCCGAGAAAGTCGCCATCCAGCTCAACGATACGCACCCGTCTCTGGCCGTCTCCGAGCTGATGCGGGTTCTCCTCGACGAGGCCCACCTGGGCTGGGATCAAGCCTGGGAACTCACCCAGAGGACGCTCGCCTACACGAACCACACGCTGTTGCCCGAAGCCCTCGAGAAATGGCCGCTCGCATGGTTCGAGGTGCTGCTGCCACGGCACCTCGAGATCATCTTTGAGATCAACCGCCGCCTCCTCGAGGCCGTGCGGTCCCGCTTCCCCGGGGACGAGGGACGGGTTGAGCGCACGAGTCTCGTCGAAGAGGGCGGCGAGCGAAAGATCCGCATGGCCAACCTCGCCATCGTCGGCTCCCACAGCACGAACGGGGTCGCGGCGATTCACTCAGAGCTCTTGCGCACGAGGACCATGAAGGATCTCGCCGAGATCTTCCCCGAGCGCTTCAGCAACAAGACCAATGGCGTGACTCCACGCCGCTGGCTTCTGCTCGCGAACCCCGCACTCGCCCGAACCATCACCGAGGCCATCGGCGAGGGCTGGATCGCGGATCTTGGAGAGCTCAGGAAACTGAAGCCCATGGCCGATGACAGCGCCTTTCGCGAAAGCTTTCGGAAGGCCAAGTACGAGGCGAAATCGCAGTTTGCCAACTGGCTGCAGTCGACCTCCGGTCAAACGATGGACCCGGACACCCTCATCGACTCCCAGGTGAAACGCATCCACGAGTATAAGCGCCAGCTGCTGAACGTGCTCCGGATCGTCGTGCTCTACCATCAGCTGCGGGAAGAGCCGAGCCGTGAGATCACGCCGCGAACCTTCCTTTTTTCCGGAAAGGCAGCGCCGGCCTACCGACTCGCCAAGCTCATCATCAAGCTCGTGAACAACCTGGCGGCCACGATCGATGCAGATCCAACGATGCGCGGCCGCCTCAAGGTCCTTTTCCTCCCCGAGTACTGCGTATCCCTGGCACAGCGGCTGATCCCCGCGAGCGAGGTCTCCAACCAGATCTCCACAGCGGGCTATGAAGCCAGCGGCACAAGCAACATGAAGTTCATGATGAATGGGGCGCTCACGATTGGCACGCGAGACGGTGCAACGATCGAGATGGCACGAGAAGGCGGCGAGGAGAATTTCTTCCTCTTCGGCTTGACGGCAGAGCAGGTCGCCGAGAGCCGCGGCTGGTACAACCCCCACTGGCATTATGACCACGAGCCGGAGACCCGCGCCGCACTGGACCTCGTCTTTTCCGACCACTTCAGCCGCCGTGAACCAGGGGTCTTCGCCCCGCTACGCGAGACGCTGCTTACGCACGGGGACTTCTACATGCACCTCGCGGACCTTCGGGCTTACCTCGAGGCGGACCAGCGACTTGGGGAGCTGTACAAAGACCCTGAGGCCTGGGCACGGAAAGCCATCTTGAATGTGGCGAGCTCGGGAACGTTCTCGAGTGATCGCACGATTGCGGAGTACGCGAGCGAAATCTGGAAGGTGAAGCCCTGCCCGGTGGAGTAGGGCGACGCCTGGTCGCTTGCATTCGAGGGAGCTAGGGATGCCCGTCAGCGTTCTGGCCGGAAAGCCTGCAGATCCGCTCAGCCTGGTCAACGTTCCGAAGCTCGTGACGGCCTATTACACGGGCCGCCCCGATCCCTCGCAGCCCGGGCAAAGGGTCGCCTTCGGAACCTCCGGGCATCGGGGCTCCTCGCTCGACAACGCGTTCAATGAGGCGCACATCCTGGCCATCACGCAGGCGATTTGCCTTTACCGCAAAGCGCAGAGCATCGACGGACCCCTCTTCCTCGGAGTCGATACCCACGCGCTTTCAGAGCCGGCCTTTGCGAGTGCGCTCGAGGTGCTCGCCGCCAACGGGGTCGACGTCATGATCGACTCGAGCGGTGGCTACACCCCGACCCCGGTCATCTCCCATGCGGTGCTCACCTACAATCGCGGGCGGCGCGGCGGGCTCGCCGATGGCATTGTCATCACGCCATCGCACAACCCACCGCGCTTCGGCGGCTTCAAATACGATCCGCCCCATGGGGGACCTGCCGAAGGCCAGGTGACGCAGTGGATCGAGGAGCGGGCCAACGCCTTCCTCGCAGATGGGCTTCGCGAAGTGGCGAGGGCCCCCTTTGAGCGCGCGCGGAGCGCGCCCACTACGCATCCGCATCCTTATCTCGAATCCTACGTGCGCGATCTCGACTCGGTGATTGATCTCCAAGCCATCCGAGAGAGCAAAGTCCACCTCGGAGTGGACCCGCTCGGCGGAGCGAGCGTGGCCTACTGGGACGCCATTGGGGATCGCTATGGCCTCAACCTCGAGGTGGTGAATCACGCCGTGGATCCCACCTTCCGGTTCATGACCGTAGACTGGGACGGCCAAATCCGGATGGACCCTTCGTCTCCCTACGCCATGGCGCGCCTCGTGGACCTTAAAGAACGCTTCGACGTGGCCTTCGCAAGCGATACCGATGCCGATCGACACGGAATCGTGAGCCACAGCGCGGGACTGCTGGAGCCGAACCATTACCTCTCGGTCGCGATTGCTTACTTATTCGAGAGTCGGCCGGAGTGGCCGGCAACCGTCGCCGTCGGGAAGACGATTGTAAGCAGCAGCATGATCGATCGGGTCGCCGCCCGCATGAAGCGCCAGCTGGTCGAGGTTCCCGTCGGGTTCAAATGGTTCGTGGAAGGGCTCATTGAGGGTACGCTCGGTTTCTGTGGCGAGGAGAGCTCAGGGGCAACGTTCTTGCGGCGCAATGGCACCGTCTGGACGACAGATAAGGATGGGCTGGTACCCAACCTATTGGCCGCAGAGATCACCGCACGAACCGGAAGGGATCCCGGGGATCACTACCGTACGCTCATCCGCGAGTTCGGAGCGCCCTGTTACACCCGCATCGATGCCCCTGCCACCGCCGAGCAGAAAGCGAGGCTGGCGAATCTGTCGCCCGAGGCAGTCACGGCATCGCAGCTCGCTGGTGAGCCCATCACTGCGAAGCTAACCCACGCTCCGGGCAACAAGGCTGCGATTGGTGGGATCAAGGTCATTGCTGCAAACGGCTGGTTCGCGGCACGACCCTCGGGTACGGAGAGCATCTACAAAATCTACGCGGAAAGCTTCAAGGACAAGGCACACCTAGACGCCATCTTGAACGAAGCGGAAAAAATCGTGAACGATGCTCTCGGAGCTGCCGCATGATGCTGCAGAGCCAGCGCGTCTTCCCAGTCGACGTCGACAACGCGCTGCTCGACGAGTTCGCGTTCTCCTTCTCATTGACTTCGAGGTGACAGCATGAAGGCGACCCAACTGCTCCACGACCTGGGCCAGAGTCTCTGGCTTGACAACATCACGCGCGACCTGCTCACCAGTGGCACGCTTGAGCACTACATCGAGGAGCTCTCCGTGACGGGGCTCACCTCGAATCCGACAATCTTCGACCACGCCATCAAGAACAGCACGGGCTACGACACCGCGATCGAAGAGAAGCTGGGGGAGGGTACATCGGGGGAGGCGCTCTTCTTCGAGCTTGCGCTGGAGGACGTCACCGGCGCCGCCGACCTTTTCCGACCAATCCACACGAAGACGGACGGCGTGGATGGCTGGGTGTCCCTCGAAGTGTCGCCACTCTTGGCTCACGACACTGCGAGCACTCTCGCCGCCGCGAAGGATCTCTTCGCTCGAGCGGCGCGACCCAATGTGTTCATCAAGATCCCCGGCACCCGGGAGGGTCTGCCCGCTATCGAGGAGGCGATCTTCGCCGGAGTGCCCATCAATGTGACGCTCCTCTTCTCCCGCGAGCAGTACCTGGCGGCTGCCGAGGCGTTTCTGCGCGGGATTGAGCGGCGCATCGATGCGGGGCTCAAGCCCGACGTCGGCTCCGTCGCCTCAGTGTTCATCAGTCGCTGGGACGCTGCGGTCATGGCCAAGGTGCCCGACGCGCTTCACAAACAGCTCGGCATCGCCATCGCAAAGCGTACCTATGAGGCCTACCGCACACTGCTCGGCACGCCGCGCTGGCAGCGCATCTACAACGCCGGGGCTCACCCGCAACGGCTGCTGTGGGCCAGCACGGGAACCAAGGATCCCAAGGCCTCCGACATCCTTTACATCAAGGCTCTCGCAGCACCATTCACAGTCAACACGATGCCCGAGAGTACCTTGAAAGCCTTCGCCGACCATGGCGAGCTCGGAGGAATCCTGCCCGCAGACGGCGGGGACTGCGAAGAGGTATTCACCCGATTTGCCAAGGCAGGGATCGACGTCGACGCACTAGCGGCTGAGCTCCAGGACGAAGGTGCGAAGTCGTTCGTTCAGTCCTGGAACGACTTGATGGCGTGCATCGAGTCCAAGAGCGCGGCGATCAAGAAGGCACAGCCGAAGGCACTACGGGCACCTGCGGCCCGCAGCCCAGTCAAAGCGGCGGCGGCAAACCACGACGAGAACACCATCAAGAATCTCGACCCAGCGCGGTGGCGCCGAGCATGGAAGGCCCTCAGCGCCCACTCTCGGAAGGCCAAGAGTCTTCATCTTCGGCAACTGTTCGCAGAAGACCCGCAGCGCGGGGAACGGATGACCGCCGAGGCCGCGGGCATCTACCTGGATTACTCGAAGAATCGCGCAACCGACGAAACCTTCCGGCTCCTCATCAACCTCGCCGAGGAATCCGGCTTGCGAGGGCGGATCGATGCCATGTTCCGCGGCGACAAGATCAACATCACGGAAGACCGAGCCGTCCTGCACGTGGCCCTGCGCGCGCCGAAGGGAGCGTCCATCGTCGTTGATGGTGAGAATGTGGTGCCTCACGTCCACGCCGTGCTCGACAGGATGGCCGACTTCTCCAACCAGATTCGGAGCGGTTCGTGGAAGGGCCACACCGGAAAGCGCATTCGCAACGTCATCAACATCGGGATCGGAGGCTCGGACCTCGGCCCAGTCATGGCCTACGAAGCCCTCAAGCACTACAGCGACCGGACCATGACGTTCCGATTCGTTTCCAACGTCGATGGCACGGACTTCGCGGAGGCGACCCGCGACCTCGATCCGGCGGAGACGCTCTTCATCGTGTCGTCAAAGACCTTCACGACGCTTGAGACGATGACCAACGCCCGGAGCGCGCGAGATTGGTCTCTCCGGGGTCTCGGTGGCGATGTCAAAGCCGTGGCCAAGCACTTCGTCGCGGTCTCAACGAATGCGGCGAAGGTGTCTGAGTTCGGGATCGATACCGCTCGCATGTTCGGCTTCTGGGACTGGGTCGGTGGGCGCTATTCCATGGAGTCCGCGATCGGCCTTTCGACGATGCTCGCCATCGGCCCAGAAGGGTTCCGCTCCTTGTTGGACGGCTCCCACCAGATGGACGAGCACTTCCGCACTGCGCCGTTCGAGCGCAACCTGCCGGTGCTCATGGGCCTCTTGTCGGTGTGGTACAACGACTTTTTCGGCGCTCAGACCGTGGCGGTGCTGCCGTATGAGCAGTACCTGAAGCGATTCCCAGCGTACCTGCAGCAGCTGACGATGGAGAGCAACGGCAAGCACGTAACGCTCGACGGCAAGCCCGTCACCTGCGACACCGGCCCGATCTTCTGGGGCGAGCCGGGAACCAACGGACAGCACTCCTTTTACCAACTGATCCATCAGGGGACTCGCCTCATCCCTTGCGACTTCATCGGGTTCGTACACACGCTCAATCCACTCGGCCGGCACCACGACATGCTGCTTGCGAACGTCTTCGCCCAGACGGAGGCGCTGGCGTTCGGCAAGACGCCCGAGGAAGTGAAGTCCGAGGGCACGCCGGAGTGGCTCGTGCCCCATCGGGTGTTCGAGGGCAATCGCCCCTCGAATACGATCCTGGCCGACCGGCTCACGCCCGAGACGCTTGGCAAGCTCGTTGCCCTCTATGAGCACAGCGTCTTCACCCAAGGCACGATTTGGAGCATCGACTCGTTCGATCAATGGGGCGTGGAGCTCGGAAAGGTCCTGGCGCAACGAATCATTCCCGAGATCGAGAGCGAGGCAGAGCCGAAGCTCAGCCACGACAGCTCGACCAACACGCTCATTCGTCGCTACCGCAAACTGAAGGAGGCCTCACATGACGCGTGGGTTTGAGCAGGCGCTCTATATCCTGCCCTTCGACCATCGCGGCTCGTTCAAGACCGGTATGTTCGGCTGGAAGGGTAGATTGACCTCGGAACAGACGGCGCAGATCGCAGCCGCAAAGCGCGTGATCTACGACGGCTTTCGGGCCGCCGTGAAGGACGGGGTGCCCAAGGAGAGGGCCGGTATCCTGGTAGATGAAGAGTTCGGCGAAGCAATCCTGCGGGACGCGGCGGCGGAGGGCTTTGCGACCGCCTGTCCGGCGGAGAAGAGCGGGCAGGAGGAGTTCGATTTCGAGTATGGCGAAGACTTCGCCAAGCACATCGAGTCCTTCCAACCGACGTTCTGCAAAGTGCTGGTGCGCTACAACCCGGAGGGTGACCAGGCCCTAAACCGGAGACAATCAGCACGCCTCAAAAGGCTCTCCGAGTATCTACGTCTCAAGAGCCGCAGCCTTTTCATGTTTGAGTTGCTGGTGCCGGCAGAAAAAGCGCAGCTCGATCGCGTCAAGGGGGATAAGAAGGCATACGATTCGACGATTCGCCCACAGCTGATGGTCCAATCCATCGAGGAACTTCAGGATGCGGAGGTCGAGCCCGACGTATGGAAGATCGAAGGCCTCGACCGTCGGGAGGACTGCAGCCAGATCGTGGCTGCCGTTCGGCGCGGAGGACGGGAGAAGGTCGGTTGCATCATCCTGGGGAGAGGAGAGGACGACAAGAAGGTGCGCGAGTGGCTGGCGATTGCCGCCGGAGTCCCCGGATTCATCGGGTTCGCAGTCGGACGCACCAATTTTTGGGAGCCCCTCGTGCGATGGCGGGACAAGAAGGCTACGCGTGAGGCGGCGGTCGCCGATATTGCGCGACGGTACAGGGAATGTGTTGAGATATTCGAGGAGGCCCCATCGAGAAGAGGGCTCGGTGCCGTGCGGGAGCAATCGGCGACAGAACTTCGGTGAAACCATCGGATACCTGACGCCTGAGCGTCCACTTCTGGGTTGGCCCGCGTGAGAGAGCCCGGTTGCGGGGGCTGCCCAAGGACGCGATTCATTTCGGCAGAGGGGCCGCGGGGTGAGACGCAGCGACGGTCCGCAGGCAGGAGTTGTATGGCCGAAGAGATCGAGAAGAGCCTGCTGGAGATCGATTTCTCCGAACTGACCCGCCGGACGTTTACACCTTCGCCTGCTGCCTGGGAGGACCAGCTTCTATATTTCCTGCTGGTGGACCGATTCTCGGACGGGAACGAGGCCGGGGGCTATCGAGACAATGATGGCCGTCCAGTAGCGGCGGGCACGACGCCCCTTTTTACGGGCGAGGCATCCGCGCGTATCGACTACGATCAGTGGCTCAAGGCCGGCAACTCTTGGCAGGGCGGCACCCTCAAAGGCCTGAAGAGTAAGCTCGGTTATCTAAAGCGCCTGGGCGTGACCTCGCTCTGGGTGAGCCCAATCTTTCGTCAGGTCGCATTCGAGCCGACGTACCACGGCTACGGGATCCAGAATTTTCTCGATGTCGATCCGCATTTCGGGACGCGGGAAGATTTTCGCGATTTTGTCAAAGCCGCTCACGAGCATGGGATCTACGTGATTCTTGACATTATCGCCCACCACACCGGAAACGTCTTCACGTACGCTGCAGATCGATACCCGACCCAGGATCCAAAAACTGGGCAACAATACAACGACGCTCGCTGGGACGGGAGGCCTTATTCCGTACACGCATTCAATGACCGCAAGGGGAGCCCGACCATTCCGGCGGATCCGCCGGATCGAGCGCTGCTCGAAGCCTCGTGGCCCGACGGCGCAATCTGGCCTCAAGAGTTTCAAAGCCTTGAAATGTTCCGGCGAAGGGGACGCATCACAAACTGGGATTACGAGCCAGAGTATCTCGAGGGCGACATGTTCCAATTCCGAACACTCGACCTCTGGGCGCAGCAGGAGGGGCAACGGCGAAAGGTCTCCTCGGCATTGGCTTGTCTTGGGCTCACGTATTGTTTCTGGATTGCCTACGCCGACCTTGACGGCTTCCGCATCGACGCCGCCAAGCACATGGGAATCGAAGCCTTGCGTAACTTCTGTGATGCGATCCGGGAGTTTACCCAGAGCATTGGAAAAGAGCGATTCCTGCTCGCGGGAGAAGTCAGCGGCGGCCGGATTAACGCTTGGGAGGTGGTGGAAAAGGCCGGTCTCGACGCGGCCCTCGGCATCGAGGACGTTCCGGGAAAGCTTGAACGGATGACGAGCGGTGCTGCCGAGCCTGCGGAGTACTTTTCGGTGTTCCGCAACTGGATCCTCGACGATCAGGCACTGCATCGCTGGTACCGGAACAAAGTGGTAACACTGGTAGATGATCACGATCAGGTCCGGAAGGGGAACAGCAAATGTAGATTCTGCGGCGACAGCGGATTGCGCGCTCTGGCGTTTAACGTGGTGGCGATTCAGCTGACGACGATGGGAATCCCATGCATCTATTACGGCACCGAGCAAGAGTTCGACAGCGGCGGCCGTCCCAGCGACTCCGACGTGGTGCTCCGCGAGAGCATGTTTGGCGGCAATTTCGGCGGAAAATGCACGCGAGGTCGTCACTTCTTCAACGAGGACTGGCCGCTCTACAAGGCTCTCGCCAGCCTGGCGGATCTGCGGAAAAGGCTCCTCCCGCTCCGTCGCGGACGCCAGATGCTGCATGAGATCTCGGGGGATGGAATCAGCTTTGGTCTGCCCCGCCTTATGGGTGAGCGGATGCGTTCGATCATCTCCTGGTCGCGGCTCTTCGTGGATCAGGAAATCTTGGTGGCATTCACCACAGATCAGGAGCAACCGGCGACGGCATACTCGACGGTTGCGCCGCTCTTTCGGGCCGAAGGCGATCTTCTAAAACTAATCTTCTGGCACGCCCCGGGTGCATCACCGCCCCCGCCATCAGAACTCAGAGTGGAGCAACACGGCAGGGTTCTCGCCGTCCGACTCACGCTGCCGCCCGCTGGATTTGTGATCTACCAAGCCGCTCCGGGGTCACAGGGACTCCAGGCGCGGGCGCAAGGGATCGTAGCCGAGGGATATGAGATCTCGTAGGAGATCCACGCGCGCCTTCTCAGCTCACGCAGGCCCAGGCCGAGGAGCCGCAAGCTCCAGCGCCGAGGCCGTTCGCGAGGTTCGCGGATGGGGTGAGCGTATATCGCGAGGCATGCGTGATGGCTGCAGAGACTTTGAGGCCAGCCAGATACGAGGCGGAAAACCTCGTCGCGAGACGTAGTCCAGACCTCGTCAGAAGCGTGGCCTTTTCAGCGCGGTGATCTGTGCGCTGGGTAGCTGCGCCACACCCGCCTCGGGCGGCGGCGCAAGGACATTCCAGCTAGGCAGGATCGCGCCCGCACGCTGGCACAAAGTCTGCAATGCAATTCTCTTCGGAAGGAATCCCTCGATGCAGTTCCACGTACTCTCCTTCGAAGGCCCGGATGGGTACTC
>Ga0209039_10003998_pt1 | contig 11098 bp, 8 predicted proteins | sample BogFormECP12_OM1_FD_188238 | JGI IMG/M metagenome (GOLD analysis project Ga0209039, IMG submission 188238) | Bog forest soil microbial communities from Calvert Island, British Columbia, Canada - ECP12_OM1 (SPAdes) (version 2) | ecosystem: Environmental > Aquatic > Freshwater > Wetlands > Bog ... | reverse complement strand
AGGAATTGCTGGCGAAGGTCATCCCGGTCGATAACATCCTCTTCGCCTCAGAAATGATCGGCGCGGTTCGCGGCATCGATCCGGAGACGGGTCACCACTTCGACGACACCAAGCGCTACATCGACCAGCTGCCGCTGTCGGCACAGGACAAGGCGAAGATTTTCGAAGGCAATGCGCGTCGCGCCTACAGCCGCTTGTCCGCAGCGATCGGGAAGCAATCCGTGAGGTGATCATGTCTCAAGAAAGCAGCCCCGAGACGGGCAGCCGCTGGGATGTTCTGACCAGAACCGGCGCCGGCACGCCGATGGGCGATCTGCTGCGCCGCTACTGGTGGCCGATCGCCGGCGCCAGCGAGCTCGAACATCCCGGCACGCTTGCTCTACGGCTCATGGGCGAGGATCTCGTCCTCTACAAGGACCTCGGCGGCAAATACGGCCTTCTCGATCGCCATTGCCGGCACCGGCGCGCCGACCTCAGCTACGGCTATGTCGAAAAATGCGGGCTGCGCTGCAATTATCACGGCTGGCTCTACGACGCCGACGGCAGCTGTCTGGCGCAGCCCTATGAGGATATGGCGCATCCGGACGCGCGGCTGCGCGACGAGATCCGCATCAAGGCCTATCCGGTCGAGGAATTGGGCGGGCTGTTATGGGCTTATCTCGGCCCCGAGCCGCGGCCGCTCGTGCCCGATTGGGAATTCTTTTCGTGGAAGAACGGTTTCCGCCAGATCGTCAAGGCCGAGATCCCATGCAACTGGTTCCAGTGCCAGGAAAACTCGATCGACCCCGTCCATTTCGAATGGACCCATTCGAACTGGAGCGTGCGTCTCGCGGGTGCTAGCGGCCCGTACACGCCGAAGCACGTCAAGGTCGATTTCAACGAGTTCGAATACGGCTTCCAGTACAAACGCATCCGCACCGATACCAGCGACAAAGACCGACTGTGGACGGTCGGCCGCGTCTGCCTGTGGCCGAACGGATTGTTCACCGGCAATCATGTCGAGTTCCGCGTGCCGGTCGATGACGAGAATACGCTCAGCGTCATGTGGCATTTCAGCCGGGTGCCCCGGGAGCGCCAGCCTTATGTGCAGAACAGCATCCCGACCTGGCAGGGTCCGATCGCCGATCCGGCAACCGGGCGCTGGATCACCAGCCATGTGATGAACCAGGATTTCGTGACCTGGGTCGGGCAGGGCCGCATCGCCGATCGCTGCCGGGAATATCTTGCCCCGAGCGACCGCGGCATCGTGATGATCCGCCGCCGCTTCATGAACGACATCGAGGCGGTCAAGGACGGACGGGACCCAAAGGCGGTAATCCGAGACCCGGCGGTCAACCGCGCGATCGCGCTGCCGGTCGCCGAGCGCGAGGCATTCAGCGACGGTTTTACGCGCGCCGAGCTGATGACCAACCCGCTCGCCCGCCGCGGCTTGCAGGGTTATATCTTCCAGACCGGGCAACCTGCGGAGGTCCGCACCGCGTTTCTCGCGGCGATAGGCTTCAGCGAAGCGGAAGCAGCTGCCGGCCCGCAAACCTTCGACCCGCTGGCGCCGGCGTCGCGCTGACCTCGCTGCGACGAAGGCCGCCTTAGCGCACGGCCTTCGGCGTCGGGCGGCCGAGCTTAGCCCTCAGCGATCGACCACCCGCTATCGAACTTGAATTGGTTATTGGTTGCTATATTGCGATCATAGAATTGCCAAATTCATATGAAAGAGTTCAAGCAGGGCAGCCCGCGGGCCACGGACTGCGGCCAAAGAATTCAGATGGGTGACTGGCTTCCGAAAGACAGCCCGGATGGGGTAGGGCGGCCGTTCGGAGCGGTCTGGTCGGTAATTCCCACGGGTCGCCGAGTCGGATGGCCATTGCAACTTGAAGAAGAGACCCGGCTGTAGATTTGCTGCAGATGCAGCAATAGCCAATCCTTGGCTCAACCTTTTGTTGCCGGCTGGCGCCGCTCGGAGGTCGGACCCGGGATATCAACTGATGCACACCCCGCAGCCGCCTTCTCGAAACGTGCGTCAATTTCGGTGTAGACTTGCCTTCCGGGGTTCTCTGGCCATCGCGATAGCCATCACAAACGGACTGACAGGGAGACTACAGCTATGACAGACTTGCGCGTGATCACCACCGATGGCGCTGACGCCATCCTCGAGGAAGCCGCAGTGCAAGACTTGGCCGCCAATCTGAGGGGCCCGCTGCTGCGTCAGGGAGACGGCGGTTATGACAACGCCCGCAAAGTCTGGAACGGCATGATCGACCGGCATCCGGCCCTGATCGCGCGCTGCGCCGGGGTCGCAGACGTCATCGCGGCGGTGCGCTTTGCCCGCACCCACGAGCTGCTCGTGTCCGTCCGCGGTGGCGGTCACAACATCACCGGCAACGCCGTCTGCGAAGGCGGCCTGATGATCGACCTGTCGCCGATGAAGAGCGTTCGTGTCGATCCGGTGAAGCATATCGCGCGGGCCGAGGCGGGGCTGACCTGGGGCGAGTACAATCGCGAGACTCAAGCCTTTGGCCTGGCGACCACCGGCGGGGTCGTTTCGACGACCGGCATTGCCGGGCTGACCCTGGGCGGCGGCCTCGGCTGGCTGATGGGCAAGCATGGCCTCAGCTGCGACAACTTGCTGTCGGCCGATCTCGTCACGGCCGCGGGTAAGTTTTTAACGGTCAGCGCAGACGAGCACCCTGATCTCTTCTGGGGCCTGCGCGGCGGCGGCGGCAATTTTGGTGTCGTCACTTCGTTCGAATATCGGCTTCATCCCGTCGGCCCGGTGTTGGCCGGGATGGTTCTCCACCCGATGGCCAAGGCCAAAGAAGTGCTGCGCTTCTACCGGGACTATGCGCGCAGCTGCCCCGATGAGGCGCTCGCCGCTGCAGCACTGATGACGTCGCCCGAGGGCGCGCCGGTCGTCGCCGTTATCGTCGCCTATATCGGGGATCTCGCAGCCGGGGAGGCAGCCTTGGCGCCGGTCCGGAGGTTCGGGTCGCCGTTGCTGGACACCATCGCCCCGACCTCATACGTGCAGCTGAACACGTTGTTCGACGCGGCGGTTCCGTACGGCGGCGTTCAGCGGTACTGGAAGTCGAGCTTCCTGAAAGAGCTCGGGGACGATTTGATCGAGATCCTGATCGAGCGGTCGGCAAAGATGCTCTCTCCGATGTCGATGGTCTTGTTTTTCCATCTTCACGGCGCCGCGGCCCGGGTGGATCGGAACGCGACCGCCTTCGGCCTGCGCGACGATCAGTGGGATTACGACGTGATCTCCCAGTGGACCGATCCCGCCGAGTCGGCAAATCACGTCCGGTGGACCCGGGAGTTCTGGACCGCGGTGGAACCGTTCGCGACAGGCGAGGTGTACGTCAACCACCTGGACGCCGAAGAAGCTACCCGGATCAGGGCCGCCTATGGCCCGGGCTACGAGCGGCTCGTCGCGCTGAAGAATAAATACGATCCGACGAACCTGTTCCGGCTCAACCAGAACATCAAGCCGACCGTGTAGGCCCCAAGAGGAGCAACGCCATGGCCAAGAACGGCTTCAAGCTAATCGACGCCGAGATGCATGTGATGGAGCCGACCGATCTGTGGCAGCGCTACATCGATCCGGAGTTCAGGGCGCGGGCGCCGCGGCGGCTCGACGAGCGCCGGTGGGACATCCGCACACTCGTCGAGGGCGAGGTCATGGCGCAGATGCCGGGCGGCGACTGGCCGGCATTGACCGACGCCGAAGAGCAGGCTCTGGCCGAGCGCTACGCAGAAGAAATCGCGCGGAACTTCGATCCCGAGACCCAAGTGCGGGCGATGGACAAGGAGGGGCTCGATCTGGCGATCCTATTTCCGACCGCGGCGATGTACGTGACCGCCTTCACCAAGATGGACGCGCGCTTCGCGGCAGCGGCGTGCCGAGCCTACAACGACTGGCTCCATGACTACATCGAGGCCGCCGATCCGAAGCGGATGTTCGGCGCTGCCGCCGTCTCACCGCATGAGGTCGAGAGTGCGGTCGGCGAAACCCGCCGGGCCGTGACCCAGCTCGGCATGAAGGCGATTTTCCTGCGCCCGAACATCTACAACGAACGGCCGTGGCACGACCGGTATTACGATCCGCTGTGGGTAGCTTGCCAGGAGCTGAACGTCCCGGTCGGCTTCCACGAGACCACCGGCTCACGCATGAAGGCCGCCGGGGCCGATCGCTTCAAGAATTTGGGCATCGCGCACATCGCGACGCACTCGATGGAGCAGATGCTGGCCTGCATGGACGTGATCATGGGCGGCGTCATGGAACGCTTCCCGCGGCTGCGCTTCGCATTTCTCGAGGGGCAATGCGGTTGGCTGCCGTTCTGGCTCGGCCGCATGGACGAGCACCACGAATGGCGCGAGCCCTACGGCGAGATGACGCACCTTTCGATGCCGCCATCGGAGTATTTCCGCCGGCAAGGGTTCTGCGCGGTCGAGTGCGACGAAGAGTTCGTCGCCCACGTCGTCGATGCTTTCGGCGACGACAACCTCGTCACGACGACCGATTACCCGCACGGCGATTCGAAATACCCGAAGGCGATGGACCGTTTTCTCGCGCTGCCACTCTCCGACCGGAGCAAGCAAAAGATCCTCTGGGACAACGCCTTGCGCCTCTACGCGCTCTGAGAGACTGGCTCAAAAAAGATGTCGTCACTTGGTATCGTCACCCCGCCGAAAAGCGCGGGTCCAGGGCGAGCGCTTCCACCGTTGCTCCTGGATTCCCGCTTCCGCGGGAATGACGACCGCAAGTTGATTCTGTAGCTCGACCATGAAAATCGGGTTCATCGGGGTCGGCAACATCGGCGCGCCGATCGCCGGTCAGCTGCTGCAGGCCGGTCACGCGCTCGTCGTTCACGACATCAGGCGCGAGGCCGCGGACGCACTCCTCGCGGTTGGGGCCGCGTGGTCGGGCTCACCGATGGCGCTCGCCGCCGAATGCGAGGCCGTCGCCACCTGCCTGCCAGGACCGGCGGAGATGGAAGCGGTGTGCCTTGGGCCGGGCGACCTCGTCGCGCAGCTCAGATCCGGCATGCTTTACATCGATCACACGACCAACTCGCCGGAGCTGGTCCGACGGGTCCACACCTTGCTCGCCGATAAGGGCGTGGCGATGGTCGACGCACCGGTCAGCGGCGGCATGGAGGGTGCCCAAACGCGCGACCTGTTGGTGATGGCGGGTGGCGAGCCGGCCAACTTCGAGCGCGCGCGTCCGTTGCTCGATGCGGTCGCCAAGCGCGTGATCTATACCGGCGGCATCGGCACCGGGTCGATCGCCAAGATCATGCACAACAGCGCGAGTTTCACGCTCGATCTCGTCATGGCCGAGTGCTGGACCGCCGGGGTCAAGGCCGGAATCGATGCCGCGACGATCGTCAACGTCTTCAAGGAAGCGGCACTCGGGCAGATGATGAGCCTCAAAGTGCGCCTGCCCGCTACCTGGCTGCGCGGTAACTTCGACCCGCGCTTTTCGCTCGCGCTGGCGCGCAAGGATCTGGGGCTGGCGCAGGAATTGGCACGCGCCACCGACACGCCGATGCGACTTGGCGCCCTGTGTGAAGCTGAAATGATCGAGGCGATCGGCCGCGGCTGGGCCGATCGCGACGCTTCGATCTTCCTTACCTTGCAGGAGAAGCGCGCGAAAGTGCAGGTGCGCTTGCCGCCCGACTGAAGCGAGGCGGTTTATCCCGACCTATCCGGCGGCGGGCAGAGGCACCACCTCACGATCGTGGAGGTTAACCGAGAAGACCGAGACCGCCTCGGCAAAGCCGCGCAGCGGGCGGGTGCCGAGCGGTGCCAAGGCGAACGCGTCGCCGACTTCCTCCGCCGCCGTTGCATCGATCAGGATCTGCCCATCCGCCGCCGCGGCGCAGATCCGCGACGCCAAATTTACGACATTACCGATCGCGGTATAGTCGTGCCGGCCCTGATAGCCGATGCGGCCGACCGTCGCCGGGCCCTTGGCGAGCCCGACCCCAAACCCTACGGCATGGCCGCGCGACCGCCATTCGGTGATCAGCGACTGGACAGAGGCCTGCATCTCGGCGGCCATGCGCACACCGCGCAGCGCCGGCGCGGGGCATGGCACGGGCGCATTGAGCAGCAGCATCAGGCCGTCGCCCATGAAGCAGGTCAAGGTCGCTTCGTAACGCGTGATAATCGCGCCGAGCGCCTCGTAATATTCCTGCAATAGCCCCATCACCTCCTCAGGCTCGGCGCCCCCCGAGAAGCTGGTGAAGCCGCGCAGATCGCAAAAGATCACGACAACCTCGGTTCGGTGGCTGTCTAGCAGCGCCTGCTGATCGCTGCCCTCGACGAGCTCGGCGACCTGTGGTGCCAGAAACCGCTTGAGGCGCGCGATCCGCTCCGAGCGTTCCTGGGAAACCGCCAGCTCGACGGCCATGTCGTTGAACCGCTGCGCCAGACCTTCGAGCTCGTCACCGGTCGAGATCTCGATCTTGTGGTCGAAATGCCCGGCGCCGATCTCCTCGGCCCCCTTTTCCAACAGAGAGATTGGCCCGGTCATCCGGCGTGCCAGCAGGTAGCCGAGCACGGCGGCGAAGACCGCACCGGCGAGCAGCAGAAATCCCGTTCGCCACAATGCCGCGCGGATCGGCGTGAAGGCTTCGGCGGCTGGTTCTTCGACAAAGGCCATCCAATCCGGGCCGGGGATCGGCGCCATCGCGGCGATGACCGAGCGGCCCTCGGCGTTGACGGAATCGGCGGTCTCGCCGCCACCCCCGATCGTCGCCTTCTGCAAATCCTTGAGGCGCGCTGTGGCCGGATCGTCGTCGCCACGCAGCACCAAGCTGATGTCGGGATGGGCGACGAGGCGGCCGGAGCCGTCGAGCACGAAGGCATCGCCCGATTGACCGATATGGATCGCCGAGACCACGTCCCAGATCAGCTTCAGATTGATCACCGCGACGGTGATGCCGTTGATCTCGAGCGCGCCGGCGACGGCCACCGTCATGTGCGGCTCGGAGCCCTCGTGCAATGTCACCGGGCCGTACCACACATGGCCGGAGCGGGCGCCGATCACAGCGGGGTCGTTGGCGCGATCGATGCCGCTGTCGACGACATCGGGGTCGACCCGCGAGACATGCAACCGTTCGACGCCTTTGCCATCGAGGAGCGTAACCTCGACGACCGCCGGCACCTGCCGCATCAGCCGCAAGACGTCGAAACGGTGCCGCTCGCCGCTCCCTTCCCGCCACGGAAGCTGCACCATCCATTGCAGCTGGTCGGTGATGTCGTCGAGAAACGCCTGGATCTTGCCGGCGCTCGTGCCCGCCTCGGCGCGCAGCCGCTGGCTCAGCGTCACGCGCTGATCGCGATAGCCGAACCACGCCTCGCTCGCCCCGTTGGCCAAGAGCGGCACCACGACCGCAACGAACAGCGCGGCGAAATATTTTTGGAACAGCGGGCGCCGCGGCCCGGTGGTCGCGGTCACGTTGGGAACGCTCATTCGACCACGTCGTCGGCGCGCAGAATGATCGCCTCCGGAATCGTCAAGCCGATCGCCTTCGCGGCCTTGAGATTGACCGCGAATTGGAAGCGAGTCGGCAATTCGAGCGGCAGATCGGCGGGCCTGGCGCCTTTCAGGATGCGGTCGGCGAGCCCGGCGGCGCGATCGAATATCGCATTCTCATCGGGGCCGTAGGCCATGAGGCCCCCGTCATGCGCTAGGCGCGCGTATTCGTAGATGGCGGGAAGGCGGTGGTCCTCCGCATATTGAATGACCCGCTGGCGGTTGAGGTTGGTCAGGATGTCGTTGACCATCAAGATTCCATCCGGCGGGGTCTTGGTCATCTCGGCAAAGGCGGTGTCGAAATCATCAGGCGCACGCACGCCCAGCGGCACGATCACCATGCCCAGGCGCGGCGCTTCCACCTCTGCCGCGCGATAGCGCAGGCTCATGCCGAGATCGTCAGCGTCCCACAGCACCGCCACAGCCTTGATGCTCGGCACGGCTTCCTTAAGCAGCGCCAAGCGCTTGGCAGAGAGCTCGGTAGCGATTTCCGAGACCCCGGTGACATTGCCGCCCGGATGAGCCAGGCTCGCGGCCAGCCCGGTGGCGACGGGATCGCCGGAAAACGTCACCACGATCGGGGTGTTGCCCGCCCGCTCCTTGGCGGCGATGGCCGCGGGATACCCTGCCGTGACGATCACATCGACATGCTTGGCGACCAGTTCGTCGATGAACCCGGGAAGGCGATCGAGCTTGCCCTGCGCAGCTCGGCGCTCGAAGACGATGGTTTGGCCATCGACATAGCCGCGCTGGGTAAAGTCACGCACCATTCCAGGACCCAGAGGCCCGGTGTCGGGCGCGCCGACGCCAACTAGCCCGACGCGGTAGACCTTGCCCGATTGGGCGAGCGCCCCTGCTTGCAGCAGCGCCACCGCGGTGGCGGCGGCAATGATGTCTCGGAGGAGACGCATAGGATTACCTCGGTGCTGGTGGCGGCGCAGAATGTCTAGCGCCGATCGTGTGGCAACGGGCCTGTCAATTTGAACAGCGGTGGGGCGGCGACAAAAGGCTGCCGTCGCGGACATAAGTACACAGCCGCCCGGCCATCGGTGTGAGCCTCAAGGCGCGCCTCCAGCCTAGTTGAGCTAAGCGATTTACGGCCGCTTCCCGCCAAATTGCGCTGTATATCCGGCCCGCGCGATTTTCGTTGTTATTCGATTGTTACGACCGCTTCAAATCGTTGATCCAGTGTAAAATTCGGTTGATCCACGAAGCAACGAATTTGCCGCATAAGCTGCTGGAATAACATGCATTCTACCGCGCCGCTGTGGCTGTTTTGCGGCGAGAAGCACGATTTTCGTTGTATTTCGCCCAGACCCGCCCCTGCCGCGGTGCCCCTAAACCCTATGCTCAGTTCAGCCGGAGCTCGGTGATGTGGCGCGGATCCTGCTTTAGTTCACCGCGCTCGACCTTCTTGACGATGTCGACGAGCCGCTCATTGGCGCGGGCTTGGATGCCGACCTGCTCGCCTTCGCGCACAACAAAGCCGTTCAGGTATTCGATCTCAGTGCGCCGGCCCTTGGCCATGTCCTGGCCCATCGATGGCCGCTGATCAGGCGAGCCGCGCCCGACCCGCGACAGCCGCCGCTCGTCATAAATCTTCAGCGCCGCAACGTCGCCCTCGCCGGCGCGAGCGATCGTCTCCGGCGGCAGATGGTCGATCTCTTCGAGCTTGTAGCCGCGGGCCTGACCAATACGGACCGCCTCGCTGCCGAGCCGCGCCTGAAAGTGGCGGATCGCCTCGTTCTGCGCGATCTGCGAGCCGGGGAGCCCGGTGCAGGCCGAGACCCCGTTCGCCATCGTGTTGGCGACGAGCTTCGACCAGCGCTCGCCCCACAGATTGTCGGTGACCTTGGCGCTGTCGGCATATGAGACGAGCCGGCACACCTCATGCGCCCGCTCGGTGATCGCGCCGTGGACTTCGCCCGTGCGGTAGACCGTGTGCGCGGCTCCACCCTTGACCCCGCCGCGATGGACATGGCCCGGCTCGACGAGGCCGACGCTGATGTTGCTGGCGATGCAGCCCATCGTTTTGCCCCAGCCGACCACACTGGCGATCGTCTCCTCGTTCATGCAGTTCTGCAATGAAACGATATAGCCGCCGGGTGCGAGATACTGGCGGATCAGCAATGCCGCCCAGTGCGTGTCGTAGGATTTGGTGCAGACGAAGGCGATATCGATCGGCGCCTCTTTCGAGAGATGCTGCGCCTCGGTCAGATGTAAGGCCCGCACCTTGACCGTAAACGGCTCTTCGCCTTCGTGGTGGGTGATGCGCAAGCCCTTCTGCTTCATCTCATCGACATGCGACGGCCAGAAATCGATCAGGGTCACGTCCTCGCCGGCGCGCACCATGTGCGCTCCGGTATAGCCGCCCACCGCTCCGACGCCGACGACCGCGATCCGCTTGCCCATGACATTTCTCCCGAGGATTGTCGGCACATCTTAGCGCCTCTGGTCGCGACGACCACCCTTGTTCCGACCGACGGAATCCGGCCTAATCTTCGTGCATCTCGGTCAAACACGGGGAGGGTGACGATGGACATCGCGGAAAGGACCGCTGCAGCGGCCGGCAATGAGATCGATCGGCCGGTCCCGAGCGCGCCGTCGAACCGGGTATGGGGCAGCGACGCGATCGCCGCGGTGCTGCGCGAGCTCGACATCCCCTACATCGCGCTCAATCCGGGTGCCAGCTATCGCGGCATTCACGACAGCCTCGTCAACTATCTCGGCAATACCCGCCCGCGCATGCTCCTGTGCCTGCACGAGGAGAGTGCGGTCGCCCTCGCCCACGGCTACGCCAAGGTGACCGGTCGGCCGATGGCCGCGTTCGTGCACAGCAATGTCGGGCTGATGCACGCGACGATGGCGATCTTCAACGCTTGGTGCGACCGCGCCCCGGTCCTTGTGCTCGGCGCTACCGGACCGATGGATTCGACCCGCAGACGGCCGTGGATCGAGTGGATCCATACCGCGCGCGACCAGGGTGCCTTGATCCGCAATTTCACGAAATGGGACGATCAGCCGGCCTCGGTCGCCTCGGCGCAGGAGGCGATACTGCGCGCCTGGATGATCGCCAACACCGAGCCGAGGGGTCCGGTCTACATCAATTTCGATCTCGCCCTGCAGGAGGACGAGATCACCGAGCTGCCGCCGATGCCGACGATCGCTCCCGTGCCGGCGAACGCGGTGCCGTTGGAGGTATCGTTGACGAGATCGGCGTCGACCGCCACATTGCCGCCGGCGCTCACGGTGGAGTTGGCGTCGATGTAGGCCTGGGTGTTCCCTTCGATGTTGGCGATCTCGACCGACCCACCGATGCCGACCGCACCGGCCGCCAGGCCGCCGACGAAGCCGGTGTAGCTGACCTGGCTCTTGGCCCGGACGTTGACGTTGCCCCCGGCGGTCACGCTCACCCCCGAGCCGATGAACGCGACCGTCCCGGTCGGGACCGTCGTGGGCGGGATGGCGTACAGTGCCTTGTAGGCCTCGCCCATGGTGACCGAGCCGTTGACTCCGTTCTGGGCGCTGTTCACGTTGCCGCTGATGAACTGCGTG
>Ga0209039_10003996_pt1 | contig 11105 bp, 7 predicted proteins | sample BogFormECP12_OM1_FD_188238 | JGI IMG/M metagenome (GOLD analysis project Ga0209039, IMG submission 188238) | Bog forest soil microbial communities from Calvert Island, British Columbia, Canada - ECP12_OM1 (SPAdes) (version 2) | ecosystem: Environmental > Aquatic > Freshwater > Wetlands > Bog ... | reverse complement strand
AGCGCTTGCGAGTGTTCGCAAAATCGGGCGGCAAGGTTGTCTTCCTGGGGTCTACGCCATCGCTGGCCAACGATCGGACATTTCTGAATGCCGCGGCGCCGCCGGATCTCGCGTGGGCCGTCGCCGAGCCTGCGGGCGAAATCACGCCGCGTGTGCTCGAAACGCTCCCCGCCGCGGATGTGCGCTTCGACCGCCCCCTGCCGGCGGTGAAATACCTGCACCGCAATTGGCGCGACGCCGAGATGTATTTCTTCTTCAACGAGAGCGCCGAAAGGCAGGAGCGCAGCGTCACTCTCGCCGGAGGCGGCCGCGCGCAGATTTGGAATGCGGAAACCGGCCAGATTCGGCCCATCCGCGCAACCGCCGCGGGCGCAGGCACGGTGACCGTTCCGCTGCTGCTGGAGCCGTGGCAAACCCAATTTGTGGTGCTGGGGCCGGTACCCGCGGGCGCCGCGCCCGAGGACGCTCCCACCGGCCCGTCCGAAACCCTGGCGGAGCTCGACACCGGGTGGGCCATCGATCTGGACGGCAAGCATCTGGAATCGCCGCTGAAGACCTGGGCCGATCTGGGTTCGCCCGGATTCTCCGGGGCAGTTCGCTACCGCAGGGAGTTCGCCGTTCCCGCGGAGCGAATCGCCGCCCACGCCCGTATCTATCTCGATTGCGGCGAAGTGCGTTACTCTGCGCACGCCTGGCTGAACGGCGTCGACCTGGGCGACCGCGTGTGGCGGCCTTTCCGCTGGGACATCACGAAGGCATTGAAACCCGGCGGCAACGTGCTGGAGATCGAGGTGCGCAATACATCCGCGTCGGAGTTCATCGGCGACCCGGCGAAGCTCCAGCAAGTGGAGCAGCAGGCGCGCACCGAGGGCGGTTACCTGGCGCGGTATCTGCCCTTCGATAAAGAGATGATCCTGGCGGGACTCCTGCCGCCGGTGCGCGTGGTGATGCAGAAGGAAGCGCGGTAGAGAAAGCGGCGGACCCGTCCGCGGCATGTCCGGGGGCCCGGCGAGTGGTTGCTGGGTCAGATGGCGGGCGGCGCGCGGTGCGGTTCAGTTTCCCGCCTGAGGCGGCGGAGCCGCGATCCGGGTAGCCAACATCATGCTCGAGGGGCGCCGGCGGGAACCGTAGCCGAGGACGAAGCCCAGTTCCTTCACCCGCCCCGGTTCCTTGAACGCATCGGCCAGGTCGGTCTGCCATTCGTTGACAAACGGCTTGTCGGGGTGGCTGTACTCGCCGTACAACTGCACCTGCCATTCCTTGGGCTTGAGCATTTTGTAGGGCACGCCGGTGTCGTCCTGCAGGATCAGGTCGCTGTTTGCGAGAATGTACTCCCGGATGGCCGCGAACTGCGCCCAGTGCAGCAGGAACGAGGCCGACTTGATCAGCGTATCGGGGCGTCCCAGGCGGGTCAGGAAGCGCGAAAAGGACGGGTCCGTCTTGAAGGGCGAAGCCAGATCGGTCTTGATGTAGTACAGAATCCGCGACTGGGTCTCCGACGGATGGCGGTAGTGGATCTCCACTCCGTGGTGGCGCGCGACCGTGACGGCTTCCGGAACGAACTCGCCGTTTTCGGTGATGCGGCCGTAGCGGACGTAGTCGATTACGTTGCCGTTGCGGGCCAGCAGGAGGAGCATGAGCGGCAGGATGCCGTCGTGCACCTTGCCGTGGAACTGCTCGTCCATCTCGCTGGTCACGAAGAACGTGCGGTCGAAGATCGACTTGATGCCCTGGCGCCAGCCGTCCAGTTCCTTGGCGATGTTGGCCGGTTGATAGGTCTCCGGCGGCAGGATATCGCCCACGTTCTCGCGGGCCGCGAAGACCATCAGCCGCGCGTCGGGGAAGAAGTGCTGGGCGTACAGGATGTCAGGCCCGCTGAAGGGGTAAAACAGATACTTGGCGCCCGAGTGGAGGGGAGCCAGCTCGCGCTTCTGGAATGCGTCAACCGCCTGAAACTGCTTGGTCCGGCTGTTCTCCCAGCTCTTGTCGAACTGGGCGGCGTAGTTCTTCCAGGCGTCGGTATCCTCCAACTGGCGGAATGGCCCGTCGGGTCTCCCCTTCATTCCGCCCAGGAAGTTGGCGGTATCGTTACACAGTTGCGGCGCGATCTCGGAAGTGGCCGGCGGCGGCGCGGCCGGGGTCTGCGGACCGCGCTGGCCGGGACAGAGCCACGCAACGGAAACCATCGTGGCGAGCAAAGCCAAACCATGGCGGGGGGTGCGGGAGGCGGAATGTACGGGAGACATGATCGACAAGTCTACCTTCCAGGATAATATACGGATCAGTCCGTCCGTTAATGCGAATCGCCGCAGGGGGCGCGGGAAGGAAGTGGACCGCCGGCCGGGTTCTACCGCCGGGGCGTCCAGTCGCGGGGCGACGGCCGGGGGCGCCGCCAGCGCGGAATCGCTTCCCGTTGCGGCTCCTGGGGCGTCCGTCCCTGAAGCATCCTGGGAATCAGGATCAATACGAACAGGCCGAGCAGGATGGTCCAGGTAGACATGCAACCGAATCCTAACCCGCGCGAGCCGGGCTCACAAGTGCTTTGCCGGCCCGCCCGGCCCATAAGGACTCACAGTACCCGGGCGGCTATTTCAGGGCCAGATCGCTGTCCCGTCCGGGATGGGCGGCGGTTCCCGTGAAGTCCGTCAGATCCAGACCGGTGGTGTTCTCCGCCTCCAGCGCGTGCGTGAAGTAGTCCGGGCGGTTGTCCCCCCAGGCGACGCGCGAGGACTTCACCGTCACCGCGCTGGCGTAGCGGATGGCGTAGCCCGGCGTCCCATGCGGTTCCAGATCGGCCTGCACCCTGGTGGGCCGGTTGTCCCAAACGCCGCCCTTGTACTTCGTCCACCGGTCGAGCGTCACGTCCACGTTCTCCAGGCGCACGTTGCGGATGGTGCTGGCGGGGCTGCCGCTCACGCGCACGCTGTTCTCGGCGCGGCCACTTACGTTGCGGATGCGAATATCGCTCAGGGCGCCGACCTTGGTCTGGGCGGTGCGCGGGATGGCGGTCAGGGAGATGGCCTCGCCGCGGCCCCACCAGGGGTCGGAATAGTAGCGCGAGAGGAACTGGATGTCGCGGAAATCGATGTCGTGCACGTTGCCTTCGTCGCGCAACTGGATGCCGATCCCGCGGGAGCTGGAGCGGATCTGGCATCGCTCGAAGACCACGTTGTAGATGTCGGAGGTGGTCTCGGTGCCGATCTTGACGCCGCAGTCCTGGGTCTCGATGACGCAGTCGTGAACGCGGATGTTGGCGCAGGGGCCGAAGTCGCGATCCTGGCGGGTGGCCTTGACCACGATGGCGTCGTCGCCGCAGACGATGTCGCAATTGCGGATTTCGACGTCGCGGCAGTGGTCCGGATCGATGCCGTCGCAGTTGGGAACGTCCAGCAGATTGCGGATCTTCATGCCGTCCACCAGGACGTGTTCGCAGCCCAGCATGTGCAGGCCCCAGAGGGGCGCTTCGCGGAAGCCGACGTCGTGGATCTCCAGGTCCCGGCAGCCGCTCAGCACGAACATTTTGGGGCGGAAGGGTTTGAAGATCCACCATTCGTTGGGCTGGTCGTAGGAACTCATGAATTCGCGCGCGCGGCCGTTGATGGCGCCGCTGCCGGTGAGGCGCAGCCCCTGGGCGCCGTCGGCGAAGATTACGGCTTCGTTGCGGAAGTGGCTGGGGTCGGTGCTGACAATGAGTTCGGAGTCGCCTGCCAGGTGGAACTCGATGTGACTCTTCAGTTCGAGGGTGCCGATGAGGTGCCGGGCGCCCTCGCGAATCAGAACCTGGGCGCCGTTGCCCACGGCGGCGGCGGCGTCGATGGCGCGCTGGATGGCGGCGGTATCGAGGGTCGTGCCGTCGCCCTTGGCGCCGTAGTCGCGCACGTCGAAGACCTTTTTCTGCGCCCGCAGGCGCCCGGCGAGCGCCAATGCCGGGACGAAAGCGAGCGCTTTCCGCCGGCTGAACTGTTCAGAAGCCATAGAACACGGATACCATACTGTGTGACGGAGCGCATATGAAAAACTTTCTCGTATTGGCCGCACTTCTGGCAACCTCCGCGCCGGCGCTCGACCGCCCTGGCGTCACCTTCAAGATTTTTCAGTTTCCCGCCAACATGATCCCGCGGATCGACGGGAACGCCGACGATTGGAAGATCGTCCCCGACGATTACGCCATCGGCATGGACCAACTGGTGGACGACACCAACAAGGACCGCAAGCCCGATCCCAAGGACCTCGACGTCAAGGTGAAGGTCGGCTGGGTCAAAGGGCTGAACCGGCTCTATTTCCTGTATGAGGCCTACGACAATTACTGGGACTTCTCGCGGCCCGGCCTGCACAACGACATTTTCGAACTGGTGGTGGATGGCGACCTGTCGGGCGGTCCGCTGATTCCGCGGTTTCAGCCCACCAAGGAACTGAGCGAGCGCGACGCGCACTTCTCCATGCACGGCGTGCACGCGCAGAATTATCACATCATGACCCCGGCCGTGGGCAAGGACTGGGCGCTGGCGTGGGGCTGCAATTCCTACGTGAAGGACCTGCCCTACGCCAACGCGGCCTACAATTACAATTTCAAGCCCGGCGAGAGCGGGAAGCTGACGCTGGAGTTCTGGATCACGCCGTTCGATTACGCCGGGTGCGAGGGCCCGCAGCGCGCCGTCGAGAGCGTGCTCACCGAGAACAAGCTGATCGGCCTGGCCTGGGCGATTCTGGATTACGACGACGCCGCGAGCGAACGTCACTCCTTCTGGAACCTGTCGCGGCAGCACACCATGTATGGCAAGGCGGACGAGCTGGTGGCCTTCCGCCTGATGCCGCTCGAGCCGCCGTTCCAGAAATTCGAAGCCAACTGGTCGTTCAAGATCGTGGACATGGCGCGCCGCCTGGTGGCCTTCGAGGACCGCTCGACGGGCAAGGTGACCTCGTGGAAGTGGGATTTCGGCGACGGCGCCACGTCCACCGAGCAGCACCCGCTGCACACCTATAAAGAGGGCCGCGACTACATCGTGACCCTGGAAGTGGAAGGGCCCGAGGGCAAATCGCGGCGGGAGAAGATCTGGGACGTGTCGCTGCGATGAGCGGGCCGAATGGCCGGACCGGGTTCGTTCTAGAATAGGACAGGAGGGCATCGCGTGCCGGATTTCTCCTTCACAACGCACATCTTCAGGGAAGGGCCGGCGTTCGTCGCCTATGTGCCGGCGCTGGACGTGTCGAGCTGCGGCGCCACCGACGAAGAGGCGCGGCGGAACATCCTCGACGCGGTGCGCGGATTCCTCGCCGCCAGCGCGGACATGGGCACGCTGGACGAGATTCTGCAGGAGGCCGGTTACGAACGGGAGGGCGGCCAATGGCGCGCGCCTGAATTCGTGGCAGTCGACCGGCTGACCATGAGTCTTGCCTGAACCATGGCTGCGATACGGCCGATATCCAGCCAGGACCTCATCCGGGTCCTCGAGCGGGACGGTTTCCGCTTCGACCGCCAGGAAGGCGATCATCGAATCTACATCAAGGCAGGCGCAAAGCGGCCCCTGGTCATCCCCGTGTACCGCGCGATACCCGTCTTCATTATCAAGAACCTCCTGCGAACGTCGGGCATGAGCCGGGACCGGTATTTCGAGTTGCTCGGCGGCCTGTAGGCGCCTGCAGACAGCTTCTTGACGTGTCGCTGCGATGAACCCGACGAATGGCCGCCGTGCAAGCGGGCGCGGTTCGGCGCCCGCCCCCTTGGCGGAAGCTCACTTCAGCACAGTGATCGTTGCCGCCACGCTGCCGTTGTCCCCCACCGTCACCACCACCGGCTGCGTCCCCAGCGGAGCGTTCTGCGGAATCGTGAAGTTGATCTGCGTCACGCCCACCAGGTAGTACGGGATGCCGATGAAGTCCGGCGTGACCGCCACGCCTCCCACGGTCAGCGAATACGGCAATATCGGCGACGGCAACTGGTCCACCGGCGTGGTGAGTGGAGGGCTGGCGCCGGTGGCGATGAAGGGAGCGGAATCGCCTTCCCCGGTCATGAAAAGCACCAGCGTCTGGCCGCGATGCCCGCTCGCGAACGGAACCAGCGCGTTCCCCGCGCCCACAAATATCCCGGGCGCCGAATCGGACACGGGGAAGGAATACGCCGCCACCTGACCGTTGTTATTGACGTTCAATATGGCGTTGCCCACCGGAGTCTCGTACGGCAACTGGATGTTCAATTGTCCCGGCGACGCGTAGTAGAACGGCGCGGGCACTCCGTTAACCGTCGCCGTCACGCCGCCCAGAGCGAGCGGCAGCGGAAGGGCCGCCGCGGACAGCGAGGCCCCCGTCTTGGCCAGGTTCGTGCCGAACACGCTCATGATCATCCCCGGAGCGGCGGCCTGCTGGAACGACGCACCATTGGTTACGCCGCCGATCGAGGCCGTCGAGGACAGCCCATTGGCAAACAGCACCAGCACGTTCACGAACTGCGGCATGGTATTGACCGACTGGAAGACCAGCAAGGCGGTGTAGGCGCCATTCGCCAGACCCGCGCCGGAAGCCTTCACAGACACCGTCGCCGCACCCGTCCCCGACAACGGACTGACGCTCAGCCAACTGGTTTGCTGGTTCGCCGGAAACACCGACAGCGTCCATTGCTGTCCCGCCGGAACACTCACCTGCAAGCTGGCCGACGCCGACTGGCCGGACTTGACCGTCATATTCAGACTGCCGGGCGAGGTCGAAAGCTTGCCCGGGCTTTGCGTCGGGTTCTGGAACGGCACCGACAAGGCCGTGGTGACGGCATTGCCCTGGCTGTCGATGCCGTCGACTTCGAAGTTCAGAGTTTGCGGCCCGTCGATAGCCCAGCAGATATCCGCCTGCAGGCTGCCCAGGGGAGCCAGCCGCCACGAGCCGAACCAGTACTCGATACTGTCGCTGTCGTCATTGCCGCCAGCGAAGAAATTCGTCAGGTAGACTTCGTAGCCGTTCAACTCCTGCAGATTGAGTTCCTGATAGTACGGGTAGTCCGCGGGGCAGGCATTGCTGTTGGGGTTCAGGATGGCGACGGCCGGCGAACTGCTAAGAACCATCGACGCCGCAAGCTGCGGGCCGTAGAAGGACACGGAAATCTGCTGGTTCCATTTCACGCCGCTCGCATCGGCGCCGGAGAATGCGAATACCATGGTCGCAGGCACGCTGGCGAGCGCCGTTCTCAACGACGCGGACAAAGTTCCTTTCGCCGGCAGACTGGCGCTGCCAAAAAAGGAGGCGATGCTCGACGAGTAATCGGCGCCGCCAATCGAGAAGCCGGTCACCGTGGTGGCGACGCCGGCGATCTCCGTTAGGTTCACGGTATAAAACCATGAGTACCCGTCCGCATCGGGCGTCTGTTGGTACACCGGGTTGGGCGTCACCGAGGGAATCACGGCGGAGCCCGTGGCCGGAACCGTCACCGCGATTGTGACCGACGCCGAGGAAGGATTGAATCCCGCGCTCCCGCCGAACGAGGCCAGGATCTTGTTGTTTCCAACCGCGAGCTGGTTCCCCGCAACCGTGATCGAAGCGGCCGCCGTCCCTCCGGAGCCGGCGAGAGTCACGGCCCCCAGAGTCGTGGAGCCAACCGTAAAGCTCACCGAACCGGTCGGCGTAGACGTGCCCGTGTTGGCCTTCACGGTTGCGGTAATCTTTGTCGATGCGGTCACCGCGATGCCTGCGGGGCTGGCGGCGACGGTAGTGGTGGTGGCGGCTGGAGGGAGCGCATTCCATTGCGTCACCAGGTTGTACACGTCGGCCGAGCCCAGGCCAGTGGCCAGGTCGTAGCCGGGACCGGCGGAATAACCCAGAGTCCCGTTCGGGCAGTCCTTCGTGCCCACGACACAAGGGACGATGTTGCTGCCAACGGTGATGTCGTGGAATATTCCAGGGTTCGTCTGAGCCAGCGTGTACAGCCTCGGGTTGATGTTGCCGAGTCCGGGTTGGGATTGCGCGCCGTTCAACGTCAGGTACTGATTCAGCAACGCCAGAACGCCGGCGAATACGGGCGTCGATGCGGACGTGCCGCCGATGCAGCATTTATACGCGCCGCTGTCCACGTAATAGTAGCCGTCGTGTTGCGCCGACGCGGTAAAGGAGATATCCGGGACGTCGCGGTGCTGGTCGTTGGGGACGCCCGGACCGGTTTGCCAGGCCGGCTTAGGATAGTAAATGCTCACCCCGCCGCCGGTGCTGGAGAGCGAGGCGCCCCCCGCGGAGTCGTTCCACACCTTCTCGGGGATGTAGCCCAACGCCGATGAGAGATCGGACGCGTTGGACGAACTCCAGTAGGTGCCGGATCCCTCGTTGAATTCCGTGCCGCCCACGGCGGTCACCTCCGGTATGGTGCTGGGCGAACTGACGGCCAGACCTTCCTGGACCGGGCCGGATTTGGGAGAGCAGCCCGCCGCACCGCTGTCCGCGGTACAGGCGGCCCACGTGATGCCTTCCGCGTTGCCCTTCTGGGCTTCCGCCTGATTGGCGCTGGCGCCGGCGCTGCCACTGCTGATTTTCGCCTCGCACGCGTAGAAGCTGTAGGTGATTATGGGCGCCAGGTTCTGATCGATGGCGTAAAAAGCCGCGGTCCCGGCGCCGTGCGCGTAGACGAAGGTCAGGCTCGCGTTGGGGGCGACGGCGCCGGACCACTCGACATCGAGATTGGCCTCGCAACACGCCACGGCCGGGGCGGCCAATCCGGGGACCAGCAGCTTTTGCGGATCGTTCTTTGGCAACCCGTAATGGCTGCGGAAAAGCGAAACGTCCGATATGTTGATGTCGCTCTGCCCGATCACGGCGATCTTCACCCCCGTGCCGTCGATGCCCTGCGCCCAGAGTGGGGCGATGTCGTAGATCTTCGCGATATCGCCCGGCACCAGATAGTGCACTCCGTTCCCGTAGGTTACCGACGGGCCGGGGGACGGCAGAGCGGGGTGCGCGCCGGGCCGCTTGGGGCGGAAGTCGTCGAGCCCCATGACGGCCAGGGCTAGTGGCTCGAGTGCGGCGGGAATCGACGGATCCGTCGCGTTGGCATAGTGAGTCTCGCCATCCACCCGATACATGTGGATCTCGGTGCCGAAGGTCTTCCCTACCTGTTGGGCGGTTCCGTGAAACAGGACCCAGTTGCGGCCTTGGGCCTGGTAGTCGATGGTGAACCCCTCACTCGTCAGCCAGTCCGCAATCTTGGCCATATCCGAACGGCTGGCGCCGAATCGATCGGCGTACTGTTGCGGTGTAAGCCATTTGTGATAATCGGGCGACGAAGCGTCTTGCTGATCGGCAAGCAGCTTCTCCAGGGCGGCTTGCTGGGCCGGCGACTTCTTCAGCACCAGGGTGATTTCGCCGATCTTCAGCCCAGGATCTGCCGGACCTTGATCGTACTGGGGCTGTGCCTCGGGGCTCACATTCCCTCTTAGAGTCACCGTGCGGTGGGTATCGATATTGCCAACGACGCGGTTCTGTTGGGCGCTCAGGTTCCAGGCAAGGAGGGTGAGCGCAAGCGGCGTGAAGGTTCGCATGCTTGACCGTGGCAAAATTCTAGCGCGGGGCCCCCGGGAACGCAACAAAAACCGCATTGCAGCGCGAAAACGCCCGAACCTCGAGCTCGCCGCTCTTCGGCGCCCCTATGTGGCTGCGGCAAATCCCGGCCGGAGCGCATCGAGCCGCCGATCGAGGCATCGGCGGATGCGGCCCGCCGGAGACCGGCGCGGTTCCAGAGCGTCGTCCGGGCCGTCTGCCGGCAGCTCGCGCGCGTACAACTCAAAGGCCTGGACATCGAAGGCCGCGGCTACAGCGTAACCCTGGAGGTGGAAGGGCCAGAGGGCAAGCCGCGGCGGAAGAAAGCCTGGGACGTGTCGCTGCAATGACCGGAGCCCTGTCACGGATAGGGATGTAACTAACTGAAAAATAGCCACTTAACGAATTGCACGACAGCACTCCTGTCATTTTCGCTGGCGGTCAGGGGCGGACGTGGTGAGATTGAAGGCCCAGCCGCCAACTGAGCCGCCGCTACCCCGGCACGTACGTCCGCAGGAACCGCGCCGCCGTGCGCGCGGCAATCGCGGACGGACCGTCCTCCGGCAGCAGCCAGACCTCGCCCTGCCGGAACGGCTGGCCGCCGATGGCGCCATCCCCATCCACCACAATCCAGAGTTGGCACGTCTGGGGGCCGGGCCGGATCTGGGCGCCGGCGCTCAGCCGCACGAACTCCGTCACGAAATGCTTCGACCGGATCGGCTCGCCGGGAGGCGCCGCGCCGGGGTGCACCGAAAGGTCGGCGATGGCCACGGCCTTCTCGACGTGAATTTCGCGCCGGCGCCCGTAGTCCCAGAGGCGGTACGTCACGTCGGAGTTCTGCTGGATCTCAAACAGCACGATACCCGCTCCGATGGCGTGCACCGTGTGGGCCGGCGTGAAATACGTGTCGCCGGGCTTCACCGGCATCCAGTTCAGAAGGCGCTCCACTTCGCCCGTGCGCGCCGCTTCGCGCAGCCGTTGGCGGCTGAGGGGCTCGCGGAAACCCAGGGCGATCGAGGCGCCCGGGTCGGCCTCCAGGATGTGCCACATCTCGGTCTTGCCGCGCGCGCCGTCTTCCCCGTCGTCCGGGTGCACTTGCACGCTCAGCCGCTCGGAGGTGAACAGCAGCTTCACCAGCAGCGGCAGATCGCGGTCCGCCAGATACCAGACTTCGCCGACGGGCGCCGGAGAATCCGGAAACCAGGGCAGCAGGCGCGTCCTGCCCCATACCTTTTCGCGCAGCGAGGGCGTCAGGCGCAAGGGCTCGTCCATGGCTAGGAATGCTTGACCACGAACTGGTGCAGGCGGTCCAGCCCGCGCTCCAGTTCGCCCAGGGACGTGGCGTAAGAGATGCGGACATGCTGCGCGGTGCCGAACGCCTCCCCGGGAACCACGGCCACGTGCGCTTCGGCGAGCAGTTTCTCGGCGAACTGCAGGGTGTTGGCGATGCCGTTCCCGCGGAGGGCGACGCCCACGTTGGGATAGACGTAGAAGGCGCCCCGCGGCTCGGCGCAGGTCACGCCGGGAATGGCGCGCAGGCGCTCTAGAGCGAAGTCGCGGCGCCGGCGGTACTCGGCCAGCATGGCGCCCACCGACTCCTG
>Ga0209039_10003995_pt1 | contig 11107 bp, 6 predicted proteins | sample BogFormECP12_OM1_FD_188238 | JGI IMG/M metagenome (GOLD analysis project Ga0209039, IMG submission 188238) | Bog forest soil microbial communities from Calvert Island, British Columbia, Canada - ECP12_OM1 (SPAdes) (version 2) | ecosystem: Environmental > Aquatic > Freshwater > Wetlands > Bog ... | reverse complement strand
CTTCGTTCTAACGGCTCAATCGGGAGTGACCCGGCGCCCGGCCTCACCTCGCTCCCGAGGGCTCCTCGCGCCGGGTTACTCCCGATTGAGTCCTATCGTTACGGAAGATCTGGTTGTTCTCGCTTCCCAAACTCCGGTGCGGCCAGCAAGTCGCGATATCGGAGGCCCACCGTGCCACGTTCAACACCAGTCAGTTGTGGGTTGGGGGCGGGGGGAATCTTGCGATCCGCCTGCCGTCGGTGAGGAACCGGTGGATCTCGCCATCTCGAAAGAGGGCGTAACCGCTGCGTGTTTTCAGACGGAGTGAGTCGCCCTCGACCCGGATGTTGTCGACCACGAACTCGAGGGGATACCTCTGAGTTTCATGCGTGATTCTGTTCCATCGAACGAGACCGCCGGGCGACGTAGATATATCCTCGACGAATCGATCGAGTGCTATCCAGACCCTGCCCGGTTCCACCAGGATGGCGCTGATTTCGTACCGCGCCACGCTGGGTGGAGAGAATATGGTGTATCTGCGAGTCGAGGTATCGAAGTAGCCGAATGCGCCGACGCCCGTCATGCCTTCGCCATCGTAGTAGTTGTTGCCGAACCAGATCTTGCCGTCTTCTATCTGGTAGGGTCCGATCACCTCCTGCCGCTCGTAATGGTCCGGGGTGAACCGATTGATTCGAACGTCTTCGGGCCGAAGCCGCATGTATTCCCCGGCCGTGCTCTGGGGCAGCGCGTAGAACTTCGTTCGGTTAGGGCCGAGCCGCTCGACAATCCCGTGCGAGCGCATTCCGAAATCGTCTTTGCTGTGTTCGAGTTGAAAACGGCCGCCTGTACCGAACCTCACCGCATCGAGCGCGGCCAGAAGCAAAAGTATCGCGAAGTTCATGCGGGATGCACCTATCGGTTATTTTCACCTATGTGCGGAATTAGCGATGATCGAATCTAAATCGGATCGGCGACCCACGAAAGTCGCGATGGATCTACCGCCCCCGGCAATTCAGCACCGTGGTCGCACCGAGCCAGCGCCCCAGCCAGTGAATGGCCGCTGTCAACCTGGCGTTCATCGTTCAGGCCAATGTTAGCACGCTGTCGGCCGGGCGCCTGGTTATCGCACGGCGATGGTTACTCCCGGTTGACTGGCGGTCTCCCCAACCTGTAACGTCACGGGTATGGCATCCCCGGCCGGGCTTTCAGCGGGAATGCGGACGTCGAGCTGCATCAATCCCGGTCCGAATCCCGCTACCTGGGCAGTCGCCAGAACCTGGGCCGGCTTGCCGCCCACGGCGACGCTCACCGCCGGCGGTTGCTGACCCGTACCGGTGGCGAACAGCCGGATTGCGCTGCCTGCCGCGGCAGGCGCGGTTGGTCCGTTCAGCGCACCATCGGAAGTGATGGCGGCCGCCTGGCCCGTGCCCGCCGCGTCCAGCGTGAATAGTCCCGGCGCCGCGGCAGCCACAGCCACCGAAAATGCGGCCGATGTCTGTCCCTGGAAGGCGACGGTCACCTGCACGGCCGCGCCCGCAATCGAGGACGGGACGACCGCGGCCGCCTGCGCAGCCCAAGCGTAGATCACCGAGGCCGGCGAGCCGTTGAACGATACCACTGTTCGCGCCGCGTCGCCTGAGGTCAGTTGAGGCGGGCCAAGTCCCTCGCCGTAGAGGACCACGATCTCGCCGGGCGCGACCGGGCCCGGCAGGTTGCTCGCGGCATTAGTCACCGCGCCGATGACCGGCGCGGACCCACCCGGCTGCAGCTTTCGCACCGCGTGGTTTAGAACGTCCGCGAGGTACAGATTGCCGGCCTGGTCGATGGCCATCCCGCCCCCGGGGTTGTCGAGCATGGCGAGGGTGGCAGACCCTCCATCTCCCGAGAACCCTTCATACCCATTCCCCGCGATGGTGGTCATGTTACCGTCCGGCGCGATCATCCGAATGAACACGCCATCCGTGGAGACGAAGAGCGTTCCGTCCGCAGCAATGGCCAGCCCAAAAGGATACCCGACCGACGTGGTGAGCGCGGGCCCTCCATCTCCCGAATGGTTGTTCAGTCCATTCCCCGCCACCGTCGTGACGGTTCCGTCCGCCGCGACCTTTCGCACCACGAGGTTCTGTGAATCGGCGACGTAGAGGTTGCCCGCCCGATCCACCGCCAGCCCGCCGATGTTGTGGAATTGCGTCTGCGCGGCCACCGGAATCGGGACGCCGCCCGGGGAGAGTTGGTAGACCGCATTTCCATACGCGATGTAGACCGTGCCGGCGGCATCCACCGCCATGCTCCCCGCGACTATCGGGGAGAAGTTGGCGAAGGTGGAGATGATGCCGGACGGAGTCACCTTCCGCACCTGGAACGGCTCCCCGATGTACACGTTTCCTGCGCCGTCCGCCCCCACCGAATACGGACTCAGCGGCGCCGCCGTGGCCAGCCCGCCATCGCCGGCGCCGCAGGCCAGACCGCCGCTGCAGCCGGGCTGTCCGTTCCCGGCGAAGGTGGTGATCACACCATTGGGAGCAATCTTGCGAACGCGGTCGGCCGAAGTATCGGCGATGTAGAGATTGCCGGCCGGATCGAGGGCCACCGCATTCGGCCATTGCAGATGAGCGTTCACGCTCGGCCCGCCATCACCGGGAGAGTAACTGAAATCTCCGCCCGGCACGCTGGAGACCGTGCCGTCGGGAGAGATCTTGCGGATACTCGATCCGCCGTCCCCCGTGGCGCTATCGAAGTAGATGGCGCCCGCGGTATCCAGAGCGACGCTGGCGCCGAAGCCGATTTGCGCGGCGGTGGCGCTGCCGCCGTCGCCGGAATTACCGCAGGTTCCGTTGCCGGCGATGGTGGTGATGATCCCGTTCGGCCCGATCTTGCGGATTCGGCAGTTCCGCGCATCGCGAATGAGGAGGTTGCCGAGCGAGTCCAGGGCGAGTCCGGCAGGCTCGGAGAACTCTGCATTCACGGCGGGGCCGCCGTCCCCCGCATACCCCGTAATCAGGTTCCCCGCGATGGTGCTGATGACGCCCTGGGACGTGATCTTCCGGATGACTGGTGAGGTCGCATCGGAGATGTACACATTCCCGGAATCGTCCACCACGATGCCCGCGGTGTCGTATGAAAGCCCGAGCTTGGCCTCGGCTCCGGCGATGGTAGTGAGCGCACCGCCGGGGGTGATCTTCTGGATGGTCTTGGCGTAATAATTGACCACGTAGACATTGCCGCTGCGATCGACGGCCACGGCGCAGGGCCACGCCCCCCCGGCGACCGCTGCCAGCGTGGAGATCATTCCTTCGGGGGTGATCTTCCGAACCCGGAAATTGACCATGTCGGCGACGTACAGGTTGCCGGCGGCATCCACCGCGATCCCGCGCGGCTGATTCAGTTGAGCATTGACGGCCGGACCGCCATCGCCGGAATAATCGGCACGCGAGTTGCCGGCGATGTGGGCGAGGTTGCCGCGCGGATCGAGCCGGAAGACGTCATTTCGAACGGTGAGGTAGAGGTTGCCCTGCGCATCGACAGCGATGCGCTGGAGCGGCACAGGCTGGCCGCCGGCGATGGTGGAAATGCGATAGGACTGGGCCCACACGGCCTGGCAGACCAGCAAGAGCGTGATGGAGATGGGATTCTCGAGCGCGTGGAGCGAACTCTTACCTGTTCCCATACCTTCATGGTGGGGCACCGCGAAGGGGGAAGCAAGCGTTCCCCGCCGCCGCCCGCCCGTGAGCTACCATACCCTTGGTGCCGCGCTCATGAAAGCTCTGCGTTTCGCCGCTTCGGTCTTCATCATCGCTGCCATCCTCGCGCTCTACCGCACGCTGCTGCCGGTCAATAACACCACCGTCGCGCTGTCGCTGCTGCTGGCCATTCTGGGCATGTCGGCGGGGTGGGGGCTGGCCGAGGCCACCGTGGCGTCGGTGGTCGCGGTTATCGGATTCAACTACTGGTTTCTGCCGCCGGTGGGAACTTTGACCATTCAGGATCCGCAGAACTGGGTCGCCTTGCTGGCATTCCTGGTGACCGCCGTGACCGCCAACCAACTCTCGGCCCGCGCGCGCCGGCGCGCCGCTGAAGCCGAAGCGCGGCGCCTGGAAATGGAGCGCCTGTATGCGCTGGTGCAGGCCATGATGCTCAGCGGCAACGCGCGCAAGACCATTCGCGAGTTCGTCGGCAAGGTGGTGCAGGTATTCGGATGCGGCGCCGCGGCGTTCTATTACCGGCCCACCGACGAGATCTTTCGCTCGGGCGCGGAGAGCAAACCGATATCCGACCACGACCTCCACGTGGCGGCGGAGCTCGATGACGTGTCCATCGATCCCGGGCGCTCGCTCGCTACGGCGCCCGTGCGGCTGGGAGGCCGGCCGTTGGGAAGCCTGGCGCTCATCGGCCCGCTGCCCTCGGAGCAGTCCGTGCGCGCCATCATGCACCTCATGGCCATCACCATCGAGAAGGCGCGCGCCCTGGAAGACGCCGGCCATGCCGAAGCCGCCCGCCAGAGCGAGGTGCTGAAATCGGCGCTTCTGGATTCGCTGGCGCACGACATCAAAACGCCGCTCACCTCCATCAAAGCGGCGGTCACCAGCCTGCTGGGCGGAGCGGCCGGCGCCGAGACAGAGCTGCTCACCATCATCGATGAAGAGGCCGACCGGCTGAATCAACTGGCGGCGGAAGTGATTGAGATGGCCCGCATCGAGGCCGGCAAGCTGCACCTCGAGAAGCGGTCCGTGGCGGTAGCGGATCTCATCGGCGGCACGCTCTCGGAGCTTGCCCCGGCGCTGAAAGGCCGGTCCGTCGCGGTCGATGTGCCCGAAGGGCTGCCCGCGGCCGAGGCCGATCTCGAGTTCGTCCAACAGGTGGTGAAGCAGTTCGTCGAGAACGCACTCAAGTACACGCCGGAGGGTTCGCCGCTCTCGGTTTCCGCCGCGCTCAAAGGTGGGAAAATCGTGATCGGGGTGGCGGATAGCGGCCCGGGCATCGAAGAGCACGAGCGCTCCCGCATCTTCGACAAGTTCTTCCGGGGCAGGCGGCACCGCTTCGAAACCAAGGGGACCGGCATGGGCCTGGCGATCGCAAAGGGCATTGTGGAAGCGCACGGCGAGCGCATTTGGGTGGAGAGCGAGGCGGGGCAAGGCGCGGCCTTCTACTTCTCGCTTTCCGCCAGCGAGGGAGGCCACGAAAGTTGAGCGCGGGCAAAATTCTGGTGGTGGACGACGATCCGCAGATCCGGCGCGTGATGAAGGCCACGCTGGTGGGGCACGGCTACGAGGTCATCGTGGCGCGCACCGGCGAAGACGCCCTGGAAATGCTGCCCCAGGAGATGCCCAGCCTGGTGCTGCTGGATATGAACATGCCGGGCATGGGCGGCCTGCAGACGTGCCGGGCGATTCGCGCCGGGTCGGATACCCCGGTGATCATTCTTTCGGTCCGCAATAGCGAGAAGGACAAAGTGGCCGCGCTCGATGCCGGCGCCGACGATTACGTCACCAAGCCGTTCGGCATCGAGGAATTGCTGGCGCGCATCCGCGCGGCCCTGCGCCGTTCGCCCTCCTCGCCCGAAGGCGGGCCGCACGCGTTTCGCTCGGAAGACCTGGAGATCGATTTCGACGCTCGCCTGGTGCGGGCCGCCGGCAAAGAGGTCCGCCTCACGCCCAAAGAGTTCGAATTGCTGCGCTACCTGGTGGCGCACGCGGGCAAGCCGGTGACGCACCGCGAATTGTTGCAGGCCGTTTGGGGTCCCGATTACGGCGACGAGCCCGAATACCTGCGCGTCTTCATCAACCAGGTTCGCAAGAAAATCGAAACCAATCCGGCGCGGCCCAAATACATCGTCACCGAGCCCTGGGTGGGCTATCGCTTCGTGGCGCCGGGTTTATCCTGACAATAGTGCCCAATCGACCCGATCAACGGCCCGATCCCGAGGAACTGCTGCGCCGCGTCCAGGCGGACGAGCGGCGGGCGGGGCGCGGCCGGCTCAAGGTGTTTCTGGGCTACGCCCCGCGCGTCGGCAAGTCGCTGCGCATGTTCGATGAGGGCCGCCGGCGCAAGCTGCGCGGGGAGGACGTGGTTGTGGGGGCCATCCAAGGCAACATCACGCCCGATGTCCAGGAGATCGTGTCCCGGCTCGAAGTGGTCCCTTGCATTAGCGAGCAGCACGCGGGCCGCGCGTACCAGGTCATCGATCTCACCACCCTCTTCCGGCGCCACCCCGGCGTGTGCCTCATCGACCAGTTGGCCTACGACAATCCTCCCGGCAGCCGCAATCCGCAGCGCTGGCAGGATGTCCAGGAATTGCTGGACCGCGGCATTGCCGTCATCACCGCCGTGAACGTGCAGCACGTCCGGGAGCAGCAGGACCGGGTGGCGGAGATTACGGAAAGGCGCGCGGCGCAAAGCGTGCCCGAGGAATTCCTGCGGGAAGCCGACGAGATTGAGGTGGTGGATGTGCCGCCCGACGCGCTGCTCGACCGCACCGGCCAGGGCAGGATGCCGGATGCCCACCAGTTGGCGGAATTGCGCGAACTGGCGCTCCTGCTGGCGGCCGACGTGGTGGACCGGCAGTTGCACGAGTACCTTGCGGCCCACGGCGTGGCCGTGCGTTGGGGCACCCAGGAGCGCATACTCGTCTGCCTGACGCCGCGCAGCAACGCCGCCCACATGCTGCGCAGCGGCCAGCGCAACGCGCTGCGCTTTCACGGCGCGCTGCTGGCGGCATACGTGGAACAGCCGGGGCTTCACCCGGATGACCGGGAACGGCTGGAATCCCACCTGGCGCTGGCGCGCGAACTGGGCGCCGAGGTGCACTGCCTTCAGGGAACGGATTTCGTGGAGACCATCCTCGATTTCGCCCGCGAGCAGCGCGTCACGCAATTGTTTCTCGGACACACCAACCGCGAACAGCGGATTTGGCTCTCGCGCACTCCCATCGACCGCCTCATCGACGCCGCCGACGATTTCGACGTGCGCCTCTTCCCCCACCAGGATGGCTGAGCATCCCCTGGCCCCTGGCCCCCGGCCCCCGCTCACCTACCCCGCCATCTCCCGCGGGTCCGTGGTCCGCATTTCCAGCCAGCCTTGCTGCGGCACGGCATCCATGGGCAACCCGGACCGCCACAGCGAGAACTGGAACCGCAGGCCGCCGCCGCGCGCCACGCCCAGCGATTCGAGCGAGAGGCGCGCTTCCAGCACCCGCGCGAATGCGCATTCCACCGGCTGGCTGCCCACCGCCGCCGCCAGCTTCATCCCCGTGATCCGCGCCGCACCATTGGCGAAGCCGATCTCCACCGAACTGGTATGCGCGCCATCCAGCGTTTGCGCCGTCAGCCGCGCCTCCATGCGCGCCAGTTCCCGCTCGCATCCCGTGTGGAAATCCACACGCAGATAGAAGCTCGCTCCGTCGCTGCCGAAATGCACTTCCTTCACCAGGAATTTCTTGCCGTGCATCGATCCGGAGCGCTCGTCCACGCGGTAGATTCCCGCTCCGATCCATTCGAAGTACGACGTCACCTCGCCATCGATCACCGGCGTAATCGCCCCCGTCGGCGCCATGTGCACCACCGGCAATTCCACCCGCAGGATGGGTCGGGAAAGTTCCTCCGGCGGCGCGAGATTCAAAAACCGGTAGACGTTGGCCAGGTGGCTGCGATAGAGCTGGTCGAAATCCGCGCGGTTGGCCGATTGGTGCTCCGGCCCGTACCACCAGCACCAGTCGCTGCCTTCCGCGATCATCAGCTCCTCCAGCGCCAGCCGCCGCTCGTCTTCGGATACTCCGGCGGCCGAGTCGTACGCCCACCGCGCGCGCAGCAGTTGCGTCCAGGCCTGGTTATCTTCCTCGGCCCCGATCCACACGTCGAAATTGGCATCGATCCACGAACCCGGAAAAATGTGATCCACCGGCTCCGGCGCCAGCAGCCGCAGTGCCTCGCTCACGGTCACCGCGCGCATCTCGCGGTCCTCCGAGATCCTCCGGTACAGCTCGCGCAGAAACGGCCGGCCGTTGTGGTCGTAGTATTCCCAGGCGTTCTCGCCGTCCAGGATAATGGGCACCAGCGCGTCGCGCCCGGCGGCGGCCATGCCCGCGCAGTTTTCCCTGATGCGCCGCAGAAAATCTTCGGCCGCCCGGGCCGCGTCCATGCCCCCGTAGACGAACCCGATCAGGTCGCTCAGAAAGTGGTCGCGAAAGATCACGTTCAGCGTCTTGCCGCCCTGCCGCCAGCAGTACGGCCGGTAGATCCCATCCACCGGGACCGCCCGTCCCAAGGTCCGGTTGAGCACCCCGCTGTCGGTCGCGGCCCATTCGAAACCCAGCTCGGAAGCAATGTCGAAAACCTCGTCGGAGACCGAACCCTCCGACGGCCACAGCCCCACCGGCGCCGTGCCGAAATGGCTCGCCATGTACTCCCGCGCCAGCGCCAGTTGGCGGCGCGCATCTTCCGGGTAGCGGAATCGCGGCGGTAGCGGCACGTTGGGATGCGCCACGCTGGCGATGTTCGAATCGCACAGCAGCGGCAGAATGGGATGGTAATACGGCGTGGTCGAAATCTCGATCTGGCCCGCCGCCGCCAGCCTCCGATACACCGGCAGCACCTGGCCCACGATCTCGCGCTGCTTCTCGCCCATGCGGCGCTGGTCGGCCGGCGTGAAGTCGCGCCCGCGTCTCACCCATTCCCGCACCTCCGGGTCATGGGCCTGGAACTCCTCGTCGAACCAGGCGAGCTGCGACCACATTTGCAGGTCGCGAAAATCCTGCGGGCCGAACGGGTTCCGCGACCCCGAGCGTTTCTGCCCCTCCCATGCGCCGTACAGCTCGCCGTAGCGCGGGTAGCGGTAGATCATGCGACCCGGATCGGAGTAGAAGGAATGTTGCAACAGAAATGCGCGGTCCGCATCGGTGAGTTCTTCCGCCGGCTTGAGGGCCGCCTCGAGAAATGGATCCGCGGCCTCGCCCGAGGCGTACTCCGCCACCTGCGCCATCATCGAAGGAACCAGGTTGAACGTCTGCCGGACTTCCGGAAACTCCTCCAGAATCCGCGCCATGCCGTAGTAGTCCTTCAGGGCGTGCATGCGCGTCCACGGCAGCTTGTATTCGCCCGAAGCCAGGTCCTTGTAAAAAGGCTGGTGCATGTGCCAGAGGAAGCACAAGTAGGTGCGCGCCATGGTGGTCTTATCGGCCGAAATAGCTGCGCACCGGCGGAGGCGGCGGGTCTCGGCGAATGGCGCGCCATAATATATCGTTCAGCGCGTCGTCGTCGTTCTGGTCGGCTTCGTCGAAATTCATGCGCGCCGAAGCCCGCGCGGCCGGGCCTTCGGGATTCCGCCGGTCCAGCGGGACGCGCGGCTTCTCGGCGGTGTACGCAGCCGGGTCGGGCTGGCTCTGGAACGACGCGGTCATGGGCCGCGCACCCGCGTCGAAGTGCGTCATGGGCTGCAGGCCCAGCAGGAATTCGATGGTGCGCAGCATCGACGTGGTGTTATACATGGTGCCGTCCACCACGTGCCGTTTCACAAAGGGCGAAATCAGAAACGCCGGCGAGCGGTGCGAATCCACGTGGTCCGGCCCATTCTGCGCATCGTCTTCCAGCACGCAAATCACGGTCGACGCCCAGAAGCGCGATTTCGAGACGCCCTCCACCAGCATGCCCACCGCGTAGTCGTTATCCGCCACCAGGGATAGCGGCGCCAGCCGGCCGGCCGTGATGCCGTTGGTGTGATCGTTGCCCATTCGCATCACGATCAGGCGCGGCATGTTGCCGGACTTCTCGTATTCCGCCAGCTCGCCGAGAAAAACCTTGGCGCGCTCCACGTCGGGGTAGCCAAGGTCAAAGCCGCGATAAATCCGGTTGGTCACCTTGGCCAGCACCGGGTCGCGGACCGCGGTGATTTGTTCCGACCCGTTAGCGGCATCCGGCTTGTTGTTCACCATGTAGCCGAAATTCCGTATGGAAATACCGGCGGCTGCGGCGTTGGTCCACAGGTAACCGGCGGGGGGCAGCGACGCCGGGTCCGTCTCTTCGAAATCGTAGAGGCGGCGCCGGCCGGCGTACTCGTTGGGCCACAACTTTTCGACGTAATCCGGCGCAATCGCCGCGGTGGACCAGTTGTGCCCGTCGGCGCTCACATCCGAATTCACGTAGAAGTTGTCGAGCAGCACGAACTCGCGCGCCAGTTTGTGGAGATTGGGCGTGACGTTTTCGCCGAACAACACCAGCGAGGCGTCGCCATTGCCTTCCTTCATGTCGCCCAGCACCTGGTCGTATGAGCGGTTCTCCTTCACGATGTAGATCACGTGCTCGATGGGCGGCAGCGGGCTGGTCTCTTCCATTTTGGAATCCCGGTAGGGCGAGTTGGCGAGGGTCGCCTTGGTCCAGGCCTCGAGCTGGTCGCTGGTGAATGGTTCGATCCACGAAGCCGTGCCGGTTTGCATGTAAGGCCCGAACCCCTGACCCCTGGGCGAGGCGCCTTGGTGCACCGGCGCCAGAGCCTTGGTGGGGTTCGGCCCGTTGGGATTGGGATACGAGCGCAGCCCTTTGCCGTTCACCACCACCAGCGTCCCCGAGGGCAGCGCGCGCACGGCCGTCGGGTACCAGCCCGCGGGAATAAACCCCTCGACGGTGCTGCGCGTTTCCGAAACATCCACCACCGCCGCCGCATTGGCGCCCGAGCACGCCACGTAGAGCCGTTTTCCATCCGGGCTAAGCGCCAGCGCCGAGGGCGTCATCCCCAGCGGCTGCCGCGGCGTCATCGAAACGTTGATGCTCTCCACCACGCTCAACTGGTTCCCCGAGCTGACCGCGACCGTGTACACATTGTTGGTATTCGCCGCCGCCACGAACAGGCGCGCCACCCAGGTGGGTTCGCCCTCCGCGGGTTCCGTGGGGCCGCCGTTCCGCCACACGATATCCGTGGGGTGGGCGCCAATGCGCACGGTTTCGAGCAGGCCGCCGGTGGCCGCGTCGTAATGCCCCAGCGAGCCATCGGCCCAATGGGTCACGAAAAAGGATTTGCCGTCGGGATGGAACAGGATGCGATACGGCCGCCTGCCGGTCTTGTAGCGCTCGATCACCATGCCCGATTGCGGATTGATCGCCACCACGGAATCGCGGTACAGGTCCGCCGCATAGAGCAGCCG
>Ga0209039_10003994_pt1 | contig 11108 bp, 10 predicted proteins | sample BogFormECP12_OM1_FD_188238 | JGI IMG/M metagenome (GOLD analysis project Ga0209039, IMG submission 188238) | Bog forest soil microbial communities from Calvert Island, British Columbia, Canada - ECP12_OM1 (SPAdes) (version 2) | ecosystem: Environmental > Aquatic > Freshwater > Wetlands > Bog ... | reverse complement strand
CATCGAAGACGCAGTAAAAGCCCTGGAGATCCAGTTAGATAAGGAAGAACTCAAGGCTCTCGAGGCTCCTTATCAGCCTCACCCGATTCTAGGTCATTCGTGACGCACGCGAAGGCTCCAGGGCCTTTTGCTTTTTTGTTATCGTCCTCGAACTCGTCCTCGTCCTCGTCCTCGATTTTTGATTGCGGGTAAGAGCATTTGCGGGATTGAAAAAAAGCCGTACCGACCCGCTGATACCGTCCCAGCCTGAACTAACTAAAAGACATCGAGGACGAGGACGAGTTCGAGGACGATTAGTTAAGGGGAATGAGAGCGGTCCGCTCGAGCGCGGATTTCGTCGGTATCGAAGCGATCGACCAATCGGGTCAGCATTGCCACGATACGCGCGAGCATCTCCTTACCGAGGCGAATCCGGTCGTTCGAGACAAGGCGCTTCGCAACCGAAGCATCAAGACAGGCGGCACACTCGATGGCTGAGCCACGCGCGTCATCGAAAAACTTCGCTCTTTGGCGTCCCTGGCGCTTGCCGTTTCCCTCGGCCGTATTTAGAAGCGCGGAAAGGCTTGCGCGGTCAAGTTGCTCAAATAACTCGCGTCGGCATTGAACCGAGCACGGGGAGACATCTTCAAAGAAGTCAGCGATCCAGCCAACGAACTGGAGCTCGAGACAATAAACATCCAGTTTCTCGTGGTCAAATACAGGTTCCACGCAGGCAAAGAACATTTATTTAAAATGTGTGTCAATCTGTAATCTTCCCGGTCTGAGCGTTTCCCTGCTGCCCAAACTAGCTCGATCTTATTATCGTCCTCGAACTCGTCCTCGTCCTCGATTTTTGGAGTTGGCTGGAGCGGTCCCAGCCGGTTGGTTCTATCGATTGCGGCTTTTTCGGTCCCACAAACGCTCTTATCTTCGATCAAAAATCGAGGACGAGGACGATTAGTCAGAGCTTGCGCTCTAAATCTCTCCGACCCTGATACAAGCGGCCAACCGGTTCGGCTCTTTCTGTTCGAGTTCCGGCCGTTGCGCTTTACACGCCGCGATCGCGTACGGACAACGCGGATGAAATGCGCATCCGGCCGGCGGGTTCATCGGGGACGGTGGGTCGCCTTGCAGAATGATACGCTGGCGCCTGCGCTCCACCTGCGGGTCAGGCACGGGAATCGCCGACACAAGCGCTTTCGTGTAAGGATGCAGCGGCTTTTCAACAACCTCGGTAGCCGGCCCAAGTTCGACCAGACGCCCCAGGTACATCACCGCAATCCGGTCGGAAATGTATTTCACGACCGAGATATCGTGCGAGATGAAGATCATTGTCAGGTTCATCTCGCGACAGAGCTTTGCGATCAGGTTCAGGATCTGAGATTGGATCGAGACATCCAGCGCCGAGACTGGTTCATCAGCGATGATTAGCTTGGGCTCCGGCGCCAAGGCCCGGGCGATGGCGATACGCTGACGTTGGCCTCCAGAAAATTCGTGGGGATACCGCCGCATCTGATTCGCCGGAAGACCAACCGTTGCCATCAATTTGGCCACCTTTCCGAGTAACAACTTCCCGCCAATCTGTTGTCTAGTCTGAATGGCCTCCGCCAGAGTGTCATAAACCGTCATCCGCGGGTTCAATGAGGCATACGGATCCTGGAAGATCATCTGGAAATTCACTCGCTCCGAGCGCAATGCCCGTCCGGTGATTTTCGAAAAATTTCGCCCTTCCAAAAGGACGGAGCCCCCGGTGTTCGGGATGAGTTGCATGATAGTGCGGGCCAGAGTCGATTTGCCGCAACCCGATTCACCGACAAGACCAAGGATCTCCCCGGCTCTAAGCTGGAGATTGACTCCGTCTACCGCCTTGACCGATCCTGTCTGCCGGCGAAGAATTGTGCCCTTGTAGATAGGAAAATGCGTTGTCAGATTTTCGAGCTCGAGATAGGCGCTCATACGGCAGAAACGACGTTCCTTAGGCCAACCTCCGCGATCTCGCCTCGCTGGAACCGGATACAAGCGGTTTTATGGCCGGAGACCATCTGCTTGAGCGCAGGATTTTGTTCTTTGCAGATATCAGCTGCGTGAGCACAGCGAGAGGCAAACGGACATCCACGAAAGTCGATCGTGAGATCCGGCGGGAGTCCGGGAATTGTGAACAGCGGCTGGCCTTTTTTGTGGAGCGCCGGGATCGATTGCTGCAGCGCCGCGTTATAGGGATGCATGGGACGAGCGAAAATCTCGTCCGTAGGCGCCGACTCGACGATCCGGCCAGCGTACATAACGTTGACATAGTTGCAAAACGAGGCAACAACGCCGAGGTCATGCGTGATAAATATCACCGCGGTTCCTAAATCTTTCTGGCGCTTCTTAATCAGCTCAAGAATTTGTGCTTGTACCGTTACATCGAGGGAGGTCGTCGGCTCATCGGCAATGAGAATCTCCGGCCGGCTGATCAACGCCATGGCAATCATGACGCGCTGACGCATACCTCCGGAAAACTGGTGCGGATAAAGATCGATCCGGCTTGCCGCATCCTGAATGCCCACTTCCTCCAAGCTGACGATCGCCTTAGCAAGCGCTTGCGATCGCCGCATTTTCTCATGCACAAGCAACGGTTCAACGAGCTGGTCCGAGACCCGCATGTACGGGTTCAGCGAGGTCATCGGATCCTGAAAGATCATTGAGATTCTCTTACCCTGAACTCGGCGCAACTGTTCTTTAGGACAGCTGAGCAAGTCCATGCCGCCGAAGCGCGCGCAGCCGGAAACGATCTTCCCGGGCGGTCGCGGAATCAGGCCGAGAATGGAATAACAGGTGACAGATTTGCCGGATCCGGATTCGCCAACAATCCCCATTGTCTCACCCTGTTCCAGCGAAAAAGAGACATTATCCACCGCGCGGATTATACCGCCTCGCGTATAAAAATAGGTCCGGAGATTTTCGACTTCGAGCAGCGCCATTCTCAATCTTTTGATGATTTCGGATCGAGGGCATCCCGCAAGCCATCTCCGAGAAAATTCAAGGAGAAGAGCGCCAACGAGAAGAACATTGCGGGGCAGACCAGCAACCAGATAGATGTCTCCATCGTACGGGATCCTTCATCGATCAACACACCCCAGGAACTAAGGGGTGGTTGAACCCCAAGACCGAGAAAGCTCAGGACGGCCTCCAGCAGCATCACATTCGGAACCGTGAGCGTAGCGTAAATGATGATCGACCCCATCACATTAGGGATCAGATGGCGAAACAATATTTGGTGACTTGGGAGCCCCAGCGAAATTGCCGCTTCGATAAATTCCTGATTTTTCAACGATATGATCTGACCCCGAACAATGCGGGCCATGTTTAGCCACTCCACCGCTCCGATGGCGACAAAGAGGAGGATAAAATTACGTCCGAACATCACCATCAAGAGAATAACGATGACAGTGAATGGAAGGGCGTAAAGGATATCCGCGAAACGCATCATCAAGGTGTCAACCTTCCCACCGGCGAAGCCTGCGGTAGCACCCCACAAAACTCCGATGCAAACCGAAACCAACGTGGCCGCAAAACCGACTGCCAGGGAGATCCGCCCGCCGACCAAAACGCGCGTCAAGAGGTCACGTCCGAGTGGGTCGGTACCGAAAAAGTGACGTTGGTTAGACAGTCGGTAAGTGTTTCTCCCTTCCTGGTATAACTCGCCATGGGCTATTTTCGCGACGATTGCCTTGCGGTCCGCTTCCGGTTTATCCAGGAATTCATCTTCCAGATTGGAGAGCGCGATAAAGCTCTTTCTCGGCTCCCCGGTCTTACGAGTCTCGGTGCGCGAGAGAATCGGTTCCATCGGTGCACTGGCTTTCAGGCTGATCTCCGTTTGTTCGTATGTGTATCCGGTAAAGAAGGGGCCCACCAAACAGAGCAGCGCGATCACACAAAACGCGTAGAGACCAAATAGAGCGACGTGGTTTTTTTTGAGCCGGAACCACGCATCCTTCCAAAGCGAGGTCCCCTGCACTAACTCTTCTGCGCGAATTGGCGCGGGCTCAATCGATGCTGTCGCGGTAGCCATGTGCAGAGTTCCCTTCCTATTTCCGAGACTTGGGATCGAGCAAGGTCTGGATGATGTCCGAGAGCAGATTAAACACGACGATTAAAACCCCGAAAAATGCGACCGTGCCAAGGATGAGCGGATAATCTCGGTTGAATACGGACTTAATAAATTCCTGCCCAAGGCCCGGCACATTAAAAACCTTCTCTACAACAAAGGAACCGCTGATCAGGCCCGCAAGCGCCGGTCCGAGAAAAGCCACGACCGGGAGCAATCCGCCTCGCAGGGCGTGTTTAAGAATGATCTCGTGGTCCGGAACTCCCTTTGCGCGAGCAGTCCTGATAAAATCCTGACTCAGGATATCCAGCATCCCACCTCGAGTTAACCGGGCGATATAGGCGGCATAAAACAGCCCGAGCGTTACTGCCGGCAAAATCATGGGATGGAAAGGCACATAATTTAATCCGTACCAACCACTCACCGGTGCGAGCTTCAGAACCAAGCCAAATACGAGCGCGAGAATAGGTCCCAGCACAAATGTCGGCAGACAGATCCCAAGCATTGATAACGACATCGGGAAATAATCCCACAGCTTGTTTTTGTTGACCGCAGCGATCACCCCGGCAGTAACTCCAATAACTAAAGCGATGCAAAAGGCCAGGGTTCCGATCTGAAGTGAAATCGGAAAGGCACGGGCGATAACCTCGGTCACCGACTCGCTTTGGTAGGTATAGGAAGGGCCGAAGTCCAATCTGGCGACCCTTGAGAGATAGCCCAGGTATTGCTCCCAAAGTGGCTTATCGAGGCCATAGTATGCGTTCAGCTTTGCGATGACTTCCGGCGTTGCCTGGCGCTCCGCACTGAACGGACCACCCGGTACCATCTTGGACATGAAGAAAGTCAGGGTCAGGATAACCACGAGTACCGGAATCAGTTGAAGTAAACGCCCGACAATGACTTTTATCATTTGATCGGCTCCTGCTCGGATTTCAGGTCGATATATTTGTAATTGTGGTTACCCAGTACGAGAGGATTCCAATTCTGTACTGACGGCTGTAACAGATAGGCGTTGGTGTACCAATAGACTAGCACTATCGGAGATTCGCTTAGAAATAGATCTTCCGCCTGATGGAGAATCTCCAACCGTGCCTTGGGATCGCCAGTCCTGGCTGCCTGCTCGATGAACGCGTCGTACTTTGGATTGCCCCAATTTGTGTTGTTGTTTCCATTGCCGGTCGTCCACATACTCAGGAAGGTGACTGGGTCCATGAAATCGCCAATCCACGCAGAACGGGAGATGTCATAGTTCTTATTGTTCTGGGTGTCCAGGTAGACCTTCCATTCCTGATTCTCAAGCCCGACGTCGATGTTCAACTCTTCCTTCCACATCTGCTGGATGGCTTCTGCAATGGCTCGATGTGATTCCAATGTATTGAAATGAATAGTGAATTTGGGAAATCCTTTGCCGTTCGGATAACCCGCCTCGGCCAGTAACTGACGCGCCCGCTCCGGATCATAGTGCATCTTGTCGAGCGGTTGGTAATCACCCATCCCGGGTGGAGTGTATCCCGTAGCCGGCTTTTGGTCTTCTCGCAGGATATTCTTGACAATCGCGTCGCGGTCCACCGCGAGATTCAAGGCCAATCGAACCTTCGGATTATCCAACGGTTTTCGCGCGATGTTGATTCGATAAAAATAAACTCCCTCGTACGGATCGATCCGCATAAGTTCCGGGCGCGTCCGGCGATAGTACGGAACCTTATCAAGTGGAACCTGGTCCGTCTTATGCAACTGTCCGGCCTGGAAGGCTCTCTCCTGGGTATTCAAATTTTCAATGGAAAAAAAGTTGATTCCATTCAGCTTCACGTTTGCTGCATCCCAGTAAAGCGGGTTTCGAACGACCTCTATCACGTCGTTCGGGCGCCAACTCTTCATCTTGAACGGGCCATTTGCTATATAGTTTTCTGCGCGCGTCCACTTGCTGTCTCGCGTATCGATGCTCCCGAAACTCAAAATAGCCTTCGGATTAACCGGAAGCCAGGAGTCATGCTGTACAAGCGAGAGCAGATAAGGAGTCGGACCAACTAACTCGATCCGCAAGGTACGAGGATCGAGCGCCTTGACTCCCACCTGATCAAAATCAGTGATCTTACCTCGATAATAGTCCTCCGCGCCCTTCAAGATGAACAGATTATCGGAGTACTGCGCCCCGAAAGATGCGGTCAGCATCCGCTTATATGAGAAAACAAAGTCCTGGGCTGCCACCGGATCGCCGTTGGACCACTTTCGGTCTTCCCCGATGTGGAATGTCCAAACAGAATAATCTTCGTTGTGTTCCCAGCGATCCGCCATTCCGGGAACTACCTTTGATTGATCGTCGATACTAGGCGCCACTAACCCTTCGATCATCGCCATAATAATATGGTGTTCGGTCACTCCCTGTGCCTCCTGGGGGTCGAGGGTTCGAGGCTCGCTTCCGACCGTAATCAAGAGGATTTTGTTCTTATTAGCCTCTTGGAGAGTCAGGCTGTAAGCCGTCCTTGTCGCCGTCGCGCGACCTGCACCAAACCAGACAAGACCGCCAACAATCAGCAAGGCGGCCAAGAAAATCAGCTTGTTCATAGATCGTTCCTATTGAATCCCAAGGTGCTTAAGGAATGGATCGATCGACTGGTTCCTCCGCAGGAACTTTTCGATTGAGATGGTAATGTCCCGGGAGTTGCCCTCAGCATAAATTTCGTCGCGCAATCTCCGACCAATTTTTGCATCGAGAAATCCGTCCGGTGCCGATTGAAAAACCGAAGCCATATCTGCTGCGATCGCATCGGCCCAGGCGTAACCGTAGTAGCCGGCGCCGTAGCCCATCAAATGATCAAATGACGCGATCATAGCGGTCGACGGGTCCGGCGGCAAAAACACCTCCCCGAGTATTTTGTTACTGAACTCAGGAAGGTTGGCCAGTTGGTCCGCAGTCAAGCCCGAGTGCAAGGTCAGATCCAAAATCCCAAATGACAATTGTCGCCGGTAAAAGCAGCCTTTCGTTGCTAAATCCGCCGCCCTCAATTGCGTCAAAACTTCCTGCGGAATCTTTTTGCTAGAATCGCGATAGTCGGCAGCAAAACTGTCCAATACGTTTTTATCCCAAGTGAAATATTCAAGCATCTGAGAAGGCGCCTCCACAAAATCCCGCGGCACGTTCGTCCCGGCAAAGCGGCCGTACTTCGCTTGAGTCAAAATCGCATGCATCGCGTGGCCGAACTCGTGAAAGATGGTCGTAACATCGTCGTGACTCATCAACGAAGGACCCTCATTCGTTGGTGGCGGAAAATTACAGATCAGCTCCGTCGTTGGACGTTGATATTTCCCGTTCTCAAGGCGCTTCCCGTCGATCATGGAAAAGTTCGCAAAGTGATGGAATTTGCCGGGACGCGGAAACATGTCCATATAGAGTAGACCCAGCGGCGCCCCGGAGTTCTTATCGATGACTGCGTACAGTTTCAAGTCATCGACATACTTCGAGGGGGGCTGGAGCTCCTGTATCTGGATCCCGAAAATGTGTTCGTACACATTGAACATCCCTTGCAACACGCGCTCGAAAGGGAAGTAAACACGCAGCGCCTCCGCGTCGATCTGGTACTTCTGCTGCCGAAGTCGCTCCGCACAGTAGCGCCAATCCCAAATATTGACATCCGGAGTTGTGGTACCTTTTGAGCCCGCCTTAATCTGTGCGAATTCCGCCAACTCGGCACGGTATTTTGGTTCCAGGCCATCCTTCAATTTCTCAAGAAATGCAAGCGCGGTTTGGCCGTTCTTGGCCATCCGAGTTTCGGTCTGATAGTCTGCCCAGGAATTGTATCCGAGTTTGCGCGCAATATCAGCCCTGAGCTCGAGAACTTTCTCCAGGAGAACAAGATTCCTGGCGCGTGCTCGATTATCACGCGCAATATAGAGTTTTTTACGCGTGCTCTCGCTCACCGCGTTGTCCATGACCTCTGACACTTGAAAGGTGACATTCGCGTCGAGAACGTATTCGTCCTCCCCGGTCTTCAATTTGGTCAGCAGACTATCCGGCACCCCTTCCAACTCCGCTCGCGTAAATTTCACCGGAGTCGCCGCGTTATTAACGTTAAATTCAAAAAGAGTTTCGGATTTAGCTAGTTCCTTTCGAAGATTTTCTACTTCCGTTCGCTGATCTTCCGGAAGGTCCAGTCCCGCGCGCTTGTAATCGCGCAGCTGTTCCTCGAACAAACGCCGGTCCTCACTTTGCAACTTCGGGCTGGTCGCCGCGAACGCCTTCACAGCTTTGTAAACATCCTTGCGATAGTCGACGCCCACGGCCCACGCACTGAATTTCTGGTCTGCTTCAATCGCAGCATCACGTACCTTCGCGTCTGGATGTGCCTGGCTCAGTATCGCGATCCGATTCTCCTCCTGTGCGACATCAGACTGAATATCGTCCAGAGCCCGAAAGGTAGTGCGAAAAGTTACCCTTTTAGCGTCTATGCTGCCGATCGCATCGAGAGCCTTGTCGGCCTTCGCAATCGCATCGTCGGTCGTCTTTGCGACCTCAGCCGGAGTGTTTTCGAACGTCGGCAACGTTAGCACGGTACCAAACCTCGCTGCTTTCTTCTGCAAGTCCGCCCACGAGAGTTTCATGCCGGTTTCGGTTTTCGTTTCGGCGCCAGTCGCAAGTGAGCTGAGGCACGCCATAAATAGCAAAATGGTTCGGAGCACTTTCATAGACGAACTGCAACGGGCTCGCGGATTGCCGGCCAGGAAGCGACGAATATCGATGAGCGAAACCGTAATGGCAAGGTTTACGGCAAGCTTTTTAGCCCAAATCCCAGCGCTCCTTGCGCTCAATGATCGACCGAATCATCCGGTAACATCTTGGTAATTCTCAAGGAACGGATTGCGTCGCGCAGTTCTGCCGCACGTTCGTAGGCCTCATCGGCAATGGCACGCTTCAAATCGCGCTCCATTGTTTCTAACGGCGTCAGCGGCACGGCGGCGCGAATCTCCGTCGACCAGTCATTTAAGAACGCAATTTCATTGCTCGACTCGATCCACTCCGGCTGACCGACAGCTCGATAAAAGGCCTCGATCTTTTCTTTGCCCGCTTGAATCAGTTTCACCGCCTCCGCTGTATTGCCGTGATTCAACTCCAGCGAGGCCTTGGCCCTTGTGTTCATCATAATAACGTAGGGGCGGAACTGCTCCAAAGCCCACTTAGAATCGTCGTCGGCAGAGTGTTCGCTGACAAAGTCGAACATCTCCAGGTTTCGTTCGGTATCGCGAACGACATTTTGAAAATCTCGCAGCTGAAAAAGACTCAAGTAGCGGTGGTAATATTGAACCCCCTCGTGCTGTAATGCCGTAACGTCTGCCTCAGAAAGGGAGTATGTCCGAGCGGCGGACTTCGCTATCGCCGATTTCGCCTGGTGGTAGTGCAACAGCGATTCGAAGCCATGCGGACGATGTCCATCCGGACGTCCGTGCAGCTCCATTTGGATTAAGCCAAGATCGATCCTGAGCTGGATTTTTTCGCAGCCGTCGCGTCCTACGATCTTTCGGGCCTTCACCTGGCCCGGCTCGTGCGGCCAGCCTTCGAGTAAATCATTTAGATCCAGATTGCTCACTTTCTGAAATATCCGAATGCCTTAGCAGGTTGTCAAAACCAATGCAGAATGAAGCTTACGTCCCTTGCATTCCGCAGGCTCTTTTCAGCTTCTCCGATGGTCACTGAGGATTCTTCTCTCGCGATGTTGCACCTCGATACGCGAGGCACAGATTAAGCTCGAATATCCTTCAGAAAGCAAATTTATGAAGATTTTGGCGGCAGTTTTTCTGACGATGTTCACGGGCATGGCAGCGGAAGCGGGACCCCAAGCAACCGGGGGTCATTTTCAGCACGCTTCTGCTTTTCGCCCTCACTTGGGCGGCGCTCATTTCATTGCCCGGTCCGATAGTGGGTTTCATCGCCGTTTCCACTACGGAAATGGAGGTGTCGTGATTTACGATCCGCTCGATTATGGCAGCTATTACGATTTACCTGGCGACGATACCGTCTACCAGGGGCAGGTAGCTCCTCAAGATGCTGATAGCCTGCCGTACGCTGCCCCGACAACGGATCCCAACATCGTGATTAGTCCCTATGAACCGCACGCGACAATCAGCGTCGCTGGCGTCCCCCATGGAGCCCTAGTCCAGGATCCGGTTTCCAATCAGGTCTTCCTCAACCCGTAAGCATGCTTGATTTCTCATCGGACGGGCATCCCAAATTCCGAAGTTTGGACTCGTCCTCGTCGTCGTCCTTCGTCCTCGATGCGCCGGCGTTTTCTGCAGCGAAAAGAGCCGATTTGTTCCCGTTATTCTGATTGTGAAACATCCGGATTTCCGAGGGCGACGACGAGCATGAGGAGGAGTCCCCAAATTCGGAATTTGGGGTTTAATCCTCGCGATTGGAGGCGGTCATTGGTCGCCCGCCTTCATTAGCTCGAACCTTTCAAACAGGGGGACCAGATCAATCACCTCATTTGCTGCGCCCCTCAATCCAGTGCCCAGCGTTTGAGCGGTAGCAGCCACCTCCACGCGAATCCCACGCCGCCGTAGCTGCAAAGCCAGATGCACAAAATCTGCATCGCCAGTCACGAGAACGACGATCTCAGGCCGCATCTCTATAGAAAGCTCAACCGCGTCGATCGCCATCAACACGTCCACGTTTGCTTTGTAATGCTTGCCATCCCCCGGAGAGCCATCTTTCGTCACGACAAGAAATCCGTTCGAGCGAAGCCAATGCAGGAACTTGTTCTTCTTCTCTCGCTCGCTTTGCCACTCCGGCATTGCAGGAGGCAAACCGGCGTAGATGACCATCTCGATTAGTTCCCGCCCATCGTCGGCATTCGCAAGGTGGTCGCGGAGCTTTAGCCAGTCCAGTTTTCGACCAATCGCCCGCACTGAGCTGACGACGTTTGATTCATCCACAAAGACGAGCACTCTTCGAGTTCGCATAGGACTAGCCTGCATCGGTCACAAATCCTTAGAGATTTGTGACCGATGCAGGCTGTGGCAGCGGAACTCGCCGGCTACGCCGGAA
>Ga0209039_10003993_pt1 | contig 11108 bp, 6 predicted proteins | sample BogFormECP12_OM1_FD_188238 | JGI IMG/M metagenome (GOLD analysis project Ga0209039, IMG submission 188238) | Bog forest soil microbial communities from Calvert Island, British Columbia, Canada - ECP12_OM1 (SPAdes) (version 2) | ecosystem: Environmental > Aquatic > Freshwater > Wetlands > Bog ... | reverse complement strand
TGACCCCGCCAATTGCACTCGCTCCCCGGAGGAGGCGGCTGCCCGTGAGGCATTCATTTAATTGCATCAATCGCTCTTGCATAATATAAGCGTGGGCAGCCCCAAGATTGTGGGCAGTGTCCAGTACGATGCCTGCGACGTCCCTGCAAAGGTTGTACAAGCGCTCGAGTTCCAGATAAATGGTGCGCAAATATTTTGCTCGCTCCGGCACGTCGACCTCGACCATATTTTCGACTGCCTGGCAATACGCCGTCGCGTGCGAAAAGCTATTGTCGCCCGAGATTCGTTCCGCGAGGAATACGCCCTTTTTATAAGGCATATTCTCAGACAACTTTTCTATGCCCTTGTGGACGTACCCAAGGCGAATTTCAAGATTTAAAATTGGCTCGCCAGCGACACTGAAGCGAAAATGCCCCGGCTCGATGATCCCCGCGTGGACGGGACCAACTGGGATTTCAAAGATACCTTCCCCTTCCACTTGTTTGTAAGGGTAATTCACGGGAACTCGGGGGACCGCAGAATTCCACGCAAAATCTTTCCGGAGGGGGAAAACACCTTCTGGCCAGTCATCGTACAGAACCAAGGGCCTTGGATCCGGGTGCCCCACGGGCTCTATGCCAAACATTTCGCGAATTTCGCGCTCGTACCAATTCGTTGCATAAATATACGGGGTCAGGGATTTGTACGATGGAGTCTCGGGGTCGATGTCAGTAGCAACGGTGACAAATAGGTTGGAAGGATAGGTAAATATGACGTATACGCGAAAGTTGCCGTGCAATTCCCGCTCATCTGACGCGTGCATGCAATTGAGGGTAACCCCGGGATTCTTGGAAATCAAAGTGGAAATTTCAGTGAACGCCCATTTACTCACTAATAAGAAGAGTTGGCTGTCATGAATCTCTGAGGAAATAATTCCGTTCCGCAATCCCGCGGGCATTTCGTCCTGTATTTCTTTGGCGATGAGACCAATCTTGACTTCATCAGGAGAACTCGTGCCTAGGTAGCTTTCAATTAATTCTCGCTTGACCATTTAATTTCCTCCTTAAAAGAGTCGGGCAATCCCCGCGATCATCCCGTTAAACCAAGCAGGGATGGCGACGCCTAAGTATATGATGGCAAAGATCAATACTGCCATTATGACGAGGCTCGTGCGACTTAGTTCGCCTCTGGCAACCGGTGTGCCTTTCACTTCTTTCGGGGGTTCCTCGCCTTGTGTGAGTAGTGCCGGAGTTCCCTCTTCGGAACTTCTCACCATTATCAGGGGTTCCCCGAAAATCATGTCGCCTGCGTGGTTGACAAATCCCGCAAAAATAGCCACAATTGTTGCGATGAACACGCCCGCGATAATGTAATTCTGCTGGGTAATCATGCCGTTAAGAATTGTAATTTCGCTCACAAAGATGCTGAACGGCGGGCATCCTGTCAAAGCAAACATTCCCATCATGAAGAATATGGCAGTCGCAGGCATGACCTTACCTACGCCTTTGACTTGCTCAATATCCCTCGTGCCGTATTTCTGTAAAATGTTGCCCGAGCCAAAGAAAAGGAGACTTTTGGTAAACGAATGGTTCATGACGTGAAAGATTGCCCCGAAGATAGCAATGGGCCCTCCGATTCCAAAACCGATGGAAATGATTCCCATGTGTTCGATGCTGTGGTAGGCGAGCAATCTCTTGTAATCCTTCACAATCAGGATGAAGAACATCGCAGTTACTAGCGATAAGAGACCAAAAATCAGGAAGAGGTTATTGGAGAAACCAACGCCCAAGACCCGGATAGCAATAATGTGGTATCGGAGAATGCCGTAAAGAGCGCAATTCAAGAGGACACCCGACAAGAGCGCGCTAATTGGCGTGGGGGCTTGACTGTGAGCGTCGGGCAACCACGTGTGCATTGGCACCAACCCGAACTTTGTCCCATATCCGATGAATATGAGGACAAATGTGATTTTCATTAATGACGGGTCCAACTTATCTGCGTTGGCTACGATCGTGGTCCAATCCAATGCATCGGGAACATTCCCCAGGGCAGTAACGGATGTCAAGTACAAGAAAATCGTGCCGAGTAGGGCAATCACGATCCCTGCCGAACAAATAATGATGTATTTCCAAGCTGCTTCAACCGATGCCTTCTTGTTATAAAACCCAACGAGGAATGCCGAAGTGAGCGTAGTTGCTTCAATCGCCACCCAAACAATTCCTAAATTGTTGCTGATGCAAATTAAGATCATAGATCCTATGAAAACATGCAGGAAGGGATAATAACTGCGTAACTTTGGCAGGGAAATTTCTCCCGTGGAATAATCATGCTCTATATAGTCAATGGAATAGAGAGATACGAGGAACCCGATGAATACAATGATTAACAGGAAATACGCACTCAGGTCATCCACATACCAATCTCCATCGAGGATAGGACCGAAAACGAATACTTGGTATGCTATAATCACCATTAAAGCGAGCATCACGCTTGCACCGAGAACGTTGACGATCTCAATAACTCGCTTATTTTTTAACAGGAAACAGACAACGCCTGTGATGATTGGAGTAAGAAATAGCTCGAAGATCATATTATTCCCTCAACGTGTTCATTTGAATAGTATCAATTGACGAGAAATTGTGGCAAATTCGGTAAAGGAAAATGGCCATAATTACAAATGCAGCTAAAATGTCAAACAAGACCACGGTTTCGATAAGAATTGGCATGCCGTAGGTAGTCGAAATACCTGCTAAAGCTATGCCATTCTCCATTACCAAAAGGCCCATTACTTGCGAATTTGCCTTTTTCTTTGTTGCTAGGGTGAAAAATCCAATTAATATGATCGCGAATGATAAGGGCAATAATTCTTGGGCAATAGCTGATGCTAAATTCAGAATAGGTTGCACGAGAACGAAAGCGAGAATCGTCAAGAGACCAGCAACTATGACTTGGAAGGCATAATTTTTATACGGCTCTTTATCTTCTGCCAAGTGGAGGCGATTGACAGTATATTTCAGGATCCAAGGAACTATGATGACCTTTGCTACAATAATCAGCGCGGCCATAACATAAAGATGGTCAAGACCTGTAGCAAAGGCAACGAAACCCACCAGCACTCCTAAGCTTAGAGATTGTAAGCTGAAAAATAGTGCATAACGGCTAGTAGAATTGCTGATTAAAATGAGGAACGCTGTGAGGATAACCCACCCGGCCAGACCGCGAATAACAGTATCGATGATAGGATCCATATTGTTCCCTCATAGAATTATATAATATGATACGACCGCAACAAGGGCCAAAGTAAAGGCAATTCCTAGCAGATTCGGAACCTTAAACAAACGCAATTTTGAGATTGCCGACTCAACGTAAGCAATGGCCGCCGCGAATAACCCGATTTTGATTACAAATACCAAGATGCCTGTGCTTATTGCTTGAATCGTTAGCTCTGTCGCAATCCCCCAAGGGAAGAACATATTTGCTAATATCGCCAGAAATACCATCAATTTCGTCCAACTGGCCCATTCCATCAATGCAAGGGATTTGCCAGAGTATTCTAATATCATTGCCTCGTGAATCATAGTTAATTCAAGGTGAGTGGCAGGGTTATCGAAGGGAATTCGGGCATTTTCGGCTAGCATTACGACGAAGAATGCAAAGAACGCCATGTATATACTCGGATTTAAAAAGGACACATTAGAAAGCGAGAGAATTCGGGCGATGTCCCCCAAGTAAGTAGTTTTCGCAGTTAAAGAGACGGTAAAAATACACAAAAGGATCGTCGGTTCAGCAATGGCGGAAATCAACATTTCCCGACTGCTGCCCATCCCAGTGAACGTGCTGTTAACATCCAGTGCCGCAAGGGCCATAAAAAAGCGCATCGCGGATAACAGTGACACTAGAACAATCACGTTGCCGATGAGGTTAAGTGAAACAGAAAAAAAGACGGGCACCATTAAGGTGATAACGAGAACTGTGCCCATGCAAATGTAAGGCGTTATGCGGAATACCCAAGAGGCATTCTTCGAAACTACTGAATCTTTTCGGAAGAGTTTCCGGAGATCGTAATAAGGTTGCAAAATACTGGCGCCTTTCCGACTTTGCAGTTGAGCTTTAATTTTCCGAATAATCCCAATAACCAGGGGGGAGAGGAAGACAATGGCATGCGCCTGAATCATAATGATTATTGCCTGAATTATTACGTCTACCATTCATTTCACCTGAAGAAGATTAAGACGATCACGAGTGCAATGAGGATATAGCAGAGATATGCGCTAATGCTCCCACTCTGAATTTTCTTCACGCGATTTGCGACAGCGACGATGCTCTTCGCAATGGGGGCATAGAAATAGGTTTCGAATAAATCCACTTTTTCCTTTCCTTCGAATTTCTTCTCCTTGAAAATATACGGAGACGCGGTATTCACGGTCGTTACTTGCGATGTTGGGCGGTAAATCCCTCCAAAAACCCTATCAACAGGCATTGCGTAACCCACTGCCGTGTATTCATTCCGTGCAGTTAAGGGCGTCCCGCAGTCCCACGTATCCGCGATTTCAACCTTTTCCTTCCCGCCAAAATGGCGAGCGGCTAGCCAGATTCCGACCACAAGAGTCCCCATCGCAATCGCCACGAGCAGTGGGGAGAAACTTGCAAAATCTGCAGGAATTGCATTAATTACGAACCCGTCGCTAATTAAAGACCCAATGCTGGTGTTCGTGACCGTAGAGGTAACACCGTCAAGCAGGAGGACGAACAACCCGCCTAAGATTCCCACTATGAAGCACAGCATAGCCAGAATGCCCATTCCGATCCGCATATTTCTGGGAGCTTCTTGCGCACATTCTGCATGCTCGCTCCGGGGCAGGGCTAAAAAGGTGATTCCAAACGTATGGACAAAACAACCAACTGCTAATCCTCCAGTAAGCGCCAAAATCCCAACCGCGAGGGGGATAATAAGTTCAAGGGGGAGGATGGCGATGTTAAAGGAGAGCAAAAGGGACTGAAAAATCAACCACTCGCTGACGAATCCGTTAAATGGAGGGATTGCGGATATTGCCAGGCAACCAACGAGGAAAAATACCGCCGTTTGGGGCATCTTCTTCACGAGACCGCCCAATTCCTCAATATTTTTCGTATGCGTAGAGTGAAGAATTGCACCAGCACCAAGGAATAAAAGTCCCTTGAAGAGAGAGTGATTAAACACGTGGAATAAACAAGCGATGAGAGCTAAAGACGCGAATTGGCTTAATCCCACGCTTTGAAAGATCATACTCATGCCTAGACCGATTAAAATGATGCCGATGTTTTCGACGCTGTGGTATGCCAACAAGCGCTTTAGATCAGATTCAACATAGGCATACATAACGCCCATTACCGCGGAGAGGCACCCGATAGAGAGAACAAGAATCCCCCACCACAAATCGGTGGGACCAAGAAACTCAAAAAAGGTCCGGATCATCATAAAAATCCCGGTTTTGATCATCACCCCAGACATTTGTGCGGAGATATTGCTCGGCGCTTCGGGATGAGCATAGGGTAACCACACGTGAAGTGGCATCATGCCGGATTTCATACCAAAACCGACAAAAAGCAGTACAAATAAGACCCCCTTTAGATCCGCTGGTAAAATCGCACCCAGGTTCTGGAAAGCGGCAAAGCTGAAACTGCCGGCAAATCCCCCCATGATCAAGAAAGAGATGATGATGCACGCGGTCCCAATGTGGGTCATAACTACGTAAAGCACCCCTGCAAAAATCGCTTGCTTTTTTCGATTTTCATAGACGACAAGGAGGTATGATGACAGCGACATGACTTCCCAGCAGATAAGGAAAAAAATCGCGTTATTCGCCGCGACAACAGCAATCATGCTGAGGAAGAAGAGATTGTAGAGGAAGCCCATTAACCCCAAACTGTATTTACCAGAGTATTCGGTGACGTAATCCAACGAATAAATGGAGACGGGGACAGTTAATGTACAAATTGCGAGCAGGAAAAATGCGCTTAATTTGTCTACTGTGAACCCAAAAACACCAAAAGGTGTTGGAAGAATCGCGACAGTAAACGGTTGATCGAAGAGCACCGTAAATGCGGAAATAATGCCCAAACATGCAGCAATGATAGTGGCGAAAAACGCGACCCGGATGGTTAAAGATTCATTCCGATTGCAAGCAGCGGATAGAAGAGAACCAGTTATGGCGCTAAGAACTGCGAGTAAAAAGAAGATATCCCCGAACATAATATCGCCATTTTAGCTTCCGATATTGAAGTCGTGTCATAGGTGTTAAATCGAAGATTATGGTTATATCACTGTAATTTGACTCTAGATCGTAATTTTCATTGAATCTATATGTATCAATTGATCTCTGCATTCAGGAATTTCACGCTTTGCTCGTCAATTATGGTACTGGCTGAGTTAGTACGAAATATATTAGGGGGTTGGGCGATTTGGCGAATTAATAGTCAATTGCGCCCCTTTTAGCAATATGGGTACGGATAATACCCGAATCCTATAAGTTTTACCAGAAATAGCTTAAAAGTAATTAAAATGTCAAACCTTAAGTCTCGGGGATCATAAACAAGGTGGAATTGTGCCGTAAATTCCTCTTTTTTAAAATTCTTGAAGGGACTTCCTTCTCAACACCAGAAAAATAAAAAAGGGTTACACTTAAACAAGCGGGAAGAGAATGAACTCGCTTGGGTGGCTTACCCATACATATAATGCGCATGGACAGGGTGGAAGCGATAATTCCACATGGCGGCCCTGTGGAACGACCACCGGTGTAGACCCCAAAACGTGAAAAATGGATAGTAGGGGTACATGGGGTAAAACGGATAGTAGGGCATGAACAGCAGCGGGGGAGGCACGTAACCCACTTGGGGCACATTCAATGGCGGGGTATAATATTCAGCAGGAGTGGGCACTTCCTGCCCAGGGGTAGGCACTTCTGGCGCTAAGGCGGGTGCTTCAGGAGCATAAGACGCCCGCAATGCGACAGCCGACTGAACGAGTAATTTCGCACCGAGGCTGAGATTCTCCACGCTCCCCAATGCCAGCTTGTTTTGCGATACGACAGCAGCGGCGATCCGCAGCGTGTCGATGGTTTCTGCGATTTCCGTGGCCATGAGGGATAGCATCGCAGCAGGGACGACTAACGGGGTGTCGGTAAATCGCCCAAAGTAATCCTTGGCCACGGTGAATTTATTTAGCAATTCGGCAGAATCCCCCTTCGAGACGGTAAACACGGCTGCAGCATAAGCCGCATCTTGGACCGAATTCGTGAGACTCAAAACTGTATGGAAAAATCCGTTAAATTGCTCTGTTATGGTTGCATCATAGACGGTGCCCTCCGTCGCAACCATGAGAGCAGGAGCAATGTGGGATTCTTTGTCATTTCCCTGGTCAATGTGCTCCCGGGCAAATTCTTGGGCTTCTTGGAGCGCGCGTTCGCGAGTTTCTGGCAGGTAATGCAATGGCAATAGAATCAAGGCGCAATTGAGCGCGTCTTGGTCAGTTTTAGCATATTTTTGTGCCTGGTGATATAAAGAAACATAATCTCCAACGGAGGCATTGATTGAGTGGAGAAGGAGGTCCGGGGCATTGAACACTAAACACTCGGCGGCGAGGACCCGTTCCTCCTCGGGGATGTGAGCGCGGTCTAATTGTTGCATCGCTAAGACAAAGCCATTGGCGACCTGATCGGCAGACTCGAGCCTGAGGGCGAGTCCCACCGCACTCGCACGCAAGTGAATCTCGTCGATTTTGCGGAATTTTGGCGAGATTTTTTTGAGGATGGCGGCGGCTTGTTTCGCCTGCTGGGAGAATATGAATTTAACTTGGTCCAATTCCTTTTGGAAATCCGCAATGGACATTCCCCTGCACCGCGGGAGCCGTGGCAAAAGCATCGTGAGTAGTTCCCGCCCGAGAAATGTCACAGTATAATTTTCTCCACCCACTTGGGCACTCCCAGCAATAGACGCCGCATTGGCTGAAAGGTCGAGAATTTGAGTGCGGATTTGCTTCTGCGAATCGTCAATTGACGCAAGTTCTCGCTCCAATTCCCCAATCTCGGTTTTGTTAGCTGCCTTTCGTGGAGACGGGAGTCTCCCGCCCTTTAATTGCCGGATTTCTGCGGTTATCTCCTTCTCTCTTGCCTGCAAGTTGGCTAATTGCTGCTTAAGCGAGTTAGTTTCCTCAATTCTGGCATCTCGTGCTGTGGATTTTGTGACATACCCAGCCGTTAATAGTTCTTGCAGGGTTTCACTGTCTGATGCGTTGAAGTCAACGGGCCCACCTTTGGCTTGCTCTATCTGATACAAGATGTTCGAAACGTTTTCGCACTCCATAATTTTCACTTCTTTTTCAAAGGTCTATTACATGTAAAGGGACTTGTTCCGCCCCCGCGATAGCACACTCCACCACCACATCCACGCAGGACGAATTTATTTCGCAATGGAGGAAAGAATCTGGGGCCAGCGCGAGATCTATACGCGTGGCGGCATCTTGCCTCCGTTCTGCCTGTGATGGGGTTTTTTCAGCGAGCCGCTCCCGCTCGCGCAATAAAATGTCCAGTCCGTACATGAACTCGTAGAAACTCCGCCCGAATTGTCGCTGGACTCGCTGTTCCAACGAAACATCCTGTCCTGCTACTATCCACTCGAGCCCTTCTAAATCGCAAAAGTGGAGGGTCCCATCCGAGGCTACGACGCAGTCCTTGTCAAGCCACACGTCACGCAATTCAAGTCCTTGGATGCCCCAAGGCGAGGCACGGGCTGTACGCGCGAAAACGGTGAGGGCGGCCATCCCCGAGGCGATAAAGTGATTAATGAAGTCGTCCAAATCTTCAATCGACTCGATATGGAACAAGCGGAGAACCCCTGCAAGGGTCGCGCCTAAAGTGTATTCGGACTGGTGAAAGAGACGGATGTTTGAGGGCATAAGGCGTTGCTCTTGGACCTGCTTGCCGTGATATTTGCGAAACCAGAATGTGTCTTCGACGTGTAAATCCTGTAATACAGTGGACGGATATTCCTCTACCTCAATCACGGGGCATATGTAAAAGCCGTTGATCGCGCACCCGTCTGTCACCAAGTCAGTTATTTCTAAAGCATCCTTGGCAGAGGATTCGGATTGCGCGCCCCACGGGGCTTCCCCAAGCCAAATTTCGCTCGTCAGGTATCGTGGGATGCTAACGGCTTCGCTGTTAAAACTATTGTCTCGCCTTGCACCGAGTGTACTAGCCCAATCTTGCAGGAACCCCCCGTAAAGCGGTGTGCGAGCGCCAACACCTTTCGCCGCCAGAGCATATAACCGTCCATCGACATCAAAAGTAATGTCAGGGAAAATGGCGGTCCGGTTGTCATCAGGCACACCCATCCATTGGGAACTGCCGGGGAGTGCTCCAGCGATGACTGTCATCCCGCTTAAGTCATGCTGTGGAAGACCGGCAAATTTGCTCGCGACAGAGATGGATTCGGAAGGAGTGGCGGAATATGCCTCCCGCTCCGCGCCTGCAATCACTGCCGGACTTTGCATACACCCTACCACCGTACGATGTTCTTCTTGATGCGCTGCTGGCGGGCAGTTTCGACGAACATTTCGCCTACCTTGTGGAACCCGAACTTATTGCTTACTTGCAAGGATGGCAGGTTCCAATCTGCGATCTCGGTGATTACGGAAGGAATGCCCAATTCTGCGAGCGCTACTAAGCGAGCTCGGAGTAATTCCGTACCAAGGCCTTTGTTCCGGAACTCTGGGAGGACAGTCAACGTGTGGTTCCGCCCCTTCTGGGGGTTGGGAGTCACAAACGCAAATCCGACGACGTGCCCCTTCACGCGCGCGACAAACCCGATGTCCCCCGAACCAAATTGCGCCGTAAGGGATTTCTTGCAGGGAACTTGGTACACTTTTTTCGCGACGTCGATGACCGCCGGAAGGTCTGCTTCCCGCATGAGCGTGATGGAGGAAGTGTCGTAACCGACCGGTGCAATGACCTCTAATTCGAGCAATTGGTAGGTTTCAAAGATATTATATGCTTGGGGTTGGACCTGCCGGCCAAACGCGCTTTGCATCTCTTGCATGTCTGTTTTAGAAACTTCGTGCCGGACTTCCGAGAAAAAGTCCTTGCACTTGATGTACTCGCGTAACCGTTCGGTAACATTAGTATTTTTACAGAAGATTACCCCAATGTCCTCTTCCTTGGTATAATACGCCGCCCCAATGAGCTCTTGTTGTGGCGGACTATCCCTCGTGTTGGTCCACAAGGCTACCGCCACCCGACCGCCTTGAAGTAAGGTTTTTTTGGCAAAATCCTCAAGGAAAGGCTCAAAGTGGTCCGTAGCACGATTCGTTGCTGAGGGGAAATCCTCCAAGCGGCGCACGCGGGAAATCCGGACGGGCCCGTAAGCAGGGAATGATTCCACTATTATACGCCAGTGTGCGGCGCTAGCAAGGGCAACGATGCCCCCGATAATCCCCACGATCAACGCGACAATCCCGATGATTACTCCCGCAAGTAACAAACCGTTCACCGGAAGGACAAAACTCGCAGTATTGATGTCATATTGGACATACCATGTCCAAGTGGTAGGTTCCAAACCACCATAGTAGCCAGGATATAAGCCCGCATTTTGTTCGGTGTATCGTTCGGAAAGGGCGTATCCGGTGGTGGGGTCGAAATACCACGTATCGGTAAAGGTCCCAGTCCAGTTCTGGTTATCGTAAAAGCGTGTCTCTGGACCCGACGCCGTCAACTCGATGCCGGTTTTCGGCACCCCGGCAACCCAAAAGGTCGCTTGTAAATCTTTCACTGAATACATTATGTCGAGAATTTGGACTTCATCATTCACCTGCACAGTCGTGGGAATCCACAACCATGTTGCGAGTTGCGTGCCATTTAATGAATCGTAATCGTCGAGGTCCGTTTGATTGGACGTGTAGAGTCGGGATTCCAAGAAAAACGTCGTGGTTCTATCGACGTTACTTTGATTAGAAAACCCATTTGAATCGTGCTCAGTCCAAGCATAGACTGCATTGAATGTGACGGTTGAGCTATCAACCGCAGTGACGGTATATTGTCCGCTGGAGTCAAACTCATCCGTATACCCTGCATAAGGGCCGGTTCCATCTTTTACTC
>Ga0209039_10003992_pt1 | contig 11111 bp, 8 predicted proteins | sample BogFormECP12_OM1_FD_188238 | JGI IMG/M metagenome (GOLD analysis project Ga0209039, IMG submission 188238) | Bog forest soil microbial communities from Calvert Island, British Columbia, Canada - ECP12_OM1 (SPAdes) (version 2) | ecosystem: Environmental > Aquatic > Freshwater > Wetlands > Bog ... | reverse complement strand
GGGGCGAGCGACAAGCATACGTATTTTGGCCCTTCGGTGGCGACCAACCTGACGCTGGGGGTAGGCGGGGCGGAGAAGCTGCGAATCACCAATGCGGGCTACGTGGGCATCGGCACGACTACACCTGGCGCCACGTTGGACGTGAATGGAGCTGGTTTCTTTCGCTCGGCGTTGTTCGCCACACCCTTTGTCGACGCGTACGGGGCTGGCAACGGCACGGCCATCTACGGATTCAGCGACAGTACGAGTGCCTTTACGCCCACCTTGTATGTGGAAAACGATGACTCAACCAACGCTGGCGACTGGGTTTTCGAAGCCTATGGTGGTCCCACTTTCGGCGGTCAGTGCACGATCGACCTGACCGGGAACCTGTTCTGCACTGGCGTGCTCGGGGCGGCTGCCAAAGTTGCCGGCAACCAGAAGGTAGGGCTATATACCGTACAGTCGTCGGAGAACTGGGTGGAAGACTTCGGCTCGGGCAAACTTTCCGGTGGCGTCGCCACCGTCGAATTGGAGCCTCGCTTTGGGCAAGCGGTCACTGCCGCGAATTATCACGTCTTCCTGACCCCGGCCGGGGATTGCCAAGGACTCTACATCACCAAGCGAACGGCCACCTCCTTCGAGGTGCATGAGCTCCAGGGAGGAAAGTCCAACGTGGAGTTTGACTATCGCATCGTGGCGCATCGAACGGGATTTGAAGCAGCGCGCTTGCCCGACCTCACCAGCGCATTTGCGGGTAAGGTCGCACGACCGGCACTGCCGAGCGCGCACCAAGTAGAAGCGGCTGCGAAAAAGTAAGCGCAAGTAAGGAGAATGGTCGAGTGGCTTAGAGCCATCCATTGGCAAAACACACGCAGAGCAGACTCGAGGTCTTGGCCGAAAGGAGAATTGAGACATGTCCGACAAGAGCAAGAAAAAAGGGGTTCCCTTCTTAGCAAGCTTGAGCGTGGTGGCGATCATGATGCTCCTCGCCAGTTTCTCAGCGACGCAGGAGGTGGCGACCCCGGTAAAGCGAGCCAGCGTGTCTGAGAGCGCGCTGGAAGCGGCCCTCCATCGGGCGCTGCCCGGAGCGGTGGCGGCTCATACGGGAAAGGGAGAGGGCAGAGCCCAAAGCCAAGGCATGGAAACAGGGCCGCCAGCACGGCCCGTGAACATGAGCGACATTCCTAAGGCGACACATGTGCTTGGATCCGCCGAGAGAATGGAAATGGAACATGATCGTCCACTCTCCGGTCTCACCGAAGAGGAATACCAGGCACTCAAGAGACAGGTGGCGAAGCGCGAGGCGGCGGGCGAAATCGGCGCCAAACCCTCCCACCTCCGTTCCACCGCCGGTGCTGTCTTCGGACCCAAGGCCCCCGTTCCGTCGTCAGTGGGGGCGTCCGTAGGTTTCTTTGCCCAGAGTGAAGTCTGTTGCGATCCGCCGGACATGGCGCTGGCGGTGAGTGAGAACTTTGTCCTTCAGGTGGTGAACAATTACGTTGCCGTGTACAGCAAGAACGGTACGCTACAGTCCGGCTTCCCCAAGAACTTGGACACTTTCTTCGGTTTGGCAGGTGGCACCTATACCACTGACCCGCGCGCTTTTTACGATTGGGTGAATCACCGCTTCTTTGTGTTGGAGCTCACCGAGACCAACACTTCCAATCCCAGTGGCAGCCCCAATGTGGGGGCCGTGGCCTGGGCAGTCAGCCAGACCGAGGATCCGCGGGGCGCCTGGTGGGTCTACTCGAATAACCTGGTACAGGCCTCTGGCGTGTGCCCGGACTTCCCCACCCTCGGACACGACACCACGTACTGGGGAACGTACGCCACCAAGGGCGGGATCTATATTGGCCTCAACCTCTGGAGCGGCGCGAACGACTGTCGTGGCGATGGTTTCACTAACAATATCGTCTACTTCTTGCCCAAGGACGCCCTCTACAGTGGGTCCGGCTACGGCTATTGGGAATTTAATGGGTTTAACGTCGGCGGGACCCTGGTCGATACCCTGCAACCTGCTAATGTGACGGACCGAGCTGACAAGCCGGCCGCGATCTTCCTGGTCAATTCCTATAACTATGACTGGGGCGGCGGGATCTGCTCCAGCGGCTGTAACGGCCTGGGCGTTTGGACCATCTCTGGTCCCACTACTGGCAGCGTGATCGCCCCCAACAACCCGTTCGCGTTTCTCCAGAGTGGCAATGGTCCTATAGTTAGCTTTGTAGGTATAAGCACCACTCATAACTACTCGCTGCCGCCCTATGCCAGCGCACCGAACTGCACGGCTGGAACAGGACCGTGTGTCGATACCGACTACACCTTTATTTCGGGGCAAATAAAATACCATGCGGGTGAGTTGTTCGGTTCTTTCAACACCGGAGTGGCGGTCAGCCCGGCCGTGGCTGGCCCTATTTGGTTCGATATACATCCGGTGATGAACAACAATAACAGCCAACTTACGGCAGTGGAGGAGCGGCAGGAAGACTGTTTTGTCTGTGGGGGTTGGCCAAGTAATTCCTCGGCCTACTACGCCACTCTGCAGCCAGACCAGGAAAACAACGTGGTCATGGTTTTTGACTACTCCGGTGATACCGCCTATCCGGGCACGGTCTATACTTCGCGGCGCGTAACCTTTGGCGACAGCGCGATGGATGGTGTCGGGATATACCTGGAGGGGGGTGCCAACGCAGTTTCAGGCCGCTGGGGAGACTACACCGCCACAGCGCCCGATTTCACCATTGCCACCCGGGGCTTGTTGTGGTTCTCCGCCCAGTACGCCCCTTCATCGGGAAGTTGGGGAACGGTCATCGGCGCCGCCCAATACTCAACCTCGGCGGATCAATGATCCAACGCGGATAGATTCAGGGAAATGCTTTCGGATTACTGGATGAAGGTCGCCCCGGCGGTTCCGCCTCCGGGGCGCCTTATTTTAGCGCCATATGGGACCGCGTAAAGTTGTGAGGATTGGTGCGAAAGGGGGGACTCGAACCCCCACGGGTTGCCCCGCCAGATCCTAAGTCTGGTGCGTCTGCCAATTCCGCCACTTTCGCATGCGTTGAGCTACCGTTTCCCGGATCAACTCCGGCGATCACCAGTCTAGATGCGAACGTGCGCCGATTGCAACGTCGCACTTGACCGAGGACACTGTGGCTCTTGAGGCAACCTGACGAGTAACCGTACCGTTACGCATTGCGCCTCATGCGGAACCGTTCGGTTACATATTTGCCAGCGTTTCCTTGGCACTCTGTACTTCGATCAGATTTCTTTTCTCGCCACCAGCTGCGCCGTCGCCTTCCCGGCCATCTCTTCGCGGTAATGCAATATGCGCAGGCCATTCGCCAGTTGTGAAAGCTCGCCGGGTTCAAGCAAATGGGCTGGGTTCTTCGGCCCGCCCGCCAGCTTTGCCTGCGCCAAGGTGTGGGTCTTGTAGAGGAGCAGTCCGCCCGGCCGCACCGCTTTCACCATTTCGGGAAAAATCGCCCGCTCCAGATAGAAGAACGCCATCACCACTTCGAACTGCGTTTGCGAAGCCTTGAAGTGAGTGAGATCATCTACTACAAAGTGAATGTGGGACGCGAGCGGTCCGGCATTCTGCCGTGCCTGTTCGACTCCGGTCTCGGAGATATCAATGAGCGTGACTTCCCAACCCTGTTGCGCGAGCCAGATCGCGTGCCGTCCGGCTCCTCCCGCGAAGTCGAGCGCGCTTCCTCCGTGCGGAAACAGCGGCAGAATGTATTCGGAAAACGCCCGCGGCAGGAAGGGATCGGGGGTCATCCACGAGTCGGGCGCTTCCCGATATTTCCGGTTCCAGCGCTCCCGTTCGTCGTCGGAATCAGAAAAAGAAAACGACATGATCAGCGATTCTAACCGCCGTGATTGTAAACCCGGTGATTCTAATCCCGGCCGTCGCAGCGAGCGCTGGAGATGCCCCGATTGACGCCCATTTCGACTCGCCCCTCGGGCCACAACGGCGCCTCGCTCCCGCCCCGCAACGGTGGAGGTGACGACGGCCGCGGGCGCGACGGCGGCGACGGCATGCCCGACTTTATGCCTGACTTTATTCCGAACTTTATTCCGAACTATGGCGAGCGCTTGCGCCGAGCCCGGATGGGACTGGCCGTCGCCATGACGCCCGTCCTCATGCTCTTTATTTCTTTCACGGCGGTTTACCTCATCCGGCGTGGATTTTTGAGTCTCGATCTGAGCAGCGCGGGTTACATCCAAACCTGGGTTCCGGTCCGATTGCCCTGGACGTTATTGTTGGCCAACACAGCCGTCCTTATCGCCAGCAGCATCACAATCGAGTTGGCGCGGCGTGAAATCACGCGAGAAGCCGCGCTCGCTCCGGTCGAATCGATTCCAGGCATCTCGCTGGGCGACGAGCGCCACTTCCCCTGGCTCGCTCTGACCACCGGTCTCGGTATAGCGTTTCTTGCCGGGCAGCTTTTCGTTTGGAGGAAGCTTTCCTCGGAAGGGTTTCACCTCGCCGGCGGCACCAGCAGTTCCTTCGTTTACATTCTTACTGCGATGCACGGCCTGCATCTGGCCGGCGGCGTACTGGCCCTTATGTGCGCCAATGCTGCGGCTGTGCTGCATCGTCCGGTTGAAACCCGCCGCATCGTCGTGGACATTACGTCGTGGTATTGGCACTGCATGACGGGCCTGTGGATTTACATCCTCGTATTGTTCTCGTTCGCGGCACAGTGAGCCAGTCGTTGGCCGCCTCAAGGCACCTCGACTAGAGGCAGCTCGATGAAGCTGGACTGGCCGGGGGCGTGATAGACACGCTGCACGGCCTGGCGGTAATCGGCGGGCTTGGCCCAAAAAATGTTGGGTACGAAGGTCTGCGGATTACGGTCGTAGAGCGGAAACCAGCTCGACTGGATCTGCACCATGATGCGGTGGCCGGGCAGGAAAACGTGGTTCGCCGTGGGCAGGGCGAAGCGGTAGAGCAGGGGCTTGCCGGCGGCGATGGGTTTGGGCGTCTCCAGGCTCTCGCGATAGCGGCCACGGAAGATGTCTGCCGAGACCATCAGTTGATAACCGCCCATGGCCGCCTGGCCGGCTACTTCGTCGGGATAGACGTCAATCACCTTGACCACCCAGTCTGAGTCGGTGCCGCTGGTGGAGGCGACGAGATTGGCGACTGGTTGCCCGCTGACCTTGAGCGGCGCGCTCAAGACGTCGGAGACGAAGACCACGACGTCGGGGCGACCGGAGGGCTCACGCTGATCGTCCACAAGCCATTCCGGCCAGGTATAGCCCGTGCCGTAACCCACGGGCTGAATGGGGCGTGCGCGGAAGGGGACGGGCTTGGCGGGATCGGAGACGTATTCATCGAAGGCAACGTCGTCCGGCATGGGCGCAGCGAAGCTCAGCTTGAGGCCGGCGCCGAGATAGAGCGGGGCCGGCCGGATCGTGCAACCGACGGCGCAGCCAGCCGGCCACGCGGGCAGGCGCCGCCACGTATTGGTCCCGGTTTCAAACGCGCTGACGGGCGGGACGTCGGCCTTGGGCGAACCATCCTTGAGGTACCGATCCAAAAACGGCCGCAGGATGTTCTGGCGGAAGTAAAGCGCGGTGTCGGTGTTAAATTTCAAAGCGCCGAGCGTGCTGCCATCGTCGATCTCCTGGCCGTGATGCCAGGGGCCCATGACCAGAAACACCTTGTCATTGCCCGTATCCTTCGGTTTGATCGCCTGGTAAACAGCAATCGCGCCATAAATATCTTCCTGATCCCAGAGGCTGTGTACCAGCATCACCGGGACTTTTAAGGGCTGGGCTGCCAGTACCTGGTCCATGGCCTGGTCGCGCCAGAAGGCGTCATAGCTTGGATGCTCAAGAATCTTGCGCCAAAAGCCGACCTGTTCGAGCCCGCGGCGGCGTCCGAGTTCGCCCGCCGATCCCGCTGCCATGAACATGTCGTAGTCGTCAAAGTGGCTCGTCCACCACCTGGCCTCGTTGTTGCGCGTCGCCTCCTGTTCATAGATATAGGGCAAATTCTGCTGGCGGAAGGCGCCGTAGTGAAACCAGTCGTCGCCCATCCAGCCGTCGACCATGGGGTTCATCGGCACCGCGACTTTGAGTGCGGGGTGTGGATTGACGAGAGCCATCAAGGGCAGAAAGCCATCGTAGGAAATGCCGAGAATACCGACCTTGCCATTGCTTTCCGGGGTGTTTTTCACGAGCCAGTCAATGGTGTCGTAGGTATCGGTGGCGTGATCGACGGGGGTCGGGTTTTGCGGTCCGTGCAGCGGGCGGTTCATCACGTAGTCGCCCTCGGAGCCGTACTTGCCGCGCACGTCCTGAACCACGCGGATGTAACCGCCTTCGACGATCACCTCGGTGGCGTTGTCGTAGCCGTTCAGGATGGGGCCGAGGTGGGCGCTGGAAGCCGCGTTCGCGACCGCGCCGCCGCGCGGGTCGTGGCTCGTGAGTTCAGTGGCGTTGTAGGGAGTGCGCGTCAGCAGGATCGGCGCATTCCTGGCGCCCTTGGGCACGAGGATGACCGTGTGCAGCTTGACCCCGTCGCGCATGGGGATCATCGCCTCGCGCCTGACGTAATCGAAACTATCAGTGACGGGCTGGAATTTGGCGGGCGTTTCACTTGGCAAGGAAGGGTACTGCGGCGGCGCGACCGTCTCCGCCGACGGTGGTTCGGCGAACAACAAGACACCAGGCACAACGGAGAGACAGCCCACAATGCCCAGCAGGAAACTTACCGTCCACGAACGGCACAGCCTGAAACCAAGAAGCCTGCCCAGCTTTCCCATAGATGGCACCTCGCGCCAGAAAGAGTGTACTGGTGGAAAGCATTGCGAACAACTTGCTGAATTCCGACTGCTGATGTAAACACGAGTTAAGGAGATACTGCATTCACGGACCGTAGGAATGTAGGGCGCTGCGAGTCCACGAGGGGCCGGTCCCACCGCCGCTTGAATGCGGGCACGGTTCCGACCGCCCATGGGCTCGAACCCTGGCCGGCTACAGGTAGAAGCGACTTCCTTGGCAGCCGATTGGCGGCGCTCGGAATTGGCCACCTTTACACAGTCCGGTTATGGAAGAGTTGCCGACCCTCCGTCCGGAACTTGTCTTCAGCTTCCCACAACCTCGTTTTCTGGCCAGCGACCGGCACTTGTCCCGTAGGCCGACTTCACGGGCAGAGCACTGGGCAGTTCCTCACCGCCCAGCCATTTGTGCGTACACGTTGATCTGCCAGGGCTGTGCCCCAGCCATCTGGAGGGAAGCGAGTTACAGCAGGAGTTTCGTTGACTCGAACGCCAAGCGGACCTATGATTTGACCAGAGGGTGAGGAAGGGAGGGAATTATGTTCACCGTCCTTCTCCTCATAGTGATTGCGTTCTCGCTATTGGTGCTCGCCGTCTTTTGGTTTGGAGGGGAACGGGGACGGTTGCACCACTCCACACGTGCGTTCTTCCACGAAGCGGGGATGGGGTTCCGCGGGGTACACGGGTACATTTATCTCCGCTGGACACCGCAGTACATCAAGACGCTTTTCCGTCTGACTGCTGCTTCTAGCAAGACGACCAAAGCCGAACACTGGCTGGCTGAGCACTATCACGGCAAGGTCCTCACTCATGATCACGCGCGCGCCGTTGTCACTTTGAACCTGCCCATAACCAGGCGCGACTTGGACCAGATTGTCCCCTACCACACCGCCCGAGACCTCGTGCTGCAAGCGCCACCAGACATCGTCGCCTACGAGTGCGTCTGCCGCCATGGCCGCGCCACACACTGTGAGCCCACACGGGTCTGCATGGTGGTCGGCCGTCCGTTTACCGACTTCATTCTTGAACACCGGCCGCAGTCGGCACACCGGCTGACGCGCGAGGAAGCGTTGGACTTGTTGGAGGTCGAACATCAGCGCGGGCACGTCCACTCTGCCTGGTTTAAGGACGCGATGCTGAACCGGTTCTACGCCATCTGCAACTGCTGCAAGTGTTGCTGCGGTGGCATCCGGGAAATGGTGGAGCGCGGCGTCCCCATGGTGGCCAGCTCGGGGTATGTTGCGCAGGTTGACACCGATGCTTGCACGAATTGCGGCGACTGCGTAGATGCGTGCCCCTTCGAGGCGATGACTTTCAACGACGGTGCCGTCGTTCGCACTTGGGAACGATGCATGGGTTGTGGGGTCTGTGAAGTGAAGTGCCAGATCGGTGCGGTCTCCATGGCTCGTGACCAGCGCAAAGGCATACCGCTCGATGTTCGGCTTCTCGCCTGATTCACTTTGCGCTGCAGCAAGACCCCTACCACTGACATCCCCCTTGCTGCCTCGACACAATCTGCCCAATTCCTGATAAACAAGCAACTCTGAAGTTATAGGCCAGTTTCCGGTTGGCCGACCACTCGTTCAGAATCAGCAAGGCCGCCGCGCTGGGTGCGGGAGCGACATCACATTTTCTGGTGAGATGCTGTGGAACTATGCGCCAAATGCTAAGCTTCTCAGCCAGGGATACAGAGCGTGCCTGTGCAAACCACGGTTAGCCCGGCAACACGGAGAGACGAAGGGGAGTTGCGCGCGGCGCGCTTGGCCATGCGTCTCTCCCTGATGTTTGGTTTGGCAATGCTGCTGGTTAAGACGACAGTCTATTTCATGACGCATTCGGCGGCCATTTTTTCCGACGCGGCCGAGTCGGTCGTCCACGTGATCGCCGTGGGATTTGCCGCCTTTAGTCTTCGACTTAGCACCAGATCGGCTTCCCCTCAATTCCTCTACGGGTACGAGCGGATCACCTTCTTCTCCGCTGGATTTGAGGGTGCAATGATCGTCGTGGCTGCGATCGCAATTCTTTTTGAGTCGATTCGGAAGTGGATCGCCGGGCTACAGTTGGAGCACCTGGGAACAGGCGCATTGCTGATCCTGATGGCGGGAATACTCAATGCGGGTCTCGGCTACTATCTCCTGCGGACCGGCCGGCGCACCAACTCACTCATTCTCGAAGCCGATGGCAAACACGTTTTGACCGACAGCTGGACCAGCTTTGGGGTTGTGGGAGGACTAGGGCTGGTGCTGCTGACGCACTGGAAACCGTTCGATCCGCTGGTGGCCATCGCCGTCGCCGCAAATATCCTCTGGTCAGGGGGGCACTTGGTCTGGGGTTCGGCAGTCGGGCTGCTGGATTATTCCGATCCGAAAACCGGCCGGAAAATTCGCGACAAGCTCGATGCAATTTGCTCGGAACTGGGCATTCAATACCATGGCGTACGCTTCCGGACCACCGGATACCGCCAGATCATCGAAGTCCACTTGTTGTTCCCGTGCCTGACATCGGTCAGCGAGGCCCACCGCCTCGCAACCATTCTGGAAGAACGCCTGCCGGCCGAACTGGGGATGCCGGCTGAAGTCACGACACACCTGGAGTCCTTAGAAGACCATGCCGATGTACACAACGAACAACACTACACGGGGAAACCTGACTAGGCTCTGTGCAGTGCGCGGGAGTTTCGCGTCTGGCGATTCTCCCCAGTGACGGGCGACTCGGAAGGAATACGGTCTCAAGGTTTGGCGGTGATGTGGCCATGCCTTGGAACCTTCGTGGGAGTGCATACCGGAGACGCGGCAAGCCGCGTCTCTACGGGTAGGGGGCGGTGGACAGGAGTGTCCATCCCAGACGACGAACCGACGGAAACCAGGTTACGTTCTCGGAATACCGGTGCAGAACTGGTTTCAGAAAAATGCTCTTGAGGGTTCAGAAAGGCGACCCTAAGGGGCTGAAGAGGCTGCGGAAACAGTCCTCGAGGGCGCAAAAGGCACACCCTGGGCGCTAAAGCGCGAGCACATCCAAACGACTTAAGGGCAGGACTGAAGTCGTGCCCTTCGCAAAACCCGCCCGAATCAGAGTTTTTCCGCAGCCTGCTAGAACGAATCCTGAACGATAGCGGCGACCTTCTTGGAGAAATCGTAGGTGGCGCGCAGGTTTTCTCCAAAGAAGCGCACCTTGCCCTCGACGTTGCGATCCACGAGCGTCTTGCCGGCGTGATCCGTTATGTTGACCTTCAGGATGATCGAGGAAGATCCGGAGACGGTGGTCACTTCGCGCTGTTTCTGGCTGCCTTTCCTAAAAGATTGCGCAGTGGTGCGCAGCGTGACCAGGTCGGGCGCGCTGGCCGCGTCCTTGTCGCCGCTGCGATAAACGTGCTGGAACTTTCCCGTCTTCCCGATCTCCGTGATCAGGTGTTCGTAGATGGCCACACGGAACTCAGGCGGCATCGGCACGTCGCCCGGATCCATGCGCTCGATTTGAATGGAAGAGGCGGAGAACTTCTGCGCACTCTTGGAATCGCCCGGGCCCGGCTGCCCCCATAGAGAGCCGACAATCAGAAGGGGGGCGCAGGCAAGGACGATACGGAAAATGACTGAGACTGCCGCTCGAGTATGATGTTTCAACGGTTTGTCCTCCTATTTATTTGTTGGCGCCGGTTCTGCGAGGGGAACGCTGGCTTTCGCGCCCATCGCGACGAGCTGCTTTTTGAACGGGGCTCCCTGGCCTTTGTAAAGCACAAAGACCATGCCATGATAGCCGCCGTTGGCGTCCGTGAATTCCAGCGTCAGGACATCAACGCCGTGTGAAAACAGGCTCAAGACCCGTCCACCGCCGTAAGGAATGGCCATGGTCACGACTTTGGCTGCGCCAGTGATATCCTGCCGGCTGTCCTCATTGGTGGAGATGTCCAGAATGGATGAGGCTTTCACCTCCACCTTCGCCTTGCCGGTGGCGAACTGCAGCGAGCTGCCCACTACCGAAAGCGTGCCTTGTGCATTGTTCTTGATGGTTTCGCCACCGATCACCAGTTTGACATCTGTTTGTACCACGCTGGGAGCGGCCTGGGGCGTGTCCGTTGCCTGGCCGCGCGCCGACGCGGGGAAAAACATCAAGGGAGCGCCCACGGCCAGGAGGAAGAGACCGCGCGCCCAGATGCGTGCCCCAGCTCCTCGGAAGGAATTCGTTGCGACTGAAACATTGACTATCGGATTTTGAATGCTCATCGTTTTGTCCCTCATGCGTGTTGGCCGGAGCCAACCCGTAACAGCCTGCGGTTCAGCGTTAGTTTCGACGCCGGACAGAGTCTAAGCGATTAAAGCAGAGTTGGCAACCTGCAATATCTGC
>Ga0209039_10003989_pt1 | contig 11115 bp, 11 predicted proteins | sample BogFormECP12_OM1_FD_188238 | JGI IMG/M metagenome (GOLD analysis project Ga0209039, IMG submission 188238) | Bog forest soil microbial communities from Calvert Island, British Columbia, Canada - ECP12_OM1 (SPAdes) (version 2) | ecosystem: Environmental > Aquatic > Freshwater > Wetlands > Bog ... | reverse complement strand
GGCCGTCGAAGACGAATTCTACGCCCAGGGAGATTATCACCGGGTCTATTTCGGCGAGATCGTGGCCGTCTACGCCGACGAAGACGCCGCCGGGCGCCTGTAGGGCCGGGATGGGGTGGGGGGGACCGTCGGCTCGAATGGCCCGCACTCGTATATAATTGAAAAATGGAAGTTGTGTTCAAGACCGAACCGCGCGAACCGGGCGAACATTTTGCCCCGAAGCGTCCACTGGTCTTCCTGGACACAAACGTGATCATCGGCTACCTCCGGGGTGAGCCGTCTGCGGCACAGTTGTTTTCCGCCGAAGCAGATGGTCGAATTCGCTTTGCTGTCAACCCGATCGTGCTGCAGGAACTTCTTCTTGCGGCAGATGCCACCGGGCGACCTGAATTCGAACGAATCAGAGACCATTTGCGAGTGCTGCCACTGGATGTCGCGAAAGCCGAGGCATTGCTCCCACGAGTGCGGGCTCTGAGGAATCGCTCGACTCACCCAAATGACATTCTCATCCTTAGCAGCGCCGATGCATGCGATTTTCTTGTCACGCGGGACGTGCTCCTTAAGAACCTGGTGCTAGCGGGGAAGCCCAGGGTCGTCACTCCCGAAGAACTCGTCACGCATCTTAGGGCTGCGTAGTGCGCGTCTACTTCGATACGGGTGTATTCATCGACTTCCTCAGCACTCGCGGCAACGCGAACGCAATTCTGAGATCGTCGGAGCGGCGGGGACGCTCACCGGCGGAGATCGCCGCTGACGCCGAGCGCCTCTTCGAAAAAGTCGGCAGCACCCATATCGGCGCTACGTCCTGTCTGACATATTACGAGGTGGAAGAGGCCCTTTATCGGCTGCTCGCTCAATCCGCAAAGAGTGTTTCTCGCGCCGACACGTTGTTGATTCCAGCGGCACGGTCGATAACCACGCAGGTGCAGATAGTCGTTGAGCTATTCAACGTGTTAGTGCTCGACCTAACGTCTGGAACGGTCCGCCTTCAGCTTCAGCAACTTGACTTGCAGACGCGTGGAATTCGGGCCGCCGATGCGCTCCATGCGGCGAGCGCAATTGCATTTGATGCCGACCTTCTCGTTTCAACGGACGACGCGCTGCTGCATCTGGACGGAATCCTCATCAATGCCCGAGGACGCAAGATACTCTGCCGAGACACGGATTTAGCCCTGCAACTCTTATAGCACAACCCGCGGCACTCAATGCGTCAAGCGAACAGCATTGCAACTCCCCGCTCTATGCCGGACGTGCAGCACCCCGCCGACCCTCCTGAAGGAACCTTCAAAGCTGTGGGGCTGGGCCTCTTCGTGTCACGGCGGCCTCGGTGGGGGAAGCTTTGGTCGCCGGCTGATCGGCGTCTTCCTCCTCATCGTGCTGCTCTAGCAGCGCTGGGTTCGGAGAAGCTCAACCAATATGCTCGGAATATGCAGGCTAAGGCCATTGAGTCGCTCTAACCGCTCAGCGACCACGCCACCGGCGAAGCATCCGCCTCCCACTTCATCAATGATCCTATCGAGTACGAGCCCCGCGTAGTCGAGCCGAGCTGTGATGACCGCCGACGCCAAAAGAGCCGCAATGAAAATCAGGACACCCACAGTCCTGCCTGCGAGGCAGGCGGCTGCAGCTGCGGCTCCGGTCCCTAAGCCAATTGCCCACCAGTGCGCGCGTTTCGCGCTTTTCGCCACTGAAGAACGCATCTCAGAGAGCATTTCGCGAGCAAGGAACTTCGCTAGCCATCTGTCGTGCATCCAGTCGTTCGCGACGTAGACCTGAGCGGCTTGAGCAAATAGGTAAGCTGCCATATCGTTTCCCGACAGCGTCTTTTCCCGCTTGATGGCGCGACCGAGGTTTCCTAACACGTGATCAAGTGTTCGTTTCCGCTCAAACACCGGCTCCGGCAACCGTTCCCAATTTCTGCCGATCCACATCCTTCCGGTCAGATCCAGGATCAGCGAGGCTCGCACAGGTTCGTGCCTGACAAGCAACTCACGGATGTTACGCACGAGTTGAACAACGCAGTCGAATTCCTCTCTGTCTTTCGCGCGCTTAGCCCAGTCCTGAAAATGCTCCTCGGCTTCGTCAAGCACAGTTCGGAGCGCCGCCGGGTCGGTCACCAAGGCGATACCGTCGCCCGTATCGGCCTCGCCCCGCCGCCTCGACCACTCCCCCTCGAGACTAGCCTCGTCAATAGAGGACTCAATCCTTGCATTGAACATCTCCGTCCAGTGCCAGATTGGAGGGGAGAACCCCAATCGCGCACACAGATCAGAAAGCTCTCGCGCCCCTAAAACGTAATCTAGCGCAGGTGGTTTTGGTATGCAGGGTTCAGGGCTTTCCATTTTGGATTCCTGGGTCCTGTTCAGTATATACCCAGCCGCAGCGAAGCGACCACGGCGAACTGGAAAAGGGGGCGCCAGCTTAGGGCGGTCCAACGCCCGGTTTTCGGCTCGCGGCCAGTGCCGGACCAAAAAGCGCGTCTAGTGGGGTCCGTTTAAGGCCGAGCCGCACTGGCCATCGGCGGGCAGGGCTCCGAGAATGGCGGACCGATGACCCGATAACAAGAGACCCGCCCTCCCAGGCGGGTCTCTGGATATTCTAACTTTATTATAACTAATTGAAAATTAAGAATTTATCTAAATAACAACAACAAGACGATAACAAAAATCACTAGCAGAAGCCAAGAGGGGACCTCTACCGTGATCTTTGACATCTATCTCCACCTCCTTTCTCGGCGCGTATTTTCTCATTTCCTGCCCACTGTGCCGGTCGATTGTCATCTGGTCAACGGGGCTTCCGCCGACCGACGCCTATTACTATACACCTATCTGGTCGCCAAGGGGATCCAGGGACGGCGACGCAGACCAACGGGCCCCCAGGCGGAAATCCGGAGGATCGCGGGCCGCTGAAGCGGGTCGCCGGCCGCTCCGGCGCTCCGGCGCTGCCGTGCGGTTGCACCAGCGTGATACCATCCCCCTTTATGCCGAACGCGCCGCATCCCCCCGACCCTCCCGAGATGACCTTTAAAGCCGTGGGCTTGGGCCTCGTGCTGGCGCTGGTTTTCGGCGCGGCCAATGCCTACCTGGGCATGAAGGCTGGGCAGACCATCGCGGCCACCATTCCGGCCGCCGTCATCGCCATCGCCGTGTTCCGCGTCTGGGGGGGCGGCATTCTGGAGCAGAACATCACCCGCACGGCGGCCTCGGTGGGGGAAGCGCTCGTCGCCGGCGCCATCTTCACCATTCCCGCGTTTATGATGGTCGAAATCGATGGGAAACACTTGTGGGCCGACCTGCGGACGCACTATTGGCAATCGGTGGCGGTCCTGCTGGTGGGCGGGCTGATCGGCGTCTTCTTTATCATTTTGCTGCGCCGGCCGCTGTGCGTGGAAAGCGGCCTGCCGTTTCCGGAAAGCGTGGCCAGCGCGGAGGTGGTGAAGGCCGGCGCCGAGGGCAGCGACGCGCCCAAATACGTGTTCGGCGCCATGGGCTTCGCCGGGCTGCTGCAAATTCTGAAGACCGACAAGGGCCTGCAAATCTTCCGCGAGTACGTCGAAGGGTTTCTCGCCTTTCCGCGGTCCGTGGTGCACCATTTCGATTTCGAAAAGAAAGCTATCGGCGACGTGGTGCACACCGGAGGCATCTACTGGTCCACGCCCAACCTCTCGCCGGCGCTGATCGGCATCGGCTACATCATCGGGCCGGAGCTTTCGGCGGTCAACGCATCGGGCGGCATACTGGCCTGGTGGATTCTCATCCCGCTGCTGCTGTTCTTCGATCCCGATCTGCCGCACCGCCTGGGCGCGGGGCAAAACGCGGGCTGGGACGTAGTTTCGTACTCGGTCTGGTACAACATCGTGCGGCCCATTGCCGTAGGCACCATGCTGGTAGGCGCGTGCCACACGCTGTTCTCCATGCGCGGCTCCATCGTCGAATCCATCGCGGGCGCGCTCGGCGCATCGGCCAAAGCCGCGCATGAAGGCCGCCATATCGAGCGCACCGACCGTGACATCCCGTTCCAATGGCTGGCCATCGGAACCGCGGTGCTGGTGGTGGCCGTCACCATCATCTATTACCTGTTTACCGGAAGCTGGCTGGCGGCGATCATTGCAGCGGCCATCATGACGGTGGCGGGTTTCCTGCTGTCCGCCGTGGGCGGATACCTGGTGGGGCTGGTGGGCAGTTCCAACCAGCCGCTCTCGGGGCTGACGCTTTCAGCGCTGGTGCTCTCCGCGCTGGTGATGCTGGCCATCGGCGCCAAGGGGATGAGCGGCGTGGCCGCGGTGCTGGGGGTGGCCAGCGTGGTGGCCTGCGCCTGCTCGGTATCCGGGTCGCTGATTCAGGATCTGAAGGCCGGGCACCTGCTCGGCGGCACGCCCTGGAAGATGCAGGTGGTGGAGATCGTGTCCGTCATTCTGCTCTCGCTGTTTCTGATGTTCCCCATTGTGGCGCTGCACGAGGCCAACCTGGCGACGGGCGGCATTGGCGGGCGCGCGCTTCCGGCGCCGCAGGCCGGCCTGATGGCGCAGTTGGCCAAGGGGATCGTGGGCGGGCAGATGGCGTGGGGGCTGATCGGCATCGGCGCGGCTTTCGGAATTGCGCTGATCATGTGCGGCGCGCGTTCCCCGATGCTGGTCGCAGTGGGCATGTACCTGCCGTTCGACACCGTCTCCGCCATCTTTGTGGGCGGCATTTTGAAGTGGGTGGCGGACCAGATCACGGCGCGGCGCGCACCGGAGTTACGAGCCAAGATCGAAGAGAAGGGCACGCTGCTGGCATCCGGGCTGATTGCGGGTGAAGCCATCGTGGGCATCCTGCTGGCGGTGACGTTTTTGTCGGGCATCAGCTCGTTCACCAAGCTGCTGACCGGCGCCGACCAATTCAGCTTCTACCTGGCCCTGGGCGGGTGGCTGTCGCTGGCGGGATTCGCGGCGATCGCGTGGGTGCTGGTTGGAATTCCCATGGGCCATCGAGGAGCCAAATGAATCGGAAGAGATTTCTAGCGGCGATTTGCGCGGCCATTATGGCGGCCGGCGCCGCGGCGCAGGTGCAGCCGAAAATCACGGCCTACGATTTGAAAGCCGACGTTTCCTTTCTCGCCTCCGACGCCATGGAGGGCCGGGGCACGCCTTCTAAGGGCCTCGATATCGCGGCCGAATACATCGCCGCGGAGTTTCGCCGCGCGGGCCTCGAACCGGCCGGCGACGACGGCTACTTCCAGACCGCGCCGTATGCGTCGGTCACACCCAATCTGGACGGGCTGGAGCTGACGCTCGAAACCGGCGACCGGGTCGTCAAGGCCGAAAGCGCATCGATGGGGCTGCAAGAAGCCGCCGCTGCCGATCTCAGCCATGTGCCCGCGGTCAAGGTGACCATGAAGGACGCCGCGGCGCTGGACGCCCTGACGCCGGACCAGGTGCGCGGCAAGGTGCTGCTCCTCGTAATTCCTCCCGACGCACAGTATTCGGCGACCCGCGGCATTCCCAGCGCGATAGTCAGGCTGGAACCTGCTCTGGTGCTTTCGGTGCGGACGCGCGGGCAGGGGCTCAGTGCCGGCCCGCGGTTGCGCGATACCTCGGCTCCGGGGGCCAAGGTGCCTATTCTGGCGGTATGGGATGCCGCCATCCAGGCGGCCGTGGCCGCGGCCGAGGAGTTCAAGGTTTCGGTGCACATCCCGGCGCCAGTTGCGCAGCCCGTCAAGCTGCGCAACGTGATCGGCGTTCTGCGCGGCTCCGACCCGGCGTTGAAGGACACCTACCTGGTGCTGACCGCGCACTACGATCACCTGGGCGTTCGCGGCACCGGTGAAGGCGACCACATTTTCAACGGCGCCAACGACGACGCCAGCGGCACGTCTTCGGTGATTGAGATTGCGAAGGCGCTCGCCCCGCTCGCCCAGAGGCCCCGGCGCAGCATCGTCTTCATGACGCTGTTTGGCGAGGAACTGGGCGACCTGGGATCGCGTTACTATTGCCAGCACCCCATATTTCCGTTGGCGAAGACCGTGGCCGATATCAACCTGGAGCAGCTTGGCCGCACGGACGACACCGAGGGGCCGCGCCTGCTTCAGTTCAATCTCACGGGGTTCGACTACTCCGACATCGCCGCGTTCCTGAGCAAGGCCGGGGAGGAAACCGGCATCCGCGCTGTGAAGCACGAGAAGAACAGCGATTCGTTTTTCGCGCGCAGCGACAACGCCGCCTTTGCCGACGCCGGCGTGCCATCCACCACGCTTTCGGTCAGTTACATCTTCCCCGACTATCACCGCCCCGGCGACGAGTGGCCCAAGCTGGACTACGACAACATGGCCAAGGTGGACGACGCCGTGGCGTTGGGCGTTTTCCGAATTGCCGACAGCGCCGAAGCTCCGCAGTGGAACAAGGACAATCCCAAGACCGCCCGCTACGTCGAAGCCCACGAAAAACAGTGAATTGTGGGGCAGATTTTCAATCTGCGGCGGATTGTCAATCCGCCTGCCGACCTTGTACGCGCCCCTGAACGCAGGAAGAACCGGGCTGCGGACCGCTCACAGCCCCGCGTTCCGCGCCAGCACCCGCGCCAGGCTGGACCAGTCCAAGTCCCCTTGCCCATGCGCCATGGCGGAAAGGAAGTGATCGCGAATGAGGCTCGCCAGCGGCATGGGCGCGGCGCACTCGCCGGCCGTGTCGAGCGCCAGGCGCATATCCTTCAACCCCAGCTTCAGGGCGAATCCCGCCGGGGAGAACTGCTCGTCGGCGATGGTGCGCCCGTAGCTTCCGTAGACCGGCGACGCAAACAGGCTGTTCACGATTTCCTGGAAAACGTGAAGATCGACTCCCGCCTTTCGCAGCGTCGCGAAGGCTTCCCCGAACGCTTCAATCATGCTGGCCAGCATGAAATTCCCGCACAGCTTCACCGCGTTGGCCTGCCACGGCTCGGAACCGGCCACGCTTGTCTGGCGCCCGATAGCATCGAACACCGGGCGGCAGAGTTCCACCAGTTCGCCGGGACCCGCGGCCACCACAATCAGTTTCCGGCTCTGGGCCGCGTCGGGACGGCCGAAGACCGGAGCGCTCAAGTATCCCTGTCCACGCAGGGTGTGCTCGGCGGCGAGCCGCCGCGCCAGCGCCGTGCCGATGGTGCTGCTCGAAATATGAACGGCGTCCTTGGCCAGCGCGGAGGCCACGCCATTTTCGCCGAAGACGATCTGCTCGACGGCCCGATCGTCGGCCAGCATAGTGATGACCGCCTGGGCTTCGCGGCAGGCATCCGCGGGTGAATCGGCGGCGCGCGCACCCTCGCCGGCCAGCGCTTCCGCCTTCTCGCGGCTGCGATTCCAGGCAGCCACCTGGTGGCCCGCGCGCAGCAAATTGCGCGCCATGGCCGAACCCATATTCCCCAATCCGATGAAGCCAATCCGCATGGCAGTCGGGCCTCCCCGCCCTTATTCAACCCTCTCGAACCTGATCAATCCTGGTAGCATTATAGCCGCGGCGCGGGATGGCTTCGCTCGCGAGGCCAGGGGCCGGGGACGCTATCACGGCTTTTTCGACTTCAGCCTGATGGTCTCGCCATCCACGGCGAACCTGCCGTCTCCACGATGATGGATGGTTTTCGGATCCTTCTGCGCCGGATCGATCCAGGCCTTGAGCACCTCGAGGACGAAGAGATTGTACTTATCCACAAGACGGGTATCGGCCACCTTGCACTCGAGATTGGCGAAGCACTCCGCCACCAGAGGCGGCGCCACGCGCTCGGCCGGCGCCGGGGTCAGGCCGAATCTCTCGAACTTCCGCACGTCCCGGCCCGAGCAGTTGCCGACCTTCACGACTTTGGGCGCCAGTTCCACCGCCGGAATGGCGATCACGCACTCTTTGGTGGCCCGCAATGCGGCAAAGCTGTGATTGGCGTTGCTGACGACACAAGCCACCAACGGCGGCTCAAACTCGACCATCATATGCCAGGACATTGTCATGACGTTGGCGCAACCTTTTTGAACGGTGGTCAGCAGGACTACCGGCCCAGGTTCCAGCAACTGGTAGACTTTCGACAGAGGTAGGTTCTTCATCACGGATATTGTATGAGATTATGACCGGCGTGAGAATGGACAAGTGGCTGTGGGCCGCCCGATTCTTCAAGACGCGCACGCTCGCCCGGCGGGCATGCGACCTCGGCAGGGTCGAGTCCAATGGACAACGAGCCAAGGCCATCTCCCGGCCCCTATTCAACCTTTTCGAACCGAATATCCTCGACGGCCCAATGGCGGGTCCGGCTATACTGCAGTATGCAGTAGTAGCGCCTGCGGATCTTGACGCCGGGTTTCGGTTCCGTGTCCACGTAACCCACCACCCGCCAACGCCAGACATCCCAGCGATCGACTAAGGTCTCCCCCAAGCCGCCGAACTTAACCACTCCGACCACGGCGGGGTCCTGCCCGACGAATGCGATGGCGGCCTTGTAGGCGTCCGCCGAACTGGCCGTTCCATACAGCTTGCTCTTGATCTTGCCTGATTTCCACAGGCCCAGGCTAAGCACCACCACCAACACCATAGCGGCTGCCAGGATGGCTATCCTCGGCACGGCCAGCATCCGGCCGCACATGGGGCACCGGCGCGTGCCATTCGGCAGACCGATATCGCATTCGGGACAAGAGATCAATTCAGCGCCTCGTGTTCATCAGTCCTGGTAGCATTATAACCGCGACGCGCTGTCGCCCACGCGAGGTCCCGCCCCGATAGGAGAATGGGGTTATGACCGGTGTAAGAGTAGACAAGTGGCTTTGGGTCGCCCGATTCTTCAAGACGCGCACGCTCGCCCGGCGGGCTTGCGACCTCGGCAGGGTCGAGTCCAATGGACAACGCGCCAAGCCGGCGCACGCGGTCCGGGCCGGCGACCTGTTGCAGGTGAAAAACGACAGCGGCGATTTTCAGTTGGAGGTCCTGGCTGTAAGTGAGATGCGCGGCCCGGCGGCCGTTGCACAGACGCTCTACCGTGAGACGGAGGCGAGCCGGGAGTTGCGGCGGAAGTTGGCGGAAGAGCGCAAAGCGATGCCGCAATTCGAAGCCTTGCGGGAAGGCAGGCCCTCCAAACGCGACCGCCGTAGAATCGACAGGCTGCGGCGTCGGGTGTGAACGGAAAAACCGGGGACAAACAGGCAGCGAAATTCGCAAAGGCGGCGAAATTCGAGGCCTGTCCCTCGAAAGCGGATTACAATCAGGGTGAGCCTGAGAGCGAACCCGTGACCACTATCCGAGACAAGAGCGTGCTGATCACCGGCGCCGGCCGGGGCGTTGGAAAGCGATTGGCCATGGGCTTCGCCCAGGCGGGGGCGCGCGTGGGATTGCTGGCGCGCAGCGAGGCCGAACTGGACCTGGCCAAGATGGAAATCGAGCACGCCGGAGGCCATGCCCTGCGCCTCCGTGCCGACGTGCGCGATCTGGAACAGATGGCGGCCGCGGTGGACCGCATGCGCACCGTGTTCGGCTCGCTCGATGTGCTGGTGGCGGCGGCGGGCGTTCAAGGGCCCATCGGGCCGCTGCTCTCCACCCGGCCCAAGGTTTGGAATGAAACCATCGAGGTCAACCTGATCGGCACGGTGAATTCATGCCGCGTGGCGCTGCCCCCGATGATCGAGAAGCGCTCCGGCAAAATCATCCTGATCGTGGGTGGCGGGTCGAGCCATTCGCGCGCCAATTTCGGCGCGTACGCGGCGTCCAAAGCGGCCGTCGCGCGTTTTGCCGAGTGCCTGGCCGAAGAGGTGCGCGACCACAACGTGCAGGTGAACTCCATCTCTCCGGGCGGCGCCTACACCCACATGACCGATGAGATCCTGCACGCCGGCGAGGAGCGGGCCGGGCGCAGGGAGATCGAAGAAGCCGAGCAGGTGCGCATCACCGGCGGCGTGGCTCCCGAGAAGCAGATTCAACTGGCGCTGTTCCTGGCTTCGGAGCGCTCCAACCACATCAGCGGCAAGCTGATTCACGTCAGCGACGATTGGAAGCGCCTGGAGCACGACAACATGAAGCCGGAGTTGTACACGCTGCGGCGCGTGCAGAAGATCTAGTCGAACAAGGCGTCCTGAGGTGAAACTCGAAAAGGGCGGCTGGACCCGCGACACACCCAACAGGGAAGATCGATATGAATAACAGCGATCAGTACCACGCGTTCGCGGCAGACTATGAGTGGCTCTTTTCCGACACCACGCTGTCCGGAGACCCGCAGATCGAGCGGTTGATGCCGATCCTCACGACATTCGACAAACCCCACATTCTGGACTGCGCCTGTGGGACGGGTTTAGCGGCCCTCGCCCTTGCCCGACGTGGCTACGAGGTGCTCGGCACCGATGCCAGCAGCAGCATGGTGGCGCTGGCACGCGGACACGCGGCCGAACAGAAGCAGCAGGTGCCGTTCGAGGTCTGTGCGTGGGAGTTCCTGCCCGCGACTATTCGGGAGCCCGTTGACCTGGTGATTTGTTTGGGTAACTCACTGGGGCACTGCCGCGATGAGCATGAAATGCTTCGCTCGTTGCAGGGCATGCGGGCAGTGCTGCGGGGAGGTGGCCGGCTTGTGATTGAGTCGCTCCACTGGGAGAAACTGCATGCGGACCGGGTTCGCTTTACGCACTTTGGTCTGCGGGAGCGGGCCGGCATACGCTGCATCCCCCTATACGTCTGGAATTTCGGCCGCGAATTTCATGAGCCGCTGGTGGTCGAAGTCGTTCTCGTATTCGAGCAGCACGGGAAGGTTCGACTTCAGACGTACGACATCGCATATCAGCCATTCCATACCGAGCAGCTTCATTCGCTGCTGGAGCAGGCCGGGTTCAGTAATCTGGAAACTGACTGGACGTCCCAAGCAAACTCATATAGGGTCGTGGCAAATGCTGGGACATTCAATCCTTAGCAAGGGCGGAAATCGGGTTCCCCCATGGCGACGGCCGCTGCCGATCCCGACGATGCCACCACCGAAGCTAGATTTCTCGCCAATCAAGGCCGGCGCGAATCCCGGTTTAGGTGGTTGTTGGCAGGCTGAAGCCTGCCCCTGGAGATTGGCCATTTGTCCCATAGGGCCGGCGGGACAAAATTCGCTGGACTTTTTGTCCCCGATGGTCTACTCTACTGTGGACGGCTCCTGATGC
>Ga0209039_10003987_pt1 | contig 11117 bp, 11 predicted proteins | sample BogFormECP12_OM1_FD_188238 | JGI IMG/M metagenome (GOLD analysis project Ga0209039, IMG submission 188238) | Bog forest soil microbial communities from Calvert Island, British Columbia, Canada - ECP12_OM1 (SPAdes) (version 2) | ecosystem: Environmental > Aquatic > Freshwater > Wetlands > Bog ... | reverse complement strand
ACCTCTGCATCGGTTCACCTCCCGGACCATTCTAGGCCCGAGAGGGTCGGGAATTCAATTTTATTATGCGGCATTACTTATGACGCCGCGTTTAGAAGGCTGCATGGCGCCGGTCTATCCGCTGGGAGTGAATGTTTTTCTGGCGCGCGTCGGCGGCGCAGTCTACGCCGTTTCAGGCAAGTGCGCGCACATGGCGTGTCCTCTGTTCATGGGAAGGTTGGAGGGCTACACTGTCGTCTGCCCATGCCATGACTGGCGATTCGATGTTCGAACCGGCAGGTTCCTCGATGCGCCGGAACTTGCCCTCACGGTGTACCCCACAAAGCTCGAAGCGGGCAAACTATCGGTTAGCCTCGGTTGAAGGGAATGGCATGAAAAAAGTCACTTTATATACTCTCTCAACTTGTCCCTGGTGCCGCAAGGCGAAGAAGTTTTTCGCCGACCGCAACATCCCGTTCACTTACATCGACTTCGATCTCGCCGATGAAACGACCCAAAGTAGGATCTTGCAGGAGCTTGATGCCGCCGGCGCCACGGGCTTCCCGTTCGCCAAGATCGGCAACGAGGTCGTCTCGGGCTATCAGCCGGAACGCTATGCGAGTGCGCTGAGATCGTAAGGAGGCGTTGAATGGAAGCCGAATCAAGGAAAAAGGCGCTTCACTATTTCTACGATAAGGTCGTCCAGCCGTTGGGCTTCAAGTTCACGCCCGACGTGGAGTTGGTGGACTTTCTGCTCGAACAGGAGGTGATGCTGGAGGCCAAGCACGGCATCCCATTTTGCCCCTGCCAGCCGATCCGCCACGACCGCGCGCGCGACATGCAGATCGTCTGCCCATGCATTCCCTTCCATCGAGAACATTTCGACGCTATCAAACGCTGTTGGTGCGGCCTCTTCGTTCACAAGGATGTGACCGACCCGGATAGCCTGCCCCAACTGCCGCCAAAGGACGTGGGCCGTGGGTAACGAGTTCATGCGCGCCATAAGCACCGGTGAGATCGCGCCCGGCGGGATGAAAACCGTTGAGCTCGACGGACACGAGATCGTAGTATGCAATTGCGACGGAACTTACTATGCGATTCAGCGGCGTTGCGGACACATGAATGCCCCGCTGGAAATGGGCACGCTCGATGGCAAGTTCGTCACCTGCGCCATGCACTGTGCCCAATTCGACGTCACCACCGGCCAAGCTCTCTCCGGCCCGGTTCCAGCGGACCTGGGCAACGAGAGCCTTCCGCCCAGACTGGCTGCATTCCTGCAGCACGTCGGCATGCAGATGAAGTATATCCGCACGGAATCCATCTGCACCTTCGAGACGAAAGTCGAAGCCGGATGGGTCTATGTGGCGCCGTGACTCGCACATCAGGGCAAATCCATGCCCCACAAGAATGACTCTGCTCGCGCATCGAGGGGTGGACCATGAACGAACCGGAATCGTCACCAAGAAAACACGACCGCAACGACGAAAAGAAGCGCCAGGAGCAAAGTCGGCGTCAGCTTCATTTCGCCGTCGGTTATTTGATCACGAGCCTGATTGCTTTGTGGCTGTTTCAGGTATTCGTCTTAGCTCCTCGGACCCGGGGCACAGAAATTCCTTACAGCGAATTCAAGAAAAAACTGGCTGGTGCTCAAATCGTACAGATAACCGTCGGCGACAGGGGCATCATCGGTGAGATGAAGAACCCCAAACCCGATGGAGCCCCTTCGGTGCTCCCGTTCAATACTATCCCCGCGCCCACCGGCGACCCTAAGCTGATTGAAGAGTTGCAAAACGCAAATGTAACCTACCAATTCGAGCACCCGCCGAGCCCCCTGGGCGGCATTTTGCTGAACCTTCTGCCGCTGCTGCTGCTCGGCGCTTTCTGGTACATGGCCTACCAGCGAGCGGGCGGGGCCGGCGGGATGGGCGGTATCTTTGGGGTTGGCAAGAGCAAAGCGATTGAGGTCAAGCCCGAGGATGTTACGGTCACCTATAAGGATGTGGGCGGAGCGGATGAAGCCATTGCCGAACTGCAAGAGATCATTCAGTTTCTAAAGGCGCCAGAGCAATTCGCGCAACTTGGCGGGCATATCCCCAAGGGTGTGTTGCTCGTCGGGCCCCCGGGCACCGGCAAGACGCTGCTGGCCAAAGCAACCGCCGGCGAGGCCCAAGTCCCGTTCTTTGAGACCAGTGGCTCCGAGTTTGTCGAGATGTTCGTTGGCGTGGGCGCCGCACGCGTGCGCGACCTGTTCGAGGAGGCCCGCAAGGCGGCTCCGGCGATCGTTTTCATCGACGAGATTGATGCCATTGGTCAGAGCCGGGAAGGCGTGGCGCGCCTGGGCGGCAATGACGAGCGTGAGCAGACCCTCAACCAGTTGCTGGCGGAGATTGACGGCTTCAAAACCGACACCAGCGCCCCGGTGATTATCATGGCGGCCACCAATCGTCCGGAGGTGCTCGACCCGGCACTTCTGCGGGCGGGCCGCTTTGATCGCCAGATCGCCATCGGCAATCCGGATCTCATTGGCCGGGTGCAAATCCTGCGGATTCATAGCAAGGGTGTAAAGCTGGCGGCAGACTTTGACATGGAGCGGGCCGCCCGGATGACGGCTGGCTTCAGCGGCGCTGATCTGGAGAATGCCATGAATGAGGCGGCATTACTCGCGGCTCGGCACAAGGCCACGGCAGTGACGTTGAATGATTTCGAGGCGGCGATCGAACGGGTGATTGCCGGCTCGGAGAAAAAGAGTCGGGTGATGAACGAGCAGGAACGAACTACGGTTGCCTACCACGAGTCTGGCCACGCGCTGGTGGCTGAACTGGTGCCGCACGGTGAGCCGGTCAGCAAGATCAGCATCGTTCCCCACACTCGCGGCGCCCTGGGCTACACCATCCAAACGCCAACCGAAGACCGCTATCTGCTCTCGGTCGACGAACTGAAGGACAGGATCGCCGTTATGCTGGGCGGGCGTGCCGGCGAAGTGGTGGAATTCGCGACCATCAGCACCGGGGCCAGTGACGACATTATGCGGGCAACTGAGCTGGCCCGGCGTATGGTCACCGAATTTGGCATGAGTGAAAAGCTCGGCTCGGTGCGCTACGCAGGTCAACAACTCCAGTACCTGGGGGGATCGGTCGAGGACAATAGCCAGATCAGTCCGGAGACTCGCCAGGTTATCGACGGGGAAGTCCAGCGTCTTGTGACCGAACAGTACGAGCGTGCTCAGGCACTGCTGAAGGAGCACCAACCAGCCCTTAATACATTGGCCCAGGAACTGTTGAAGCAAGAGACGGTGAGTGGTAGTGTCGTGAAAGCGGCACTGGAGAGTAGTCAGAGCGCAGGATCTCCTGCCGCTGGGACTCACTGAAACGGTGAGCGGATCGCGGGACCAACGAGGTCGAGTTTCGAAGAAACGCAGGAGGATAGCATGGGAGGTATGATTCCATTATCGGACGCAACTCGACGCCCCGCAAATTTCCCCGTCGTCACCACCGGGATCATCGTCGTGAATGCGGTCGTCTTCATTATGGAACTCATGGGTGGTGACGCCTTTGTAATGAAGTGGGCGCTGATCCCCGCCAATGTTGTTGTCGGCCATCACTGGATCACCATTCTGACGGCGATGTTCATGCACGCCGGCTGGATGCACATTATCGGCAACATGGTGTTCCTGTGGGCATTTGGTCCGGAAGTGGAGGATGCGATGGGGCCGCTGTGGTACTTGCCGTTTTACCTGCTCAGCGGTCTGGCGGCTTCGCTGTCGCAGATCGCATTGGCGCCCCATTCCACCGTCCCCAATCTGGGCGCCAGTGGCGCGATTGCCGGTGTGATGGGCGCGTTTCTGATCACCTACCCTCGCGATCAGATACGCACCGTGCTTCTGCTGGGCTGGTTCACGCGCATTACTTTTATTCCCGCAGCGCTCTTGATCGGACTGTGGTTTGTGATTCAACTCTTTAGCCAGGTCGGCGCCGTGGCAGATGCACAGGGGGGCGGTGGCGTCGCATATGCGGCGCACGTTGGCGGCTTTATTTTCGGGGCGGTTACCGCACGAATCTTTGAGAGGTTCCAGCCCATCGCCGATTGAGAGACCCAGCCATGGCCCCCATCCCTAATCAAACCCACGTCGCGATTACCGGCTTGACGGCCCAGGAAGCTGCGGCTCGGCTCGACCAGTTCGGGCCCAATGAGCCTGCGGCGACGCAGCACCATTCTTTCCTCTCTGATCTCCTGCATGTGTTTATGAATCCGCTGACGTTGATTCTGCTGATTGCCGCCATCGTATCGGCATTCACGGGAGACGCGGTAGATGCGGGAATCATCGGCGTCATTGTTTTGCTGAGCGGAGCTATCGACTTAAGTCAGACGTACCGCTCCGAGCGCGCCGTCGAACAATTGCGCGATCAGGTTGCCCCGACAGCAACCGTTCTGCGCGGCGGGGAGTGGAAAGAAATGCCACGGCGTGACGTGGTGCCGGGAGACATCATCCGGCTTTCCGCGGGGGATCTGGTTCCCGCTGACGCACGACTCTTGATTGCGCGTGACATCTATGTCCAGCAAGGAATGCTAACCGGCGAATCGCTCCCCGTCGATAAAGAAGCGACCGGCGAGCCCGCCTCGACCAAAGCGGATGCGCACAACATGGTCTTTCTGGGCACCTCCATCGTGAGCGGAACCGCAACCGCCGAGGTGGTCGCGACGGGCGCGCGGACCGCCTTTGGCGACATTGCGACCCGCCTCGCCGCCCGCCCGGAAGAGACAGCCTTCGATAAGGGCTTGCGAAATTTCAGCCACCTGATTGCGCGAACGGTATTCTTCCTCGTTCTCTTCCTGCTTGTCACCAGCATTCTACGCCACCGTGATCCGCTTCAATCTCTGATGTTTGCAGTTTCACTAGCCGTTGGCTTGACGCCCGAGTTCCTGCCCATGATTACGTCGGTGACGCTTTCGAAAGGCGCCGTCGCCATGGCCCGGAAGAAGGTCATCGTCAAGCATCTGTCCTCGATTCAGAACCTCGGCAGTTTGGATGTGCTGTGCAGCGATAAAACCGGAACGCTCACCGCAGGCACCATGTCGCTCGACCGCTCTCTCGATCCGTTTGGGAATCTATCTCCCCGCGCGCTGGAACTTGCCTATCTCAACAGCAAATTCCAGACGGGTATCCGCAGTCCACTGGACGACGTCATTCTGCGTCAGTCTCCACAAAGGACGGAAGATTACATCAAGCGCGACGAGATCCCCTTCGATTTCGACCGCAGGCGGCTTTCGGTGGTGGTGGAGAAGCAGTCCCAGCGGATGCTCGTTACGAAAGGTGCTCTGGAAGGGATTCTTCCACTACTCTCCGGTTGCGAAATCGAAGGCAAAGCAGAACCCATCAGCAAGGACGCTGCCAAGCGTATCCAACAGACGAGCGATGAGCTGAATAGCCAGGGATTCCGCTCGCTGGCGGTGGCTTACGTGGACGTTCCGGCGCGCCCGGACTACTCCGTTGCGGACGAGCGCAATCTAATCCTGGCCGGATTTTTGAGCTTTGCTGATCCGCCGCTGCCCGACGCCGCCCAGGTTCTGGCTTCTCTAAAGCAGGATGGGGTTGAGGTCAAGGTTATTTCCGGTGATAACGATCGCGTCACCGGCCACGTTTGCGCGCAGGTGGGAATCGAACCCGGCCACGTCGTCACGGGCGATGAATTGGACCACACGACGGACCCGGCGCTGGCGCACCTCGCCGACGAGACGAGCGCCTTCGCGCGTATTTCCCCGGTGCAGAAGAACCGCATCCTCTTGGCTCTCAAACACAACGGCCATGCGGTAGGGTTCATGGGCGACGGCATCAACGATGCGCCATCGCTACACGCGGCTGATGTAGGCATATCCGTGTCCAACGCTGCGGACGTGGCTCGCGAGTCTGCCGACGTTATTCTCGTTGAGCCGGGCCTGCGGGTCCTGCATGAGGGCATCATCGAGGGGCGCAAAGCCTTTGGCAACGTGATGAAGTATTTGCTGATGGGAACCAGCTCGAACTTTGGAAACATGTTCAGCATGGCTGGGGCTTCGCTCTTCCTGCCGTTCTTGCCGATGCTGCCCACGCAAATCCTGCTCAATAACCTTCTTTATGATGTAGGACAACTCACCATTCCCACGGATAATGTTGACGAGACTTACCTCGCAAAGCCCCAACGCTGGGATATCAGTCTGATCCGCAATTTCATGGTCTTCATTGGGCCAATCAGTTCCATCTTCGATTTTCTGACTTTCTATGTGTTGCTGCATTTCTTCCACGCCAGCGAAGCGCAGTTTCACACCGGTTGGTTTGTCGAATCACTGGCGACCCAGACACTGGTGCTGTTCGTGATCCGTACATCGAAGAACCCGCTGCACAGCCGTCCGAGCCGTCCATTGCTGGCAACCTGCCTTGGCGTTGTGGCAATCGGGATTTATTTGCCGTTCAGCCCGCTGGCAGGAGTGCTCGGCTTCACGCCGCTGCCCGGGTCATACTTTGCTTTTGTTGCCGTCGCGACGGGAGTCTATCTCTTGATGGTGGAAGCCGCCAAACGCCGCCTTCTCCAGGGGGTAACCGCCAAAAAGGCGACCAAGCCTGGACTTACCGTGGCCGTCCCGACCTAGGAGTAGCCATGATGCGAAGTAATTTGCGTACCGCCGCGTTGCTCGTCTTGTTTGCCGCGGCCGCCCTGCCCGGTTTTTCTCAGTCGAGTCCTGACCTGGAGACGTTCTTTCGGCAGAACGTTGGACTGAGTGACGACCAAATCGCCGCGATCCGCAGCGGCCAGGCGGTCACGAAGGCCCTCCCGCCCCGCACGTCGGCCGAGGTCTTGTTGTTTGGCGCGGTCTACATCCATGCTGCTCCGGAGACGTACTTCCAGTTTGCCCGCAATTTCGATCGCCTTCGCGAGGTTCCCGGCTTTTTGGCGCTCGGGGTGTTCACCGATCCCCCGCAGCTTTCTGACTTGAAGGGTTTCGGGTTCGACAGCGATGATATCCAGGACCTGAAGAGCTGCGAACCCGGCAACTGTCGGATTCAGATGCCCGCGACGGGCATCGCCGAGCTTCACCGACTCATCAATTGGTCTGCCCCCGACGTGGACGAACAAGTGAATCAACTTCTGCAGAAGACGGCACTGGAGCGTCTGCTTACCTACCAACGCGAGGGCAATGAGGCGCTGGGGGTTTATAACGATAAGCGCGATCCGACCGCGGTCCCTGAGCAGTTCGCCTACCTGCTCAGCTATGGCAACGCCTTGTCAGAGCATGCGCCGGATTTCTACCATTACCTTCTCGCCTATCCCCACGGGAAGCCCGCGAACTACGAGGAGACGTTCTATTGGGCAAAGGTGAAATTCGGATTGAAACCGACGCTACGCATGGTGCACATGGTGACCATGCGCGGGAACGCTGGCGACCACATAGCATCTGCCATAGCCCATAAGCAGCTCTATTCGAGCCACTACTTTGAGACCGCGTTGGACCTTTCCATCTGCGTCCGCGAGGGTGACGACCCGAAGCAGCCCGGCTTCTATCTGATCAAGGCCTTGGGTTCCGAGCAGGCGGGTCTGAGTGGTCCTAAGGGGTCGATCGTCCGCAAGGCCGCGGTGGGCCGGGCGGTTTCAAATCTCCAAAAGGGGCTTACGAGCATCCGGAACACCCTGGAAGGCAACCAGTAGGATCGCAATTGGTCAGTACAAGTCGGGTTTTCGCTCACCGGCGCAGATCCAGCCTAGCGGACACCTTCGGGCTGAAAAGGCCCGGCGGCGCAGAGAAGACTGTTGAGGCGGGTGAGAAGTCCGGGTTAGTTGTCATTGTCAGCCGTCAGCGCCACCTCTGCCGCCAGTCTCCCGGCCAGCTAGCTACTAGTCACTCCGACCTAGCCACACCGCCTTACAAAATAGGCTACGATTTTTCTTGACAACGGCTAAGCGCCTGATATATGCTTATAGTGTGGTGATTAACTCGGTGGTGAGAGGAAAGAGAGTTTTTCGATGTCCTTGACCAAGAAACCGGAGATGACGCCGGAGAAGATCGCGGCCAACCAAGCCAACGCCCATCTTTCCCACGGGCCCGCCACGCCCGAAGGCATGGAGCGATTGCGCGATGCGAACACCAAGCACGGCTTCTACTCGCAAGCCGAAAGCGAGGCCCTGCGCGCGCTGGGCGAAGACCCCGATGAATTCAAGGCGGTGCTGAAAGACGTGATAGCCGAGTGGCAACCCGCCACCGGGTTCGAGGCCCGGCTGGTGAAGCGCCTGGCGCGAGCGCTGTGGAAATGCGAGCGTGACGACCGCTGGCAGGAAAGTGTGGCAGTGCGGCAGCTCCAGAACCTGGACGCGAACGTGGCTCGACGCATTCGCGAAGCCGAAGCGCGATTCAAACAGGCGCAGGCCACTTTGAAAGGCTTGGTGGAAGCCACCAAAAAGGAGGATTACTGCACCGGCTTCGATGAGATTTTAGCTTTTGCCGACGTTTTCGGCGAGGAGCCCAAAGGAAAGGCTTGGGAGATCCACACGCTACTTTACCGGCTGTTGAAGCCCGGCACGCCGGAGCATGGCAAGGCTCCGGCCGGCTACGAGGGTCCGGAAGGGATGCCGGACCTGCCCATTGCCGAAGGCCACCACCGCCCGGCCGTCAGCCGCGAATTGCGGGAACGGTTGGAGGAAGAGATGGAGGCGCGCAAGGTAACCCATGCGCAAGAGCTGAAAGAGTTCGAATACACGACGAATTCCTACTACCGCGCTACCTTGCTGGCGCCCCTCCATCCCCAGGCGCAATTGATGCTGAGGTCGGAAGATTCCAACTTTCGCAAGGTGGAACGACTCACAACCATGCTGATGAAACTCAAGGCCAAAACCCCTCCTGCCGGGGCTGGCGGATATACTCAAAATGAAGGAGAGTCCCACGATGTTGATGAAAACAAAGGACCGTGAAAAGTGATTGTTGGGATATCCCACGATGTTGATGAAAACAAAGGGCCTTATTTCATCAATCCCACGATCTACTTGAAAACAAAGTTGTTATAAGCTGACATTCGGCGGCGACAAAGCTCTGAGTCCTCAAGCCCTGGGACGAGAGCCCTCGCCTAGCGGATCGCCGCCTCCCGTCGCCTAAAAGGTTGGGGTGGCGGAGACGGCCGCCGGGTTCTTAGAAGCGCGCTTGGCCGCCGCCAAGTCCCGGCGCAGTTCCTCTGCCGTTCGGCGCGGACCGTAGCCGGGGGTATCGCGCTGGATACGCCAGCCCTCTTTCAACGGGCCTGCGTCCACCGTATCGAAGCCGAACTGATCGAGCAGATAGGACACTCTGGCTTTGGCCTCTTTGTCGTCTCCGGCGATGACCAGCGCGCGACGATTCTTCGTGCCAGCCGGCTGTCCGTCGGTAGTGAGGGCGGCGGCGTAGATATGGTTGAAAGCCTTGACGACCTTCGACGTTGGCAGGTGCGCCTGCAAGAGTTCGGAGGTGGTGGTCGACTCGTTGTCGAGCTCGGGAATGTGGCCGTCGCGTTCAGGGTAGTAGTTGTCGGTGTCGATCACGATCTTGCCCACCAGGGGCTCGACCGGAACCTTCCGGTAGTTCTTCAGCGGCACCGAAACGACGACAATGTCTCCCGCCTTTGCTGCCTCGACGGCGGTCGCCGCGCGGGCTTTTGGACCAAGCTCTGCGATGAGCGCCGACAAGGTCTCCGGTCCGCGCGAATTGCTGATCACAACGTTGTAGCCGTTTGCCACCGCGAGTCGTGCGATCTGGCTTCCGATATGTCCCGCACCGATGATTCCGATCGTCGTCGTAGTTTTTGCCATACTGTCCCTCCGATGCTCCGTCGCGCAGGCGGACCATATTGGACCACGAACGAACGACAGTGATACCGCGGAAATCCTTCAGAATGTTGGCGTCCCCGGCGGGATTCGAACCCGCGTTACCGCCGTGAAAGGGCGATGTCCTAGGCCGGGCTAGACGACGGGGACGGTGGCTTGCCAAAAGAGAGAAAGCCAAAAGAGCAAAAGTCAAAGACAAAAGCCTGTAAACCAAGCCACCAAGAGAAAACCGAATGAGCATCCGCCTCCAGCGGCGGCCCCACTCATTCATCGTAGCAGTGGGGCTTGGAGATTGTCAAACCTCCTGAGCCGGAAGCGTGCTCCTCACTGCTTGTCGTCGACAACCCCGGCTTCGAAAAGGAAATCGCTTTGACGTGGGATGCCTGGGGCTGGCTCGGCGATTTGAGCCAGTTCGGGATAGCGCGCCGTCAGAGTATCCGGCGCCGCGACTGGACGGCCCTCCAACAGGCTGGTCAACTGCAACGCGTTGGCGACGGCTTTCCCCTGGAAGTGGTTATTGGCGATGACATAGGTGGTTTCGGCGGTTTGCGCAACGCTGCGGATGCGCTCCGCCCACGGCTCAAGCTCGTTCAGGCTGTAAAGGTAATCGTAGCGTTCGGCAGAGTGCTCGCGCGCCGTGAACCACTGCTCGTAGTTGCGGCCGTGCAGCCGCACGTAACCGACCGGTGCGGTTGAGCGCTGGCTGGGAGCAAGGGACCGCCCAATCACCGGCTGGTCGATGTTGCAAAAGCCGACCGAAAAATCGGCTAGCATGGCGAAAAACTCGGGTAGGTTCCAGGAGTTGTGCCGCACCTCGACCACCAGAGGATACTCCATGAACTGCACGAAGACCCCGCCCAGGTACTCGCGGTTCTCCCGGACGTTCTTGAACGACCAGGGGAACTGGAGGAGCAGTGCCCCCAGGCGGCCTGAAGTCATCAGCGGGTCCAGCCCTTCCTTGAATTGCTTCTCGTCTTGCCGGCTCGCGCTCCGCTCGTGGGTGAAGCGCTGCCAGAGCTTGGCCGTGAACTTGAAATTAGGATTGTGCCCGACGCGTCCCACCCAGGTTTTTGAGGTGGCCGCGCGCAAGGGCTGATAGAACGACGTGTTGATCTCGATGGTGTCGAAAAACCGCGCCAGGTATTCGGCCTCGTGAAAGCCCGGCGGCTTGGGGGCCGGATACACGATACCGTTCCAGTCGGCGTACGACCAGCCGGCGGGTCCGATGCGAAGGCTGTGGCGGACCGTGTCCATATTCGCTTTTTCTTCGCCACTTACTCTAACCCGGAGGCCCGGCGTTTGTCAAGAGGCGCTGAAGAG
>Ga0209039_10003986_pt1 | contig 11118 bp, 11 predicted proteins | sample BogFormECP12_OM1_FD_188238 | JGI IMG/M metagenome (GOLD analysis project Ga0209039, IMG submission 188238) | Bog forest soil microbial communities from Calvert Island, British Columbia, Canada - ECP12_OM1 (SPAdes) (version 2) | ecosystem: Environmental > Aquatic > Freshwater > Wetlands > Bog ... | reverse complement strand
TGCACCCCTGCTAACGGCACCATCCCGCCGGTGTATTACGACTGTTCCGCGTCGCCCTGCAATCCGACCTATGTCACCCTCGCCCAGCAAGTGCCAAATCCGGTGATTCTGTTCTCGTTCGACAACAATGGTGTAATGATCTTTCTACCATCCGTGCCGGCAGGCGGCGTTCCCACAGAGACTGGGTCGTTGATTTTCGGTATAGGGACGCAGACAAATAATGCGCTGCCGCAGAGCGCAACGGTTTACACCGTGCCCGACACCGGCACGAACGCCGGCGAGCTCACGACCACGTTCAACGGGGTCAGCTACCCATCGACCATCGAGAGCGGCGCAAGCGGCATTTTCTTTCTCGACAGCGCCACCACCGGCATAGCCAGTTGTGCTGTAAAGGGCTTTATGTGGTATTGCCCGACACCTTCTCCCGACAATCTCTCGGCAATCAACCAGGGCGCAAACGGAAATAAAGGGGTAGTCAATTTCAGTATCGAAGACGCCAGCACACTACTCTATTCGGTCAACACGGCGTTCAGCACCCTCGGCGCTCCGGCGCCGGTGCCGGGCTCCTTCGATTGGGGATTGTCTTTCTTCTTCGGCAAGACCGTGTTCACGGCAATCGACACCAAGAACACTCCCGCGGGCCCGGGGCCGTACATCGCCTATTGAAGCCCGGAAGTCATCGATGGTTCACTCGGCGGGCCGCCGCCGAGGCCTTTGTGCAGTTGCGAGCTCGTGCCGACGGAAGTTGAAGACCTGCGGCTTCGTACGCCAGTGACATACATCACAGGCCCTGGTGATGCCACTCACGGCCCCTTGGGTCATGGAAATCCTATCGTTGAGGTAGGATAGACGAGCCGAAATCGGCTCCCACCCCTTCGCCAAAGCGGGCGAAAGGATGGGGCACCTAGCGCGGGGAGAGGAAAGACAATGATACAAGGCAGTGGCAATGCACAGTCACCCCAACGAGTGCAAACCACCCCAGCAGACGAAAAAACGGCGTCTGCCGGGGGCCCCGGCCAAGACCGGCACTCGTCGGGGAACCCAAATCCAGCAGGCAAGAAAGAATACACGCCGCGGCTGATTTTCTGGGAGGTTACCAAGGGCTGCAACCTGCGCTGCATTCATTGCCGTGCCACGGCCACCGAGTTGATGTCGCCCAACGATCTGCCGACCGAAAAAGCGCTCGACATCATCTCGCAGATCGCCGACTTCGGAAACCCGATCCTCGTGCTCAGCGGTGGCGAACCGCTCTATCGCGCCGACATTTTCGAGCTCGCCAAGTATGCGACCAGTCGCGGCCTTCGCGTCGCGCTCGCAACCAACGGCACTCTGGTTACGAAAGAGGTGGCACAGAAGATCAAGGATGCGGGTATCAAGCGAGTGTCGATTTCGCTCGACGGCTCGGATGCGACGACGCACGACACCTTCCGCGGCATTCCGGGCGCGTTCGACGCGGCCATCTACGGCATGAAGAACCTGCAGGCGCTGGGCGTCTCAGTCCAGATCAACACCACCATCGCGCGCCACAACGCGCACCAGTTGCCCGCGGTGCTTGACCTGGCGCGCAGCCTCGGCGCCGACGCGCTGCATACATTTCTGCTGGTGCCGGTGGGCTGCGGCGTGGATATCGCTGCCGAGCAGATGGTCCCACCCGAAGAATACGAGCGGATGCTGAACTGGTTCTATGATCAGTCGCTCGAAGGCGGCATTGAGTTGAAGGCCACCTGCGCGCCGCATTACTTCCGCGTCGCCCGCCAGCGTAAGGCTGCCGATCGCCTTGCAGGCCGCGCGCAGCCTGCAGCGAAGCCTGCCACTGCAAGCGAGATCGGCCCCACCGACATGACCATGCCGGGCTCGACCGGTATCTCCTTGAAGCCCGGTGGCGGACCGCCCGTGGGCCACACCGGGCATCCTGGCGGACATCCCGGCGACATGAACGCTATGACCAAAGGCTGCCTGGCCGGAACCGGCGTCTGCTTCCTCTCGCATGAAGGCGAGGTCTTCCCCTGCGGATATCTGCCGGCGCTGGCTGGCGACCTGCGCAAACAGAGCCTCGCCGACATCTGGAACAACTCCGCCGTGTTTGACGCGCTGCGCGATGACGACAACCTGAAAGGCAAGTGCGGATGCTGCGAGTTTCGCCATGTCTGTATGGGATGCCGCGCGCGTGCCTTCGCCGCCACCGGAGACTTCCTGGCCGAGGAGCCGTTCTGTGTGTACGAGCCCGGCACCTCGAACAAAATGATTCGCGAAAGCGCCATCGGCAAGCCACAGGCATGACTTTGGTCACAGCCAACCTCTGCGGGGCCGGCTAGCATTAGGGCATGGCTTCACACATCAGCACGCTACCGAACTCACGACTGAAAACGATGGTCATCCCGCGCGAGCATGGCGCGTGGGGCATGATGCTGGTTCCGCTGGCGACCGGCGCAATCATTGCGCTGCCGACAGGCGTCAACGCCGGCGCGCTCACGCTCTTCATCGTTGCCGCGATGTCGCTGTTCTGGTTGCGCACGCCGGTTGAAGCCTGGCTTGGGATCTCCGCCATCAAGGCACAAACACCGGAAGAGCATGCGTTCGTGCTACGGGCGATGATCGGCATCGGCTTGCTCGCCGCAGCCAGCGTTAGTACGCTGCTATGGAGTGGGCGCAATGCCGGGCTGCTGCTTATTGCCGCGGTTGCGGCGCTCGCATTCGCGGTTCAAGCCGTTGTGAAGAAGCTGGGACGCAGCGGCCGGATGCCGGCGCAAGTCATCGGCGCGATCGGGCTCACCTCCACGGCGGCGGGCGCGTACTACGTTGCAACCGGGAAACTCGACCACATCGCTCTCGCGCTTTGGTTGGCGAACTGGCTGTTCGCGGGGAACCAGATTCACTTCGTGCAGGTGCGCATCCACTCCAGCCGCGCCGTGACCATGGACGAAAAGCTGCAGCAGGGGCTTCCCTTCTTCGCCGGACAGGTAGTGCTCATCGGCGTCATTCTCGCAGCGTGTCGCTTCCATCTATTTCCAACCGCGGTCGCCCTCGCGTTCGTTCCCGTGCTGTTCCGCGGCACGCTGTGGTTCATCCGCGGCCGGCAGCCGCTGGATGTTCACCAGCTTGGCTTCCGTGAGCTGGCGCAGGCGCTGCTCGGCGGGCTCCTGAGTGCAGCATTCCTGTTGTAATCGTATAGTTACCGGTACTTCAGCTTGTTCTCCTCGAGCCAGTCGCGGGCGACACGTTCCATGGCTTTATCGCGGTAACGCCGCCATTGGTCCCCGATTCCGAGCCGGTCTATGGTGCGCCGAAAGAGGCGAAATGCGCCGCTGCCATGGACGGCATCGGACAGTGCGGCCCGGCAGCGACAGTCCTCTTGTTCGTCGGCGAAGTCCTGCATCATACGCCACTCGTCGATGTGCACCCGGTCGGGCAGGGCCAGAATGCGGTCGTCTTCCAGCGCCCGTTTGATCTTGGGCAGAAACTCACGCATCCAATCGGGCGCGCGCCCCCAATCGCCACGCACAGCGATACCTGCCTGTTCCTCGTTGAATGTGATGATCTCGCCCGAGTCGGGATCGAGATAGGAACTTAGCTCGTCGCTCTGGAGGTCGAGAGCCTCAACCACGTCGCGCAAAGAAATGACAGCAGCCATAAGAACTCTCCGCCGATTCCGATGGACCGCACGACGATGTTAGCGCCAGTTCGCTCTACGCGCCACCGTTTTGCAACTTGCCTTACAATACTGCCGACGCCGGAAGCTAACAACCCGTCGGCAGCCTCCAATCGGGACCAGGCACAAGGGAACAACTGAGGCGTACGCAATGAGAATCGGACGAACAGAAGCAACCCTCGCGATCCTGTTGGCGACTTACGTCATCTGCGTCACTGCGGAAGAACTAAACGACTCCGCAAGAGGAGGTGCACCCATGGCATTTACCCTAAAGAGTTCGGCATTCGCCGCTGGCACCGAAATTCCCAAGAAACTCACCTGCGAAGGCCCTGATGTATCACCCGCGCTGGAGTGGGGCGGCTCTCCTGCGAAGACTGCAAGCTACGCTGTGATCATGGACGACCCCGACGCTCCAGCGGGGACCTGGGTGCATTGGGTAGTTTGGAACCTCCCCGCTAACGCGCACAGCCTTCGTGAGGATATAGCAAAGCGCGAACAACTGGAGGATGGCTCGCGGCAGGGCCGCAACGACTTCAGGAAGATCGGCTACAACGGGCCATGTCCTCCGCCGGGCAAGGCACATCGCTACTTTTTCCGCCTGTATGCGCTCGATGCCAAGCTCGATCTGGCGCCCGGTGCGACGCGGCAGGAACTTGACGCCGCGATGAAAGGACACATTCTGGGAGAAGCCGAATATATGGGTACCTTCCGGCGATAACGCCGGAAAGCCTATCGTTGTGGAACGAAGGGGCGGAAAATCAGCCCCCGAAGGAGGCGCTCAGTCTAGTCAATGCGTAACCGACTCCACGCCCTTCGGCGTCAGGTCGAATTGCTGCACCAGCATGTCAACAATCTCTTTGCCGATCTCGAGCGACGCTGTCGCCGCCGGCGACGGCACATTGCAGACGTGAATCATGCGTCCGCTGCGCACAAAGTCAAAATCGTCGAGCAGATTTCCATTCCGGTCCACCGCCTGCGCGCGCACGCCTGAGCCACCCGGCGCAAGGTCCGACTCCTGCAGCTCCGGCACCATCTGCTGTAGTGACTTGACGAACGCAGCTTTCACCCACGACCGGTATTGCTCAGCCAGACCCATTCGCCAATACTTGCGCGCCATCCTCCAGAAGCCGGGAAACTCCATCATCTCCTTGGTTTCGCCGAGATCGACGCCCGCGCCGGTGTATCCCTCGCGACGCAACGCCAGCAATGCGTTCGGACCCGCCTCCACGCTTCCATTTACGCGCCGTGTGAAGTGAACTCCGAGGAATGGAAACCGCGGATCAGGCACGGGATAGATAAGCGCCTTGACCAGATGGCGACGCTCCGGCTTCACCTCGTAGTACTCGCCGCGGAACGGCACAATCTCCAGATCGGTATGCACACCCGCCATGCGCGCAACCGCGTCGCTATAAAGTCCGGCGCAGTTAATCACATATCGCGCCCGAAAATCTCCCGCCTTTGTTTCCACGATGTTCGCTTGTCCGTCTTCGCGCAGGCCCACGACCTTGGCGTCGCGCACGATCGCGCCTCCAGCCCGCTCGATCAGTTCGGCATATTTGTTAGCCACCACGGTGTAGTCAACGATGCCGGTGGTTGGAACCTGTAGGGCCCGTATGCCGGCGCAGTGCGGCTCAATCTCGCGAAACTGCTCGGGTTCGAGCATGCGCAGTCCCGGCACGCCGTTCGCAATCCCGCGCTGATGCAGTTGCTCCAGCCGCGGAACCTCCTCAGGACTCGTGGCAACCACCAATTTGCCGCACTCCTCGAACGGCACGCCCTGCTCCGCGCAGAAGCGCTTCATGGACGCGGCGCCGGCTACGCAGTTGCGCGCCTTCAGCGAGCCGGTCTTGTAGTAGAGACCCGAGTGGATGACTCCGCTGTTGTGCCCGGTCTGGTGCGCAGCAACGTGATCTTCCTTCTCTACGACGAAAATCTGAATGCCCGGGAAGCGTCGCGTGGCTTCCAGGGCGGTCGCTAGTCCAACAATCCCGGCGCCAATAATTAGAAGGTCTGCTGTACGGTCGGGCATAATCTTCGGCGTTCTCCGATTGACACGCGATTATACGAGGCAGTGCTTGCTGGAGCTATGACCCGCGTCACAGCAGTTGCGGCCACGCTCGCAGGCCAGTAGTCTAGGACTTCACTAAGCAACCCATTATGCGCGTACTAGTCACAGGCGGGGCGGGCTTCATCGGCTCGCATCTATGCGATGCGTTGCTCGGCGCAGGTCATTCTGTCATTTGCGCCGACAATCTGCTGACTGGACGCTTGCAGAACATTGCGCATCTTCACAACGAGCCGCGCTTCGAATTTCTCCAACAGGACATCTGTCAACCTTTCGATTGCGGCACGGTCGAATACGTTTTCCATTTCGCCTCACCGGCCAGCCCGGTTGACTACCTCAAGCACGGTATCGAAACTCTGCAGGTCGGCTCGCTGGGCTCGATGAACTGCCTCGATCTGGCCAGAAAATACGATGCAAAGCTTCTGCTGGCATCCACGTCCGAGTGTTATGGCGACCCGCTGGAGCATCCGCAGAAGGAAAGCTACTGGGGACATGTCAACCCCATCGGCCCGCGCTCGGTGTACGACGAATCCAAGCGTTTCGCCGAAGCGGTGACCATGGCTTACCACCGCCATCGCAAGGTGGACACGCGCATTGCACGCATCTTTAATACCTACGGCCCTCGCCTGCAGCTCAACGATGGCCGCGTCATCTCCAACTTCATGAAGCAGGCGCTGCTGGGCGAAGACCTCACCATCTACGGCGACGGCTCGCAGACGCGCAGCTTCTGCTACGTGAGCGACGAGATCGCGGGAATTCTTGCGCTGTCGAAGTCCGCCGAGCATGAGCCGGTCAACATCGGCAACCCCGGCGAGTTCACCATCCTGGAATGTGCACAGCTGGTGCTCGAAGTCACGGGTTCCAGCAGCAAAATCCGATTCGAGCCGCTGCCTCAAGACGATCCTAAGCAGCGCTGCCCCAACATCAGCAAAGCTAAACGCCTGCTGGAGTGGGAGCCGACAATCGATCTACGCGCTGGTTTGCGAATGTCGCTCGATTATTTCAAATCGGCCATTGGTGCAATCGGCGCCAGCACATAGGGCGATTTGGGATTTCGCGACGGCCCGCCTACAATGATGCCTATGGAGATTTCGCTCACCCCCGAGATGGAACAAAGGTTGAGCCAGGTCGCCTCTCAGGCCGGCAAAGGCACTCAGGAGTTGGTCCAGGAACTCGTCGCCAATTACCTGGATCACGACGCGTGGTTCCGGTCGGAGGTGGTCAAAGGACTCGCTTCCCTGAACCGCGGCGAGTCGGTCACACATGATGAGGTGGGTCGGCGCATGGAGAGACGGCTCGCCTCCGAATGACGGTCCGCTGGTCTCCGGAAGCCGCCGCTGATTTTGACAGCATCATCGCGTACCTACTGGACCAGAGCCCTTCAACCGCGGATCGCATCGCGCGAACGATCTATGGTGCGGTATCGTCTCTCGACACACTCCCTAATCGTGGCCGGATCGGTCGGGTCGACGGCACTCGTGAGCTAGTGCTGGTACCGCTTCCGTATGTCGTTGTGTACCGAGTGCTCAGTGACGCTGTGCAAATCTCCCGGGTGCTGCATGGCTCGCAACGTTGGCCCTAAGACCGCGGTGAGCAGCGTCGGCGTCGCCCGCATAAAACAGTCCGCTTTCCATCCCCGCTTCCCGTAGAATGATCCCGAGTAACCCCGAGGTCCGCTCGATGGACACTCAACTCGAATTCGAGACCCTGCGCCGGGAAAGCTCTTCGTGGTGGTACATTGCACGGCGCAAGCTGCTGCGCGATGCTGCAGCGCAAGCCGTGCGCAACAAGCGCGAAGCGCGCATCCTTGATCTCGGCTGCACCGCACAATTGGAGTTTTCCGATTCCCCCTACTTGCGCGTTCTCAACGTGCACAGTTGCCTGCCGGTACTGGCCTTCCAGCAGCTTCAGGGCTGCCATGACCTGCTCTGCACACGCAGCGAAGAACTTGCGCTGGCTTCGAATTCCTTCGACGCCGTCGTCGCCGGCGATATTCTGCAGACCCTTCCGGACGACCTCATCGCCCTGCGCGAGTTGCGGCGCGTGCTGAAAGATGGCGGCTCGTTGTGCCTCACCGTTCCTGCATATCCCGCTCTCTGGGGCGAGGACGACGAGGCCCGCGGCCACCAGCGCCGTTACACCGCCAGCGGACTGCGGCGCAAGCTCAACAACTGCGGCTTCGAGATCTCCCGCGTGTCCTACCTGGTCGCATCGGGATTTCTCCCCGCCATCCTCGAACGGGTGGGCAAAAACATATTCAAGAAGTCCATCGGACGGCACCAGGATTCTGCCGAAACGCCGGCCTGGGCGAACCGCGGAATGGTCGCGCTCCTCGATTGCGAGCGGCAACTGATCCGCGTCATCAACCTGCCATTCGGCACGCGCCTGGTCTGTTGGGCGCGCAAGCCTGCTCTGGTCGCCGAGCGCGTGACCGTCCCCGCCTGGGAGCGCCAGTGGTCGCGCCGTCCACTGCCGCAGGGCATGAGCTAGAGCGATTTCGGAAAGCCTGCCTGATGTACGGGCACGGCTGGCATCTCCGTTACGCGCCCGGCCTTCTCAAAACCCGCCCGAAGTCTAGTGTGACCCCCTATCCAGGGCACAATATAAACGCAATTCGGCAAAAACACGCTACAGGGTTTTTGGTAAAGATTCCCAAAACGGGAACACGCGCTGATTTATAAATTTCCACCCAAGCAAAGAGGGTTGGATGGAGCACCCGGCCAAGTTCCACTTTGGGTCGAGGACACACAAATAGGGTCTTAATCTTAGCACTTTGTGCACAGAGCTGCTATACGCTTGTAGCGAGCAGCCACCCGCAACTCGACGCTGCCCCATTCTCCGACTCTTGGTAGTCAACACTTATCACTATTCAACAGAGGAGATCTTATGCGAAGAACGATGTTTATCATTATCGTTACCTTGTGCACGGGTACATGTTCCACCACGCTTTTCGCTCAGAGTCGTCATATGCAGCTACTAACCCCAACTACCGGATGGACGATTGAGGACAATCATCTTTTCTGGACGACCGACAATGGTAGACGCTGGTCGGACATCACGCCTGGTGACCCACGTACGAACTCCCTAGCTTCTGCATTCTTTTTAGATACCAGTAGCGGCTGGGCAGTGTTTGGCACGCCGAGTGGAAATGATCCAGATGAAGGGAAGTGGATTCTGGCCAAGACTATCAACTCTGGAACAACGTGGTCAACAACCCCTATTACCGTACCTGAACTGAATGAGACAGCTCGGGTAGTCAGCGTTAATCATGTCTTTTTTTTGGATTCGACCCAAGGGTGGATGAATCTATCACTCGAAAGCAGTTCCAACTTTAACCTTGGTGTCCTTCTCTCAACCTCAGATGGCGGCCGTACTTGGACGTTTGTAGTGCGGAGTCCACACATAACAGGGCAAGTATATTTCCTTGATGCTATGAATGGCTGGCTAGCCGGGGGGCCGGGGTCGTCGCAGCTTTATGCTACTCATGATGGTGGAACAACCTGGCTCGCTGTGTCGCTTGACCCGCCGGGATGGCACGGCCAGCCTTCGAGAGTCTACGATATACCTGTGTTCCGAGACACTCATCATGGTTTCGAGGTCGTGACGTATTCCGGTCCTGACGAGCCCGTCTCAAAGGTTGTGCTATTTGTGACAGCAGATGGAGGCACAACATGGCAGCCCCAAGTAACTGTTCCCCAACTACGTAACCGCGGGGGCCAGGGCCCCGCACCTTCAGCAGTCGTCTCCTCCACTCTTGTGCTCGCTGATCGCATTAAGGATAGCATCGTCCTCAAGCAAACGACTCTTGGCGGTGACACGACCACTGCTTGGGCGCACGTGGAGACTCCCGGTGGCGTACTTGAAATCAGCTTTGTGACGCCCACCAGGGGGTGGCTGCTGATGCAGCAGGGTGTTGCAGTCGCAATTTTGTCCACTATAGACGGGGGCAATTCCTGGGCGCAAATTACTCCCCACAGCCCGCAACACCTCAAGCCAGTGCGGCACCCATTAATCCTCCAACCTAATGTCGCACCGAATGCGGTTACTCCGGTGCGCTGATCAGAACCCCTTGCACGCTTGCTCGATTCCAGCCGCCACAGCCGTGACCAGCTTATTCTGGTTCGTGGGGTCCGTAAGTCGCGTCTCCTCCTTCCGGTTAACGATGATCCCGCACTCTAAGAGAACTGCTGGCATGGCAGCCGTTTTGAGCACTATGAGATCATCGTAGGTATAAATACCCCTCTTCCTATCTACTAACTCTCGATTCTCGCCCTTGATTTTTTCGGCATGATGGAGCGACGGGCTGAACCCCGCCTTCACCAACTGAGAGCCGATGTCGCGTGCAAGTTGGAGACTCTCCTCCGCCTGCGGGTTCTTTTTGGAGACGAAGAGCGAGAAACCATGAAAACGATCGCTATAGCGGTGCTCTGCCCCATCGTACCTCCATGTCGAAAGATACGAAGGCTGGACGGAATCATGGTGAATGGATATTAGAAGGTTGGCGTTCTGGAGTTTCGCAGACTCAGTCCTCTGCTGGAGAGACTTTCCATTACTGTCGATGATAAAGGCTTGATCTATCCCGTCTCCCCGAATTTTCTCCAATAGCAGATTCGCGATGTTTCCATTAAAAACGAACTCACCCACGCCTCGAGCGCTGACCGCACCTTGCGCCGATGCGCTGTGACCAATGTCTATCGCGACGACGCATCCCTGGTCCCCGGCCCTCGCCGTCGGAGCCGTAAAAAGAATCAAGGCCAGAGCAATGCTGAACCTGAACCGCAGCCGGCATCTCACTAGCGCACGTTTTGGCCTTTCATCCCTGTAATCTTCCACTGCCCATCGACAGACCGTATGTTCACAACCACGTGCTCCGTTCCGTCCACGGCTTTGCCATCTTTGCGGATGGCGGAATAATGTGACTCGAATTCGAGAATTCCCTGTCCATCCTGCTGCATACTGTAATTGGGTTGTCCAACCAGGGTGTAGTGAAGCGTTGGGAAGCGGTTGAAATAGTACTGCTTGTCTTTTGCAATATCAGCCCATGTGGCCGTGGGTATGCTGAAGTAAGGAGATACCGTTTCATCGAAATACGGGCGAAGTGGGGGGACCGCTGGGCCTCCCCAGGCAGTGAGAAAGTTATTCACCCATTCCGTGGTGTCTGGCTGCGGTTTCTGCTCCGGCGGACGCTTCTCTCGAGGAGGGTGCTCAACGTTGCCAGTTGCGGCTTTCTCCCCAGTGGGCGGATTGTACGTTTCGGCCTTGACCTCTGGTTTCTGGACCTCTCGCTCTGGTGGCTTAGGACGGGTTGCGAAATACAAAACCAAAGCTATGATCACAACGCCGGCCCCCGCGGCAGCCATCTTCATCCCAACCGGAAAACCCGGCTGAGGCTCGGGCGGAATTG
>Ga0209039_10003985_pt1 | contig 11121 bp, 10 predicted proteins | sample BogFormECP12_OM1_FD_188238 | JGI IMG/M metagenome (GOLD analysis project Ga0209039, IMG submission 188238) | Bog forest soil microbial communities from Calvert Island, British Columbia, Canada - ECP12_OM1 (SPAdes) (version 2) | ecosystem: Environmental > Aquatic > Freshwater > Wetlands > Bog ... | reverse complement strand
AACTCCTTGGGCGCCGTTGAACCGATCCCTGCTCGCGGGGGTGGTGGTGTCCTAAAAAAGACACTTGACAGAGCCGACGCCATTATAGAAGCTCTGCGGCTTTTCGACTTGGGTGTCTTCGGGGTCGCTCGTGAAGAGAAAGTACCGCAGAGCCTAGAAAGCAGCTCTGCGCTACCCGCTACCCGCTACCGGCTCAACACCCTCCGTTCGGGCAATTCTCCTCCAAAAGATGTCGGGGAAGGCCTTCGCTTCTGCCTCCTGCCTTCTGCTTTCCGCTTTCTGCCCGAGGCTCGCGGGCTACGATTAGCGCTGCTAACTAGCCTCGAAGAAGAGGCTTGACACGGGTATAAGAAGATGTTATACTGCTTCTTATGGCTGACGAAAGAGGAACGTCCGTTTCCAGCCCCGCGCGGCTGGCCGCCAACCGCCGCAACGCTCAGAAGTCCACCGGTCCCAGGACGGCGGCAGGAAAGCGCCGCGCCGCCCTGAACTCCCAGAGGCGCGGCCTCGCTCCACCCGAGATCGAACGCCAATTGCAAGGGCGCGGCGAGAACCCGGACGATTTCCGGCGCCTGCATCGCGACCTGGTGGCCCTTTTCCCGCCCCAGGAAGCGAGCGACGAGACCGCCGTGCGCGTGCTGGCTGAGACTTGGTGGGAGAAGGCTCGCCGTCTCCGCGATTGGGCAGGGGAGGGCAAGCCGGTAACCCGAGATCTGGCCCGCGATCTGGACGCCAAGATCGACCAGTTAATCCTGTTTCTGGTGAATAAGCGGATGGAGCGCCACGAGAAGTGGCATGTGCGGCTGACCGCGGTGCTGGGCCAGGGGCCTGGGCGGGTTGCTGTCTCCACGGTGGCGACGCGCGCCGCAAGATCGAGCGCCGGCTGTTCGCCTTCGGCGCGACGAAGTTCACTCGAAGGTATCCAAAACGTCAGAAGGCGGAGACGGCGAGAGATCAGTTCCAGTCGGCCATGGGCGACATTTTGGCCAGAGTGTCCGATCCCGATAGGGTGGCAGAGGCGGCCGCGGAGTTAAAGGTGATCATGAGCGACACCCTGGACCGAATAGCGGCGAACGCCGCCGCCGGTATCGGACCGAAGCCTGGGCCCGGGCCTGAGTCTGGGGAAGGAAAGGAAGGCAGAAGCGAACCCAATCGAAGCCACTCGAATCAAGGCGCTTATTATCAGTAACTTGGGTGGAAATCGACACGAACGAAGCCACTATGATTAAGTGCAGTACAGCCAGTAATTTATGATGATTTTGAGGCTGAGTTTCGATAAGGCAGGTACAGTGAAAGGTTCCTCTCTATTGCCGATTCACGGTTATCGGCTTATTTTCAATATGATGAGCGATTTGACGACGGATAGTAGAACTCGGGCGGGAGATCCTCGCACTCCGCATCCAGCCACTCGAGTAGTGGAAGCGCACGTCAGTGGCGAGATCGAGCGCCCCTGCCGCGACCTGGAGCGCCGCGTAGAGCGGCAGGATGACGTTAGCGATCCAATTCACCAGGCTCACCAGCGCCATCCAGTAGACAGTCCCACTTGATTCGCATACAGGTTGTCCTCCTTTCTGGCCCGGTGGCTGGTCCCGCTCGGAGAAAACTGAGCGAGAAAGTACGGTCGCCGTTGGAGAACCTAAGGCCGGTTAACCACTTTGTCAAATGAAGGCGAACTCTTCGGAGAGAGGATCGGGGAATAATTCGGGGTAAGAACCAGTGACCGTTTGCTGGTAGCGCGTATGCAAATCACATCCGATAATGAACATGTTCGGCTCCTTTCCCGGCAGCCTTGGTCGCTGACCACTGACCACTTCCAAGTCTAACCGGCTTGAAAGGAGCCGACACCATTATGGAATCAATCTACTGATTCGACGACGGTTGTTAGCCAAGCTGCCCGGCCGAAGGAGCCATTTCACGCTGAATCTAAAGGACTTACTAGCCGCATCTCCGGTGAGCGTCGGACCATCTTATCGGGTCTTGTCGGACAACAGAAACGTGCTGAGGCCAATCTATTGATTCCGCGGTGGTTGTTGGCGAGATTGGTGAGTAGAACAGCGGAAGCTTTGCTCAATCTAAAGGACTTGCTAACCGTGTTTCCGCTGAGCGGTCAGGTGACCTTTTCGGGTTTTGGCGGGCAATTGGGACGTGACTCGGCCTATCTATTGATTCCGCAAGGGTTGTTGGTCAGATTGTTGCGGAGAACGGACGAGGGCCTGCTCAATCTAAAGGGTTTGCTAACTATGTTTCCGCCGAGGCCAACGGCCTATTTGAAGAACGAGCCCATTTTGCGGCCTCTTTTTCGTGCAGAATCGTACCAAATTCCGCCATTTTCCGAGAAAAACATGCAGATAATCGCAGAAAACGCGGTCTTTCGCCATGATTTTATTGGACAACGATACTCTCTGCAAGTCGCATATTCGGCAGCGACTTACAGGGTCGAATCAATTCATTGCATTGTCACTTGGAATTAACACTTTTGTAACATGCGCACGTCACGCTGGCTTCTAAACCGAACGCTGGTTAAAGATAACTTCAGGAGAGCAACAAACCATGACTAGGCCAAGCATCAAGAGGCTCGCGGTTACGCTCACTTTCTGTTTTATTCTCATTGCAGGCTTGATATCTCGACCCAAGCCCTCCTCCCCGGCGCCGGCGGTTCCAGCCGACCGACTCCAAATTAACGCCGCCGGCGCCACCTTCCCTTATCCGATCTATTCGAAGTGGTTTGACGAGTATCACAAAATGCATCCCGATTTGGAGATCAACTATCAGTCCATCGGCTCCGGAGGTGGCATCCGACAGCTTCAGGCGGGCACGGTGGATTTTGGCGCTTCGGACATGCCCCTGAAGGATGATCAACTGAGCCAGTTCAAGGTAAAGCCCCTTCACTTTCCGACGGTCTTGGGCGCGGTGGTCCCTACCTACAACCTCCCCGGCCTCACGGCGGACCTGAAGTTTACGCAGAAGGCCCTGGCCGGCATCTACCTGGGCAGGATTACCAAGTGGAACGACCCGGAGATTGCCAACGCGAATCCAGGTGTCAAGCTGCCCGGCGATGATATCGTGGTCGTTCACCGATCTGAAGGCAGCGGCACCACCTTCATCTGGACCGACTTCCTCTCCAAGGCAGACCCGGACTGGAAGGCGAAGGTTGGAACCAACGCCTCTGTGAACTGGCCGGTCGGTCTGGGCGGCAAGGGGAACGAAGGCGTTTCCGGGTCGGTGGAGCAGACCCCGGATTCCATCGGCTATGTCGAGTTGATTTACGCGATTCAAAACCACATGCACTACGGGCTGGTTCAGAACGCGGAAGGCGTTTTCCTGAAAGCCGACCTCGCAGGCGTGACAGCGGCTGCTTCCGGGGCCGCGAAGTCTATGCCCGACGACTTCCGCATTTCCATCACCAACGCCCCCGGAAAGACCGCCTACCCGATTTCAAGCTTCACGTACCTGCTGATCCCGCAAAGCTTCAGCGACACCGCAAAGCGCGACGCCATCATTGGTTTCTTGCGGTGGATGCTGAAGGATGGTCAGCAGTATACTGAAGCGCTGTCTTATGCGCCCCTCCCCAAAGAAGTGGTGGCGAAGGAGATGAAGGCGATCTCGAATATCAAGTAGCATGGCGACCTCGACAACCACTCTCGAAAGGACGCCCCGCCCTGGGCGTAGAGGGCGGTTGCATGCTTTTATTGACCACCTTCGCAACGGCGACCAGATCGCACACCTTATCACCTTGGCCTTCGCGGCCAGCGTTTTCCTGATCACCTGCCTGCTTGTCTACGAACTCTGGGCCACGTCGGTGTTGCCGCGTCACAAGTTCGGCTGGTCCTTCCTGGTGACCAGCGTCTGGGATCCGGTCTTTGAACAGTTCGGAGCCTTGCCCTTCATCTACGGCACGGTGGTGACCTCAGCCTTGGCCTTGCTGATTGCGGTGCCGCTCGGAGTGGGAGCGGCAATCTTCCTGGCGGAGCTGGCGCCGCCGCGAATATCCGACGGATTGAGTTTCGTGATCGAGTTGCTGGCCGCGGTGCCGAGCGTGATTTACGGCGTGATTGGCATCTTCGTGATGGTGCCTCTCCTGCGGAGATACGTCGAGGTGCCTCTGAAAGCTGCGTTCGGCTATCTGCCGTTGTTCAAGGGGCCGGCGATGGGAGTGGGATTCCTGGCCGCCGGAGTGGTGCTGGCGGTGATGGTGGTTCCTTTCATCCTCTCCATTTCCCGCGAGGTACTGCTCTCGGTGCCCGTCGACCAGCGCGAAGCTGCGTTGGCGCTGGGAGCAACCAAGTGGGAGTCCACATGGAAAGTCGTGGTTCCCTACGCCCGGACTGGGATCATGGGGTCTATCTTTCTCGCGTTAGCTCGTGCCCTTGGTGAGACGATGGCGGTTACCATGGTGATCGGCAACAATCCCCAGATCTCCGCCTCCCTGTTTGCTCCCGGCTATTCGATTGCGGCCGTGATCGCCAATGAATTAGCCGAGGCCTCGAGCGAGATGCACTATCAGGCCCTCATCGAATTGGGCCTGGTACTTTTCGCCGTAACTATCATCATTAACGCGTTAGCGCGGATTCTGATTTTGACCACCGCCGGTCGCGGGACGGCTCACTGATGAGCTTTCGAGACGTCTGGAGAAAGTCCGTCAACATCGTGATGTTCAGCCTTACGGGGCTGGCCACGCTGCTTACCGTCTCAGTGCTGTTTTTCATTCTTGGCTATCTCGTCTGGTACGGCGGCAGTTCGGTCAGTTGGAACTTTTTTACCAAGCTTCCCACCCCCGTTGGCGAAGCCGGCGGCGGCATGGCCAACGCCATCGTGGGAAGCGGGAAACTACTGCTATTGGCAGCTCTGATCGGCGTGCCGGTGGGGCTACTGGGCGGCATCTATCTGGCCGAGTTCGGTAGAGGCACTTTTTCGCACTTCGTGAGGTATACTGCCGACTTGCTGAACGGCGTCCCGTCAATCGTCATGGGTATTTTCGCATATACGATTGTGGTCTTGCCGATGCATCATGGTTCCGCGCTCGCGGGCAGCCTGGCCCTGGCCGTGATGCTGGTGCCCATTGTGCTGCGCTCGACCGAGCAGTTCATGCGGGCGGTACCAGTGTCGTTGCGGGAGGGGGCTCTGGCTCTGGGAGCGAGCAAGTGGCAGACCGTGGCGACGGTAATTGTGCCGGCGGGTTTTCGGGGAATTGCCACCGGCATCCTGCTGAGCCTCGCCCGAGTGGCCGGGGAAACCGCCCCGTTGATCTTCACGGCCGGCGGCAATAATTTCTGGGCTCAGGGCTGGAACCAGCCGATTGCCTCTCTTCCCGTGATGATTTACAATTACGCCCTTTCTCCTTACGAAGATTGGCACCGCCAAGCCTGGGCGGCCGGATTGGTGCTGCTGGCTTTCGTCCTCATTGTGACCACCGGCTCGCGCATCATCCTTTCATTAGGGTTTCAATCGCCCAGGTCGGGGTAGATAATAGGATGGCGACACCGAAGCTGATTCTTATGAATGGCACATCGGCTCCACAAGCTCAACCCGCAGGAGGCAACGTTGCCCAACCGGCGACGGCCGCCCTCAAACTACGCGTCCGGGACGTGAACTTTTACTACGGCGCGAAAAAGGTGCTCCATTCCGTTTCGCTGGACGTTCCTCCCAATAAGATCACGGCCCTGATTGGCCCTTCCGGGTGTGGCAAATCCACCTTTCTGCGCACGCTGAACCGCATGTACGAGACGGTTCCGCACGCGCGCGCGGAGGGCGATTTGAGGCTGGATGACGAGGACATCCTGACCATGGAGGTCACCGCGCTCAGGAGGCGGGTGGGCATGGCGTTCCAACGGCCCAACCCGTTTCCCAAGTCGATCTTCGACAATATCGCTTATGGTCTGCGGGTGAACAGCTCCCATAGCCGGGCGGCGTTGGCCGAGGCGGTGGAGGGCAGTCTGAAGCGCGCCGCGTTGTGGGACGAGGTGAAGGACTCGCTACATAAATCGGCCTACGCCCTCTCTGGCGGGCAGCAGCAGCGGCTTTGCATCGCGCGCGCCCTGGCGGTGAATCCCGAGGTGCTGCTGCTGGATGAGCCGTGCTCGGCGCTCGACCCCATTGCCACCGCCAAGATCGAGGAATTGCTTTTCGTGTTGAAGGATAGCTGTACAATTGTGATTGTGACTCACAACATGCAGCAGGCGGCTCGCGTCTCGGATCAGACCGGATTCTTCCTGCTCGGCAAGCTGCTCGAGGTCAACGACACGCGGACGATCTTCAAAAAGCCGGCCCGGAAAGAGACGGAAGACTACATAACTGGTCGGTTCGGGTAGTCGAAGAAGAAGACAGAAGGAGTCAGGAGACAGGAGTCAGAAGTCAGGAGAGCGGGCTAAGATTCGGGATGATAGTCTTCGTTATTCTGACTCCTGTCTTCTGTCTCCTCTCCTCCGTGAGAGAGGTCCTCGTTGCGCCATTTTGAAGCAGAGTTGGAAGAACTAAAAAAACGGCTGCTGGAGATGAGCGGGTTGGTGGAGTCTGCCATTTACCGCAGCATCCTGGCCCTAGTGAAGAAAGACCCCGAGCAGACCAGCCTCGTGCTGCAGAGCGAGGGGCGCATCAACCAGATGCAGATCGAGATCGACGACCTCGCTACCGGCCTGCTCGCCCTGCAACAGCCGATGGCCAAGGACCTGCGCTTCATCACCTCCGCCATCAAGATCAACAACGATCTCGAGCGCATGGGCGACCATGCCTGTAAGCTCGCCGAGCGCGCCCTCTCGCTGATGAACGAGCAGCCCATCCGGCCTCTCATCGACATCCCTCAAATGGCGCGGCTCGCCGAATCGATGGTTCGCAAGAGCCTGGATTCGTTCGTCAAGCTGGACGCGGAGATGGCGCGGAGCGTCCTCGTGTCCGACGACGCCGTGGACGAGATGCGCGACGCCATCTACGACGAACTCGTCACCTACATGGAACAGGAACCCTCAACCATCCGTGTGTGCCTCGACCTGATGTTTGTGGCCCGCTACCTCGAGCGCATCGCCGATCACGCCACCAATATCGCCGAAGACGTTGTCTTCCTGGTGGAAGGCGTGGATGTTCGCCACCACGCCGAGGTTCGCAAGTGAGACCCGCCTAGAGATTAAGTCAGCACGCCATTAGGCCATTGCGCCATTGAAGAAGAAGTAGCTTGTTCTTTCCTCTCTTTCAATGACTCAATTCTTGCGTCCAAACCTTTGTCGGAAGCGTGCATCCAAGAAACAAGCCCATCGATCCGGCGGCTGGGCGACTTGACTGAGCCCGAGGTTTGATGATCCAATGGAGGCTCGTGTAAGTTAGTCTTTTCTCCAAGCGCCTCAGGTGAGGCGGATGGAATCTTAAGGGAGTTGGCAATGAAACGACAGCGTTGGCTTTTACTCTTCTTATGCTTGGTGGTCGGGTTCATGTCTGCGCTCGCCCACGCCCAGGACGAACCGGCGGCGGCGACGACGGACGACAACGAGTCTGTTGTGCCGGAAGGGACCGAGTTCAAGCTCCAACTTCACACGACCATCAATTCCAAGTCCTCGAAACCCGGCGATCGCGTCCTGACCACCTTGCTCGATCCGGTCGCGGTCGAGGACCAGGACGTGCTGCCTAAGGGCCTGCGCATCGATGGACACGTCGGCGAAGTCAAGGAGGCTGGCCGTCGAGGCAAGGGAGGGTACCTGACCATCGTTTTTGACACCGTCGAGTTACCCAACGGCGAGAAGCTCGCGATTCTCGGCTCCCTGACTGAAGTCTTCTCTAACGCTGGCGGAGGCACCCCTGACGTTGGGCCCGAGGGCGAGTTGAAAGGACACGGGGCATCCACCAAAGAGCGAGTCGCGCTCGTCGCCGTTCCCGCCGCCGTCGGCGCCGCCGCTGGCGTGGGACCCGGAATCGCGCTCGCCGCCGGGGGCATCGCTGCAGCCTATATTCTCCCGCGAGGAAGGCAGGCCGCGCTTGAGGCCGGGTCGCTGATCGGCATGCGCCTCGACCGCGACGTCACCGTGGCTCTTGCCGCCACTACCCCTAAACCAGAGAGTCAGGCGCCTCCCAAAACGCCCCAACCGTAGAGATTGAGTGATCGGGTCATTACGCGATTGGGTTTGAAGACTAAGAACAGCGGAACTTTCTTCAAATCACACAATCACCCGATCTCCCGATCACTCAATGTATTCGGGGCGGCAACATCCTTGCCACTTCGGGGAGCCGCACCAACTCGGAGGGCGGCACCAGTTCCACATCGCTCCGCTCAAGCTCCGGGAGGAACTTAGCAAGGGCTTCGATGGTAGTCGGATGCGGGTGGCCGATCGCGAGAGCCGCTCCCCGTTGTTCGATGATGCGGCGAAAGGCCTCGAGTTGCCGGAGAGAGTAGGCCGTGTCTTCTTTGTCGTCCAGGAACACGGAACGAAAGAACGTGGGGACGCCCTCCCCTCGGGCGGCGTCGTACGCCACAGTCGAGACCGTGGTGCGGCTGTCGATGAAGTAGAGGTGCCGGCTAGCGAGGGCGCTCATGACCTCCGCCATCAGGTGCGGATCGGCTGTCGCGCGCGAGCCCATGTGGTTGTTGACGCCACGAACGTAGGGCACACTGGCGAGATCGCCCGCAATCGCGTCGGCTACTTCACGCCCTGGCATCCCCACCCGGATCGCGCCCTTTCCCAGCGCTACCAGCGAGCCCGGCTCCGCCTCCATCGGCAAGTGCAGCATCACCTCGCGGCCGACGCGGTGCGCCTCTTCGGCCACCGTCGCCGAGTGGGCAAGGTAGGGCAGCACCGAGAACGTCAGACCATAGGGCAAGCGAAGTAGCTCCTGGGCGGCAGTCATGTCGCCGCCCAGGTCGTCGATGACGATCGCTGCCCGATAGAGCCGCGGGACCTGACGCACCTGCCATCGACTCACGGCCTGGTGATTGTGGAGCACCTCGATCTGCTCGGCGGGCCCCGCGCCCTTCGTCACCGCGTCCGACGAGCGCACATCCAATCCTTGCCGCTGGGCCTCCGCTTCGATTGCGGAGAGCACGGGGTGGTACGCGCCAGGCGTGGCCACCGCCTCGATCACCTGCCGTGCGTGGCCTTGCTCGGACTCCGTGCCGGAAACACCTGAACTGTCGGCAATTCGGCCCTTCACCCAAACCTGGTCGCCGCCCGCCTGTTGAGCTGCCAGGATCAGCTTCCGCTCGAACTCACGAGCGTCGACCTCACGTCCTTCTCGCTCCGCCGTAACCGGGGCACCATGCTCCGCCGCAGGGGGATAGCGCGGGGCCTCCTCCTTGCCACCCTCGGTAAGTTCCCAAATGAGTATCGCTAATACGGAGCACAGCGCGAGTAAGAGCAGCGTGACCTTGCTGCCAGAGAGGGAAGGTCGGCGGCGAACGGCCCGCCGCCGAGGCCTGAGTCGCTTCGCGGGTCGGTGCAGTACGCTCCTCCGGTGGGGTCCCTATGCCGCGCGGCGCTGGGGCCGCGGGAAGGAAGAAGACGCTGGGGCGGGAGAAATCACGGCGGTCGATTTGGCCGCGTGCTGCTTCAGGACTTCGAGCGCCTTCTGGAGTTGCAAGTCGTTCTTGCCTCCCAGTTGTTCCGGACTCTCGGCGCCGTTTTCTTCTTCGTCCGAGTCAGCGCTCGCCATCGTACCTTGGGGCGCCTGGATCACGTTGGGTGTGATGCCGTTATCCTGAATGGTCTTGCCGTCGGGGCCGTAGTACTTGGCCACGGAAAGCAACAGCGCGGAGCCATCGCCCACCGGAATCAGTTTCTGCACCACGCCGTCGCCCCAACTGCGCGTCCCCACCACGTCGCCCCGCTTGTTGTTGAGCACCGCGCTCGCCACCAACTCCGCCGGGCCCGCCGTCGATTGGTTGATGAGGACGGCGAGCGGCGACTTCGACACTGCCGACGCCGCCTCGACCTCGACATCATGGCGCGGATATCGCTGGCCGGCCAGATAAGCCACCAAGCCCTTGTCAATAAAGAGGCCAGCCGTCTTGAAGGCTTCGTCAGGTTCGCCGCCGGCGCAATCGCGCAGGTCGAGCACGATCTTGCTGGCTCCCTGCGCCGTCAGTTCTTTCAACTTGGCCTCGATCTGCCCCGCCGCACCCTTACTAAAGTAGGATACCCGCAGGTAGCCGGTGCCGTCTTCCACCATCTTGGCGGTCACCGGCGGGTAGTCGGGCGTCTGGCGTGTCAGCGTCACTTTGTGGGGCTCGCTCCGGGCGCCACTCACCAGCGACAGGGTCACCGTGCTACCCACCGGCCCCGCCATCATGCGATCGATCTGCACCACCGAAAGCTCGCGCGGCGCAATGTCGCTGATCTCATCCAGCAAATCCCCGGCCTTTACTTCTGCCTTGTCGGCCGGACTTCCCGCCAGCACAGCGATCACCTCCGCGTATCCGCCGCGCTTGGAAACGAAGATGCCCACCTGGCCCGGCCCAGGGTCGGGATGCTGCTGATATTCCTGGTACTGCTGCGGGGTGAAATAAGTACTGTAAGGGTCGAGCGCCTCCAGCAGCCCGCGGATGGCGCCGTCAGTCACCTTCTTCATGTCGGGATCGGTGACGTAGTCGCTCTTGATGCGGTCCAGCACTTCGCTGTAGACGCCCAGGTCGCGGTACGCTTTGTCGTTGGTGTTGGTGGTGGACGCGCTCTTGCCGAGCAGTCCTCCGAACACGATGTAGAAGACCAGAATGCAGGAAACCGAAATTAATAGAAAACGGACCCGGTTACTCATGCGCAAACTCACTCCTCCTGAGGCGACCCGCCCCGTCTTTCGTCAGCGAGGACGCCGACGCTTCATGGCCGAACTGTTTTCACGGTCAATTCGAGTATAGCACATCTGCGGACGACCGGAATTCAATCCACAGATTTCGGTAGTGTCCTGGTTTCGGCCTGGGAGCGCGGGCATCCCCGCCCGCCCCTCCTCTACTTTCCGGCCGGACCCGTCCCACCCCGCGGCCTTATTCGCGGTTGCGGGCAAGAGCGGGCGGGACGCCCGCGCTCCCAGGCCAAAATGCTCCCATCATCCCACCCAAGAATCGCGATTGAAGGAAGGCAGAAAAAGCAGAACACCTTGTTGGCCGAAGTGTTATAAGGAGTTTGGGATTCCGAAACACGACACCAACAA
>Ga0209039_10003983_pt1 | contig 11123 bp, 10 predicted proteins | sample BogFormECP12_OM1_FD_188238 | JGI IMG/M metagenome (GOLD analysis project Ga0209039, IMG submission 188238) | Bog forest soil microbial communities from Calvert Island, British Columbia, Canada - ECP12_OM1 (SPAdes) (version 2) | ecosystem: Environmental > Aquatic > Freshwater > Wetlands > Bog ... | reverse complement strand
TTGGCGTGCTCAACCAGGAACTGCCGATTGTTTTCAAAAAAAGGACGGATTTCCGGAGGCAGGGTTTGGATAGCCCAGGTATTGACGATATCGTGCGCGATCGGACCCCAGGCCAGCGCGACGTGCGGGAGGGTCAGGCACAGCGCGAGTATGGCGAGCGGTAAGACAAACGGCCTGGGTCTCATCCCCATTTTGCGAGGCCCCAAAAGAACTTGCTCCTGGCAGGCTCCTTCCGCTGAGGTTCTTTCCCTATCCATCACCCGCCCCTGATTCTATCGCAATTACTTCCTCTTGTCCCTTTCAGGCAGAAGGGCCTCGGCGAAACCTTCCGCGCGTCGTCTCCCTCGCCACCGGCAGTCGCTCAGGGCGCAGTATGGGCGGTCTGGGGAAGCGATCCTGCCGTCGCCGACGCGCCCGGCGCACGGCCAAACTCTGAGTGATGCCGACTGTACGTCACGTAGATGCACAGACCGATGATCAACCACACCACGAATCGTCTCCAAGTCTCCAGGGGCAGACTGGCCATCAAGATCATGCACGAGAGGATCGAGAGAATCGGGACCACCGGCACCCAAGGGGTGCGGAACGAGCGCCGGCGCTCGGGTTGCTTGCGGCGCAGCACCAGCACTCCCAGAGAAACCAACACGAACGCGAACAACGTTCCGATATTGGACAGATCCGCCAGAGTACCAATATCGAACATTCCCGCCGGAATGGCGACGAAAAATCCCGCCACCCAGGTGCTGACGTGCGGCGTGAGGAAGCGCGCATGGACTCTGGAAAAAACCAGCGGCAGCAGGCCGTCGCGCGACATGGCGAACCACACACGCGCCTGCCCCAATTGAAAAACCAGCATGGAGCTGATCATGCCCGTCAGCGCGCCGATGGTAACCCACTTCATTACATTCGGCAATCCCAGGGCCATCAGCGCGTTGGCCACGGGCGCGGCGTTGCGCAAGGTCTGCCAATTCTGCACACCTGTCAGCACCAGCGCCACAGTGATGTAAAGCGTGGCGCAGATTACCAGTGAGGCGATGATGCCAAAGGGCACATCTTTCTGCGGATTCTTGCACTCTTCGGCTGCGGTCGAAACGGAATCAAAACCGATGTAGGTGAAAAAGACAATCGCTCCGCCGGTCAGCACCCCCTGCCAGCCGTTGGGCATGAAGGGTTTCCAATTGGAAACGTGGATAAAACGGGAAGCGGCAACGATAAAAATCAGGATCGCCAGAAGTTTCACGCACACCATGAAATTGTTGGCCCCCGCGCTCTCGCGAATCCCCACCACCAGGATCACGGTGAGGATCATCACGATCAGGAAGCCGGGAACGTTGAAGTAGGCGCCCGTGTATTTCCCGCCCACAAAAATCGGCTCCATGAACTTGCGCGGCAGCTCAATCCCGAATCCCCGCAGCAGGCTGTCAATGTAAGCGGAGAAGCCCACCGCCACCGCCATGTTGCTGACGGCGTATTCCAGGATCAGGTCCCAACCGATGATCCAGGCCACGATTTCGCCGAGCGTGGCGTAAGAATAGGTGTAAGCGCTGCCCGCGATGGGAATCATGGAGGCCAGTTCCGCGTAACACAGCCCCGCCAGCGCGCAGGCAATGGCCACCAGCAGAAAGGAAAGCGCGATGCCCGGCCCGGCGCCCGGCCGGCCGGCGGTCCCGAGGGCCTTCGTCCCGTGCAGCAGCACATCCAGCAGGGGCGCTTTCAGGAGCGAATGCACTTCCAGGACTTCGCCCGCCGCCGCGGTGCCGGTGAGAATGAAAATGCCAGTCCCAATGATGGCGCCGATTCCCAGGGCGGTCAGCGACCAGGGTCCCAGGGTCTTGCGAAGCCGGTGCCCCGGCGAATCCGCGTCGGCAATCAGCTTGTCGATACTCTTCTTCTGGAAAAGTTGGCTCGCCAAGTTGCTCCTCTGATTAAGACGGCAGTGACGAGTAAGCAGTGACCCGTGACGAGCGTGCTTGTCACTCGTCACTTGTCACTTGTCACTGCCTTTCTACTTCCGGCGTGGAGCCACGCCCGGTCCCTTCTTCTTGACCTTGGGCTTGCGAGAGCCCCGCGGTTCCGTCCGCTTCGGCTTGGCCGCCTGCTTCTTGCGCGCCGCGCGCTTCAGCTTCTTACGTTCTTCTTTATCCTTGATGTTTTTGGTGTTCATGGATTTAGCTTACAGCTAACAGCCAACAGCTCATAGTAACTGTAAGCTGTCGATTGTGAGCTGTCGGCATTCCCTTTCAAAATGATTGCCTGACTCCCTGCGTCTTGATTTTCATGTGTTCATGCGTCAAACTGACAGTCGACAGAAACTGTAAGCTGTGAGCTGTCAGTTGTCAGCATCAAGCTAAACTCTTTCCAACCCGGCAAAGCGCTCCACCATTTTCTTCCGGCCATAGCCCGGAAAGCTGATGGTCAGCTTGCTGTCCTCGCCGTCATCTTCACACTCCAGAACCGTGCCGATACCGTATTTCGAATGCCGCACTTGGCTGCCCAGCTTCCAGCGCCGGGATTGGCGCGCGTTTTCTCCCCGGCCCTGTCCCCGCCGCCCGTCGATCCCGCGCTCGTGCAAGAACCGTTCCGCACCGGCGATTGAGTTTACGGCATTTTCCCAAGTTGTGCGAGCTTTTGACGCATGGGCGCTCAAAGGCTCCAGGAGGTTGGTCGGCACTTCGTCCAGAAAACGCGACCGCCGGCTTCCTTCCATAGAGTCCCGCCCATACATGCGCCGTTGTCGCGCCCAGGAGAGCACCAGCCGGTCACGCGCGCGCGTCATGCCCACGTAGCACAGCCGCCGCTCCTCCTCGATGCCCGCGTCGTCATCCAGGGAAAGCTTGTGGGGAAACAAGCCTTCTTCCATCCCCACCAGGAAAACGAGGTTGAATTCCAGCCCCTTGGCGCTGTGCAGCGTCATCAGCGTCACTCGCGCCCGTTCGTCGTAATCATCAGAGTCGGAGACCAGCGCCGCATGGTCGAGAAACTCCGCCAGCGTGATGCCCTGCTCTTCCGCCTCCACGGCGGCGTTCACCAATTCCTGAAGATTCTCGATGCGGTCTTGCGATTCCGGCTGATTCTCCTGCTTCAGGATTTCCACGTAACCGGTGCGGTCGAGAATACTCTTGAAGAATTGCCCCATCAACAGATTTTCACGATCGGCCATCAGATGCTTCATGAGCGCGTGGAAAACCGCGAGCGCTTTGAGCGCGCGCGCCGGCAGCCGCCGGGCGGCCAGTTCGTCCTCCAACGCTTCCCACAAGGTGAGCTTCTGCGCGCGGGCCGTCGCCTCGATTGCCCCCAACGTGGAACCGCCGATTCCCCGCGCGGGGGTGTTGATGATGCGTTGGAACGCCGTAGCATCGCGCGGATTGCTGGCCAGTCGCGCGTAAGCCAGCACGTCGCGAATTTCCGCGCGCGCGTAAAAACTGAACCCGCCCACCAGGCGATAGGGGATGCCATTGCGGCGCAGGGATTCTTCCAGCACCCGCGACTGAGCGTTGGTGCGATACAGGACGGCCACGCTGCGGTCAGCATCCTGGGCGAGAGCTTTGGTAATCTCGCCCGCCACGTACAACGCTTCCTCGTCGTTATCCCAGGCTTCATAGAGGCCGATGCTGTCGCCGCCGGAGCGGTCCGTCCACAGGGTCTTTCCCTTGCGCGCCAGGTTGCGGCTGACCACCGCCCCGGCCGCGTCGAGAATCTTCTGCGTGGATCGATAGTTCTGCTCCAAGCGAACCGTCCGGGCCTTGGGGTAATCCTTCTCAAAACTCAGAATATTTTGAATGTCCGCCCCACGCCAGCGGTAAATCGACTGGTCCTCATCGCCCACTACGCACAGGTTCTGGTGCAGCAGCGTGAGTTGCCGGATCAATTGGTATTGCGTGCGATTGGTATCTTGATACTCATCCACCAGGACGTACTCGAAACGCCGGTTGTACCGCTCGCACACTTCCGCGGCCTTATAGAAGAGCTCCACGGTTTTCAGCAACAGGTCATCAAAATCCAGGGCGTTCGCCTGCCGCAGCTTCACCTCATAAAGGCCGAAGAGCGCGGCGACTTTTTCCACCGGATCGCTCTGCGCCTGCTGGTACATCAGCTCGGGCGTCAGGCCATGATTCTTCGCGTAACTGATCCGCCCGAGCACGCTGCGCGGCGAGGTGACCTGCTCCCCCAGGCCCAGTTCCTGGATGCAGGTCTTCATCAGCCGCTGTTGGTCATCTTCGTCATAAATCGAAAAATCGCGGCTATACCCCAGGTGGTCGATGTGCCGCCGCAGCACGCTGACACAGAAGGAATGAAAGGTCGATAGGTGAGGCGCGCCGGGGCGCAGCGCCACGCGGCCTCCCAGCAGCTTGGCCACGCGCTCCTGCATCTGCGCCGCCGCTTTGTTGGTGAAAGTAACCGCCAGGATATTTTCCGGTGGAACTCCCTGGGATTCGATCAGATAGGCAATTCGGTAAGTGATAACGCGCGTCTTGCCGCTGCCCGCCCCCGCCAGGATGAGCAACGGCCCCTCGGCTTGCTCCACCGCGGCGCGCTGCTGGATATTAAGTTGGTCAAGCAGATTCGACATGCAGGTTTGTGAGAGCGAAATTTCCCTCGCGGGCGAAAATTCGTGTTGAGCCCAAAGTTTCATTGTACACGATGCGTAAAGCGCGCCAAAAACAATCGCCGGGGCCTGCGCTGGGTTAGTCTCCTGAGTGTCTAATCATGCTACGATTATGCAATGGTTGCATTACCTGAGTCGTTTGCAGAGATCGATTCATGCGAGTACCTTTTTTTCCGCGACATCGGGGAGCCAAGGTATAGCAGTCTTCGTCTCCTGGTCGAAGCAGGAAGCGCCAGCCCCGAAGCCTCCACTGTCATAATCGCCGGTACACCGATAACCGGTTGTCACAACGTCGAGTCTCACGACCAAAGTCCCCTGTTTGAGGTTCTATGGGAAATCTATGTCGCATACTCGGTGAGAAATGAGTCGTATGTCGGGCCTGATACCCCTGAAGAGGTGTCGCTGGGCCGTCGTATGCGCTTGTATTCAAAATCGAGTTTCTTGGAGTTTGTCTCGCATTCGACTTTTGCGAGCCCTGAGTATCCTGGTCCCCTGCAACACGTAGGTGTCAACTGCGAGGACCACATTATTGACGTTATCTCAACGGCCCTACCCCGCATCCGCCGAATCCGGCCGACGTGAATCCCAACCGAGAGCACAGTTCCCAACGAGCGAGCTGGCAGCAGGAAGGCGGCAGCTTCGCGGCCGCACTCCAAGGCGCCTTCGGCGCAAGCGGCCTCAATCGTGGTCGTTCTCCCGCAGTTCGCGGCGAATCGTGGCGGGGTCGTCGAGCGGAGCCCCATGACGCGCCTTCAATTCGAGTCCCGGCTCGCGCACCCTGGCGGGATCGAAAATGCGCACATCGCTCGGCAGCGCGTCATAAGGCGTGAAGTCGGGCTGAGCGGTGAAGAAATCCGCGAGGTCGGTGGCGGCAGCGTCGTACTGGTTGAGGTAAGGCAAGCCAAGGATCAAATCAAAAGTCTTCATGATGCTGGCCATGCTCGTATGCACGTGCGAGACTCGACCGCTCGCCGCATACGGGCTGATCACCATCAACACGCTGCGATGCGCGTCAACGTGGTCGCGCCCGCCCTGCGCGTCGTCCTCCGTTACAAAGATTGCCATGTCTTTCCAGAAGGGGGTGTGGGAAAACAGTTCCACCAGTTTGCCCAGAGCCAAATCGTTGTCGGCAACGTATGAGGCGCGGTACGCGTATCCGTCGGTGGGCCGTGGGTCATCGGTGTGATCGTTGGGCAGCCAGATAAAAATGAATTGCGGCAGCGGTTCCTTTCCACTGGCATAACGAATCTGGAACTCGCGCTCAAACTGGCCGAACCGGTACTGATCAGAGATGTTGGTGTTAAAGGTGGCGTAATCGCGCGAGGTATTCTCAAACAACGCCTCCGCCATGGGCATGTTTGTCGCCTCGCGAACTCCCGTGGGCTGGTTGCCGATCCCTTCGTCTTCTCCCGCGATTTCGAGGCCCTCACCGTAGTTGCGAAAGCTGATGTGGCCGCGCGACAGGTGCTCCCACAAGGAGCCGGCTTCGAGGTAGGTCTCCGGGAAGGGGTGGGTGGACCCGATGCCAAGGCGGCCCGGCGCATCGGGATCCGCCTGGAAATCAAGTTGCTTGCCGTAAGCCGCCGGCCATGCTGTCTCCAGGACTTCATTGGGATAATTCCCCACCAGCCAGTGATGACCATCAACGGAGACGTCAGAGTCCACGTAGTAGTTGTCACTGATGCCGAACCGCCGCGCCAGGGCGTGATGATTGGGAGTGACGTGTCCATCTTCGATCGTGGGCTCGTCCTTCTCCTTCACCTCCGCAGTCTCGCCCCAGCGGGCGAGCGCGAGTAGGCCCTCGAACGATGCGTCACTGGGATGCAAGTCGCCGAAGACTTCGTCGAAGGTGCGATTCTCTTTCACGATGAAGACGACATGCTTGATTGCCGTGAGGGCGTTTCGCCCCGGCGAAACATCGGGTTGCGGGCGGAATCGCGGGGGCAGAAAATCATACGGGTAGCGAAGGAACCCATTGTTAACCATCACCCGATCGGTATTACGCATAAACTCCTTCTGGGCTGGCGGCTTTTCGGGCCAGTAGTCGGGGTCCTCGCCAGGAGGAGGTTCTCTGCTCAGGACGATCGGCATTGGTGGCAGGGAAATGATGGAGACTTCCCCATGGGTGATGTCGCCGATGTACGATCCCTCCGGTCCCTCGTGAAAATTGGGCCCGGCATTGGGCCCCGCGCCGAATCCCTTGGCGTTGGCAACGTAAAGGGTTTTATTATTGCGGCTGATGGCCACGCGGGCCGGGAACCACGCCGTGGGAAGATATTCCAGGATAACCCCGTTGTGCGCGTCCAAAACGGCAACGGCGTTAATGCCTGCGCACGCCACGTAGAGCCGTTTTTCATCGGGGCTGAGCGCCATGCCGAAAGGCAGCACGCCCCGCAGGCCTTTGACGGACGCAGCAGGTTCGAGCACGACCGTGTTCTTCACCTGATTCGTGCGTGCATCGAGGATTGTGATGCTGTCCTGGGTGGCGTTGGACACAAACACGTCCTTCTTTCCCACCACCACGTCCCCGGGACTCGAGCCGCCGACCGATTTATCCCCCACGGGAATCCCGGTCCGGACTTTTGCCAGCACGCTGGGCTGCGCCGGGTCGCGAATGTCTATTACGAAAACCGAGTTCGAATCAGGGACGTTGGGATCGCCGAGGCCGGGAATCTGTTTGCCCTCCACCACCGCGCCCTTTTCCGCTTCGGGCGAGGGATAACCGAAAGCGGGAAACTCCAGGCCCGTCATCCTGGGGTTCTTCGGATCGTACCCGGGAACCAGCGAGTACTGAAACGTCCCGACATTCGATACATAAGCGCGCTTCCCATCCGGGGAAAGCGCGAGGCCAAACGGCATGCGTCCCATCGGAATGCTGGACAAGATTTGCTTCGACTGCGTATCCACGATAACCAACCGAAAATGCGCGAGGTCGAGTGCCAGCAGTTGGCGGCCGTCGGGCGTTAGGCGTATCTCAGCGGTCAGGCTGTTCTGGTAAGTCGCGCCGAGGTAGGTCCCGTCGAGGCTGAGCTCAGCGAGCCGCTGGTGCGTGACTAAGTCGAAGACCCCAATCTTCCCGTTGTCGCCTTCGGAGAGGTAGAGCGTGCGATTGTCCGGCGCAATAGCTGCGCCCAAAAAGACGCTTTTCGGATCGGCATCGGCGGAATCATAACCGGGCGGAATCTGCGCCACCTGGGGCTGCGCGTCATCGAGCCCCGTGAGGATTGAGACCGAAAATGGCCTCGTCCCGCTGTTGACGGTGACCAGCGTCTTGCCGCCGGGGCTGAGCGCCAAGCCGTAAGGATGCGGCGCAACTTTGATTTGCTTACCGAGGGGAGTAATGAGCCGCCCGTTGGGCAGGATGCTTTCGCCATGGGGATCGATTTTGACCGGCCGGTCTCCCGCCGGCGCCGACAATGGGATGTGCGAAATCGGTTGTGAATTTTGCGCGTGCGGCAAACCTGCCTGGCTGAAGAAAGTCAAAATCGCGATAACAACCCATAGAATAAAGCGTCGGCGCATAACTCCGCCCTCCCCATTGGAATTCTTTGATGCCGCGAATCATGGCACGGGCAAAATTACAGAAGTGTGAAGCAAACATCTCGCCATCTTTCCTGCTCGTCATCTTTCCTGTTCGTCATTTGCACCGGAAGACCTCTGCATGATAGCATGATGGCATGAACCAAGTGACAAGCTATTCAGGGCGCGAGGTTGAGATCAAGGTAGTGGGCAAGAGCGGCCAGATTTCCCTCGGCAAGAACTACGCCGGCAAGACGTTACGGCTGGAGCGACTGACCGACGGCCGCATTGTGCTCACCGCAGTGGCGATGGTACCCGAAAGTCAGCTCTGGACGCTGACCGAGCCACATCGGTCCCGAATTGAACGGGGAATTGCCTGGGCTGGACAAACGAAGCCTCGTGAGACCCGCGTTGAAGCCCTGCTGAAGCAACGATCAAAAACCGAGGCGCATTCGCGTGGCCGCCGCTAGCCACGTTCGCCTGGACCTTAACAGCCCCGAGTTCCTGGATGTGTTCTTCTCCCTCGAGTCAACCGAGTTGAAACAGGTTGTCGCATCTCTGCGCCGCCTCCAGGGATTGGACTGGAATGTTTTGTATCGTCACAGCGGATTCCGTTGGGAGGCGATTGAACACCTTAAGGCCCCGAGCGGAGCGCCGGTATATGCGCTTCGCCTGAGCCAACGAATCCGCGCCCTGGCATTTCGGGAGGGTGCGTTTCTGCGGTTCGTTTCGCTCCACCCCGAGCACGACTCCGCTTACGAACGCTGACGGCTTTGGAGATACACTTAACAAGCACCGCCCGCGCGGTGGGTTGCCATGCCTGCAAACCTTACCCCCGATTACCTGGAAGCCGAACGACGCTTCAAGAGCGCGAAGACGTCGGAGGATAAAATCGCGGCCATTGAAGAAATGATGGCCACGATCCCGCGGCACAAGGGCACGGAGAAGATGCAAGCGGACCTGAAGCGGCGGCTCTCCAAGCTGCGCGCCGAACAGGCCCGCCGGCCCCCCAGCCGCATCGGCATCATTCATCGTGTCGAGAAAGAAGGGGCCGGGCAAGTGGCGATGGTGGGGCCGCCCAACAGCGGCAAGTCGCTGCTGGTGCGGCGGCTTACCCATGCGATGCCGGAAGTGGCCGACTATCCCTTCACCACGCGCGTGCCGCTGCCGGGAATGATGCGGTTTGAGGACGTGCAAGTCCAACTGGTGGATTTGCCTCCGGTGCACCCGGACTTCCCCGAGTCGTGGCTCTACCAGATCATCCGCAACGCCGACGCCGCCTTGCTGGTGGTCGACCTGAGCGACCCCGACCTGCTGGAGGATCTCGAGACAACGCTCGGCCAGGTCGCCAACGCCAAGATGCAACTCGACCGGGCCGAATTACCGAACACGCCCGGTTGGCTGCGCAAGCGCACCCTGCTGGTGGCCAACAAAATCGATGCGAGCGGCGCCCCGGAGGATCTTGAAATTCTGCGTGAACTGTATGGGGCACGGTTCGCCTTGACCAGGGTGTCCGCGGAAACCGGTGAGGGCCTGGAGCCCTTTCGTCAGGCGGTGTTCGAGTTGTTGGAAGTCATTCGCGTTTACACCAAGGCGCCGGGAAAGAAATTGGAGCGCACCGCGCCGTATGTCCTCAAGCGCGGCTCGCACCTGATCGACCTCGCGGCACACGTACATCATGATTTTCTGGCCCAACTCAAGTATGCTCGACTGTGGAGAGACGGGCGATTCGATGGCCAGATGGTGAATCGTGATCATGTGCTCGAAGATAAGGATGTCGTGGAATTACACCGTTGAGCAGACGGGCCCGACCGGCGATAGGGCGGGCGTATGCAAGTTGGCGTCGTGCGCAGAGGCCGCCTTCAGTCCGGCGCGAGGCAAATAGAATAAGACCGCTGGCCCCGCCATGCCGGTCTGTGCTTCAATAGTTGGAAGGCAAGACCATCAAATAAAGGAGATCCGATGCGACCTATCGTGGAGTTATTGATCTTGGGTGCGGTGCCTTTGCTGGCCCTGGCGATACCAGCGGGCTCGGAGCAAGGAGGCACGCCAGTGGTGATCGAGTATTATTACAAGCTGGTGCCGGGCGGGAGCGCCGAATGGCTGGCGCTCTACAAGAAAAATCACAATCCGATCCTGCAACAACTTATCAAAGAAGGAATTCTCAAGAGCGAAAAGCTCTATGACCGGCGCTTCCACGCGGACACACCGGCGTGGGATTACAAAATCGTGATGGTTTGGCGCGACTGGGCGGCGCTGGAAGAAGCCCATCACCGCGACCCGCAGATCAAGCGTGAGCTTTACCCCGACCAGGAAGAACTCGCCCGGCAGGAAAAGCGGCGCTGGGAGCTGACCGTCGGCCACTGGGACGACGTGCTGGAGGAGGTGCCACTGGACTAGGGGCTGGGTGTTGGGGACTGGGGAAAATTCCAGCACCGAGAACCCGGCGCCGGGAACCTGGCATTGCTCTACGGCACGCCCTTGCCCTTTAAGAATGGGGCAAACTTCATGTCGACATCCAGGATTTCCTCTCCCAGCCATTCCTTGAGGAAATCCGCAGAGTGGACGGTCATGCCCACATCATTACTCATGAGTTTCTGATAGAACTCGAGCAGGGCGTAGGCCAAGCACTCGTGTTCCGAGTGGTGCGCACGGAAATCCGGGTAACCGCAGGTTTGCAGAACCTGCTCCTCCACAGCAAAGTGGGCCTGGGTGTAACGGATGAGTTCATCCAAAGTCTTGCTGATCACCATCCTTCCTTTGCCATCCACCAAGGCTTGGTGGAGCCGGTAGATGATGTCCACAAGCTGTTTGTGTTGCACGTCGGCAAAGGCGATGCCGACGTGATACTTCTCACTCCAGGGAAAAAAGTTCTCTTGGGGGGCTCCCATAGCTTGTGCCACGCCTCCATAAAGTGCTCACGCCGGGGTCTGCATTTCGGCTTGCCGGCAGGATCGCTCGGAACTTAATTCAGGAGATATAGGTGGAACGCCACTAG
>Ga0209039_10003981_pt1 | contig 11129 bp, 2 predicted proteins | sample BogFormECP12_OM1_FD_188238 | JGI IMG/M metagenome (GOLD analysis project Ga0209039, IMG submission 188238) | Bog forest soil microbial communities from Calvert Island, British Columbia, Canada - ECP12_OM1 (SPAdes) (version 2) | ecosystem: Environmental > Aquatic > Freshwater > Wetlands > Bog ... | reverse complement strand
CACCTCTGCCGCAGCTCCAATCTCCGCCTGGGGCGCGCCCCGGCGTACTCTCTGGTCACGGACATGCCGCCGCGCCCAAGCGACCAGCCGTTCGCGTCGGCGTTCATGCGTACGCCACAGCTCCTCAGAGGGAATGGAATGCACGCGGCTCCAAGTTTCGCCATTGGCCGGCTCATCGCGCCATTGCGGTCCCAGGTAGCGGTCATAAAGCTGGTTCAACTCAGCCGAAAGCCAGCTGCGGAAGTGAACGCCGTTGGTGACATGCCCGATGGGAATCTCGTCCACCGGCACCTTCGGCCAGAGGGACTGCCACATCTTCCGGCTGACCTCGCCATGCAGCTTGCTGACGCCGTTGGAGCGCGATGCCAGTCGCAGAGCCAGAACCGTCATGCAGAATTCGCCGGCCCCGCCCAGCCGGCCGAGATCGCGAAATTCGCTCAGGGAGAGGCCCAGCCTGCGCGCTGTCTCCGCAAAGTAGCGGTCGATCAGCTCGGTCGAGAAGTAATCGTGTCCGGCGTCCACCGGAGTGTGGAGGGTAAAGACCAGACTCGCCGACGCCAACTCGCGCGCCTCGGCGAAACCAAGCTCATACTCGTGCATCAAACGTGCGACGTGTTCCAGTGACAGAAAGGCCGAATGCCCTTCGTTCATGTGATAAACGGTGGGATGAAGCCCCAGCGCTTGCAGGGCGCGATATCCGCCGATGCCGAGCACGATCTCTTGCCGGATGCGCATCTCCCGATCGCCGCCATAAAGCTGGTCGGTGACATGGCGATCGTCCGAATGCGAGTTGAGCGGAATGTTGGTATCGAGCAGGTAGAGCGAAATCCGCCCGACGTTCACCCTCCATACCTGCGCATAAACCGAGCGTCCGGCGAGGTCAACTTCTACCACTACCGGCTTCCCGCCCGGACCGATCGCAACCCTTACCGGAAGGTTGTTGAAGTCGTTATCAACATGCGCTTCCTGTTGCCATCCCGACTGGCTGAAGTATTGGCGGAAATATCCTTGCTGGTAAAGCAGCCCGACACCCACCAGCGGAACGTTAAGATTGCTGGCGGACTTGAGATGGTCACCGGCCAGTATGCCTAAGCCTCCGGCAAAGATGGATAGGCACTCGGTGAGTCCGAATTCGGCGGAGAAATAGGCAACCAGCAGATCTTTGTGCGCTGCCTCCTGGATCTTGCCAAACCAGGTTGCATTATTGCCCAGGTAAGTCTTCAGGGTCGAGTCGACACGATTCAGATGTGCCAGGAAGCCTTCGTCCCGGGAGGCGGCCTCCAACTTTCCCTGTTCGATGGTGCCGAGCAGCAGCACAGGGTTGTGCCCGCACGTGTCCCATAGGTCGCTATCCAGCCGGCGGAAGAGTGCGATCGAATCGTGGCTCCAGCACCAGCTGAGGTTGTAGGCAACCTCGCGCAGGTTCTCGATAGCCGGCGGCAACGAGGGTACGACTGTGAACGTATGAACGGGTTTCATCATGGCCGAATCTCCTCACGCCAGGTGGCTGAGTTCAATAGGGAGCGGTATCAAGTGGAATTCTGTGCCGTCCCCGAGGGAAAACTATCGGATCAATTTCATGAGATGCGATCGATCTTTCCATTCCTCCGCTCGCTCTCGATCTGTTTCCGCCTGCGCCCCCTTTCCTTTCTAGAGCGCTCATCGTTCCGATAGTTCGAGTAGAAGGCAATACCAGAGAGCGCTGCGCTACCACACCAGAGCCACTTGCGCCGCCAATCGACGTTGTGCGGTAAAGATTACCGTTGGCGTCTTTCAGAGTCAGGGAACGCTATGTGCATCACGAGTCAGGGTCGGCAAGAAGATTGGCGGGGTCGGCGGTGGAGCAGCGACCAGCGTTCGCACACGGTTGCCAATGCATTGCCACCATCCTTGGAACTCTGAGCCGTCCTTGCAGGAAACCTGCATCGGACTCCATGCGCAAACTACGGCTGAAGGTCGAAACGGAAGAGCTGAGTCTTCGAAATAGCCGTCTATGTCCTCCCTTCGGTTCGGCACGGAATCAATGGGGCATATCTTCAGACAACGGGTGTCGAGTCGAAGCCCCTCGCGCAGCGCTTTGAGGGCGCTTTCCTTCCCGCTCCAAAGCAAAGCCACGAGCCGGGAACGGTCATCCAGGCGGACCCGTGCAATCAACTCTTGCTCTTCGATGGTGAAGTAGTCGGCAATGAAGGCGTCACTGCGAGGTTCAATGATTTCCAGGTCACATCCGAGGGAGGCACCGGACGGCGCAACGGCGCAAGCCGCTACGCCAGCACGATGGCTGATTGAAATAGTAACGGCCACTCCTGCGTTCGACACAAACGCTTCGGGCGCGCCGGAAGGGGCTGGGCGCACCTCGATTTCCTGGAGGGACTGAAGATGATCCGGCAACGTCAGATAGATGGCCAGGGCGCATTTCGCGGTCCAGCGGCCCAGTCGCCAATCGGCACGGCGCTTGGCAACGCGCATGCCGTTCAGGCGTACCACTTCGTTCGAGCTGAGCCAATCGTCTGCCGTCGGCACATCCGCTTCGGACTGTTCTAGCCAATATACGTCCATCACGAAGCCAGAGTGGAGGCGGCCACATCCATGATTTTCGGCATTGTTGCCGAATTCTCACCTGGTGGTTTGTCGGAATGCAATTCCTTCTCCCTTGCAACACCGCATTCCACCGCATGGATGAGAAAGGGGCGAAGATCCGCGGGCGGAAGGATGTGGTGCAACGCGCCCACTTTGAGGGCCCGATGCACGTTGTGCACGCGATCAAACTCCTCGGCCATTTCCCCCAGCTTCTCGGAGTGGACGACTTTGAAGAGATCGTTCCACTGGGCGCGCAACCGGATTTTCTCCACGCCGTCAGTTTTAGGCATCGCATGATTCAACACCTCGGTCAACGCCTGGAGACGTGGATCTTTGCGGGTCCTGGCTTCGACCTCGCCAGCGAAAACAACGGCCGCCGCCGGCGCTCCGCCAATAACGGAGGCGAACGTTCCCTCTAACGCGGCGACCTCGAGGTTTTCGTTCAACGCCCCCGAGAAAACAACATAAGCGCCACCGTGATATCGGGAGATCACACAAAAGACCATGGGGCCTTTGAAGTTCACCACTGATCGCCCAATCTCTGCCCCGTACTCAAGCTGCAGCTTGCGCAACGATTCCGGCGAACCGTCAAAACCAGACAGGTTGGCCAGGATCACTACAGGACGATTGTTGCTGGCCGCATTGATGGCGCGAGCAATTTTTTTCGAGGACAGCGGGAAAAGCGTTCCGGCGGTCCATTGATCCGGGCCGTCGGCAGGAACAAATCCCAGCCGGGGCGCTGGATGAGACTCGATACCGATGAGACAAACGGGATAGCCACCGAGATGGGCATCCCAAACCACTCCCGTTTCCGCGGCACGCATGCCGGACCAGCGCTCCAGAGGAAGGTGGTCTTGATCCATGACGGCTCGCATGACTTTGCGAATGTCGAAAGACTTCTTGCGTCCAGGATTGGTCTCGTCGGAGAAGATCTCGCCAACATGCGCGAATTCGCCGTCGCCGCCGTGAGAGTGTGGATACGACCGGACGTCCCGGTCGATGGGATCGTTTGTCACATCTTTGCGAGGAAAGCGCTCACCAGGGGCTACGTAAGTGTGTTCATAATGGCGAAGCAGGATATGGCAGGCTTCATCGATGTTGCGGGCCCAATACTGCGCCTGGCCGTTGGGACCCATGATGCGGTCGTAGCCTCCTATGCCTTCGTTGTCCTCGGCCGACACGCTTCCCGAATATTCCAGAGCGCGCTTGCCGGTGAGGACCATCGCCGCCTTCGGTGTCATGACCAGAATGCCGCGGGTATGCATGAGCATGGTTGCTTCGGCGTTCCAGTAGGGCTGTGCCCCGACGTTGATCCCATTCACCACTAGGTTCACTTCGCACCCGGCTTGCGTGAATTCGATCAGGCGACGCAGCACACGGGCAATCCAATCCATGTTCTCCACGCCGCTGTCCATGGAGATCTTGGCACCCGCCGAGAGGGTGAACCATTCCAACGGAATGCCCTTCTCTTGCGCGAGATCCAGACCTGCGATTATGAGCTGGCATTCGGGCTCGGCAATTGCGCCCAGGTCCCGGCTCGGATCGCCCATCAAAACGACACGCGTCATGCCCTCGGGATACTTACTGGTGAAGTTACGGATGACGCCCACGATGATGTTGGATTTGTTCTTTCCATACGGACGGTCAACCGGAACCAGACGGCTGTCGGCATCAAGATCGTATTCCACAAAATCGCCGGGAGGAAATTGCGATGCTATCCCTTCCGGAACGGGCGTCAGCATTTTGACGATTTCATACGGGTAGATCATTCCGCGCTGGCGCATGCGGACAACCTTCTGAGTGTAGTCATCCAGCGGTTTGAGCGGTTGCAGTTTGCTGGCGGGCCTGATGGTCATAATCTGGCCCGCGCCGCCCAGACTCGAGATTCGCACAATCATGTCGCGGACCTCGCCCGTCTCGGGTTGCGGAATGCGAGCACGCACCACCACTTGTTCCAATCCCAGCCCATCGGTCGATGGGGCGAGTCTGTGCACGATCTCATCCAATTCTTTGCGGGTGAAATTGACAATCGGCCAAACGTAAAGCAGTATTCGGTTCCAGTGGAGCCGCTTGTTCGGGCTGCGCCGCGACTGGAACATACGCATACCAGCGACCGCTTCCGCAAACATGCGTTCCAGGTGGGGGAGCTGCACAATGCGGCCTTCCTGGTCGCGCACAGGCGTTAGATCTCGAATTTCCGCAACCGCAAACAGCCGCTCATCCTTAGGATTTTCATTGGCTACGGCGTAGAGAAGATAAACGTCTTCCACTGACGGCAGGCGCTCGACTTTGAAATTACTAACCCGCCAGAGATGCAAGCGTTCCGCCATCATAGGGTGAACGCCGCGGACGAGTAATTCTTCTTCATACATGATCGGCGAGGGACGATAGGTGAAGTGCTGCATGCCGGCCATGCCGGGTCCACGACCGGGTCCGCCGATGGCCACTACGACGCGCTGAATCGTCCGCGGAAACCCGACTTGGTTGAGGGTTGAGCAGACATCCTGCTGCATGAGATCTGGATCGGACAAAAACTCAGGATTCCAAGCTTGAAAATCGATGACCACGTCATGGTCAAGGGGCACTTCGTCGATGAAAGGGAAAAGCGCGCGGGCTACATCAGACAGCCCGAGATACTCGGTATTGGTGCTGAAGATATGGACTCGCTTGCCGTTATCGTCATACTCGGCCGATACACAAGATCGTCCGTCCATTGGCACGGAGCGAAACTTCGATAGGGTTTGCCCGCGATAGTATCGCGTGGTGACGATCTCCAACATCAATTCCCGCAAAGCGGGAGGGGCAGCGGCGTACCTGCCTGAGAAGAGGCCGGCCAGCGGTTGAGGACACTCGACCAGGGCTGCAATCTTCTGACGAAGATCCACAGGGTTTGGATTGGTAGCAAGGTGCGCGAGGTGCTCTTCCGCCTGCGCGTAGATTTGCCTTCTAGCCCGTTCAAACGCCGGGTGCTCGAAGCAGCGATAGCGCACTTCGCGAGCCAGATCGCTGATGGCGGGGAACAACCCACGAGTGGCGTGGATCAGCCGGCCAAGTAGTTTGCGAAAAGGCTCATCAGTCCGTGGCGACGAGGCTTCGGCGCGTTTCAGATGGGTTTCCAGCAATCCGACAATCGGGGCTATCTGCTCGTCAACGCGCTGGTGCGATTTGCACAGCCAGAGCAGGCATTCTTCCAGTTCGGGCGAACGCTCGAGTGAGTGGATGCCGTAATGAACCACAGCGCGCCGGAGTGCATCGACGAAGGTTGCCGGCAGGCCCTTGCCGCGCGTCTCGAGCATGTGTAAGTACGAAAAGAGATAGGTCTCGGAGCTGCGTTCTTCCCCGCCATTGAGTTCGTCCATCTCAGGCTGACGCTCGAACAAGGTACATGTGTCGACGAAGATGCGAAGAATTTCATCTTCGCGCGCAGCTATTTTCTTATGGTCCGCGTCAGCTTCAGAAGACTGGCTCCACTCGGAGAGGATTCGCATGGCTTGCGCCGGGTCAACATCAAAACCCAGCACGAGCTGGCGGAGTTCATCCAGACTCGTAATCCAGCGGGGCTGAATGGGTTCAGCGGTCCCATCTGAGTTGCGCGATGCACCAAACTCCACTCGCCCAGTAGTGGCCACGGCGTTGTCGTCGCCTAAGGGTTCAATCTGCAGAAGGGGGGCTCCGGCGTCCACCTGTACGTGGGGTATTGCCATTACCTGGCGGACCCTTCCGGAAAAGGGAGCGAGGACCGACATCTCCATTTTCATAGCTTCCAGCACCGCCAAGTGATCCCCGACCGAAACCGTATCGCCTGGCTTCACCGCAATCGAAACGACTACCGCCGGCGCCGGAGCGTGTACCACCCCACCGTCATCCCGATCAATAGAATGGGCTACACCATTCACCTCGATCCGGTATGTCAATCCTTGAACGGAGGAGACGACGTGGAAGCGACTGCCGAACGCGGTGAGCCAATATTCAAACTGACCCAGGTTGTGGATATGGACATCGATGCGGGATCCGTCTACTTCCACACGGTAGCGTTGGAGATCGAGGCAACAGACCTTAAGCGAGTAGGAATGCCCCCGATGGAGTAGTTGCACAGTCCGGCCTACCTCACTCCGAACCTGAGGTCGCCCGCGCACGGCCGACGCATAGAATTGGATCTGTTCTACCGACAGGTCCGCAGCGTACGATTCGATCGCCGCCTGCACCAGCGCCACGTCGGCGAAACGCGTGGATAGGTTGCCGCCGTCTGCCGCCCTTCGATCCAGCCATCCGATATCGGCTTCCGCTCGCTCCACCTCGGGGCAATTCAGTAATTCCAGCAGAAATGCTTTGTTGCTGGCGCCTCCCTTGATGACGATTACGCTTTCCCGCAGCGCCCGCTCCATCCGGGCTAGTGCTTCTTTCCGGTTTTGACCGTAAGTGATGATTTTGGCGATCATCGAGTCGAATTCTGCCGGGACGGCATCTCCCACCGCCACACCGGTGTCAATGCGCACTCCTGGTCCGGACGGAAGCTTGAACCTCTCAATCATTCCCGGTGCCGGCGCGAAATCGTTCTCCGGGTCTTCGGCATTCAGCCGCACTTCGATGGCGTGACCGTACGTGCATGGCGGCTCACCTCGCAGGCGCTCCCCCCGGGCTACCTCAATCTGCAGCTTTACCAGATCCAGCCCGGTCGTACATTCCGTGACGGGGTGTTCGACTTGCAGCCGGGTATTCATCTCCATGAACAAGAAACGTCGATTTGCTGGTTCGTACAAGAACTCGACTGTGCCGGCGTTCCGATAGCCCGCTGCCTGGCTCAATCGCACCGCCGCCTGGCGCAGCGCCTGGTCTTGTTCTGCAGTAAGCACCGGCGAAGGAGCTTCTTCCAGGACTTTCTGGTGGCGGCGTTGGATGGTGCAGTCCCGCACTCCCACCGCCCACGTGGTTCCAAAGTGGTCGGCAATGATCTGTACCTCAACATGGCGCGCACCTTGCACCAGTTGCTCCATGAAAACGGTTGCGTCCCCAAAGGCCTTGAATGCCTCTGCACGCGCGCCCTCAAATGCCTTCGTAAGCTGGTTCGCGGAACGCACGCGGCGAATCCCATGACCGCCGCCGCCGGAAGTGGCTTTTATCAGCAGCGGATAGCCAAGACGCTCGGCATGGCGCATGGCATCCTCGATGGTCTCGACTGGCCCGTCGCTCCACAGCGCAACGGGCACCTGGGCCTGCTCCGCCAATCGCTTGGACGATATCTTGTCGCCCAGCCGGCGCATGGCTTCACCATCGGGGCCGATGAATACAATGTCCATCTCGCGGCAAAGGTCTGCAAAATCCGGGCGCTCGGCCACGAAGCCCCATCCCACCCACGCCGCGTCCGCGCGCGCGCTTTCCATCGCCGTTCTCAAAGACGTGAAGTCAACGTAAGTGCTCTTAGTGTGATTCGTGGCTGGATCGATCATTCGAGCGGCGCCGAGATACACAGCTTCATCCGCCTCGCGAACAAACATGGAGTGGCGATCAGGCTCGGTATAGAGAGCGATCGTACGTATCGATGTGCCGTGCTCTCGATTGAATTCGCGCGCCGCTTGTATGAAACGTATTGCGGCTTCACCGCGGTTTACGATAACTACCCGTTGAAATTCGCGCTGCATAATCCTTCCGATCGATAGAGAATCCCACTGCGGTAGTACCTGCATCACGCAGTGACGTTCTGCAGAGCGTGTAATGGCTCGGCATCGACGCTCTCGGGAAGCGTCACCGTCCGATAACCGGTCAGACGCAAGTACCGGTTTCCCTGCGCATCCACTACCTCCGCATCGAACTGTTCTCCCGCCGTGTCCGGAGTTACCACTGCAAACAAGGGGGCTTCGGCGAGCTCGGGGGCACGCGACCAACTCACTTGCTGAACATACAGCGGTAGACCCATGCGATTGTGTTCACTGATTTCCACTAGGCCTGCGGTCTGGAAGCAAAGCTCAATCAGCCGGGGGCCGATCAGCGTCGGTCCCTGCGATGAGTTGTGATCGCTGGGCAAGGTTTCTGACATTTGGCCGACAATCCGTGCTCCATCCCGCCAGGCATGATCGAGTACCTGATACGCCGGCCCATGGAAGTAAATGCGATAGATTTGAGCGGCATCGACGACGCCCTCCGACGACAGCCGGAGTGGCACGCCGGCATACGCTTGGGGCGGCTGCTTGGTTGCTCTCACGCGGGCGGTGAAGTGAACCGTTTCCTGGGGTTGCGATTGATTGGGGAGGGTCCGCCGTCCGATTAAGCGGCAGTCTGCCCGCAAATTGTCGCCGTCCGGATAGAACTGCGCCTGGACAAATACCGTGCGCGGCTCGTCCCGGTAGAACTTGAACGGCGCCATGAAGTTTACTTCCTCGATGGCCTCGACACTCCACCCCGGATGCATGCAGAGCGCGGCTTCGGCAAACGCCTCTATCCCCATGACACCGGGGAGCACGGGCGTGCTGTCAATGCGGTGATCGTACAAGAATGGCTGGGCCGCCGGATCGAGCGTGGTTTCAATGGTCAAACCACTGTAGAGTCCCATGCCTGTGACTTTGCCGACCATCGGCCCGCGCGCTGGTACCCGTTGCTCGAGAGAAGCGGCCAGCGCTATAGTGTCGAGTCCACCGGTTTCGTCCCATTCGTTCAACATGATGCCGAGACGCTGGGCGACGACCAGTTCGCCGCCGGTTTCTCCTAACGCAAGTTCGCGGCGAATCATCGGAACTCCGGCTTCAGGCGGCAGCATGTCGATGCCGGCCAGTTCCATCATCTTGGGAATGGAACCGCGGGTGGCCATTCCGATGCCGCCCCACGCCGTCCAGTCGATAACGATACCGCGCGTGGCGGGCCGCATGGTGCGGAAGCTTGACGTGATCTTGCACAACAGGTCGTTGGCGGCACTGTAGTCGGTCTGCCCTCCATTGCCGAAGCGGCCTGCGATTGAGCTGAACGCCACCGTCGCACCCAGAGGCATGCTGCCGATGGAGTGAAGAAGGTTGAACCAGCCGTCACTCTTGACGTCGAAGACCAGGTCGAATTCACGTTGGTCCTTGTCGGGCAGGAAGTGACTGCGTTCGATGCCGGCGGCGTGCAGCAGCACATCGATGCGGCCGCTACGCTGGCGCACCTGGTTGACGATGCTGGCGACGCCGTCCGCATCGGTGAGGTTGATGCTGAAGTAGTAAGGCGTGCCCCCTGCCGAACGCACTGCGTCGATGGCGCTCTGCGCTGCATGCGCCCTCTCCAGCCCCGCCAGTTCCTTTTCCACCAGCGCCGGAGTGGCGCGCTCGCCGCGCGCTTTGATGCGCTCGAACAGATCGCGCTTGAGTCCGTCTTTGTCGCTCACGAAGCGAGCGAGGTCAGGATTGTTGGGATCGGGTTCCGGAACCAGATCCAGCAGGTAGAACGTGCCGCCCGATGCGGCAGCCAGATCGGCAGTGATGGCCGACACGATACTTCCTGCTGCGCCGGTAATCAGAAAGACGCTGTCCTGGTCGAGCGTCAGACCGTGCTCGCCCCCGGTCAGGGGCTGTTCCTGCAATCCCACTGCCCAACGCAGGCCATTCTTGTAGCCAACTTCGATTGCGCCGTTGTCGCGCAAGGTTTCCTCGAGCATGATGACGGCAACTTCCGACGCGCTTCTTCCGGCCTCGAAATCGACCGCCTTCACGTGAACTTCCGGACGCTCGCGCTTATAAGTCTTGGTAAAGCCGACAACCGCTCCGCCGAGCGGAGCGACGGCTCCGGCAACGTCGTAGCCGTGTTGTCCGCCAAGTTGCGTGGCCGAGACCAGGAACGTACCAGGCGTCGCGACCTGCTCGTACAGAGCGCGCATCGTGGTGTACAGCGACTTGACTCGTACCCGCAGAGCTTCATGCCATCCCGCCTGCTCCATGTGCCGGAGGTCGCCTTCGTTGTCGAGTGCGGGCAACCAGTACACTCCCTGGATCGGGCCTGAGGACACCCAAGTCTTGAGGCGCTCCGTCAGGGCGTTCGCATCGAGCGTGGGGTCGAGTATCAGGGCTTCCACCCCTAGCGTCCCCAATTGCTGTGTCAGCACATTGGCAACGCCTGCTTGGTCGGGCATAACCACAACGCGGCTGCCAGGCCCTAGCTTCACCCCTGTTGGCTTGCAGATGGTCAATGGCGGCCGCAAGGTGGGCATCGGGACGCGACGTGGGATCCGATTGGCCGCCTCGAAGCTGGCCAAGGCCGGACGGGGGCGTGCAACCTTCGTGACAGCCGCAGCTGGCGCTGCCGCAGCAGGAGCTGACGCCGCGACCGTTGGCCCTAAGTTCTGTTTATCGCGCGCGAACTGGATGACGTGTGCCAGCGTGGGAAAATCGCGCAGCTTCATGTTCTCTTCGCGGGGAATGTTATACGCCGCCCGCACCGATGCGAACATCTCCGCCTGCTTGACGGTGTCAACTCCGAGGTCCGCTTCCAAGTCGAGATCCAAGTCCAACATGTCCTTGGGATAGCCGGTCTTTTCGGCGACGATTTCCAGCACTCTCTCTCGTATGGCGTCGTCAGTCACCAGTTGT